>Ga0180435_10003045_pt1 | contig 16938 bp, 17 predicted proteins | sample SS_ome_3_FD_132467 | JGI IMG/M metagenome (GOLD analysis project Ga0180435, IMG submission 132467) | Hypersaline lake sediment archaeal communities from the Salton Sea, California, USA - SS_3_S_1 metaG | ecosystem: Environmental > Aquatic > Non-marine Saline and Alkaline > Hypersaline >...
ATTTGTCATATTTTTAACAAAACCTTCCCAGTAATTACCGCCTTTGATGGTTTCCCACATACCTTTAAAGGCTGCTTTTGGCATATCGGGATGCCTATTGATACTGTGCGGTGATCCGATAAGCTCTTCTTTAGTATAGCCTGTTAATTCTCTAAATTTACGGTTAGCATATGTAATAATACCAGCTGGATCAGTTTCAGTGATCATCACTCCACCATCAAATGGAACTTCTATATCTACAGGATCAGGTTTGATGATCTCTTTGCCAGTTATAGTATTTTTAATTGTTTTTCCCATGTTCTCTCCATGAATGATAGATAAGTTACATTAAAAGTTTACAAGACAGAAGAAAGTACAAATATAGATGACATATATTTGGCAGCCTGGCAATCTACACAGAGACCCATCACTTTCTGTCCTCACTTCACAATGAGTTTAGCTTTAGATATATGGTATCTACCTAAAGCTTATAGCGACATAATACTTTTACTTATAAACGATATTTAACCGTATTTTTCTGATACTTTGCTACAATTACAAAATTATCACAAAGGGGTGTTTTTTGTCTATTGCAGAAACGATCAGGTTACTTTTACAAGAGCGCATACTCGTTATTGATGGTGCAATGGGTACACAGATACAAGATCTCAAAGTGCCTTCTGAAGCATGGCTAGATGACAAGGGTGTAGCCCAAGAGGGATGTAATGAATTACTGAACGATACAGCTCCAGAACTCATAGGACGTATACATAAGCGTTATGCTATGGCAGGTGCGGACCTGTTGAAGACAAATACATTTGGAACGATGCCGTGGGTACTGGATGAGTATGATATGGGAGAGCGTGCCTATGAGCTCTCTAAGAAAGGTGCACAGATCGTTAAAGAAGCCTGTGATGAATATGGCACAGAAGCATCTCCTAAATTCGTTCTAGGTTCTATGGGACCTGGTACAAAACTGCCTTCATTAGGACATATCCATTATGATGAGATGTATGAGGGGTATAAACTTGTTGCATTTGGTCTGATAGATGGCGGGTGTGATGTTTTCCTACTTGAGACCTGTCAAGATCCACTACAGATCAAAGCAGCACTGCATGCTTGTCAAGATGCAAATGAAGAGAGAGGAATTGAACTTCCTATCATGGTTTCAGCAACCATAGAACTGAGTGGTACGATGCTTATCGGAACCAATGCAGAGACGATCGTGACCATCTTGGAACCGTTTGATATCCTCTCTTTAGGATTTAACTGCGGTACCGGACCCGATCAGGTTAAAAAACACCTCAAAACACTTGCTGAATTATGGGATAGACCGATCTCCATCCATGCCAATGCAGGACTGCCTCAAAACCGCGGTGGATACACTTACTACCCGATGGGACCGGATGAGTTCTCTCAAAAGCAGTTGGAGTTTACTGAGTTTGACGGTGTGAGTTTTCTGGGTGGATGTTGCGGAACCACGCCTCAGCATATACAGGCACTTAAAAAAACTGTAGAGGTTCTGAAGCCCAAAGTAGCAACAGGGAGAATAAAACCAAGTGTGGCATCTCTGTTCAACACCGTGGAGCTTTTTCAAGAACCAGCTCCGTTACTGATAGGTGAGCGTTCTAATGCAACAGGATCCAAAGCATTTAGAGAGCTTATCTTAGCGAGTGACTATGAAGGAACCCTTACTGTAGGCCAGGCCCAAGTACGTGACGGGGCACACATGCTTGATGTGAACGTGGAGTTTGCCGGGCGTGACGGGGCGAAAGATATGAGAGCAGTGATGGAGCTTTATAACCAGAAGATACCGCTTCCTTTGATGCCGGATGCAACAAGACCCAATACGATTGAAGAGGGGCTGAAGTGTATCGGTGGAAAGCCTATCATCAATTCAACGAACCTTGAAGATGGAGAAGAGAACTTTGCCGTATACTGTAAATTAGCCAAAAAGTATGGTGCTGTGCTTGTCTGTCTTGTGATCGATGAAGAGGGGATGGCAAGAAGTAAGGAGAAGAAAGTAGCTGTGGCTAAACGCATGTATGATCTTGCCGTAAATGAACATGGACTGGAACCTCAAAACATTATGTTTGATATGTTGGCCTTTACGGTGGGTACAGGTGAAGAAGAAGACAGGTTCGCTGGGAAGAATGCCTATGAAGCGATCAAAGAAATACATGAGATCTACCCTGATGTTGGTTCAACACTTGGACTTTCAAATATCTCATTTGGTTTAGAGAAGCATGCAAGATTCTATCTCAATTCAGTCTTTTTACATCACTGTATACAAGCAGGTATGACCTCGGTGATCATTAATGTCAAGCACATTATCCCGCTGGCTAAAATGACAGAGTTAGACATCGCTGTATGTGAAGAGCTACTCTTTACACCAGATGAAAACTCACTTTTTAAGTTCATCGACCATTTCGCAGATGCTGTGATAGAAGATGAGGGTGCGGATGAAGCCTATGAGGCTATGAGCAATGAAGAGAAGATTAAAAAACTTTTAATGGATGGTGACAAAGAGCGTATGATTCCACTTGTGGAAGAGGCGCGTCATGAGATACACCCGGATGTAATTGTCAATGAAATCCTCATTGATGCAATGAAAGTAGTAGGTGAACTCTTTGGTTCTGGGCAGATGCAGTTGCCGTTCGTTTTGCAATCTGCAGAGACGATGAAAGCAACCGTAGATCATCTCAATCCACATTTGACCAAACAGGAAAAAGAGACCGATACGACACTGGTCATCGGTACCGTCAAAGGGGATGTACATGATGTAGGGAAGAACCTTGTGGATATCATTCTTTCGAACAATGGATTCAAGGTGATCAACATTGGTATAAAGACTGACTTGCAAGAGTACCTTGATGAGATAGAAAAGTCATCTATACAAGCCATTGGTATGTCCGGGTTACTGGTAAAATCAACAGCAGTCATGAAAGAGAACCTTGAAGAGATGGCTAAGATGGGGTTGACCATTCCTATACTCTTAGGAGGAGCAGCACTGACACGTAACTTTGTGGATGATTTCTGCCGTCCTGTTTACAAAGGTCCTATCTTCTATTGTCGTGATGCATTTGATGGTGTGATCGCAATGGGTCGTATAGAGAAGTACAATGAGGACCCAAGTGTTGGCCTGGATACACGTTTGGCAGGTGATATGGTAGAGCGTGTAGAGAAAGAAATGAAAGAGGTGGTCATACCTCCTTTTGAAGAGATATCTATGCCTGAAAAAGTGGAGATCCCGACTCCTCCATTTTGGGGGAGAAGGGTACTGCAAAAAGAGGATCTTGATCTCTCTATGATCTATGAGTGGATCAATACGCGTTCAGTATTTAAAATGCACTGGGGATACAAGAAAAAAGGGATGAGTGAAGAAGAGTATCAGAAGCTCATGGATGAAACGGTCTATCCTGCCTTCGAACGTTTGAAGAGAGAGTTCATCGAGAAAGATCTTTTTGATCCAACTATCATCTATGGATACTATCCTTGTAGAAGTGATGACCAGGAGTTATTTTTGTTCGATGAGAGTGAAGGGTGGAATATCGATGCAAATGCAAACCGTGAACCGCTGAACAAAGTGATCGGCAGAGCAGTCACAAAATTCTCTTTCCCAAGACAGGGGAGAAGCCCTCACAGAGCACTCTCTGATTTTTATAGACATGAGAGACATGATGTGATAGCACTTACCTGTGTGAGTGCCGGAGCGAAATTCAGTGACTATGAGAAAGAACTTTATGATGCAGGTAAATACCTGGAGTATAACATGGTACATGGGCTCTCGGTCGAACTTGCAGAGGCATTGGCAGAAGTAGTACATAAGCAGATACGTTTGGATCTTAATATCGTGTCAGAAGACGAAGGGCATACCCTTCGTGATGTACGTATGAATCGTTACCAGGGGGCTAGATACTCGTTTGGTTATCCTGCTTGTCCAGACCTTGAACAGAGTAGAGAACTCTTTGATATGCTCAAACCAGAGCAGTTTGGTATTGAGCTCTCTGAAACATTCCAGATAGTTCCAGAACAGAGTACATCAGCATTGGTAGTACACCATAAAGATGCCACGTATTATTCGGTTTAGATAAGCTGAATGAAGTGAATTAGTGACGCTTAAAAGTAATGATATCAATGAGTTTGATTAATAAGCCAAATTTAATTTATTAACTTTTATAATGTATATGATTAAATATTATTAGGAGGAAATAATGAAAAAGATTTTACTGAGTTGTGTACTGTTGAGCAGTTTAGTGTTTGCAGAAATGAAAAGTAATCCTGAACATGTGAAAACTATGCGTGGGTATGAAGCAGCTATGGGGTTGATCGAAAGAGGGTTTTTGCGTAATAATGCGAATATGGTAAAGCGTGGGGCGAACAATCTCAAAAACAATCTTAGGAGTGTTGACTCTTTCATTATTGAATCTGATGAAGAAGATTTTAATCCACAGGCATATGCACATAATGAAGCAGCTGCGATCGTTAAATTGGCAGATGATATTATCAAAAACTTCGAAGCAGGTAAAAATGACGAAGCAAGAGCAGCTTTTGATAAAACACTCAGTAGATGTCTAGCGTGTCATAGAATTATCAGAAAATGGTAATCTCTTAAAGTGTTACCACTTAAACGTGGTAACGTTTACTTCATGTGACTACTAAGCTATTCCGTAGTCACTTCCATAATTTTCAACAACAAAATCTATATCTTTATCACCACGACCTGAGAGGTTGACAAGTATCGTGCCTACATTTGGTTCTTGTGCCAATTTAATTGCATAGGCAACTGCATGTGCAGACTCTATCGCTGGGATAATTCCCTCTTCTCTGGAGAGTTCGAAGAATGCATCTATGGTCTCTTTATCACTGATGGAGACATAGTTTACACGTCCAATATCTTTAAGATATGAGTGTTGTGGTCCAACAGATGGGTAATCAAGACCGCTGGCTACAGAATAAACTGCTTGAGGTTCACCTTTTTCGTCTTGAAGCATGTAGGATTTAAATCCATGCATCACTCCTGGTGTTCCTTTTGTCATTGTTGCAGCGTGTTCACCCGGTGTCTCAAGATCACGTCCTGAAGGTTCCACCCCATGCATCGCAACCTCTTTATCATCCATAAAGGCTGTAAAGAGACCTAATGCATTAGAACCTCCACCTACACAGGCGACAAGATTATCCGGCAGTTTGCCTGTCATTTGTTGAAATTGCTCTTTTGCCTCTACTCCTACAATGGATTGAAAATCTCTTACCATACCTGGGAATGGGTGGGGTCCTACGACAGAACCTATGGCATACAGTTGTGTAACAGGGTCTTCTAAATAGGCTTCAAAAGCTGAATCAACAGCCTCTTTAAGCGTGCGAAGACCATGTGTTGCAGGTATGACCCTTGCACCAAGAATATGCATACGTACGACATTTGGACGCTCTTTGGCCATATCTACTTCACCCATGTAGATATCACACTCCAAGCCAACCAGTGCAGCTGCTGTAGCAAGTGCTACACCGTGTTGTCCTGCACCTGTCTCTGCGATGAGCTTTTTCTTCCCCATCTTTTTTGCTAACAATGCTTCACCTAAACAGTGGTTGATCTTATGTGCACCGGTATGGTTGAGATCTTCTCTTTTGAGGTAGATATCTGCACCATACTTTTCTGAAAGATGTTTTGCATGAAAGATAGGACTTGGACGACCGACAAAGTGTTGATATAAAGAAGCCAGTTCTTCTAAAAATTCAGGATCTTTACGAATCTCCATATAAGAAGAAGTGATCTCATCCATGATACTTTGCAGTTGAGGAGGGATGAAGGCACCGCCATACTCACCAAAGTAACCCTTTTCATCTGGTAGCGAACAATCAAACATATTTTGTGCCATAAATATTCCTTTTATTAATATGTGATTATTGTACTTTAAAATACTTTTTGAGTGACTGAATAGGTATTGTATGTTAGAATCATATGAGAAAAAATAAAAAGAAGTTATGATGAATTTAGAAAAAGGTATCTACAGACACTATAAAGGGAATTTGTATGAAGTACTGATGCGTGCACAACACTCTGAGACAGAAGAGTGGATGGTCATAACAAAGCTTTGTATGGTGAAAGAGGAACATGGGTTCGACCCTATGATATGTTTGTCGAAAAAGTGAAGGTAGATGGTAGATTAATACCTCGTTTTGAAAAGGTTGAGGGAGAGTGTTAAATACCTTCCATCTTTTTTGCTTCAAAATAGACCAGGTGCTCTACAGAAAACCTAAAATGAAGTTCTATAGGACGACAGCAGACTTCACAGTCCTCTATGTATTCACTCTCTTCTTCTGAGCTATCAAGTACCATGGAGATACGCTCCCAACAGTAAGGACATGTAAAAAAATGTTCCATTAGTCTTCTTTTCTCTTAAAAAACTTGGTAAACCAATCTGTAGCACTGCAGCCGGCAGTAGTACATCCCTGTTTTTGATCTCTTACAGCCAGGATATTACGAATGAGCAATAACATGAATCCTAAAGCAATGATCAGTTGCGCAGTACCAGCCATCCATTGATGTTGTATATAACTTTGAATGGCCACTCCAAACATAACGAGCGTGATGATGAGACACATAGCAAACCTCATTTTTTATGTGATTATACTATACTTCAAGTATGAAATAAAGAAGGATAAACATGTCAGCGATCTTAGAACATTTTGAAACCCTTACTCAGATTCCCCATTGTAGTAAAGAGGCCGATAAATTACTGGAGTTTTTGGTGAACTTTGCCAAAGATAGAGACTATACTGTTGAGTTAGATGAGGTTAAAAATATCTTTATTACAAAAGGAGTGCCAACACTTTGTCTTCAAGCACATTATGACATGGTCTGTATGGGAAAAGCACCGGTGATCAAGACCTATGTAGAAGAGGGATGGATGAAAGCAAAAGAGTCCTCTTTGGGTGCAGATAACGGTATGGCAATAGCAATGATGATGCAGCTTATGGATGAAAATGTGGATCTGGAGTTCTTGCTGACATCAGATGAAGAGATAGGGTTGATCGGTGCCAATCAAGTTGCCTTTGATCTCAAAAGTCAATATATGCTGAACTTAGACAGTGAGGATGAAGCAGAAGTATATATAGGGTGTGCAGGTGGTGTTGACATTACTGCAAATAAGCAAGACAGCTATGTAGAGGGTAGAGGTGAGTGTTATGAAGTGGCGGTCAAAGGGCTTGCAGGCGGACATTCAGGTGTAGATATCGATAAAGGTATTCCTTCAGCCATTAAGCTTCTGGGTGCTTATTTGACAGAACATAAGGTGAACCAACTGGTAAGTCTCTATGCAGGTGAGCGTAGAAATTCCATACCTGCCAATGCAGTGGCGATCATCTACTCTGAAGCTAAGTTGCAAAATACAGAGTTGGTTGAAGTAAGACAATTGAGTGAAAAACCCAAAGTACTGCAAGATGGAGGTAAGATCATAGCGATGATCGATGCTTTTAAACATGGTGTACATGCAAAGAATGAAGAACTTGGTATCCCCGATACAAGTATCAATCTTGCTATTATCAACACAGATGAAAAAGGAGGAATCGTGATTGAGAGCAGTGCTAGAGCTATGGGAGCAGAGAAACTTGATGCTCTCTCCTCTGAAACATTGGATTTTTTGCAAAGATATGGTTTTGAAGTCGCTTTGGAAGATAAATATCCTGCTTGGAAACCAGATGTGACTGATTTTACTGAACTTGTATGTCAAGAGACTAAAGCAGTTTTTGGAAGATCAAAAATGATGGCGATACATGCGGGACTTGAATGCGGAGTGATCGCTGAAAAATACCCTGATATGAAGTTTGCTTCTATAGGTCCAACGATCCGATATCCGCATTCTACAAGAGAGATGGTGAATCTCAAATCAGTAGATGATACCTATATGGTTTTAAAGGGCATCATACAATCAGTTTAAATTATGATATTTATAATTTATCTCAAAGATAAGTAGGAGTAGAATAAAAGTATATACAGAGTAAAAGGGTAATAATGGGAACAATATTTCAAAATTTGGACTTCTTAAATAAAGAAGTTAAAGATAAACAGGTAAAAAAGGTCGTTAAAGAACTTCAGAAAAACTTTCAGTTATTGAGGACAAAAAGTGGTTTGTCTCAATTGATGAATCAAAAAAAGCTTGCAAAGATAACACGTAATGTTGAGTATGAAGAGGAGTTAAAAGCACTGCAGGTTGAGTTGATCAAGTTGCAAAACTGGGTCTATGATAATAATAAGCGTGTCATGATCATCTTTGAAGGGCGTGATGCAGCCGGTAAAGGCGGATCTATCAAACGTTTTACTCAGTATCTTAATCCTAGAAAGTTCAGAGTCGTTGCACTGCAGAAGCCAACGGAAGTAGAGTTGGGTCAGTTCTATTTTCAACGTTATTTCCAGCATCTTCCAAACCCGGGTGAAATCACTTTCTTTGACAGATCTTGGTATAACCGTGCGATCGTTGAGCCAGTTTATGATTTTTGTACACCTGAACAGTATGAGAAATTCATGAAAGAGGTTCCGGAGATCGAGCATGCTCTTATCGATGATGGGGTCATTTTGATCAAGTTGTGGTATTCCATTACAAAAGAGAATCAGCAAAAAAGGTTTAAAGAGCGTATGACCAATCCGCTTAAGCACTGGAAACTCAGTCCTGTAGACCAAAAAGCACAAGAGATGTGGGATAAGATTACATTCTATAAAGAGGAGATGTTCTCACGTACGCACACAAGCTATGCACCATGGGTGATTGTGGATAGCAATGATAAGAAAAGAGCCAGACTCGAGTCTATCCGTTATGTACTCTCAAAAATTGATTATGATGGAAAAGATGACGCAAATATAGATCTTCACCATGACCCTGAAATCGTTGAGCGTTACCATAGAAGATCACATAAAGAGCAGTAGAAAGCGTTAGATGAATTATCCGAATTTCCCTGATGATTGTACCTCTTTACTGAGCAAGTATCTTACACCTGAAGTTTTTGAATCACTCAAAGAGTTAAAGACGCAAAATGGGTTTACCTTAGAAGAAGCGATTAGCTCAGGTGTAGTCAATTTAGACAGCGGTATCGGTGTCTATGCAGGTGATCAAGAGTCTTATAGTGTGTTTGCACCACTCTTTGATCCTATCATAGAAGAGTATCATGGATTTGGGAAGGAAGATACACATAAAAGTAATCTTGATCCGGATGAGATCCATGCACCAAACCCTGATCCAGAGGGAGCATACATTGTCTCAACGCGTATCAGGGTAGGGCGTAATGTAGACAATATGCCTTTAGGTCCCGGAATTTCAAAAGAGCAGCGTGATAGAGTCGAAGCAAGTATAGTTGAAGGGCTACAGACGCTTGAAGGTGAATTAGCCGGAGAGTATTATCCGCTTCTAGGTATGTCAAAAGAGGTGCAGGAGAAGTTGATCAAAGATCATTTCTTATTTAAAGAGGGTGACCGATTTTTAGATGCTGCAGGCCTCAATAGAAATTGGCCTGAAGGCAGAGGGATCTATCACAATAATGACAAAACATTTTTAGTATGGGTCAATGAAGAAGATCAACTGCGTATCATCTCCATGCAAAAAGGCGGTGATATCAAAGAGGTGTTTACCCGTTTGGTCAATGCCATCCAAAGTATTGAATCAAAAGTGAAGTTCTCTTACAGTGATCACTTAGGGTATATCACTTCCTGTCCTACAAATCTTGGGACAGCAATGAGGGCTAGTGTGCATATCGCTTTGCCAAATCTTGCAAAAGATATGAAACAATTTAAAGAGATCACAGATAAGCACCATCTTCAGATCCGTGGTATCCATGGTGAACACTCAGAGAGTGAAGGCGGGGTTTATGATATCAGTAACCGCCGTCGTTTAGGTATCACTGAAGTTCAAGCGGTACAGGATATGTATGATGGTGTGGTAGCACTTATTTCAGCTGAAAAGGCTTTAAGTGAGTAAAAAATTATACCTTAAAGGTCTGCGTTGTTTTACAGTGTGCTGCCATAAAACATCCTTCACATTCAGGCTTGACCGCTTTACATCTATATCGTCCAAAAAGTACCATGGCCTGATGGAGCAAATGCAGGTCTGTTTTAAACTTCCTGCTTAGCTCTTCCTCACATTTTACAGCAGTTTTTGCATCAGAGAGTCCAAGTCTATGTGCGACTCTATATACATGGGTATCGACAGCCATAAGATTGGCTCCGGCATATTCTATCATAACCACATTGGCCGTTTTCTGACCCACACCGGCTAGCTTGACAAGCTCATCTCGTTCCAGTGGAATCTCATTGCCATAGTTTTCGACTACACTTTGTGCCATCTTGATGAGGTTCTTGGCTTTGTTGTTGAAAAATGAACAGGTATTGATGTAAGATTTGACTTCATCCAGGTCAGCATTGGCTAAAGATACAGGGTCTGGATAGGCTTCAAAGAGAGCAGGAGAAATGATGTTTACACGTTTATCTGTGCACTGTGCAGAGAGCATCACTGCGATGAGAAGTTCATAGAGGTTTTTATACTCCAGTTCAGTCACAGAATCAGGATAGTTTTCAAGAAAGATACTTTTTATCTCTTCGATCTCTTTTTTGGTTGCTTTTTTGACTTTTGCCATACTTATTGCCTTAATCTTATGAAATAGTTATTAGAATATTAGCACATTAATAAATGATTTACCCAAGGGGGATATACTTCTTGGGTAAAATTAAACAATGAAGGAACATTCAATATGTTAAAACTGGCAAAAACATCACTGCTTGCTGCAGCAGTCATGACTACATCGGTAGTCGCATCAGACATCCTGGCGACAGTAAACGGTAAAAATATCACGAAGCAAGATGCACAAACATTCGTAACTGCTTCTGCACCACAGGCAACTTTTTTACAATTAGGTGATGCAGAGAAAAAAATGGTTGTGGACAGACTGATAGAAAAAGTACTTTTCACAGAACTTGCACTCCAAGAAGGTATAGACAAAAAACCTGAGTTCAAGAGAAACATGGAAAAGATCAAAGAAGAACTGCTGGTGAACATGTGGATGAAATCACAAATGGATAATGCCATTGTGAGTGACAGTGAAGCCAAAGAGTTTTATGATAAAAATGCAGATAAATTCATGGAAGAAGCGACTATGCAGGCTAGACATATCTTACTTGCAAATGAAGAAGATGCAGAAGAGATCATAGTGACATTGAAGTCGTCTAAAGGTGAAACATTAAAAACAAAGTTTATCGAATTGGCTAAAGAGAAGTCAACAGGTCCTTCTGCTAAAGATGGCGGAAACCTTGGTACATTTACAAAAGGTCAAATGGTACCGGAGTTTTCAAAAGCGGTCTGGGCACTTGAAGATGGTCAAATTACAATGAAACCTGTTAAAACACAATTTGGATACCATGTGATCTATCTTGAGAAAAAGACAGCCGCGAAGCCTACACCGTATGAAAAAGTAAAAGATAAAATCATCATTTCACTTAAGCAACAGCAGTTTACTGCTAAAATTAAAGAAGTAGCAAAGGAACTTAAGGGCAAAGCAACGATCGTTAATAAGATGAATGAATCTAATACGACAAAGAAGTAACCTTTTGCAAATTCGAACAGGGAAAACAGTATGAAGAAAATCTTCACCCTCTTGGGTCTGTCATCTGCTTTGGTACTTACTCCAGTATCTGCAGATGCACTAAAAAACAGTTTAACAAATATGTTAAGCGAAACAGATAAGTCAGGGTCAGGTATGGTAGATCTTGGCGGTATCAGTCTTGATGGAAAACCAAAGCCTCTACTTCCAAAATCAAGATCAGAAAACGCAGTGATCGCTACAGTGAATGGGCAAAAGATCATTAAAAAAGATGCAGATAATTATCTTAAACAGCGTACACAGGGTAAAGTGGCAGACTTTGATCGTTTACCCCCTGAACAAAAACCACGTCTTATAGAAGAGTTAGCACTTCCGATTCTTGTAGTAGAGGCTGCAAACAAAGAGCTGTCAGATCAAGAGAAAGAAGCAGTCTATACACGAGCATGGACACAAAAAGAGGCACTTAAAATAAAGATCAGTGATGATCAGGCAATAGAAGTTTATAATCAATTGAAAAAACAGTCTGAAGAGAACAATGCCACAAGAGAGATGCCTCCGTTTGCCACGATCAAAGATAGACTTAAAATGCAGATCATCGAAAAAACGTTGATAGAAAAAATTATGAAGAATGCAAAATTCAAAATCTATTAATTGGCAAATATTAGATAAAATACCTCAACAATTAAAAAGGACATAAAGAATGAAAAAATTTCTTGCGATACTCGGTTTAACATTGGCTCTTACAACAAATTATACTCTAGCGGCACCTGCAGGATCAGTAAATGGTATGGAAATTACTGTTGAAGAAGCAAACAGTGCACTAAACACGTTGACCAAAGGTCAAATGACCTGGGATAAGCTTCCTGAAGATGGGAAAAAACAACTTATTGAAATGATGGCTCCAGCTAAATTGGTTGCAGCAGAATCAAAAAAATCTTTAACAGATAAAGAGAAAGAAGCAGCACTTGCAGGTTTCTGGATGCAAAAAAAGATCTCTACCACACCTATCACCGATAAAGAAGCACAAGAAGCGTATGATAAGATGAAAAAAGCAGCCAAAGAGGCTAAAAGTACTCAAGAAATTCCTGCATTTGATGTGGTTAAAAACAGTATTAAGATGCAGCTTTCTCAAGAAAAAGTAGTAGCTGAACTTATGAAAAATGCTAAAATTGTAATCAAGTAATTCGATTAAGAGGAAGTTGTAAATGTCTACAAAAGTCTTAGATGTAGTGCAGGCAGGTGTTATCACTGGAGATGATCTTCAAAAGTTGTTTAAGATCGCAAAAGAGGAAGGGTTTGCCATACCTGCAGTGAATGTGGTAAGTACCTCTTCGATCAATGCAGTGTTAGAAGCAGCCAAAAAAATCAACTCCCCTGTGATCATCCAATTCTCGAACGGTGGTGGGGCTTACTATGCCGGAAAAGGTCTGCCTTCAGATGAAGCAGCGATCTTGGGTTCTATTTCGGGTGCACAGCATGTACATACATTAGCAAAAGCATATGGTGTACCTGTAGTACTCCATACTGACCATGCAGCAAGAAAACTCTTACCATGGATCGATGCACTGCTTGATGCAAGTGAAGCACACTATGAGGCTCACGGTGTTCCTCTTTTCTCTTCTCACATGATCGATCTTTCTGAAGAGCCTATCGAAGAGAATATCGCAACTTGTAAAGCCTATCTGGAACGTATGTCAAAGATGGGTATGACACTTGAGATAGAGCTTGGGGTCACAGGTGGAGAAGAGGATGGTGTAGATAACACTGATATAGATAATGCTTTACTCTATACACAGCCTGAAGAGGTCGCATATGCGTATGAAGAGCTTTCAAAAGTCTCTGACAAATTTACTGTTGCAGCTTCGTTCGGAAATGTGCATGGTGTTTATAAACCGGGTAACGTTTCGCTTACACCAAAGATCTTAGATAATTCTCAAGCTTACATAGAAGAGAAATACAATACAGCTAAGAAGCCTGTTGACTTTGTATTCCATGGCGGTTCAGGTTCTGAGCTTTCAGACATCCGTGAGGCTATCTCGTATGGTGCAATCAAGATGAATATTGACACAGATACGCAATGGGCATTCTGGGATGGTGTAAGAGGATATGTTGCTAAGAACCATGATTATCTACAAGGTCAGATTGGTAACCCTGAGGGTGAAGATAAGCCAAATAAGGGGAAGTATGATCCTCGTAAATGGCTTCGTGCAGGTGAAGAGTCTATGGTTACTCGTCTTGAGCAGGCATTTGATGATCTAAACTGTATTGGACGTAATTAACCTTTTCTTATTTTATTGAGTTTCCTCTTTTTTTAAATTGAGGTGTTGTTTCTCTCTTCATTTTTTTAGAAAATACGAAGCAAAAAATCGTCACTGTTCTCGAAACGCTTCGCTTTCAAGGTCGTTCACAGTGACAGCTACACACTCCGTGTGATTAATGGAGGTCAGTGTGAAACTGAATTTAAATTCTCCGATAGAAAAATACATTTTTGAAGGTCATTCTTTTTATTTAAAACGAGATGACTTGCTTCATCCGGATTTTTCCGGAAATAAATCCCGTAAATTTTATTATTTTCTTCAAAATGATTTTTCTGATATAGATAAACTTGTCTCTTATGGTTCTGCACAATCTAATGCGATGTATTCTCTTTCAGTATTGGCAAAGATGAAGGGGTGGGAGTTTGAGTACTATGTGGACCATATCTCTGATTATCTTAAAGAGAATCCTCATGGAAATTATAAAGCTGCATTAAACAATGGTATGAAGATTATTGAAGGTGCAGGATCCATTCCTGATACTTACGGTAAAAACGTGCTGTTTATAGAAGAGGGCGGTCGACAGAAAGAGGCAGAGTTTGGGATTAAGATATTGGCTGAAGAGATCAAGTCTTGGCAGTTGGAAAATGATATTAAAGCGTTAAATGTTTTTCTACCTTCTGGTACAGGGTCTACAGCACTTTTTTTACAAAAAAATTTACCTTTGAACAGTGTGTATACTACGCCATGTGTTGGAGATGAAAGTTATCTGAAAAAGCAGTTTTTAGATTTAGAGGAGGATGAAAGTTATCATCCAAAGATATTGAGTTTAGAGAAAAAACACCATTTTGGAAAACTTTATAGAGAAAATTACAAAATTTGGCTAAAATTACATCAACAAACGGGAGTGGAGTTTGATCTTCTTTATGATCCTCTTGGATGGCAAGTTTTACTGGCAGATCCTGAGCTCTTTTCTCAACCTACACTATATATTCATCAAGGTGGTGTGTTAGGTAATGAGAGCATGCTCCCTAGATATAAACGAAAATATAAAGATATTGATAAGGATTTATTGTGAAAATATTTTACAGTAGTGATGACACTTTTGAAGCAAACTTCAATGAGCTTTTAGAACGCGGTCAGATGGATATAGAAGGGGTGACAGGTATCGTTTCTGGACTTTTGAAAGAGATAAAAACTGAAGGTAACACAGCGCTTAAAGCACAAATAGCAAAGTTTGACCGTTGGGAACCTAAAGATGATAGTGAGCTTTTAGTCTCAACAGAAGATATGGCTAAAGCGTATGAGAACATCGACCCGGCACTTCGTGATGCATTACACCTCTCTTATGACCGTATAGAAAGCTACCACCAAAAACTAATGCCTGATACATGGATGGATACAGAAGCCAATGGAACCATTTTGGGACAGAAAGTGACGGCTGTAGATAAAGCCGGTCTTTACATTCCTGGCGGAAAAGCAGCTTACCCAAGTTCACTGCTAATGAATGTCATCCCTGCACAGGTTGCTGGCGTAGAAGAGATCGTTGTATGTACACCTACACCTGATGATGAGATCAATGAGCTTTTACTTGCAGCATGTCACCTTTGTAAAGTGACTCAGGTCTTTAAAGTGGGTGGGGCATCTGCGATCGGTGCGATGGCGTATGGAACAGAGACAATTCCAAGAGTGGATGTAATCACCGGACCGGGGAACATCTTTGTTGCTACAGCTAAAAAACTGGTCTATGGTGATGTCAATATCGATATGATCGCAGGACCTTCAGAGATAGGAATACTTGCTGATGAGACAGCGAGAGAGGACTACATCGCTATTGATCTTCTTTCTCAAGCAGAACACGATGAAATGGCAAGCTCTATCCTCATCACAACGGATGGTGAACTGGCAAACAGAGTGAGTGATAAGGTAGAAGAGTTCTTGTCTAAACTCTCTAGAGAAGAGATAGCGCGTAAGTCCATAGAAGAGAGAGGTGCAATCATCGTGACTCAAGATATGGATGAAGCGATCGAACTTATGAATGAAATTGCTCCTGAGCACTTGGAAGTGATCACAAAAGATCCTATGAGTCTCCTTGATAGTATAAAACATGCCGGTGCGATATTCCTTGGTGAAGATACGCCTGAGCCTATCGGTGATTATGTAGCAGGACCTAACCATACACTTCCTACAGGCGGAACAGCGAAGTTCTATTCACCTTTAAGTGTGGAACACTTCTTGAAAAAGTCGTCGATTATTGCTATGTCGAAGCAAGGGATGCAAGAGATCGGTGAAGCTTGTGCGTTGATCGCGAATACTGAAGGTTTGACTGCTCATGAAGAGTCTGTGCGCATAAGACTTAGAGACTAATTTTTTCTTTCATCTTTGTGTTCCCAAGTATTATTTGGGAACATTTACTACACTTTACATTCCTCATCCCATTACATTAATAAATGTCAACTCTCTATCAAGAAACCTAGTTTAGACTTCTTTTCTATTTAAAGTTATAGTTACTTATATGCTATAATTATATAAAGGATTGAAATGAAAAAAATATTAGCATTGGTATTATTAAGTTCAGTGGTATGGGCTACTACAATTACATTTAAAGGTGATGAAGTTACACTTAACAGTAAAGGCATAAAAATAGGTAAAGATGCCCCTGAATTTACAGTAGTGAGTCAGGATTTTACTGAAGTAAAAGTGGGTGGGAAAAAAGATAAGGTTCAAGTGATCGCATTTCTTCCATCGTTTGACAGTGGTACATGTAAACTTGAAACGATAGCATTCAATAACAAAGTATCGCAGATGAAAAACGTTGTCGTAACAGTCATTTCTAAAGATCTTCCTTTTGCAATAGGAAAATTCTGTAAAGACAATAAGATCAAAAATGTTATGACTTTGTCTGACTATAAAGATGCTAACAATGTTCTTAGGTATGGAGCAACGATCTCAGCACCGGTATTTTTAGAAGGTTTTTTTGGACGTGTTGTCTACGTTGTTGATAGAAATGGAAAGGTAGCTTATAAAGAGGTGGTAAAAGAACTTTCAGAAGAGCCTAATTATGATGAAGTGATTAGAGCGGTGAATCGTTTATCAAAGTAAATGATTGTTTTAGCTCCCATAG
>Ga0180435_10003046_pt1 | contig 16937 bp, 15 predicted proteins | sample SS_ome_3_FD_132467 | JGI IMG/M metagenome (GOLD analysis project Ga0180435, IMG submission 132467) | Hypersaline lake sediment archaeal communities from the Salton Sea, California, USA - SS_3_S_1 metaG | ecosystem: Environmental > Aquatic > Non-marine Saline and Alkaline > Hypersaline >...
ACCCGCTCACCGGGTTCCATCTCAGAGTCTCCAGCAACTCGAAGTCTGTTCGTCCGTAGCGGAGTATCTCCGACTTGAGCGCCGCCTCCTCGTACTCGCGCTCCGGTGCGGAATCCCACGTGACGCCACCCCCAATCCCGTATTCAGCATCGCCGGTCTCCCCGTCGATGACCACCGTGCGGATCCCCACGCTGAATGAGGCGCGCGGCCCCGGCATCCCGGGCGGGCTGATGAATCCAATCGCACCCGTATACACACCGCGAGCGGCCGACTCGAGTTCGCTGATGATCTGCATCGTTCGCACCTTGGGCGCACCTGTGATCGATCCGCAAGGGAAGAGCGCGGTGAAGACATCACGGAGCGGTGTGTCCGCAGCGATCTCAGCCTCGATGGACGACGTCATCTGCCAGACCGTGTCGAACCGTTCGATCCGCATGAGGTCGCTGACGGTCACGGTGCCGAACCGGGCAACCCGGCCGAGATCATTGCGCAGCAGGTCGACGATGATCAGGTTCTCAGCGCGGTCCTTGTCCGATGCCTCGAGCAGAGCCCGCCGCTCCGCATCCTCTGCTGCCCAGCGGCCGCGCCGGGCCGTGCCCTTCATCGGTCTTGTGATGAGCCGATCGGTTCGATCGTCGATTGGGTGCCGGTCGAAGAACAGCTCGGGCGACGCACTGACAATCTGAAAACGTCCGGTGTCGAGGTACGTCCCGTAGCCGCCCGACTGGGCCGCAGCCAGGTCGTGATAAAGAGCAACCGGGTCTCCGGTGAACCGCGAGCGCAAGCGACTCGAGTAGTTGACCTGGTACGTGTCACCAGCCTCTATGTGATCGCGGATCGCAGCGACGTCGCGTTCGTACTCGGTTCGGGTTTCGACCCACTCCCAAGGAGCCAGCTCGTAAGCGCCCATCGCTCGATCCGTCTCGGGATTGAGCGTGCGGGTCCGGTACAACCCAAACCAGACCAGAGGAAGACCGTCGTGGAACGAGTCCCGAACGGGGACAACCAGATTGCGATCGAAGGCCGGGGCAGCGTCATACGCCACAAATCCGACCGCCCACAGCTCCGCCTCCGCCGCGGCCGTCACCGCATCGATTGCCGGCATCACCTCGCTGAGCGAATGGGCCACGATCTCATCGACCTGATCGGAGAAGCCTGCCGAACGACGCCGGTTCGGGCGGAGGTCATCGAGGCGGGCTGAGAACGGCATCGCGAGAGGCTAACGGAAGCCTCAGGACTCGGCGGCCCGTATGGCTAAGGCTCTCCGGGCGACGGGACGATGGTGAATCCTGACAGGAACGCGCAGCCCCGGGCACATCTTGAGCACAAGCCAAACCGAAGCCGAACCAGACACGCGCCTGCTCGAATCCATGCATCGGGCGGTGCTTCGGATCGCTGTGCAGGTGATTCCTGTGGTCTTCGTCGCTGAGTGGATCATCGAATTGTCGGACAACGACCCCGGGCTCATTCCCCGCTGGTACGTCTACCTGGTGTTCTGGTTGATCGCTTGGTTTCTCCACCGCCGCCCCCGCCCCAATGCACTGCACGTGCTAATCCCGGCGGCGGTGTTCTTGACCGTGGGCACCGGAGCGGAGGTGACCTGGGGAGTCGACGTCGGTGTGCCCGACCAGACCACTTCCCTCGCGCTACTCGTCGGCATTGGGATGCTGACGGGCTTCGTGGTCTACGAGTGGTTCCTGCCGGCAGTCGCTACCTCGACCATTGCCGTCGGATCTGTCGCATTGGCCAGCGGTTTGGAGAACGCGCTCGTCGGGGACGATCTGATCATTCGTGTGCTGGCGCCGATGTTCCTGGTGGCATTGGCCTCGTGGTTCATCCATCACTTCCGGACTGAGCTCAACCAACGGGCAATCGAGTTGACGAAGCTCATCGATGCTCGCGACCAGCTGGTGATGTCGGTCAGCCACGAGCTACGGACCCCGTTGACGGCCATAGCCGGGTTCTCTCAGGAACTCGTCGACAACTGGCCCAAGTACACCTCCGAACAGGCACTCGAACTCACCGGGATCGTGGCCGCCCAGGCGCACGAGATGGGTGACCTCGTGGAAGACCTTCTCGTTGCCGCTCGGGACGAGGAGGACATCTCGCTATATCCCGAACCAGTCGACTTGCGCATCCAGGTCGATGATGTGCTGGACACCGGTGTCGTGCCATCGCTCACCGGAGCCCGGGACGGCTCGATCTCGGGTCACGGGGTCGCCTGGGCCGATCCGCTGCGTTGCCGCCAGATCATCCGCAACCTGCTATCGAACGCGCAACGCTACGGCGGGGCCGACATCACGGTCACCATCGGCAGCGAGGATGGACGCACCTATGTTGCCGTATCCGACGACGGTCCCGGGCTAGAGGAAGATCACCTCCGTCAGGTGTTCGAGCCGTACTTCTCGGCTCATGCCGCCGAGCGTGTCGAGGGCTCCATTGGGCTTGGACTGCCGGTCGCCCGCAGCCTGGCCCGGTTGATGGGCGGTGAAATAACCTGTGAGGTCAACGAGCGCACCACCTTCCAGATGACCTTGCCGGCTCACAAGCAAGACGCGGCATAGCTGCAACCAATGAATCCCCAGGCCACTGACCTGGGGGCTCATCGTGCATCAGTTTTGGCCGATCGTGACAACATCGGGAAGATCGATAAACGCCGCCTGGTCAGCTGTGACGACAGCGCGACCTGTAGCGCGAGCGGTGGCGGCGATCATCAAGTCGTGAGCGCCCCGGGGGCGGCCCTGTTCACGAACCGCGATGAGGAGCTCGGCGTGTTCGACAGCTACATCTCGGTCATAGGCGATAACCGGAAGTAACTCGATGATCTCATCGACGTAGGCCCGACGTGCCCTCCGTCGCTTCGCCGAGGCGAGCTTGACCCCGACCAGTAGCTCAGCAACGGTGACGGCCGCGATCGCCACATCGTCGTCATCATCAATCGCGTCATCGAGGTCGATGTCACCGCGCTCGGCATCGATCAGAAACGTCGTATCGAGCAGAAGCAGACTCATCCTCGATCTTCGCTCTCCAACAGAGTCCGGAGGTCGTGCAACTCCTTCGACCACCCCGCATCCGGCTTGTGCTGGCGGAGGAGAGACTTGATTTGCGCGCCACGTCCCCGGGGCATTGGTTCGAGATGCGCTACCGCTTTGCCGTGGCGAATGATTGTGTAGTCCTCGCCGCGATGCTCAACACCGTCGAGCAGATCAGCAAAGTGACGAGCCGCATTGGTCGCTGTGATATCCGGCATACGATCAGATTATCAGATTTAGACTCAGCAGGAAGCCCCTCGGAGCCGCCGCGCGCTTATCGTCCACCGGGCGTGAGCTCCACGACCCCGCCATCTGTGCGACGACACAGCTGAGATCCGACCGTACAACCTGAGGAACGCGACAATCCCGACGGCACGATCTACGTCTTCTCGTGGATCGGCAACGGCTTTGACCGCCGGGGCGAGTTGGTGGATTGAGTGAGATGATCGGGCAGTCAATGCAGAAAGAGCGGCACCTCTGGCGCGTACTTTCGCGCCCTCTCCGCGCCCTCGGCGCCGATCCACGGCCTTGCGACACCACCCCTCGACGCCAGAGGCCCCCGGAAAACGGGGGCCTCTTGGTGGCTCCGGGGGGGAGACTTGAACTCCCAACCTGCGGATTAACAGTCCGTTGCTCTGCCGATTGAGCTACCCCGGAATGGGTTACGCCCTTTGTTCGGGCCGGAGGATCGTATCAGACGTGCGCCGGGATGACTAACCATGGCACAATGCCGTCATGAAGCTCCGCACCGCGATCGCATTCAGTATCGGCTACGTGCTCGGCACAAGAGCCGGGCGCGAACGATACGAACAGCTACGCCATACCTTCAGCCGTGTCACCTCCAATGAACAGGTGCGCCAGGTCATCGACCAGGGCAAGGATATTGTCGACTCCGGTACCGCCCAGGTTAGGGATCTCGCTGCCGACCAATTGCGGAACGCCGGCGAGGCTATCCGCCACCGTACCGAAGGCAACTAGGCGCAAGCTCGGACCAGGATTCGGGCCCCGGCCCGCGCCCACACCGGGTCGTCGCTGGCACCCGCATCCACGATGACGACACCGAAGAAGATTGCCCAGCCGCGGGCTCTCTCCCAGGTCGTATCGGAGATCGTTCCGTAAGCCTCACGGAATTCGCCATGCGCGGAGACGGGGAACAGCATCCAGGCCACAGCCAGATCCGTCGCAGGATCACCTACACACAAATCGCCCCAGTCAATCACCCCTGCAATCTCACCGCCGTCGACGACGATGTTGCGGGCATGGAGATCACCGTGGAGCCAAACCGGATCCCGGTCGACCGGCAAGGTCTTGACTCGATGCCACGTGTCCTTGATCTCATCGACCGAAACATCCAGCAGCGAGGTGTCCAGCCGGGGCAGCCGCTCCTCGACCGATAGAGCCCGGTCGGTCAGCGGGCCACCACGGTATGAACTCCGGGGAGCATCGTCCGGACCGGGCCTGTGCAAGGCGTTCAGAAACTGGCCCAGCCGAGCCGCCTCACCGGGGTCGGGATCGGCTCCCTCGGCCGAGACCCCGTCGATCCACGGAACGACACTCCAGGTCCACGGGTAGCCGAACTCTGGCCTGCCGACTCGGATCGGGGCGCCAACCGGGATCGGCAGCCCCGACGCCACCAAGGTGAGCCACTCCTGCTCCTTGCGGATCTGTTCGGCACCGATCCTGCGGCGGGGGATTCTCACCGCCAGGTCATCTCCGAGCCGGTAGGTGGTATTGTCCCAGCCGCTCCCGAAGCGATGCAGCGGAAGCTCGGCTAGATCGGGGTGCTGGGAACGAAGCAGACTGCGCACCAGCTCGTCGGTGATTTCCACCTCGGCGGCGGGGATGCCCGGGGGCGGCAGAGGGCGAGCCTCAGGCACCCTCGAGATAGCCTTCGAGGCGCTTGGCCCGGGCCGGTTGGCGGAGTTTGGCCAGAGCCTTGGTCTCGATCTGCCGGATCCGCTCCCGGGTCACATTGAAATGGCTGCCCACTTCCTCGAGCGTCTTTACCTTGCCGTCGGCAAGACCAAAGCGCATGATCAGCACCTGCCGCTCCCGCTCGTTGAGGCCCTCCAGTACGAGCGACAAATACTCCTGCAGCAGCTTGAACGAGGCGACCTCGACCGGGACGTCGGCATCGGTGTCTTCGACGAAGTCGCCGAGCGTCGAATCGTCCTCTTCCCCCAAAGGCGTCTCCAGCGACACCGGATCCTGTGCGATGCGGCGCAATTCGGTGACCTGCTGCGGCTCCAGTTCCAGCTCCAATGCGATCTCTGAGATGGTCGGCTCCCGGCCCAGTTCCTGCATCAGAGTCCGTTGCGCCCGGGCCAGCTTGTTGATGGTCTCGACCATGTGAACCGGCACGCGAATGGTGCGCGCCTGATCGGCCAATGCTCGGGTAACCGCCTGGCGAATCCACCAGGTCGCGTAGGTGGAGAACTTGAATCCTTTCCGGTAGTCAAACTTCTCGACGGCACGGATGAGGCCGAGGTTGCCCTCCTGAATGAGGTCGAGCAGGGAAAGACCTCTCCCCACATACTTCTTGGCAATCGACACCACCAATCGCAGGTTCGCTTCGACCAAACGCTTACGAGCCCGCTCGGCATTGCGGGCAGAGCGCTGCAGGATCACTCGATCGGCGACCGGTAACCCCTCACTTCCTTCGCTGTGCAGCTTCTCCGAGGCCCGTTCCCCCGACTCCATCTGCATGGCCAGTTCGACCTCTTGTTGTGGCGTCAGCAGCGGGTAACGACCGATCTCCTGCAAATACATGCGCACCGGGTCAGAAACGTGCACCAACTCGTCGCTCGACAGTGCCGTCGCCTCCAGGGCATTCTGCGAGTCTTCCCGTACGTTGACCCGGGACTCCTGGAGGGCTTCCACGACCTGGTCGAACGCCTCGGGAGGCGCCTCAATGTCTTCGAGCTCCTGGAGGATCTCCGTGACCACCAAAAAGCCGCGTTGCTGGCCGCGCTTGGTCAGCATATCGAGAACGTCTCTTGCCTCTTCGTTCACTAACGGCTCCGTAGTTGCTTCTTCTGCTGCTGCAAAGCTACCAACTCCGCGAACTTGTCGGAATGCTCCTGTTCGCCTTCGGGCAGATTGTTGAGGACTCTCTCCAGCTCATCGATTCGGCGAGTCAGGGCATCAACCTTGAGCCGATTGATTACATCGGCTGCATCCGAGTGGGGCCGATCCACCAGCGCCAATTCAGCTAGGAGACCCGCCGCCTCGTCATCGCTGCCCCTCATCAGACCGCCTAGATCCGGGGCGACGCCGGGCTCCGTGTCGGCGATGACCGGGCTAATCAGCTCGTAGGCGCGGCGGTGTAGGTCGTTGGTGAATAACTCCCCATCGATCGCAAAGCCTCGCAGCTGCCGCTCGTTACCGAGAAGAAGGCGCAGCAGCTCCTGTTCGGCCTTCTCAGTACCACTGAGGCGGCGCCGGCTTTGCGGACGAGCAGGCTCCGCCCCCTCCCGTTGTCTGGCGCGAGCAGCCTTCTTGATGGCTTCCTCCACCAGTCGCAAATCGACCCCGGTACGTCGCGAGATGAGGACCGCATATTCGTGCTGCACGAGTTGATCCGTGTACCGGGCCACCATTTCGGCTGCCCCTCGCACCGCCCGACCCCGAGCCTCGGCCTCGTTCAAATCGTGACGCTGCAATTCCCGATCTACCGAGAACTGCAGGAGCGGTGTCGATTCTCTCATGGCCGCCACCAGCAATTCGGTGTCGCCCTCGCCGACCAGGTCGGCGGGATCGCGGCCTTCAGGGAGCACGACAACCCGCATGTCGAGATCGGCGGGGATGGCGAGGTCAAAGCCCCGCAGGGCCGCACCGGCCCCGGCCTCATCGGCATCGAATGCCAGCAATACCCGCTCGCTGAATCGACGAAGGAGATCCAGGTGATCCTCACCGAGCGCCGTACCGCATGTTGCTACGGCCACCGGGTGCCCGGCCAAATGCAGCGCGATGACGTCGGTGTAGCCCTCAACGACCACGGATTCATTGCGACGGACGATCTCGCCCTTCGCCCAGTTCAGACCGTAAAGAAGTCGTGACTTGCGATAGATCGCGGTCTCCGACGTGTTCAGGTATTTGGGGCCATCACCGTCGAGAAGGCGAGCACCGAAACCAACCGGATCGCCACGCAGATCGAAGATCGGGAACATGATCCGGCCCCGGAACCGATCAATCAACCGGCCGCGCGAGCTGCGCGAGGCGAGCCCGGCGTCGGCCAGCGTGCGCTCGGCGAACCCGATTTTCTTGAGGTGTCGGGTCAGCTCGTCCCATCCCGGGGGCGAGAAGCCGAGGGCAAACTCGTCGACGACGTCGCCGTCGTAGCCACGGCTGCGAAGATAGCTGCGGGCCCCACCGGCATCACTCCCGACCTTGAGCCGATTCCGATAGAACTCAACGGCAGCCTCGGTTGCGCGCACTAGCTCCTCACGCTTGCCCCGCCGTTTGGCCTCACCAGGGGTCTCGGTGAGTGTCACACCTGCCCGACGCGCCAGCAGCTCAACGGCCTCGCGGAAGTCGAGATTCTGTGTCTCTTGCACCCAGGCAAAGATATCCCCGCCCTTGCCGCACCCGAAGCAGTGATAGAGACCACGGGCCGGGTCGAGCGACAGCGACGGCGTCTTCTCCTGGTGAAATGGACAGACCGCCATGACGCTACGCCCGGACCTCTTGACTTTGGTTACCTCCGCGGCGAGCTCCACCAGGTCGGTCTTGTCGCGAATGCGCTCGATGTCTTCACGGGGATAGGTCACGGGCGGAGTGTACCGGCGCCGCTGCCCACGATTCCCTGGATCGATCAGATTCTCTGCCGGCGACAAAAGAAAAGAAGGGAAGCCCGGGAGGGAGGGGAGGGAGAGGGCTTCCCTTCTATTTCACTAGGGGAACTGCGTCCCCTGAATCTGGGCGTATCGACCCGGCAATCACCGCGTCTTGGCGAAGGCGATCTCGGCGGCATTCCGCCGGGCCGTCACCATTTGAAATACTGCATCGGGGTGAAATGTCATCATTCTGGCCTCACATCTGATACCTCTATCTTGCATCCAATCAAACCATTTGTCAAATGATTTATTCCCATAGTCGACAATCTCTGATAAACTTTAAGCGATGGATGCTCTTGACTATAAAATCATCGAGTATCTGGCTGAGGACGGGCGGATGCCGTTCTCGCAGATCGCCGAACGGGTCGGCAAATCGACCGCAACTATCCATCAGCGAGCGCGTCGGCTGCGGGAGCAGGGGTACATCAACTCGATCAGCGCCGACCTCAACTGGGAAGCGCTGGGATATCCGGTCGACGCCTACGTCAGCATCCGGGACAACGAATCCTGGGGCCTCGACGCACTCGCCGAAAGCCTGCGATCGATCCCATTCGTGATCTCCACCGCAGCCGTAACCGGCGAGTTTGACCTCATGCTCCACGTCAAGGCCCGGTCGTCGAGCCATCTCGGGGTTGTGCTCGGTGAGATTCGCCGCATTGCCCCGGGTCCGAGCCGAACCGTGGTCACCCTGACCACTTACATCTCCGGTCGCGTCCCTCCCCTGCCGGCACCGGAGACGCCGACCAGTTCCATCTGAATCGCAAACCCGCTTCTTATACTCCGGGGCCATGGAACTGCTGATCATCGGATTGGTCGTGTCCGTTGCGATTGGGGCATGGCTGCGAGCTGCAACCAAACCGGATCCCTTCCGGTCGGCAGCGGACTCCCTTGGTCTCGACCACTCCCGCACGGTGCCGGACATGCTTCCGAGGTTGAGCGGCACCATCAACGGCCTTCCGGTCAGGGTGGATGTTCCTGAGGGAAACGCCGCGCAAGTCCGCTACCGGGTCTTCTACCCCGACCTCGGCCTAGCACTTCGCCTGGAACGGGAAACAACGATCAGCCGCACTCTCGGCTCGCTCGGCAGCGGCGATCGGGAAATTGGAGACAAGGCCTTCGACGACAGATTCCGGGTCAACACATCCCGACCTGACGCTCTGCAGAAGATGCTGACACCTGAAGTGCGAAGCCGGCTCGTCGACCTCGTCGACAACTATCCCGCAGTCGTTGTCGCAGACGGCGAGATCACTCTCTTGATGGACGATGACAGCCCAATGGTCATGACGCTGGTCAACACCGTGAAGGACCTCGTCATCGTCGGCGGGCTACTCAATGCGAATCGGCCCCCGCCTCTCGAGAAACCGGCCCCGCAGCCCCGTCCGGTGCGAAAAGTCGCGCCATCTGCACCAACACCACCCTCGCCGGAAACGGACGAATCGGTCGCGGCGCCTTCGGCTGGGGTTCCGTCCTCCGAGATGGCCCAATCGGAACCCGAGCCGACTCCACCAACTCCGCCTCCCCCACCGGCGCCCGTCGAGCCGCCGAGCGGCCTCCCCGATGGATTCTTCGACGACGTGTTCGGTGAGAACCGATTGAGCTTCGAAGCCGACGACACCTTCGAGCGAGAAGTCCGCGGATCCCGGGTGCGGCTTTCCGGGACTGTGAAGCAATCGAGTCCCTACGAAGGCGAGCCGGAAACAGTTCCACCGAAGGGAACCAAGGTCGTCGCAACGGTCGCCCAAATCGACAACGAGCTCTATGGGAAGACCGACATCGACGCAGTCATCCACATGCACGATCAGCTCGATCTCGGTCGCGGTGAGAGGATTGTATTCACCGGCACCGTCAATGGGGTCGATGCGTTTATGAGGAACCTATTCGTCGTCGATGCTCGGATCGTTTAGCCGAGCCGTTCCCTCAGGTAATCGGCGACCTTGTCCATCGAGACCCGGTCCTGGTCCATGGTGTCCCGGTCGCGAACCGTGACCGCCTGGTCGTCCAGAGTGTCGAAGTCCACCGTGACGCAGTAGGGGGTGCCGATCTCATCCTGTCGCCGATACCGACGCCCGATTGCCTGAGTAACGTCGTGCTCGACGGCGAACAGCGGACGCAGATCTTGCGCCAAAGCAGCAGATACCTCGACCAGTTGCGGTTTCTTCGATAGCGGTAGCACTGCAACCTTGATCGGCGAGAGACGCTTGTCGAGACGTAGCACCGTGCGGGTTTCCCCGCGCACTTCCTCTTCGTCGTATGCGTCGAGAAGGAAGGCAAAGGTGGTGCGGGTGGCCCCGGCGGCGGGCTCGATCACATAGGGCACGAATCGTTCCCCGGACTCCTGGTCGAAGTAGGTCAGGTCTTTGCCCGACTTCTCCATGTGTGCCTTCAAATCGAAGTCGGTGCGGTTGGCGATACCCTCGAGCTCATCGAAACCCCACGGGAAGCGATAGTCAACGTCGAACGTCCCTGCCGAGTAGTGGGACAACTCGTCCTGGTCGTGTTCCCGGAAGCGGACATTGTCGCCTTTCATCCCGAGGTCGATATACCAGCGCTTGCGCTCGTCGATCCAGTACTTGAACCAGTCGTCGGCTTCCTCCGGACGGCAGAAGAACTCCATCTCCATCTGCTCGAACTCCCGGGTACGGAATACGAACTGGCCGGGAGTGATCTCGTTGCGGAACGACTTGCCGATCTGGGCGATACCAAACGGGAGTTTCATACGCGACGTTCGTCGCACATTCTCGAAGTTGATGAATATCCCCTGGGCCGTCTCCGGCCGCAGGAACACCGCGTTGTCGGCGGACTCCACCGGACCCATGTGGGTCTTGAACATCAGGTTGAAGTTCTTCGCTTCAGTGAAGGTGCCGCTCTTGCCGCATGAGGGGCACTGCTCGGGGTTGTCGAGCTTGTCCTCACGGAAACGGTTGTTGCAGTTGGTGCACTCAACGAGTGGATCAGTGAAGGACGCAAGGTGGCCCGAGGCCTCCCAGACCTGTGGCGCTTGGATGATTGCGGAGTCGAGACCGACTATGTCGTCGCGCATCCGCACCATGGAGTGCCACCACTGCTCCTTGACATTGCGTAGCAACTCGACACCTAGCGGGCCGTAGTCGTAGGCCGAGCGGAGACCGCCGTAGAGCTCCGAGGACTGGAAGACAAAGCCGCGTTTCTTGGCAAGGTTGACGATGGTGTCGAAATCGATAGACATATCAGGTCCGGGTTGCGATTGGCCCGGCATGATAGGGCGATCGCACATCCGTGCGATCGATGGAGTTGCCTCCGGCAACTCCCACTAGGTGGATTGACGTCGCCCCGGAAGCTGTAGATCGGCCCCCTACACCGCAGAGTGGTCCTCGGCTCCACCGAATCGGCGATCTCGCTGCTGAAACTCGGCGATGCAGTCGGCCAGGGTGTGACGGTCGAAGTCGGGCCAGAGCACAGGGGTGAACACATACTCGGAGTACGCCGCCTCCCAAAGCAGGTAATTGGAGGTGCGCAGCTCGCCACTGGTCCGGATCACCAGGTCAGGATCGGGCATCTCGGGCAAGTAGAGATGCTCGGCGATAGTCCTCACATCGATATCGCCGGGCTCGAGATCGCCTCTTGCCACTGCCTCCGCAATCTCGTTGACTGCGGCAACTATCTCGGCGCGGCCGCCGTAGTTGAAAGCAAACACCATGTGCATCGCATCGTTGTCTTTGGTCAGCTGTTCGGCATCTGCGATGCGCTCCCGCAGCACGTCGGGCACCCGGGGATCATCTCGATCGCCGATGAAGTGGATGCAGATGCCTTTGGCGTGAAGTTCGTCGCGGCGCCGCTCGAGCAGATCGACATTGAAATTCATGAGGAACTCGACCTCGTAGGCATCCCGCGACCAGTTCTCGGTGGAAAACGTGTAGGCGGTCAGCCACTTGACCCCCATTTCGAGCGCCCCGTCGATCACGTCGAAGAGCGCAGGCTCGCCGCGGGCGTGGCCCTGGGTGCGGTGGAGGCCCCGGGCATTCGCCCATCGGCCGTTGCCGTCCATGATGATGGCCACGTGCCGGGGCACCCGGGTTAGGTCAACGTTCTCATACATCGAGCACCGCCAGCGATTGGATCTGCCGTTCCAGATGGTATTCGACAAATCGCCTGGCCACCCCTCTGGCTTCCCCGACGAAGCGCTCGTCTGGATCGGGCAGATTGCTCAGATCGGCCACTGCAAGACGTGAGAGATAGTCGGTCACACCCGGTCGCAGCGCGTAGGCACCAGGGGTGCGACAGTCGTCACAGAGCACACCACCGGCTGGGAAGCTGAATCGGGAGAGCCGTTCGGCACGGCCACAACCGGCGCAACGGTCGAGTGCAGGCGCCACCCCGATGACCTCCGCTGCTTTGAGGAGGAAGGCGGTAATGAGGTCGGGATGAGCCGGACCGGTATCGAGCGCACGCAACCCCCGCTGCAGCAACAGGAATAGCCGCACCGAGGCCTCGTTTTCCTGGGCGACCGCATCGGCGACCTCGGCCATTGCGCCCGCCGCCACGACCCGGTCGAGGTCTACCCGTAGAGAATGGAACGGCTCGATCATCTCCACCTGAGTGATCGTGTCCAGGTTTCGGCCTTCGTAGAGCACCAGATCGACATGGCTGAAGCTCTCCAATCTGCCGCCAAACCTGCTCTTCGTCTTGCGAATCCCTTTGGCAACGGTGCGCAGCTTCCCGTTGTTGGGACTGAGCAGGATCACAACTTTGTCCGCCTCACCAAAGGGGTAGGAACGAAGAACGATGCCCTGGTCGTGCCGGATGGCCATACCGGAAACCTAGCTACTCAGAAACCGAGGCGATCGAGAGTCTGGTCCCGGCGTTGCCAATCCTCCTCGACCTTGACCCGGATATCGAGGTACACGCGACCGCCGAAGAACCTCTCGAGATCCTTGCGGGCTGCCCCACCGACTTCGCGAAGCAACGATCCACCTTTGCCGATGACGATGCCTTTCTGCGACTTCCGCTCGACGTAGGCGGTCGCCGCCACGTAGATCGTGCCCGCCTCGCGGGTTTCGATCTCGTCGACAATCACGGCGAGCGAGTGAGGAAGCTCCTCGCGCAGCCGGTGTAGGTACTTCTCCCTGATCAACTCAGCCGCGTAGAGACGCTCGGGCTGGTCCATGTGAGTATCGGTGGGGAAGAATTGCGGGCCTTCCTCCAACAGCGGAGTGATCTCGTCGAGGATCAGTTCGACCCCATCTCCGTCCCGGGCGGACACCGGCACGTATGCGGCGAAGCCCCACCCCCCGGCCGCCTGCAACTGTTCGAGGATCTGCTCCTTGCGCGCAAGGTCGGTCTTGTTGACGACGACGATCGTCGTTGCGCCCGCAGCCTGTAGCCGTTCGGCAATGAGGCGGTCCCCGGGCCCAATCTTCTGAGTAGCGTCGAGCACGAACAAGACGCCATCGGTCTCCTCCAGCGATCCGTAGACCAGACGGTTGAGGCGATTGCCGAGAGCAGTGCGCGGCCGATGTAGCCCGGGTGTGTCGACGAAGACGATCTGGGCATCGGGCTGGTTGAGGATGCCGCGGATGGTGTTGCGGGTTGTCTGCGGCCGAGGGGAGGTGATTGCCACCTTCTCCCCAACCAGAGCGTTGACCAGCGTCGACTTGCCAACGTTCGGCCGCCCAACCACGGAGACAAACCCGGTCTTCATGCCGAAAGTTCCCTAGAGCGACCAATGCAGTTCGCTTGCGGCGAACTGCCAAGCCGCTTGCAGCGGCCCCTCATGGGTGCAACCGTACCTGGGCAACTCGTCGGCCCTGGACTCGTTCCACGGTCAACTTGTGCCGGTTGTACTCGAATGACTCGCCCTCGGCCGGAACCCGACCGGCCAGACCGAGGATCAGGCCACCCACCGTGTCCCAATCCTCATCGGGAATCGTCGCGCCGATCAGCTGGCCAAAATCATCGATGTCGAGTCGGGCATCGATCAGGTACGAGCCGTCACCCTCCGGAACCACCATTGGCTCTTCCTCGTCGTATTCGTCGGCAATCTCACCGACCAGTTCCTCGAGAAGGTCCTCGATCGTCACCAGTCCGGCAGTTCCACCGAACTCGTCAACGGCGATGGCCATGTGGATTTGATTTGCCTGCATCTCTCGCAGCAGGTCGGGGACCCTCTTGGTCTCCGGAACGAAGTAGGCGTCGCGCATCAGATCGCGAGCGAGGCGCGGGCCGGCTTCATCGTCCCAGAGTTGCAGGAGATCCCGGGCATAGAGCACACCAAGAATGTCATCGGTGTCCTCCCCGTGCACCGGGATGCGCGACTTCCCGGCTTCGAGAACTAGGTCGAGGACGTGCTCACTGGAGGTGTCTGCGGACACGGTGACCATGTCGGGGCGAGGCACCATCACCTCGCGCACAATCGCGTCGGCGAAGTCCATCACCTGAGCGATCAGTCTCCGTTCGTGATCCTCGGTCTCCCCATCGTCTTCCTCCTCCTCGCCATCATCGTCATCCAGATCGGCGACGAAGTCGGCGGTTGTCTCCCCTACCGTGATGAGGGGCTCGAGCAACCAGGCGAATCGGTAGGCGATGGTCCGGGGCCGATTACGTCCCAGCGTACGAGGGACGATGTCGCCGAAGACCAGCACCACGAAGCCGAGAACAACGAGCGAGACTAGGAGCGGCCAACCGTCTGTCATGCGGGCGAGCGCCCAGGCCGCCGGCAGCACCGCCAGCACCAGTAGACCCGTACCCACCAGACCCAGAGCCGGTTGAATCCGGGGCCGATCGCTCAATAGCTCAGCGATGCGCTCGGCGCGAGGATCGTCATTGCGAGCGTCATGCAATGCATCGGCTCGGGGGGTACGAACCAGCGATGCCCCAGCTGCGCGCAATACTGCGGTGAGCAGGATCAGCGCCCCCGAGATGGAAAGGGCAACTGCGATCACGGCCGCGCCCTACCAACCAGGGCCAGAATCTCTCGCTCTCGCTGCTCCATCGCCTCCGCTTCCTCATCTATCAAATGGTCTCGCCCCAGAAGGTGCAGAGTGCCGTGTACGACCATGAGCGCAAGCTCATCATCGAAGGCTACTCCTGCGACTGCGGCATTTCGCTCGACAACCGACGGGCAGATCAGAATATCGCCCAGCAATAGTGGCGGCCCATCGATTCCTGCATCTACGGGCGTTGTTGCGAAATCCTCGATCGGGAAGGAGAGCACATCGGTCGGGCCCTGCTTGCCCAGATACTCACTATTGAGCTCCGCCATTCGGGACTCGGAAACCAACGTGATCGCAAGCTGAGTCGACTCCGGAAGTTGCTCTGCCCGCATTGCGGTGGCGGCCAGATCGGCAATCCAGTTCGTAGGGAGAGGGTCATCGAGCTCGGTGTTCACTGTTACGTCCATCACGCTTCCTCGACCTTAGGCCCGGGAAAGCCGGGGTAGGGAACCCGCGTGTGGTAGTACCCGACCAGGGCTTCAACGACCGCAGCCTTGACGTTGGTCAAGTCGCCGAACGTGAGGTCTGACTCATCGAGCTGACCATCATCCAGCTTCTCGCCGACAACGGCGTCCACGACCTTCTGCAGACTGTCCGACGTTGGAGTCTGGCTCAAAGCGTGAGCTCGAGCGGCCCCCTCAACAGCATCACAGACCATGAGGATCGCCATCTCCTTGCGCTTCGGCTTTTCGCCATGGTGACGGAACAGCTGAGGATCCGCGTCCGGATCTGCTTCGATGCCCTGGTGATAGAAGTACCGCATCAGCCCGGTGCCGTGGTGGCGGCGGATTCCGTCCGCAATCTCATGTGGAAGACGGTACTGGCGGGCCAGGCGCAGCCCGTCGGTGACGTGGGCTCGGATGATCCGGCACGAATCAACAGGGTCGAGATGATCGTGCGGGTTGGGTATCCCGAATTGATTCTCGATGAAGTACACGGGGTTTTCGACCTTGCCCAGATCGTGGTAGAAGGCGGCGGCCTGGGCCAGGAGCGGGTCGGCTCCAATCGCCCGCGCCGCTTTGCCGGCGAGTGTGCCAACCAGCATCGAGTGGTTGAACGTCCCCGGTGCCTTCTCCTCGATGAGGCGCAGGGCAGGGTGATTGCGGTCCACTAGGTCGAGGAGCGTCAATGTTGTGGTGATGCGGAATAGATTCTCCAGGAAAGACACCAGCCCCTGAGCCACCAAACCGGCGAGAACACCGCCGATCAACGCGAAGAAAGCGGCTTCCCACCTCGTCTCCCAACCGCGGAATAGCCAGGATATCGAGAAGGCGAATGGGGCCAGTACTGCGGCGGACAGCGCAACGGCAACGCGCAATTGCCGGCGGCTGGAAACAGCCGACACAAACGCAACCGGAGCGACGGTGGCCCCGGCGGCAAAGACGGTGAGCGCCGGGTCGAAGGTAGAAATCCCAACAAAAGTGGTCATCGGAACGGCGAGCAGTACCCCGGTGCGCGGGTCGTAGAGGATCGCAGCCACATAGCCAAACAACATCGCCGGGATGGCAAAGCCGACCGCTCCAAAATCACCATCCGAGCCGTCGACCAACTCCGGGATACGAGACGAGAGCGCAGCCAGCACCAGCAGGATGCCCAGCAGCGCGAAGTGTTTCGGTTCGGACCACTGCCCGGGGGCAAGACGCCAGAGGAAGAACGCAGCCAGGCTGACGGTGAGAGCCCCGAGGAGCACGATGGCTTGCCGGGAGACACCCGGTTCCCTCTCGACAAGCCCGAGAGCGAGAATCGCGTCGACCTGAACCTGGCTGAGCAACTCGCCCTGGTTGGCGATGAGCTCATTGGCGATGTACGTGCGTTCGACGGGCTCGACCGCAGCGGCAGCTGCTTCCTGGGCGGCAACGGTCAACGCCTCATTCACGCTCTCGTTGAACAACAGCTCGTCGGCGACCAGTTCCCCAATCGCAGGATGGGCTAGCGCCTGCTCCTCAACCGACAGAGCCGGCACAAAGATGAGCGGAGTTTCGCCGCGCAGCTCATCCTGGATTGTGCGCAGCTCGGACTGGCGGATACCGTCGGCCATGAGCGTCTCAACGACATTGTTGGCCGTCGCAACGATGTCATCGAAGCGGGACGCTTCGCCGTTG
>Ga0180435_10003048_pt1 | contig 16934 bp, 18 predicted proteins | sample SS_ome_3_FD_132467 | JGI IMG/M metagenome (GOLD analysis project Ga0180435, IMG submission 132467) | Hypersaline lake sediment archaeal communities from the Salton Sea, California, USA - SS_3_S_1 metaG | ecosystem: Environmental > Aquatic > Non-marine Saline and Alkaline > Hypersaline >...
AAGCCTGTAATATCAATCCTTCTGGCCACCGCTTTATTGCTAGTGCCCATGGGGAGTGCGGCCCTGGCCCAGGACTCCTGGCAGGAAGAGACCCCCAGTGGCGGGGCCATGATGGCGGATCTCTTTTTCCGTCCGCTCTGTTTTGTTTCACTAGTGGCCGGATCGGCGCTGTTTGTGGTGGGGTTGCCCTTCACTGCAACAGGCGGCAATATCGATGAAAGTTATGATGCCTTAATCGTCAAGCCTGCGCAGATGACGTTTTCCCGCCCCCTGGGGCAGGATCCGTGATAAACCGTGGCAAACCCATTACGAGTGCCTGAACTGAAATTTAAACCTTCTGTTCAGGCACTTGGTTTTTGGTGGTTCCCTCCCAATTACACGGGTTCGCAGATAAATGCATTTCGCTTAAGGCGCCCATGTTAAACGACCGGTTGCACTGCCGCAGATCGCTAATGGCCGATACTCTTTTCACATCATCTCTTTCCAGCCGAGCGCGAAACATCTGAAAACCACGGATCTGTTTCTTCTTCCGGACCCCAAATAGGTCACACCTTTTTCACCATCGGGCTTGCGTGCCGGCCTGGTCCGGTTGCCATGCAGACCCGATGTGCGATCATGCCATGTCCAAGCTTTTAATCATAGATTCGGATATCCGCTGGCAGCGGGCCGTGTCGGAAGTACTGACTCCCGGTTACGAGATCACTGTTTTCAAAGCCACCCAGAACCTGGATACGGTCCTTTCCGCCAATCATTTCAGTGTGATCCTCCTCGATCTCGCCCTGGACTTCCAGCCGGCCCTGGACCTTTTTATTCATCTGCAGAAAAACAATCCCGATGTGCCCGTAATTGCCACCGGCAACCAGAGTGACAGCACCGCCCTTGTGCAGGCAGTAAAATTGGGGGCGGCAGACTTCTTTCCCAAGCACCTGCCCATCGAACAGATTCGCCTGGTGCTGGACCAGGTGATGGAGGAGACCAGTCTCAAGAATGAAGTGGCCTACCTGCGCCGGGAGCAGGATGTCATCTATGATTTCGATGCGCTGATTGCCCAAAGCGGGCCCATGCAGCGGGTCATCCAGGCCCTGAAAAAGTTTGCCCGCACCGACGCCACTCTGTTGCTCACCGGCGAGACGGGGACCGGCAAAAGTTTCCTCTCCGGCACAGTGCATTTCAACAGTGCCCGCCGCCGCCGTCCATTTGTAAAAATAAACTGTGCCAACATTCCGGAAACCCTGCTGGAAAGTGAGCTTTTCGGTCATGAGCGGGGGGCCTTCACCGGTGCCGACAAGACCCGCGTGGGCCGTTTTGAACAGGCCCATGGCGGGACTATTTTCCTGGATGAAATCGGCGAGATGAGTTTGGCTCTGCAGGCTAAAATGCTGCGGGTGCTGGAGGAGAAGCAATTTGAGCGCGTCGGGGGCAATAAAACCATTACCGTTGACGTGCGGGTGATTGCCGCCACCAACCGGGACCTGGACAAGCTGACTGCCGAAGGTGCCTTTCGCAACGATCTTTATTATCGTCTCAATGTACTTACCGTGGCCCTGCCCCCCTTGCGTGAGCGCCCGGCCTGTATCGAGCCTTTGGCCAAGTACCTGCTGGAAAAAATAGCCCGATCACTCAAAAAACCCACCCAGCAATTCCAGCCCGCGATCCTGGAGGCCTTTCGAACATACAGTTGGCCAGGTAATATCCGCCAACTGGCCAACACCATTGAACGGGCCGCCATTCTGGAGGATGGGGAACAGATCCAGGCCGACACTATCTCATTGGTGGGAGGCGGCGAGCAGCCTTTGCCGGTATATCAGGAGGAGCGGCCGCGTTTCGTGCATGATGACGGGTCACCCAAAACTTTACTGGCGATAGAAAAAGAGGCAATCCTCGCCGCCCTGGAAAGCAACCTCTGGATTCAAAAGGATGCTGCCCGCCAATTGGGCATCAGTCCCCGGGCGCTGATTTATAAAATCAAGAAGTTTGGCATAACCCATCCGCGATGGCGCAAGCATAAATAGGTCTTTTTGGACAAAAAAAGCGGGACCTTCCTGAAGGAAGCGTCCCGCTTTTCGTTTGCTTTTGAAACTTAAGGCAGCTAGCCGAATAGCCCGGCGATACCAGCGGCCTGGGGATGGGCGAAGATCAGAATCAACGCGATAACCAGCGCGTAGATACAGAGTGACTCGATCATGGCCAGACCGATGAGCATGGTCACGGTCACTTTACCAGAGGATTCCGGGTTGCGGGCAATCCCCTCAACAGCGGATTTCAAACCGATACCCTGTCCAATACCACAACCGAAAGCGGCGATGGCAATACCGAAACCAGCGGAAATGGCACACCAAGTGAAAAATTGCAATGCTTGAGCTTCCATACCTGACAATACCTCCTTTTGGATAGTTATTATGGGGCTTCTTCCACGTTCCCCTAACAAACGCTAACCCAGCGTTATTCTCTATTTTATAGCACGCGGCTTGTGCCAATGGGTCAATGGGTGCACCCAGCGGCTAATGCGCATGCTCCATGGCGCTGTTGAAGTAAATGATGGTCAAAAGGAAAAAGACAAAGGCCTGGACCAGCGCCACCAGGATGCCCATGAACATAATGGGCAGGGGCGCGAAAAAGAGGCCGGCCAAACCAAAAAGTATGCCCAGCACCAGTTCGTGGCCCGCCATGTTGCCGAACAGACGAATGGAGAGGGACAACAGCCGCGCCAAGTGGGCGATGATCTCGATGGGCAGGATAATGGGAATCATCCACCACACCGGACCCAGGAAATGCTTGATATACCCGGCGCCATGGTACTTGACGCCGATGACGTGGGTAAACACCACCACCACGATGGCCATGGCCAGAGTGGTGTTGATACTGGCGGTGGGCGGAAAGAAGGTCGGCACCAGGCCGCTCAGGTTGCCGATAAAGACAAAGATGAAAATGGTGCCCACCAGGGGAAAGAGCCAGCGGCCCTGTTCACCGGTAAATTCCACCATGAAGTCTTCCATACCTGCGATCAAAACCTCGAAGAAATTCTGAGCTTTTCCGGGGACTAGTTTGACGCTCTTGGCTGCAATGGCCCCTACCACGAGGAGGAACAGCATAATTAACCACATGTAGATTACATGGGGCCACTTGTGGGCAAAATGAGCGGGGCCCGGACCAAACATTTCAAAGATTTTGACCAGAAACAGATAGGGGTGTTCCATGCCTAATGCGCCTCCTTACGGATTAAAATGGTCAGTTCGTTCATGGTCGCCAGGATGATGCTGGCCACTACCACGGATAAGCCCAGCACCAAGCCCACGGGATTGACCAGACGGCCCGCCAACAAGAAAAATATAATTACCCCGCTGATTAAAAAGCGGATGTAGTACTTTGCCAGAACCACGTTGTGGGAAGCGAGGTAGGGGGGCTTCAAGGCCTTTTTCAGCGTACGCGCCAGCATCATGAAATTGGCGGTCACGAGCACCCCTCCGCAAACGATGCCCCAGGCGAAGCTGGGCGGCGTGCAGGCAAAACCCAGCAGACTGCCGGCAATCAACAGCACCCAGTTGCTGCGGGTAACGAAGGTAATGATGCGTTGCTGGATGTACATGGCCTTAAATGCTTTTAAAATCCTACCCGAATTATCCCTTACGGATTTTACGGATCGCCAGCCCGATATTGCGGTACCCGGCGGCGATGCCCAATCCCAGGAAAATAAACGTCAGCCAAGGGTTGGTCCCCAGGCGGCGGTCCAGCCATACCCCGACTCCCAGGCCGATAAATATGGAAAAGGCCACTGTGAGCCCGATACTGCTGTAAAAGGCTAACTCCCGATACGCTCGCCATCGTCCCTTGGGCATGGAAAAGAACACCTTACCCTACGTTGCAAACCCGACCCATGGGTTGATTACAGGTCGGGTCATTAAGATACGAGTCCCTATCATAACGCCCTTGTTTAAGTCAACGAAAACTTAAGGTGTCCCGGCCGTGGGCCGCGCATCGATTTCCCCCTCGAATTCTGGATACACTGTCGCCTGGATTGCAGAGTAAATTAGCCGGATTAAGCGATTTTCACCTGCCTGGCGGGAAATACGGGACCATTGAGGCAGACGTGCACATAGGGGGGCTCCTGGCTGGCCGTGGGCAGGGCGCAGCCCAGGCAGGCGCCCACCCCGCAGGCCATGTGGGCTTCCACGGAAACCTGGCAATCCAGGCCGTGGGCCTCGGCTATGCCGATAACGCAGGCCAGCATGGGGGTGGGGCCGCAGGCCAGCAGCAGATCCGGCTCTGTGTCACGGACCGCATCGGCCAAGGGGTCGGTGATCAGACACTGATCACCTGCGGACCCGTCATCGGTGGACAGACGGACCGTAAGGCCCTGCCTGCGGAAATCATCGGCACACTTCAGCTCGTCCCGGGAGCGGGCACCCAAAAAGAGCTGCAACTGCCCGGGGGCATACCCCCGGGCCAAAAGAAAATCCACCAGAAAACCCATGGGCGCTACTCCGATACCGCCCGCGGCGAGGAAGATCAGGTCCAAACCCTGAGCAACCTTGAATCCGCGGCCCAGGGGACCGAGGATCTCAAGGGCCGCGCCCGGGATCAGCGTCCGCATGCGACGGGTACCGCGACCCACCGCTTTGTAGAGAATTTCCATCATGGCCGGGGGGTTACCCTGAATCAGGCGATGGATGGAAAAGGGCCTTTTCAGCAGCGGGTCCAGTTCCCGGGCGGTCTGCAACATGATGAACTGACCGGGTCTGGCCATGCTCAGGTCGCCCTGGCAGCGCAGGCCCAGGCGATAGAAATCGGCGCCCAGGGCGTCATTCCACAGGACTTCTGCCTGCATTTGTTGTTTCATGGCGGCGTTCCCCGGGATGCAGCGTCAATTGTTGGCGGTATTAAATATCGGAATGTATTTATGCAAACCACTATATACGCGAAAAAAGGATTGGGTGCCACGAAAGTTTTCATGCCGGATCCGGGGGGGTGGGCGGCCGCTTTTATGTTTTTCCCGGGGCTGTTTCCCGCCAGCCGATGACCGCCGTAAAACGTCCGGTAATCCGGGATTGCCGGTAGGAGAAAAAAAGGTCCGGTCGGCAACGTGTACACATACCGCTGATGACGATATTGGTGCGGAGTACACCCTCGGCGGCCAATTGCTCCCGGGTGATGGCCCAGAAATCAAAGTGGTGGCGGGTATCTTTGAAGGTCCACCAGCGCTTTGGGATCTTTTCCCGGTAGTTAACAAATTCGGCACAGCAGGGGCCCAGGGATGGGCCGATACCGGCGCGGATGTCACCGGGCCGGCAGCCATAGGTGCGGGCCATGGTGCGGACGGTGCGGCCCACGATGTTTTCGACACTGCCCCGCCATCCGGCATGCACATTGGCAACCACCCGCCGCACCGGATCGGCCAGGAGCACGGCCTGGCAATCCGCCGCTTGTATGGCCAGCCAAAGTCCCGGCTGGTTGGTGGCCAGGCCATCGGCCTTAAGCGCTTTGATCCGCTGGGGCGTGTCCTCAACTGCCGTTGACAGTGCGACTACCCGTCGACCATGGACCTGGTGGGGGAAAACCAGGCGCCCGGCGCCCAGGGCGCGGGCAATGCGTTTCCGATTGGCATACACCGCTGCGGGGTCGTCCCCGGCACTCAAACTCGTGTTCAGGCTGTCAAAGGGGCGCGCGCTGATGCCTCCCCGGCGGGTGAAGACGCCATGGGCCAACCCGTTGATTTCAGTCAGGTGGGCAAACTGAAAATAGGGAGGGATCCCGCTTTTTCGGGATTGGGGTTTCCGAAACCGTATCATCTGTGCCTTGTCTGCCATGTTCCGTCTACCGGGTTCCGGCCAGGGTCAAAACGGAAACCCGCGCTGCATGTCCCCCTGCGACGAGAGCTTGCCCACAGGCCGCTGCCGTGGCGCCGGTGGTAAACACATCATCCACCAACAGGATCTGTTTGCCCTGAACAACTGCGGCGGGGTCATCCAGACCGAAGGCCCCGCGCACATTGGCCTGCCGTTCCCGGCGGGGCAGGCCGGCTTGCGGGCGGGTGGCGTGCCGGCGGAATAACCGGTGGGGATCAATGGGCGGCAAGGGCCGCCGGGGATCGAAATGCGCCGCGTAGTGTTGCCAGCGCCGCAACAGTAAATAGGACTGATTGAAGCCGCGTTCCCTGAGCCGCGAAGGGTGCAGGGGCACCGGCATGATCAGATCGCACGCTTCCAGCAAGCCGCTCATGCGGGCGGCAATGTAAAGGAGTAGTCCCAACGGGTCCGCCCATTGGAGGCGACCGCGGTATTTATAGTTCTGAATTACCGTTTTCAGGCTGCCGGCATACACGCCGCAGGCCCGTGCCCGATGAAAAACCGGCGGCCTGCGGGTGCATTCCGGGCAGGGGTGGTCGTGGCCGATTCGGCTCCGGAACATGCGTCCGCAGGTACTGCATAAAGGAGAACTGATCCAGGTAAACCGCTCCCGGCAATGGCGGCAGAACCAATTGGCCAGGATGGTGTCGGTCCAGGAATTGATGTAGGGCTCATCCCCGGGGGGATGCCCGGGGGATAACGGTATCCGCTTGAGCAGCTCCCGGGGGGAGCGGCCCGGGGTCCCTGTATAACGTTGGCATCCGGCACAGCGCTGGGGGAACAGGCCGTCGACCACGGCCCGGCCCAACTGGCGCAGGTTGGCGCTAAAGGCCCCTCCCGGCCTGGGAAGGGGGGTGTCGGGATGGCAATTGTCCGGGAGGCAGGGGGTCATGGGAAAGGATTGCCGCTACGCTGGCGCAGGACCTCGTACATGGCCACAGCCCCGGCCACGGACGCATTGAGGGAGTTTAACGGTCCCGCCTGGGGGATGGTCACCAGGAAATCGCAATGGGATTTAACCAGGGGGCGTACGCCCTTGCCCTCACCGCCGATCACCAGGACCAGGGGAACATTGAAATCACTGGCGTAGATGGTTTGGCGGCCCCCGCGGTCCAGGCCCGCCACCCAGAATCCCTTTTTTTTCAATTTTTCCAGGATGCGCACCAGATTGGTGACCGATACCAGGCTGGAATGTTCCAGGGCGCCGGCGCTGATTTTGGAAACCGTGGGGGTTGGACGGCAGCTATTGCGGGCGGGAAGCAGCACGCCGTCCACTCCTGCACAGAGGGCTGTCCGCAACAGGGCACCCAAATTATGGGGGTCGGTAAGGCCGTCCAGGGCCAGCAAAAAGTGCCGGCCGGCCGTGCGCGGCTGACGGTTAAGGGCCTTTTTCAGGGGAGTCCAGACATAGGGGCTGACCCGGGCACCGATCCCTTGATGATGGGCCTGGCCGCACAATCGGGCCAACTGCTCCCCGGTAACGGACTCCACCTGAATTTTCCGGGCGGCGGCTGCCTCCATGATCTCAGCGGGGCGGGTGCCATGGCGGGTGGGCGTTGTATAGATGTGTTCCACCCGGCGGCGTTTTGCCCGGAGGGCTTCCAGCACCGGATGGATACCGTAGAGCAGTTCCGTATGTTGATTCTGCCGCGGTGCCATGGGGTTCACCTGGCAAGCTAGTGAAGGTTTCGGATTGCCGTCAGGGGGCCGCAGTATCGGCAGGTGACGGCCCAGGGTTGCGGTCCCGGTAGCGCGTGACCAGTCGCGTGAGACTGTCGGCTGCCTGGTGCAGGTCCGCATTGATTACAATATGGCGGTATTTTTTGCGCTGGTCCATTTCCTGGCGGGCGTTGGCCAGCCGTCTGGCGATGACACTTTCAGAATCTGTTCCCCGCCGGCGCAAACGATCCTCGAGAACCGTGAAGGAGGGCGGCATGATAAAGATGGTGACGGCTTCCGGAAAACGGGCCGCAAGCTGGGCAGCCCCTTGCACATCTATATCCAGCAGCACATCCTTGCCCTGGTCCAGCAACCGCGCTAAATCCGCGGCACGGGTGCCGTAATAGTTGCCGTGCACCTGGGCCCATTCTGCCCAGGCGCTGCGCTTAATACCGCTCCTGAATTCCGCTGCCGATATGAAGTGGTAGTCCTGCCCCGGTGTCTCATCCTTGCGGGGAAGCCGGGTGGTATAAGAGACCGAGTAGGCCAATTGGGGAATACGGGTCCGCAGAATCTGCCCCAGGGTGGATTTGCCGGCCCCGGACGGGGCGGAAAGGATGAAGAGCAGTCCCTGCCGCAGACCGCTGCCGGAACGATCCAGCCCTTGGCGGCTATTGTCGGGCCGTGGGGAGCGCATGGATCAGTCGGGTTCCCCCAGAATGGCGTAGCGCTGGCTGATGGTTTCGGCCTGGATTGCCGAGAGGATAATGTGATTGCTGTCCGTGATAATTACGGAGCGTGTCTTGCGGCCATAGGTGGCGTCCAACAGCCGCCGCTCCTGCCGTGCTTCTTCCTTGAGCCTGCGGATGGGGGCCGAATTGGGGGCCAGGATTGAAACCACCCGGTCGGCGACCACCGTACTGCCGAAACCGACATTCAACAGGTGCTGTTCACTGGCGGGCCGGCTGGGTGCGTACCGGCAATTGGCGCAGAGTTGCTCCTGATGGGGATCTTTATTTTTTGCTTTCTCGTTCATTATGGTATTGTCGCCGTGGGCTTGTGCGCGTGAATTATTCCACGTTTTGAACCTGTTCGCGGATTTTCTCCAGTTCCGCCTTGGCCTCCACCACCAGGTGGGCGATGTCAGCTTTTTCCGCTTTGGCCCCGATGGTGTTCAGTTCCCGGTTAAGCTCCTGAAGCAAAAAGTTGAGTTTACGCCCGGCCGGTTCCGGGGCCGCCATGATGGCACGGAATTGTTCGAAGTGGCTGCGGCAACGCACCAATTCTTCGGAAATATCACTCCGGTCGGCATGGAAAGCCGCCTCCTGGGCAATACGCAGCGGATCGATTTCAATCTGGCCGTGGGTTAACTGGCCGATACGTCGCTGGAGGCGTTCCCGGTAGAAGCTGATCATATCCGCGGCTTGGCTTTGGATGCCCCGCACATGGGTTTCCACCGTGTCGATGCGCGCGCCTAGATCGGCGGCCAGGGCGGCACCTTCCCGTTTCCGCATGCTCAGTAATTGATCGAGGGCGGCGGACAAGGCGGGGTGCAGTGCCATCCAAAGGTCATCCTCCGCCAAGGCCGGCTCCACGACTTTCACCACCCCCTCGGCCCGGGTCAGCATTTCCAGGGATATGCCGTCCGCCAGGGCATACCGCTCCTTAAGGGTCTTTAGCACACTATGGTAGGCGTCGGCCCGGGTTTCATCCACCGCCCAGTGCCGCAAATCCCCATCCTCATGGGTGATCTGGACATTGATTTCAATGCGCCCCCGGGAAATACGCCGGCTGATTTCAGCTTTGACCCGCTCTTCCAGGGCGCTGTATTTTCGTTTTATGCGCAGGGCCACATCCAGAAAACGGCTGTTGTAGCTGCGCATTTCCACTGCGGCGGAAATCTCATTGCCGTTATGGTCGGCGGCGGCATAGGCGGTCATACTGCGGATCATGGGCTTTTTTCGTTTTCCTTGCTGGGTGTTCGGCGGGTACGGGCACTACTTAGTGGCCTTTAATATCGAAACCATATTTATTACGTACCCGTCTAAGGTATGCAAGCATTTTCTCTTCGCTGTAGTCGGGGTAGGTCCAGGGCAGGGTTTGAAAGCGGCCCCGCTGGTAGATAAGGGTTAGGTCCCCATAGATATTTTTGCCGAGGTAGATGCGATGGGTGAAGTTTTTACCCGTTGCCAGGACCAGCCGCTCGGCCGTCAGCAGCCCCGGGTCAAGGTTGACCCGCCGTCTTTCGTTTTGGCCGTATCGATTCTCCAGCCGGTTGGTGTGCAGTTTGGTTTCCGCTAACGCCCCCTGGGGCACCAGAATTTTAAAACTCAGCATGCGCCGCTCCAGGGGGGCGCCCAACTCTTTCTGGTAGTAGCGGGTAAAATCAAAGGGCCACCACGGCCCGCAAACATCCAGGGGGCCGAAACGCTCGCTGAGATCGGCGGCCACCGGTGCAAGCAGATCCCGATCCGCTGTGAGCACGCTGACGATCAGTTTTCCGGGGGGCGGGGGCTGGGGCTGACTCATTGCTCCAGGGGTTTGGCCTCGTCGATGAGCATAATGGGGATGTCATCCCGGATTTCATAGACCAGCCGGCAGGCCTGGCACACTAGTCCGTCCTCTGCTTCGGTCAGTTGAACTTCCCCTTTGCATTGGGGACAGGCCAGAATTTCCAACAGCTCTTTATCGATGGCCATGGCGGTTGGGTCCTTTCGTGTTGTTTGCCAAGGTTATGGGTGCCGGCTGCTTTTTGCCGTACATCCGCGGGCTGCGGTGCGGGCGGGCCCATCAACTGATGGCCGGACCACCCACTGAAAATTACCAGATTCCCTTGGATGTGCCAAATGAAATCCGGCGGGTCCGGCGTGCCAATAGCGGGCTATTATCGCTTCCCGCACTTTGCTGGGCGGGCGCCTGAACACCGAAAATCTGCCTGCATGACCAATTTCCGGTGCAGTGCTGGCGGGTCATGGGCAACAGGGGCTGGCAAATCATGACGCGACCCTGTCCAGTACCTGCCGATATTGCCGGTATACCTGATCCTCAGTGTAGTGGCGCAGATAGCTTTGCCGGGCTCCGGCCGCATAAGTCCGGCGTTGCCGGGGAGTGTCCGCCCAGGAGACCAGCAACCGGGCCAGGGCACGGTCATCCTCTGGATCGAATAACTCGCCATTGCTGCCCGGACGGATGATTTCACCGATGGCATTTACCCGGGTGCCCATTACCGGTTTGCCCAGGGCCAGGAACTCCAGCAGCACCCGGCTGATTACTTCCGAGCCGGTGGAGGTGATCACCCCCAAATCCATCCCGGCCATATGGACCGTGATGTCCGCCACCCGGGGCAGCAGGGTCATGCGCCCACCGAGGTTCAACTGCCGGATGCGGTGGCTAATCCGTTCCATGGGTATATTGGCGGGGCTCCCCGCCAGGACAAAATGAATCTGTTTGCAATGGGCTGCTGCGCGGGCTGCGGCGCGCAAAAAGGTATCCGGGTCCTTGACGGGATCCAAACGTCCTACCCAACCGACGATGAGTTTGCCGCTGACAGCCGTTGAAGCCGGGGGTGGTGCAAAGCGCTGCTCATCCGTACTGCCGTGAATCACCGAAACTTTATCAGCAATGGGCTCCAGCACCTCGCGGTTGCGATCCCGCAGGGCCCGGCAAGTGAGCACCACGGCATCGGCCTGCTGGTAGCGCAAGCGCCCCGGCCACCCCCTGCCGATCTGCCGCTGATCCCCCCGGGTCACCACATGCCGGGTACCGGTGAGAATCCGGGCCAGCCAGCCGAAGGTGCTGTCCTCGGGCCGGTGGGAGTTGATCACCCGGATTCCCTCATGCCGGATGAATTTCAATAAGCGTCCAAAACTGCGTATCAGCACTAGCGGGTTGCGGGCCGCAAAGTCCAGGTCAACCACGGGGAGGCCCCATTGACGGGCCTTGGTATTAGCCGGTGTACCGGATGCACAGCCGACCCAAACGCGATGTCCGCGCCGGTGTAATATGCGCGCCAGATTAACGGCATAAAAGGCGTTGGCGTTCCACCAGCGCACGTTGACCAGAATCAGGATGTCAGAGCGTGATGTAGCGGTGCACATGATCCAGGGCCAAATCTATGGTGAGATTGTGCATACAGGCGAAGTGGCCCCGGGGGCAGGCGTCGCGGCCATGATAATGGCAGGGGCGGCATTTGAGGGTCGGATCCTGGATGATGCTCACCGCGGAACGCTGGGGAACGAAACCGAATTCGGGCACCGTGCTGCCGAAAAAGGAGATCAGGGGGGTAGCGGTACCCGCGCCCAGGTGCATGATCCCGGAATCATTGGTAATTAAAAGGGCGCTTTGGGCAATGAGATCCACGATGGCGTTGAGCCCCAGTTTCCCGCAGAGGTTCGTGACCCCGTTATGGACCCAGGCCTGGGCCCGGGGGGCGTCCTGTTCTTCCCCTAATATTACAATGGGATACTGGCGGCTGAGAATTTTGATGAGGCGGTCATAGTAAACCCACTCCTTGGTAAAATAGCGGGCGAAGGGTGAGATGACGATGGGCTGCGGGTTGACATAGGGCGCCACGGCTGGATCGGCCCGATGGTGCAGCTGGAAGGTAAGATCCCCGGGTTCGGGATAAATTCCCAGTGGTTTCAGCGTGTTGAAATAATTTCTGATCACAGAATTATTGTTGAGCAGATTGAGTTTGGCCTTGACCAGCAAAAAGCGTTTCAACCGGTAATTACTATAGCTCAGGGTTCGCCGGGGCAGGCTCCCCCGGATTACCTGGGAACGGATGTTTTTGTGCAGGTCGATGATCCGGTGATAGTTGCGCCGGTGCAGTTCGCGGATCAGCGCGGGGAGACCGCTGAATTTCTCCAGCAAAAGCAGGTCGGAGATGTATGGATTGGTGCTGAACAACTCCTGGTAGGCGCTCTTGGTGAGCACGTCCACCTGGTACCCTTCCCGCCGCAGGCGTTCCACCACCGGCAGGGTCAGCGTGACATCGCCCAGGGAACTGAATCTTACCACCAGGATCCGCTCTTTCCGTAAGGGACTGGCCGGCGGGGCCTTGGGAGATGCCTGTTCACCGGGGGGGCGCCGGTGCCAGCGGCGATGGACCCAGAACCACTGTTCCGGATAATCCCGCACCCAGCGCTCCAGCTCGTCGGACCAGAGTTTGGTGTTGTATGCCAGGTCGGCCTGGTAATCGCCGCTTTTGCGGATCTCCATGGGCGGTTTGATGTGCAGCGTATAGCGGCCCCCGGGCTCGCGGATCAGGGCAAAGAACACCAGGGGTGCCCCGGTCTTCATGGCAAACAGGGCCGGTCCCGTGGCTGTGGAGGCCGGACGTCCGAAAAAGTCGACGAATAAGCCGCTGTGTCCGGCATCCTGATCGGCGATAAGGCCGAGAACATGGTTGTTTTTCAGGGCTTTGGTGCAGAGCCAGAGGGCCCGCCGCATATTGATCAGCCCGGCGCCGATACTCTGCCGGATATTGTTGATAAACCGGTCCGCATAGGGGTTGCGCATGGAGTGGTAAACTGCATCGCAGGGGTAACCCAGGGGGCTGAGAACGGCCCCAATCATTTCCCAGTTGCCGATGTGTCCTGACACGCCGACTACTCCCCGGCCCCCGGCCAGGGCCCGGTCCAGGTGCTGGCGTCCCACAATGGTCACCCGCCGGCGAACTGCGCTGTGGGCAAAGCGATCCAGATGAGCGAATTCCAGGGCCACCCGGCACAAATTGGCGTAAACTTCCTTGAGGGTCCGCCGGTGTCGGGCCGGGGATTGGCCTGGAAACGCATGGCGCAGATTGGCCAGTGCGCGTATCCGGTGTTTCCTGTTGATGCCGTATAAAAGCCGCCCCCAGGCACTGCACCACGCCAATCCGGTATCCAGCGGGATGCGGCGTAAAACGCCGAAAACCGCTGCCAGCGCAAGGTATTCCAGGTAATATTTAATCTTTTTTTGGGGAGGCATCACCAGGTGTCCGCCGGGTCCCGGGTTTCAGGGACCATTTTCAACAAGGGGTAATATGCGGGCCGCCACCTCCGGAGTGGCAAAAAGGGCGGTATATTCCCGCGGACCGCTAAAATCGTTGATTTTACTATAATAATTAAATGAGGGGATCAAATGCTTTTTGTCCTTGGGCAGGCGCAGGGCGATTAATTCAACCCTAAACCCATGGGCGTATTCTTCGATTTTGCTATAGTCGTTCCAGATGTTGTTGAATTTAGTATACCGGGTTCCCCGTTGGGCATAGAAAGGAATGCGCAGATCGTTGGTCACCAGGCCTGCGTCATGGGTGGCCGGCTGGGCATACAGCCATTGACCGGCCGCGGCCGTTACCCGATCCTCGGGATTGCTGAGGGACAAGCCCAGATAGATCAGCGGCAGCAGCACAAACAGGCTCAAAAAAGCAACCTCTCCCAGGGGGAATGTTGACTGGCGGCGGCCCGGCTGGCCCAGCCGGCAAGCCATATGGTCCAGCCCTAGGCCGATCCAGGGAAAAAGACAGAAGGCCGGAGCGTAGAGAAAGCGAGCCTGGATGAAATCACGATGGATCAGGGTTCCGTAAATTAAAACCAGGAACGCGCCGGCCACCAGCACCGGCAGGTTGCTTGAACGGGCCAGGCCCCGGCGCCACCCCACCCACAGCGGTACCAGCCATACCGGAAAGAGAACCCGGAACAATGTTTCCAGGACACCTAGTAGATAAATCAGGGGCATAAAATGGCGGGCGATTTCCGCAAAGTTCTGGTCTCCCTTGGGATAAGGGGACCGCGCCTCCAGTTCCTTGAGCTGGTGGTAAATATAATGGTAGCCGGACAGAAATTCATGCGCCGGGCCGGCACTATCCGGCCGCGGGGCGTTGAATATTTTGCTGATGCCGGCCACCGGCCCGTATTTTTGGCCCCCGCCGGTTTTCCAATGCACCAGGGCCAAAACCAGGACGCAGCCGGCCAGGAGCAGCAGCCAGAATAAGTATTTAGGCCGGCGTCCGGGATCCCGGCCGGCGCCCCGGGGTCTGATCAGAATGGCGCCTCCGCATACCACCAGCAGCACCAGGCCCTCCAGGCGCAGCATGATGGACAGAAAGCAGAAGAACAAAAAAAGGAAATAGTCCTTAGCACGGCCCAGTTTGCGGGCCTGATGGGTGAAATAGAGCACCCAGGCCAAACAGAACACAAATGCCGGGCCGCGAATGACCATCCCCGCGGAAAGATTGATCATGGGCGCGCCGCTCAAGGCCAGACAGGCCCAGAAAGCAGCCGCGCGGCTGTGCAGCGCGTAGGTCAGGCGGTAGAGGGGAATCACGGTCAGCACCAGTGCCGCCGCGGATACGCTGCGTGCCGCCGCGACCCAGTCAGGAATTACCCAATGGAAAAGGGTGATGAGGGCCGGGTAGAGGGGCAGCGGGTGCTGGGCCAGGGCTTGCTGCCACTCCCCATGGCTCAGAAGCTGGGCGGCGGTGATGTATAGTGCGCCGTCATGGTTGATCACCCGGGGAAATTGGACCAGCAGGCACCATCCCTTGACCAGGGCGGCAAAGAGTAGGGCCGCTGTGAAGCCGCGGCGGCTTTCAGCCAGATGTTGGATGTAGGTCAGCAACTTGGGATCGTGCCTATCGGATGAGGGGCGGCCTGGCGGCCTGCCCGGCGGTTTGGGATTGTGTCGGATCTTAGCCCATGTGTATTGTTTCTGGCAAGTTGTCGGGTTGCCGCTAATGGGCCGAGCGGGCTTTTTCTTCCGAGGAAAACAGCCGGACCAGCAATACGGGCTGCCGGTTGCCCACCTGCTGCCGGAGGCGGATCCGATGGGGGATCTTGTGCAGGGTTTTAGTGGGCAGCCAGTATTCGTAGGTGGCGATGATCCAGCCATCGGGGTGATCCCGCCAGAATTCCATGGGTTTGGGCAGATCGGGCCGGGGGGTGCCGAACTCCGTGGCCAGTTCAACAATGGGGTAATTTCCGTATAGCCGGTAGGCCGAACGGTATTGGATCATGCCCACCACCGGGTCTTCCGATTCTGCGGCCATGATGGCCGCCGCCTGTTCCATGAAGTGGCGGCCGCTGCGATAAGGACCGATCCAGGGCAGAACGGCACCATAGGCGGCCAGCACCAGGAGCATCATTCCGGTAACCGTGCCGCCTGTAAACCAGGCGGCATCATTGCGCCAGATTCCCCGGGCCGCCAGGATGCCGCAGGCCAGTATTCCCGCACCGGCCAGTCCGATGGCCATCAGGGGCGGCGGGTCGGGAATCCCGTTTATTTTAAGGGGGATTATCTCCCCAGCCAGGAGCAGCATGCCGCCGCCCCCCAGGGCCAGGGCCGCGGCCAGCAGAGAGGTTAAGATCTTCTCGATACCGGACCAGCGCTCTTTTGCGAACAGCTCGGCCAGCCTTGCCGCCGCCAGATAGGCGGCAAAGGGAAAGGCCGGAAGGATGTAAATGTTGCGTTTGCCCTTGGATAGACTGAAAAATACCAGGGTAAACACGAGTGCCGCCCAGGCCAGTTTTTGCGAGTCCGTGAGTTTCCGGCGCTGAGCTTTACGCCAGGGCAGGGCCAGCAGGAGCAGCGGTGTCCAGGGCAGGAAATCGTACAGCAGGGTGGTACCGAAATAGTAGACCGGTTTCATATGGTGCCAGGGGTTAAAGGCCCGGGTCACAGTCTGTTTGAATACCAGGTTGATAAAATAGTCCCATTGGCCGCCGGCCATGACCATGATCAGCAAGGCGCCCAGCCAGAGCAGGGCCGGCAGCAGACCCCAGGCCAGGGCGCTTACGGGATAGCGTCGCCAGGTTCCGTCGCCTTTAAAAAAGGCGTACACTAGAAGGGCGCCGGCCGGAACCAGATAGCCCACCGGCCCCTTGGCCAGGATACCCAGGCCCAGACACATGCCCATGGCCAAAGCGTGCCGGCGGGTGCCTTGGAGCGTCTGGTGGCCGAGGATCAGGGCCGTGGTGGTCAGCCCGCACAGCAGCATGTCGATTTGGGCCATGCGCGCTTCAAAGAAAAACAGAAAGCAGCTCATCAGCGTAAGGGCTGTCAGATTGGCCACCAGCCGGGTGCCGTGGGTGCGGCGCACCCAATGCCAGAGCAAGCCCACAACCCAGGCGGCGCTCAGGGCCGAAGGCAGGCGGGCGGTCCAGGCATTCACCGTTCCGCCGTTAAGCAGAGTCGCGCAACCGGCGATGAGCCAGAACAGCAGGGGGGGCTTATCGGGATAGGGCTGGTTGTTGCGGTGGGGCAGTATCCAGTGGCCGTCCGTTAACATCTCCCGGGCCACCAGGGCGAAGCGTGGTTCATCGGGGGCCGACAGATCGTAGGCGCCTAGGCCGACAAAAAAGAAGACTATAATCAGGATTGCGCCGACGCCGAGGGTAAGGGCGGCCCCTGCGGAGTCGATCTTCATCCGGCCCTCTGCCGATGGATCAACAC
>Ga0180435_10003050_pt1 | contig 16933 bp, 19 predicted proteins | sample SS_ome_3_FD_132467 | JGI IMG/M metagenome (GOLD analysis project Ga0180435, IMG submission 132467) | Hypersaline lake sediment archaeal communities from the Salton Sea, California, USA - SS_3_S_1 metaG | ecosystem: Environmental > Aquatic > Non-marine Saline and Alkaline > Hypersaline >...
CCATAGCAAGGTCGGGAACGGGGATTTATTTGTCACATACCTGTATCCCGGTTTCCAGTCATCAATCATAAAAAAGGCCCAACAATAAATGTTGGGCCTTTTTAAATTTGGTAGGCGCGAGTGCTACCATGAATAGATTATAACTATCTGTTTTATCAATAAAACATTTTAATGATAATTAAAAAGTTCCGTAATTTGGTACGTATCTGGCGAAATTCGGCTATAATTTTGTTGCTCTGGTCACAGGGCGTCTCCGTTGTTAAATCGAACCCGCCGAGGTCTTGCTGGGCCGCTTGAGGCGGGTTTTTTGTCTTTGAACTCACGTTTTAAGCCTCGCTTCTCATATAATCTCTAGCATTTGCACCTGTGTTGGAAAATTCGTTTGTTCCACATAGGTTGTGTTCCATTTTCGTAGAGTTCCAATATGTGTGGTGGCGTCTCCTACAAAGAAAACGGTAAGCAGGTAAAGGTCTATTTCCCTATGCCCATGGCTGCCTTGCCGGTGGTGATGAAGGACCGATCTACCAACTTGTATGCTTGGGGTCGGCGCCGTGAAGAAATGGGGAGCTTCCCCCTGGGCGGCTGGGCCCGGCACGAGTCGATCCTGGATGGCGTCTGGGACAAGTACCAGCCTACGCCGGTAAAGATCGCCGTTGATTCGTTTATGGAAAAGGATAGTCAGGGCACATCGCACTGGTTCGATCTGGAGCCTGGGCAGTTCATCCAGGGCCTGGTTGCTCACCTGGGGATGGATAGTCGGGTGTATGTGGTCACTGTTGAGCCAGAGGATAAGTCGATCCATGATCGCTGGCCGAGGATTGTGAGCAATGGGTAAGCCTCACGGTTACTGGACGTACGAACGCTGCAAGGCAAGAGCGGAGGCTTTTGATAGCAGCCGGACGTGGCGGGAGTGCGAGCGAGCATCCTGGCAGGCTGCCTATCGTAAAGGCTGGCTTTATGAATTTTTCCCTCGGAAGGAAATAAAAAGACCGGAATGAATCCGGCCCTTTTTTATGCTTCTGATAACCGCGCTTTGCGGCTTTTTTTCGATCTTTAAAGGCCTTCGCCTTATTGTATGCCCGGGCATATTTTGCCACCGGGTTTCTCATGTTCATGATCAATACCTCGCATATCAAGCAGCTGCCGCTTCCCAGCCGCCGGAGCCTTCCTCCATTTCCAGCTTTTTGTGGTAGCTCTTACGATTCATTTTAGTGATCCGGTCAATCAAATCACGCACCTTTCCATCGCCGTGGATCTGTTCATACACCAGAGTACGCAGCAGGCGCTCAGCCGGCTTTGTTATCTTGGTCCGGTGGTTTTCCCATCCTCGAACAGAAGTCTCTCCGACACCGAGAATTTCGGCCAGCATAACCTGTGGCATATCCAGGTAAACACGCAAAAAGCGCACCTCGGCTCCTGTCAAGTATGGTTTATTGAATACTAGGTTTTTCGCGATCGCACGATCAAGCCCGTCGGCGTCATGAATAGACACACCTTTCCCGTATGGCGTTTCGTGGACCTCATAGCCATTTTTCAGGTAGATATTTTGCAGTCCGCATTCAGTATAGTGGTACATGGTTTACCCCTTGTAAGCCGTGATAATTATTATTTTGTTTCCGGCATTGTCGTAATCAAGTGCTACTACAATAGAAATGTCATCCCCAGCTGACACGCTATTGATTTTCATTTCCCAGCTTCCTTTGGCACTTCGGGCAGGGCCTTCTTGTATTAGGCCATGCCTGAGACACTTCATTACTTGCGCTCGTAATACTTTTCTTTTTTTCATGCGCTTTTTTGCATGGTCAGTGTAGATTACCCGGTGTTCACCAACATCCAGGATTTTATTGATTTCGGTTCTAGCCGATCTCGGCGTCAGGCTCATCAAGACTACATTTCCCATACCGTCAATTATTGACGGTTATAAGACAAAATGCAATAGAGATTAGTTCCCCAATGATTTTAGTTCTGGCATCACTGATGCTAGCCTGGCACGTTCCTGGTCAATCGTACGGCCTTTCTTATCGAGCTCTGTCCGCCACCAATGGAATTCCTCAATGGCCACCCTGGTATTGTGGTCCTTGATTCGTTGAGAGATATCGTCGCCGACATGCTCGATTAACCAACCGTTGATGTGGATTCGAGTAGGGCTTTCCTCGTCGATCGTACCTTCGACCTCATGATAGACAAATCCAGCATACGGACCTGGCTGCAGGTATTGGGGCTCAATCCAGGCAATTCCTCGGTTAAGCGTCCACACCAAGGCTGCGGCTCTTTTTATGCCGTCTTCACGCCTAGTGCAGACGGACATGGTCTGCCACGGTCTAAATTGCATCAATTTGTTCGTTATCTGGAATTGCCTGGGTGCGGACTTTAGCCAACCTGACAATTTCATTAATGATGGCTTGAGAGTTCGTTACCTGCAGGCGATCGATGCCATCAGTGTCGTTCTGGTCGCCGAAGTATTCTAGTACTTGCTGTTCCATGCTTACCTCCGATTTTGATAACCATGCATTACTGACCAAACGCCCAGATAGGCATCGTGTCGATCATTTTCATCTACGCTGTTTTTGAAGTTGTCGTAATCGATACTTTGTACTTTGCTAGAAATCGCTGCAGCAGCTTCCTGTTTCGTCACAGTGGCCCTGAAACGATAATCGGCTGTTGGTGTCTCTGTTACTTCAGCATCGTTAAACAGTCGCTCGATATCGCCCTCGCTGCGCGCTCGGATCATCAAACTATCAGGCTGCTCTCGGTGCTCGACCATGCTAATAAAAGCATTGTTCAAAAAAATCCACATTAGCTAATCTCCTCTGGTGTCGGGTTCGGCTTGTTCTGATGTTGCTGACACAGTAAATCAAACTACTTCTTAGTCCAATGTTTGTGAGAAATATTGTATATTTGTCTTCATGTTTTTCAGGGAAGAGAGGGCTAACAATGAAAAAGTCTGAAGCTGATGCATTGGGGTATTTAATAGTAATCGGTATTGTGGTTTATCCGTTTGTTTGGCTATATGAAAAAATTGGTTGGATCGGAATTATTGCTCTCGGATTTGCTGTTCTTGGCGCTATCGTTTTAATGAAGTTTCGTAACTCGCAGAGGGAATATGAAGAATTCAATCGACTCGTTTTGTATTCTTTGCACAATCGAGCAACACCGCAGGAGGCCAGAAAGTTAAACTCATTGTATAAAGACAATTATCCTCGGGCTATGTTAATAAGGCGTCTTCAGATTCTCAGGGATTCAATTGAAATTTCACTGTCCAGCAAAAAGAGAGAGACGGCTGAATCGAGAATGGATGAGGTTTTGTCGTCCTATGCTGAAATTAAAAGTAAATATGCCGACCTAATAACATCTGAAACAATGTCAGAAATTGCTCGTGTTGTCGAAGAGCATGAGCGCAAATTTAGCACGTCTCTGTACACTAACATTGCAAACGCCCATCTTGAAAAAGCTGGAAAACTGAAAACGATCAAATCTAAGTCTAAATATGCCGAATTGGCTATGGAAGCAATTCTAGAAGGCTTAAAAAATCCTAAAAGCGATAAATCCTTCTTGGAGAAGATGCAGGCAGAAATTGAAAGATATACGCAGTCCCTTGAAACTACCTCCTAGCTTAGGATAAAGGGATATAGCTTTCGAGTTTTCCATGCATCAAATATCCAAAGAGGCACCGTGCTTTTTAAGCCATTCTTTTCTTTCACGATAATCAGGCATTACTTTATCAACTTCATTCCAGTAGGCCTCGTTGTGATTACGATGATGCAGGTGACATAGTTCATGTACCACAATGTAGTCAATGATTTTTGGTGGAGCCATCATGCATTTCCAGTGAAAATTCAACACTCCAGTCTTACCGCAGCTTGCCCAGCGGTAACCCATGTCTTTCACTTTTAAACTGGTCACGTTTACCCCGACCTTGGGTGCGAAATGGTTGATCCGCTCTGCAAATCGCTGCTTCCCCTTTACAGTAAAGTGCTGCTCGAAAACCTCTCTGGCTGCGGGAATACCGCTATTATCAATTACTGAGCGCTGTAAGCGAAAACGGCCATCCTTCAGCTGAAGATTAGGGCCATCATCCGATACCAGTGCCAAACGGTAAGCTCGACCAAGGTAAAGAAAGGCCTCTCCGCTAACCCATTCGCGTACCACTGAACTGGCATTCATATCTCTCCATTCAGCCAGGCTGCGATAGATCCACATACGCTTGCTTTCAACTACTGCGTCAACTTGCTCAGGGGTGTAATCAATTGGCGGACGAACTGAAACCTTGCCGTCACGTTCAATCACGATATCGGTTGTCTTTCGTTGACTGCCGGGAAGTAGTTCGTAGTCGATATCTCTGACTCGCCGTGCGGCCATTATTGATCCCCTCCATCCAGGCCATTTAATAATTCATCATGACGATTCTTGGCAAGTTTCATAATTTCGATGGCTATGCGCTCACGGTTGGTCTTTAATTCAGAAATACCTGTCAGGGTTAGTGCTGTCTTTATTTCGCTGCGAGTCTTTTTCTGCTTATCGCTATTGTTCCAGTAATCGATGCTGCCAATGCTTTCTTGCAGGGTCTCTACCACAGCTTCCATTAGCGCTTTCATTTTAGGTTTTGCTGCTTTAGGTACTTCGCCGTTTTCAAAGGCCTCATTCGCGATGTGTTCGTAGAAAGTGGTCGCCTCTCGACTCATACCTTCCTCGCCTTGCTTACGGCCCTCTATGGCCTCACCGCGCAGTTTCTCCAATTCCTCGGCCAGTTTTTCCCATTGATCCTGGTATTCGTCGATTAGGTGCTCAACTTTATCTGATAGTGTTTTGTAGAAAGCAGGATCCTCATCATGATGGACTGTGCAGTGCTTGCGAATAGCGTGCTCCATTTCACTAGCCTTAGCTTCGTCATTACCTGCAGCGTGTTGGTTTAGCTTCTCAACAAAATCTTCAGATAGCAATTCCACAGGAGGTACTTTGGGGTTGATACCAAGGCTAATTAAGTGCTCATTGATCAAGTCTCGCACTTTATGTCCAGCATCCCCCAGGTTGAGGGTTTCATCCTTGTAGCGCTCGCGAGCAACACGTTGAATATAACCCAGGCGCTTGGCTGGTACGCGGTAAACCTGTGCAGCCTGGTTAGGGATAATTATGTCCAGGCTGGTCAAAAACTTCTTCAGATACACATCAAAATCTGCACGGACCTTTTCATCTTTAAGTAGTTTTACCGCTTCATGCACAACCTTAGCGTCATCCTCTACAGTGGCCAATTGGCCCTCTGCAAATTCGCGCACTTGGGTTACTTTGCGTTCTGCAAATAACTGAAGCAAGCGTTGATAACGCTCTTCCAGTACAGGTACTTCGGATGCAACACTTTTCAAGCCTTCAGCTAATTCCTGTTGTTCGTCACTTGCTGCATACAGGGTTAGCGCATCGGTTAAATTTTCAGTGAGACCGATGTAATCAACGACATATCCACGGTGTTTGCCTTTCTTTACTCGATTAGTGCGAGCAATGGCCTGTAGCAATGTGTGCTCTCGGATCTTTTTATCGATGTACATTACCTGCTCAATGGGCGCATCGAAGCCGGTCAGTAGCATGTCGCAGACAACCAAGAAGGCAATACCGCTATAAGGCTGATCCGGATCATCAAAGGCGAAGGGCTTACAGAAATTATCAACAGCATTCCAGGCTCGTGCTTGCTTTCGAGCTTCAGTAATATAAGCCGCTTCATTGGTTCCATCACCTGAAATCACTACAGTGGCCTTCAGGAACTTCAGCTTGCGAATATAATCAGCATCAGGATGTGACGTAGTCTCATGCTCTGCGACTATCTCGGCCAGGGCGTCGTGAATGGCATGTTGATAACGCACAGCCGCCAGTTTTGAATGACATACGACCTGAGCTTTAAATCCATTGGGAAAAATATTTTGCAGGTAGTGGCGGACAAGATCACGGGCAATAGCAGCAATTCGCTGTTCCGCCTCTAGTAGATCTCCAGTGGCGCCGTATTTTTTCTTGATTTCAAGTAGTTCTTCTTCGCTACGATCTTTAAAAAGGTTCTCGAAACGAGTTTCAAAGCCGTACTTATCGTTTAATGCTGCATCCGCTGTGCGACCCTCATAAAGAATCTGCAGGGTAGTGCCGTCTTCAACCGCATCCATTAGTCGATAGGTATCGATATAAGCACCGAAACGTTTATAGGTTTTTTTCTCGCCGTGTCGTTCGGTAATCAGTGGGGTGCCGGTAAATGCTATGCGTGCAGCATTTGGAAATGCCTCGAAGATGTTGTCACCCAAGTCAGAGCTTTGTGTGCGGTGTGCTTCATCGATCATCAGAACAATACGGTGAGAGTCATTAACCACACCAAAAGTCTGCGCGTTTGGAATAGCCTGGTAGGTACCCAGAGCTTCAGCCACTTTCAAGGGTAAGGCTTGTTCGCGCTGCTGAAACTTGTGGACCATTACCATGTTTACGTCAGAGGTGTCAGTGCTTAACTGGTCGCGTAGCCCCTTGCTGCTGTCAATAATATTTATCGTGCCGCCGATCAATCCGGCTGTCTCACCTAGCTGATCTTCTAGGTCAACTCGATCATTGATTAATACAATCTTGTAATCATTGAGATCTCTGGAAGTGCGAAGCATGCGCGCAACGAATACCATGGTTAGGCTTTTGCCTGATCCCTGGGTGTGCCAGACAACACCGCTTTTTTCTTCTGCTGTTTGCCCGTTACGCAATTTATCCACGATTTTATTGGCCGCACGGAACTGCTGATAGCGGCATACGACCTTAATGCGAGGGCCACTGTCGGTATCCATAAACACTGATGAGGTACGCAAAATACTCAGTAGGTTGTTTTTGTTGAGCATACCAGCAATCAATTGTTGTTGCTGGTTCATGCCTACAGCGGCATCGTCAGGTAATGGCCACTGTGTTTTCCAGGGGTAGAAATGCTCATCACCCGAAGTGATGGTGCCGTAATCGGCCTCAATGCCACTGGTGCGTACTAGCAATAGGTTTGTGTGGAATAATCTAGGTTCGCCTTCTTTTAGGCCCTGCTGAGCAGTTTCCGAGCGTTGGTTCATGTAGCGCCGCAATTGCTCGAAAGCCTCGGCCATTGGGTTGGCGCAGGTGGGTCCGCCTCTCTTGCACTCCACCACGATCAGCGGGATGCCATTCACTAACAGCACGATGTCGGGAATGATGAATTGCTTTACACAGCCGGGCGTATCTATTCGAAACTGGTTAATTGCGAGAAAGTGATTATTTTCTGGGTTGGCGAAGTCGATCAGTTTAACTACTGGGTCTTGTTCGCCTGTGACTTCGTTTACGTCGACCTGAGCTTTGAATAGCAACTTCTGGATTGCTTCGTTTGCTTCTAGAAGAGTGCGATTAGGTTGTCGTAGGATTTGCTCCTGTAGGTCCTGAATTTGTCTCTCTGTAAGCCAGGCCTTGCCTTCAGGCGTTAAATTGAGGGCTGCTACAGATTTAGCAAAGACCTCTGGCAATATCCACTGGCGGAAGTTGATCCGTAGGCTCTTGCTAGGGTCTGATGGAATATCTGGTCCCTGGTCGACGATCTCCCAATCCAACGTCTGCAACTGCTGCAGAAAGGGCTGTTCGACTTCCGTGTATTCAGACATTAGCTACCTCGGGATGCTCTATATTAACCTGGACCTTGCCAGTTAGGATATCGTGCATTAGGCCAGCTTTGAGACGCTGCAACTTTTTACGATTACTAACTTCTTTATCGATTCTATTATCTATTGTTTGTAGCCTTTCAGAAATTGCTCCTTGCTCTTCTTTAGTAGGATTTGGGACTACATACTTCCGTATGTCACCCAAGTTTATTCTGCTGAATGTCGACCCCGCGAACAGTCGTAATATTTGCTGCCATACTATCGAAGATTTTAAAAGGTAATACGCAAAGCGCGTATCCATCGCTTTTTCTGTCATGACAACAACATCTTGGCCGATAGAGAACTTAATGTCCGTGTCGACATAACACGGAATACCGAATGAAGCGTTACGCGAATAGACAATATCGCCTAAACGTGGGGCATGGATATCGGTAAGCGACAAATAATCTTTGTGAGACACATAGTCGACATTTTCAAAATCTAGCCCATCATCATGAATGTTCCTCGGCCGAATAATTGGATAGCCTTCTTCGCAGTAGCTGGGCGTTATGTGTTTACAATCGATAATTCGTATTTGGTTATCCAATACGTCCAATTGCCACTCCTTTGGAATCCACCCAATCGGGGTTTTCTGATACAGTTCCGGGGCTTGTTCGTGGGGCGGGCGGAGTTTGCCGTCGGGTCCGATGCCACGAGTAAAGAGGTCGTGCATCAACCCCGCTTTGATCTGCTGGTATTTTTCAATCAGTGCTTCAGTTTTTTCGATGGTTTGGTCAATAATTTGTAAGATCGAAACGACTTTCTGTTGCACTTTAGCGTTTCGATGATACCTAATGGGTATCTTCTTAATTCCGCTCATGTCCAGCATCAGAACTGTGGTTCCACGCGCATACTTGAGCATCAATTTCCGGTAGTTGTTGATATTGAGCAGATAGTAGAGATAGTCAGTCGAAACCCGTTCATCAAGCCGCAAGCGTGTTACATGATGGGAAAAAACAACTGGACCATTTCGTAAATCTTGTGGCAGTGCAGCTGCGGTGCCAACAATATCTCCACCTGGGGTGACATCAGTATTGACCACTAACAGATCATTCTCACGAACCATATCGTCTGTTACAAAATACCCGCCAAAGTATTTTAAGCCTGCGCTATTGAAGCCGCCGCCCTTCTCGAAAGACTTCATATTTATATAGGGGATACCATCGTTTCTATCAACAAGCATACTTGCAGAATAAGTGATTCCACGACGAACCGTCGCAAGATTACCCAGAGAATCGGTCTCGAAAGGAGCTTCTATTTCAATCATATCCAAGCTCCGTTAAAAACGCCTCCAACTCCTTTGAGGCTCGGTCGCGTTCTGTCTCGATCTCTCTAGCCGTCACCGCGTACTTGCCCCAAAGATTCTCAATGGCCTTGATACAGGCACGCTGATCGGCTCTAAGGTAAGCCTGGTAGGTATTCATCAACAATTGACGCAAACGCTCGACGATGACGGTGCGGGCCTCGTCATTGCTGATCTTCTCGCGGGCGTTCTGCACCAATTCCTCGCGCTTGTTTTCGATGCCCTTGATGGTGGCCTTGAGGGTCTTCACCTGGTCTTCCAGGGCTTTGTGACGTTCCAGGCTAGTAGCGATAGCAGCGGCACGATCATAGGCCTGTAGTCCTTCGGTCATAGCCTGTTGCAGCGGCTCGATGTAGTCGCTGGCATGGCCCTGTTGTTGCGCCAGATCGATGATACGCTGGCCGTTCTCGAACTGAGGGTCTTTTTGAGTGAGTCCTTCAGTGCAAAAATATCCCTTCTTAATGCCTTTCGGTAATAACCCTGCTGCTTTGATCTCAGTAAAAAGATCTGATGCCAGAGCTTTTACTTGATTCAGGTGCAATTTCCATTCTGCATTCTTTTCCTTAAGTTCATCCTTTTTGTTTTTCACCTCATCAGCAGGCAATACACCAGTATCGTCAGTATCCTCGAAGTCTTCTTCACCGGCGGCAGCGAAGAGAGCATTTAGTTCAGTTAGTCGCAGTTGAGCCTGTTCTTGCTCTTCCAGCACCTCGGGGAACTGGCTTTGTAGAATATCTTCATCCGGGATCAGTTCCGGCCCCCAGCCACTAGCAGAGATTGATTTGAAATCAGCCTTGAGTATGTCGATGTAGTTAGCGAAAGCTCCGCGTACCTGGAAGGGAGTGAGCAGGTTCTGATCTGCCAGGGTTACTTCGATGCTTTCGAGCAGGCTACTACGCATCACATAGACGTTGCGCGGCCGGTTGTCCTGGTTCTCGGCATCCGGTGCCAGGGCCTCGACAATGGCGAGATTGTCCTGCCACCAGGCTTCCAGCGTCCGCATGAATTTTTCGTGTCGGGTGGTTACGCCCTGGTGCGTGGCGACAAAGTCAGCAATGTCTCGCTTGCTTTCGAGCTCAGGGGCAAAGTCCAGATAGAGCTCATCACGGTCGATAAAGGCGTCTTCATCCAGTTGCGGATAGTTGACCCAAAATGCTCCAGGCTTTCGACCTCGACACGCGGCACACCACCATGCAAATGAGCGCGGACATCTTGGGGTTCTGGAGGAGGGGCATTGTCAACGTAGCGCCTGATATTACAGTTGTAGTCTTCTTCGATAATATCGGAACGAGGTACGCGTCTAGCGTAGGCAGGTATATCGTCACCATGGCGGTAAGCATAGATAATTTTGTCTATATCTTCCGGTCGCAGGTGGTTCTGAGCCTTGCCTTCTCTGTATTCGCGATCAGCATTGATAAATAAAACGTGTTCACGCTCGGCAGCCCCAGCCTTATTCATTACCAGGATACAAGCCGGAATGCCGGTACCGTAGAATAAATTGCTTGGCAGGCCAATAATGGCTTCGAGATAGCCATGATCTATAAAATGTCTACGTGCCTCGCGTTCTTCACCGCCTCGAAACAGCACACCATGTGGCATGACACTGGCGAGGCGCCCATCATGCTTAAGAACGGCTAGCATGTGCTGAACGAACATCAGATCCGCTTTTTTGCCTTTTTCAGGCATCATCACTGGGAAGCGTCCCTGGAACTTGAGGTTGTTCTTAATGTAGTTTTGACTGAAAGGTGGATTTGCGACCACACGATCAAAGCGCTTTAGCTCGTTATTTTCATCGAGGTGCTGCGGTTCACGAATGGTATCTTCCTGACGAATGTCAGCATGCGAAATACCATGTAGGAGCATATTCATTTTACAGATAGACCAGGTGGTTCCGATTTTCTCCTGGCCGAATAGGGCTAGTTCGTCAGCGCTACCACCTTTCTCACGCAGGTAGTCACGCATCTGGATTAGCATACCTCCAGAACCCACAGTGGGATCGTAGACGGCCATTCCTTCATCAGGATCGCAGACCTCGACACAGATTCGCACAACTTCAGCGGGTGTATAGAACTCTCCTGCCTTTTTGCCGGCAGAGTCAGCAAAAAATTTGATTAGCCATTCATAGGCTGCGCCGAGCAGATCAGGAAACTCAAAATCATCGTCGTGTAGAGGAATCTTCTCGAAGTTCTGGATGAAATCAGCGAGAGTGTCATCATCTAAGGTGCGCTGACCGATTTTCTTGTTGAAATTAATCCCGGAAAGAACATCTTGTAGCGCATCGGGATTGGCTTCTTCAATAGCGCTTAAAGCCTTGTTTAGAGTAGTGCCTACATTTTCCTTTGTATGTTTAAGAGCGGGGTGATGGTCCGTTTTCTGCTCACCGTCTTCAATAATTTCTTCCTCCCAGCCCTGGTTCCAGCGGGCACGAGGTGGGATATAGAAATATTTACCTGAATAATTGTCGGGGTCATTCAGTTCAAGCTCAATGTCTTCAGGAGCCATGCCCTGAGTTGTTCTCTCTTTTCGGATTTCGTCCTGGCGCTGGTCAAACAGATCGCTAGATCGCTTGAGAAACAGCATGCCAAAGATGTACTCCTTGTATTCGCTGGCATCCATGCTGCCACGCAAATCATCACAAGCGGTCAGCAGTAAGTTTTCGAGTCTTCCTAGTGTAAGTTTTTGCATTTCCATTCGTTACGCTAACATTAAATTTGATTAAGAAATGTACCACAATGGAGCGTGAATCATGACTATAAGTCGGGCTTGTATCCAAAATCTCCCAGACCCAACAGATCCTTGGCGCGAAATATTCGGTTTCATTGATCAATTTGCCGAAGAAATCGATGGATATGGGTTTGGTGATGGCCAAGGAGGATATGAGAGTTTCCTGGAAAAAGCCGAGCGGGATTTCTCGGAAACCGGAAATGTGATTGCTGATCTCCATGCTGCTTTGGCCTTAGTCTACCTGGTGTACCGGCGGCATCGGTGGTCAGAGCCTGATACCAATATTGAGGAGTATCGCCCTTTTGTTGCGGCGCTGTTGCGACAAGCAAAATCGTTGTCCGTATTATAATTCTGATTTTTCAGCTGCAGATTTTCGTTGCTTCGCTATTTCAATAATTTCCATTATCCGAGCTTCGACTTCCTCCTCGGTCATATCTGGTTCTGGTTCAGGCGGTAGTTCTTGTCTTGTCCTGATTCGTTCGGGTTTCATGTAAAGACCGAAGAGTTTAGATTCTTGCTCACAAATTTTCAGGGCTCGATCTATAGCTCCCAGGTTGCCGTTTATGGCTTTTTGCCATATTGATTTGTGCATTTCCTCGAGACGTAGATACCAGAGTGCACGAAGGTCTTCTACCTCTCCCTGTGTAGCGACATGTTCTTCATGTAGTGCCTTTCGTAGGTCATCGTAAATGGTGCTTCGAGGTTCGCGCAGTTGTTCAGCTATCTGTCTAATACTAAACCCTGCTTTCCTCAAGGCCACGGCCTTGCGGCGCCTCTCGGCTGCTCTTATGCGTCGTGCTGATGTCTTTGGAACGTACATTTTGTCGGTTACATATCGTCCGGTTTTGAAGGCTATGATCGCCTGGTCAAATTGGCCCGGTAATTTGCTGGATTATGAACCTGGTGTGGCGATAGGTTGACCTGTGTAATTCGCTGGGTTTTGCCGTCGAATTCAAAACGCTCAGAAAGCCAAACGCCACCAATACCTGTTCTGTTTTTGAGTAGACCTATCTCGAGAATCACCGGGTGTGCATTGTTGTTTTCGGTGTGTAGAAAGATGCAAACATCAGCGTCCTGTTCGATGTTACCGCTATCGCGTAAATCTGAAAGCCGTGGTCGACGCTGGTTTTGTTCGACATTTCGATTAAGTTGAGAAAGTGCCAAGATTGGGATCTGCAGCCTTTTGGCTGTGACTTTTAGCGTGCGACTGACTTCGCCAACCCAATCATTACGGTTTTGCTTTGTGTTGTTGTGGATTAATCCTATGTGATCAATTATGCCAAGTTGGATATCGTATTTGCGCTTCCACTCAGTTAGTCTGGCTACGATTCCACTCAGGGTGTAAGTGTCGGTATCCATGTGGATCGGTAGATCCTGGATGCTACTTTTTCCCATGTTTTTCACTAACTGCTCGATAGTTTTATCGTGTCCAAATAGTAATCCAGAGACGCCGACCTGGTATTCACTGGCCAGTGCCCTAGCTGTTAATTCTTCTGGGCTCATCTCAAGTGAAAGCACACCTATCGGGTATCCTGATTTGGCTGCATACCTCATGATCTGATTGGCCAATGCTGTTTTTCCAGTTGCTGGTCTCGCCGCCAAAATAATCAGGCGGGATGACTGAAGGCCTCCGATCCTTCCATCAATCGCTTGAAGGCTTGTTGGCACACCTACAGTTCCATTAGTTTTGGCTGCATTATCAATGTGTTCGATTGTTAAGTCGAAAGCCTCGCGAAATGTTATTGATTCACCAGCACCTGACACCTTGATGGATTCAAACCTGGCCTGAATATCGCTGAGCAATGTCTCCAAACTATCTGTCCCCGGTACAGACTCGATTCCCTGTTTTAAATAATCGACAACTTTGCGCTTATTAGCTTTGTCTTTGACGATTGCCGCATACGAGCCAATATTTTTCGCACTAGGTGTGTCTTTTGCCAAAGCTCCAACGTAGGCCATTCCGCCTGCCTGATCGAGCCTGTTATCGCGTTCTAACGCCTCACTCAAAGTGACGATATCAAACGGTTGGTTGGCTACAGCAAGTTTTTTAATGGCCTGAAAAATCACCCGGTGTTGCGGATGGTGGAAATCCTCGGTCTTGATTAATTGCACCTTGTGCCAGGCATCATTGTCGAGAATAAGTCCGCCAATAACAGCCTGTTCTGCTTGGTGGCTGAAGAGGTGCATCAGAACAACTCCTCACCGGCCCATATCGGATCCGGTTCAGGTTTTGATTCATAGAATGGAAATGTACGGTTATTTTTCTTTACCGTCAGTTCATCCCATTTTTCACGGAGTTTAGTTGGGCTAAGAATATTAGTCCTCCAGAATCCATCCTTATTGGCCCATTTGAAGAGCTCGGCAATTTCACGATGACTGTGTTTGTCTTTTTCTCGGATTAACCGAATGGTATCTGACCATTTACCGAAATTAGGCTGTTTGTGTTGTGGGTTTAATTCCTTGATGAGCTCGAACATCCACTCTGCGAGTCTAAAATCTTCGTCCGAGAATTTTCTTGGACTAGAAATATGTTCACTGGTCTGTTCTATGCCCGTTACACTTTCTGTAACCGTTTGAGTTACAGAATCTGTAACCGTTTGGCTCAATACCGTTACACTTTCTGTAACCGTTTCGTTATTTGTAACCGTTACACTTTCTGTAACTGTTTTCTCATCAAAAACCTGGTACCTGGTTGCCCTTGATTTTCCGCCTTTACCTGTTTTCTTAACCCATCCAACAGATTCAAGATTTGATGTAATTGTCGATATCCTGGTATCTGGAATTCCTGTTAATTGGGAAAGGGTTTCGCGAGTTGGAAAGCAACAACCATCTTTGTCTGCGTGTAGCTTTAAAGCTGCATAAACGAGTAGGTTGTTGCCACGGAGCCCCTTGATAGCCTGTTCGCTTATCTTCGCATGCCTGGTCATTTCAGATCCTCAGGTAGTGGACTTATAGCACCAGGGCGAACGTATCGTTTCGCTTTGTAATCATTGACGCGCTGCGAAATCGTCAAAGGCTGTGAACGTCTATACGGCTTTCGCGCAGGGAAAGGGACGATGTTTGACGTCGAAGTTCTTTGTGTCTGTTGCATCGCTGCTGCCTCCAGTTGGAGGCCGGCCGGGCCAGGCGTAACTTATCTGGCCTGGTCACCCAGGCGGCCTGTGTTACGCAGCGGCTGATGCTGATTCGGAATTGTCTACGCGAGTACTCTCGATGTACTCGATGACATCTTCGTCTTTTAAACGGGTAGTGTTTGGTCCGAGCTTGTACTTTGGAATTCTGCCGGCTTTCAGAATGCGATAGCCAGTGGCCAATGAAACATCAATTGCTTCACAAAATTCAGGAATGGTCCACCAGCGTTTGGTGACTGGGTTCTTGGTCATTTTTTTCTCCTTGGTTGAAAGGAGGCATGACCGGGTGTGCTTGTAAAATTTGCATTTTACGCATATTCTTACTCTGCGAGCTATCAAATCGCAGACCGGCGTTCCGGTCGGAACCCTAGGAGTGCTCCAACATTCCTGGGGTTTTTATTGCCTCGAATTTTTTCTCCCTTAACGGGATTGTCTTTCAGTGTAGTCATCTAGCACTGGCTGTCAATGTTATTTTACGTCGTAACTATATGATTTCTATGTAAAATATGCATATGATGCAAATTTGCTTTTTAAGCTATTGATTTGTAACACCTTGCGTTAAACGCATATTTTATTTTTTTTTCAAAAAAACTAAGTTGTCTTCCGGTTCTGTCGCTTTTTCTAAGTAATTACTCCACCATTTCATGAGTTTTACGCGCTCATCCCAATGTTGAGAGTGGTCGTAGGCTGCTTTGATCTCATTTTTTTCTTTGTGCTGTAACTGTCGCTCAATGGCATCGCTATGAAACAGTCGGGATTCATTTAACGTAGTGCTGAACATTCGACGTGCACCATGTGTATCAAGCCGATCCCGGTAACCTAGGTCATCAATTACTCGGCGGAGGCTGTCGGTGTGCATATAGGGCTGTTTGGCATTCTTTCCACGCTGGTTCGGGAATAGCCAACCGCGTTTTTCAGTGTGCGGTCTGAGCTCGTCCAAGATGGCCTTAATCTGTGGAGTGATCGGTACATGGTGAGGAGCGCGTCCATCGGTCATTTTCATGACTTCCGGTGGGATGACGATTTTATCTTCGTGGATGAAGTCCCAGTGAAGCTGTACGACCTCACCTGGTCGTAGTGCTGTATAAAGGGCAAGCCAAAGCGCCTGGCGTGCAAAGTATTTTTTCTCGTGGGCTTTTAATTTCTGCAGGAAGGTTGGTAGTTCATCTTCGGATAGGGCGCGTCTGTGTTTTTTCGTATGTTTCTTGAACCGCTCGGGTCGAATTTTGCCAGGATTCTTTATCAGTGGGATCGCGTCTTCTTCGATCGCTAATTCATAGATTGAGTGAATGTAACCTCTAACACGCTGCAGCTGGTCCAAAGCAGGCTTGTCCTGGGTTTCCATTTTGGATAAGCAGTCGATGATTTCCTCGGTTGTGATTTTTGCTGCTAGCTTGTTGCCTAGCTGAGGTAGGACGTTCTTGTCGATCCTTGCTTTGAGGCGGTCGTAATATTTCGGTACCGTGTGCTTCTTTTTCATTTTCAGCCAGGAATAGGCAATCTGTTTGAAAGTGGTTTTTGCTTTCTTGTCGGTGGATTCGCGTTCGGCGAGCACCTCTTTGGGGTCTTCTCCTCGATCCAATATCTTGCGAATGCCATCGACTTTGTTTCTTGCTTCAATGAGGCTGACACCTGGATAGCGGCCCAGGTTGATGAAGTAATCCTTGCGATCGATGCTGTATCGCATCCTGAAGCTAATTCGGCCTTTGGCTGTCCATCGCATTTGTAGGCCTGGTGTTACAGAGTCGACCACCATGCCTGCTTCACCAGTTGGTTTAAATTTTCTTAAAAGGGCATCAGTGATCGCTTTTTTGGCCATGGAGCTCCTTTAATGTACGTTTTTTGAAAAATGTTACGTACATTGGTACGGATCAGTATGCGCTTTGGTGATAATCGCTGCAAGCCCATGAAAGGAGGGAGTGGGTTTAAGTATAGGAAAAACAAGGAGTTCAGATAAAAAAACACCCGCGTGATAGCGGGTGCTTTTTCAGGTCTGGTAGGCGCGAGTGGATTCGAACCACCGACTTCCACCATGTCAAGGTGACACTCTAACCAACTGAGTTACGCGCCTGAAGTCTTGGAGGACGCGCATATTACAATTTCGTCAGCTGCCATGC
>Ga0180435_10003051_pt1 | contig 16931 bp, 15 predicted proteins | sample SS_ome_3_FD_132467 | JGI IMG/M metagenome (GOLD analysis project Ga0180435, IMG submission 132467) | Hypersaline lake sediment archaeal communities from the Salton Sea, California, USA - SS_3_S_1 metaG | ecosystem: Environmental > Aquatic > Non-marine Saline and Alkaline > Hypersaline >...
AGTCTGCTGCCGTTTCTGGCCACGACCGGCAGCGCCACCCCGTTTATCGGACTGTTCGGTACCGTATGGGGAATCATGGTTTCATTTCACGATATCGGCCAGCGCGGATCCGCGTCACTTGCCGTTGTCGCCCCCGGTATTTCCGAAGCGCTCGTTGCAACAGCTGCAGGTCTGGCCGCCGCGATTCCCGCGGTAATATTTTTCAATTACTTTTCGAACAAGCTGACGAACGTGCAGTACAACGTCCAGAGCTTTTCGACCGACTTTCTCAACCTTGTCGAACGGGACCTGCTCAGCAGAATCTAAGCGCTTATGGGACCACTCAACGGTAACGGAAAGAAACAGCTGGTTTCAGACATCAACGTGACGCCGCTCGTTGATGTTATGCTGGTGCTGCTTATCATTTTCATGGTAACGGCGCCGATGATGACCCAGGGGCTCGACGTCGACCTGCCCGAAACCACCACCAAGTCCCTGCGGCAGGAAGATGAGCCGCTTGTCGTATCAATCGATAAAGAGGGTAAAATCAGCCTCGGCCAGACCGAGGTCTCCCGCAAGATGCTGATCCAGGATCTCTCCGGGCTCGGGGACGCACAGAAAGAAAAGCCGATTTACCTGAAAGCCGACCAGGCGGTGGCTTACGGTGTTGTTGTCAAAGTCATGGCCGACATCAAACAGGCCGGATTCGACAAACTGGGAATGATAACACGACCCGAAGAAGAAAAATAAGGTGTCTGATCAATATCGCATCACGTATGGTGAGTACAACAACTGGACACTCCCCGTTAACCTGGCGATCGGGTTTCACCTGCTGCTTGCCGTCAGTGTTGTTGTCCTGCCGGATCTTCTCAAACCACAACCTGAATTTGAAGACATCTATACGGTGAGCCTCGTCAATATCGCTGAACCAGTCGTTGAACAGAGTGCCCCGGCCCCGCAGCCCCAGCCGGTAAAACAGCCTGAACCGGAGATCTCGCCGGAAGCCGTATCAATCCCGGATAAAATTCAGCCCCCGGCTCCTGTGCCACAGGAAATAAAGCCGGTTTCGCTCAAACCGGTCAAACGGAAGATCAAGAAAGAGATCAAGAAACCTGCCGAGGACCGGCGCAAAGAACTTGATCGAATTAAACGGCAGCGCCTGGCCGAGGCCACCAGGGCCGAGGCGCTTGCTGCAGAACAGGCCCGACTTGCCGCCGAAGAGGCGGAAAGACAGCAACGGCTGATGGAGCAACAGCTCAACCGGATCAGAAACCAGGTGAAAGCGACACCTGCCCAGGGGAGTTCAGCCGGACGGACCGGGTCAAGCATGCTGAGCGCGCTGGAAAAGCAGTATTTTATTGCGATCAGGGGGCTGATCATGGAGCACTGGGCCTTGCCCGAGTTTAAACGTTTCGAGGACTCGACTCAGGCAATCTACGTGATTAGGATTTCCCGCAACGGTACGATCGAGAAGCAGTTTTTCGAAAGATATTCGAATGATCGGACGTTTGATCAATTTGTAAAAAAAGCCATTGCCGACGCGAGTCCGCTTCCTCCTATTCCGCCGGCAATCAAGAGCAACAGTATCGAGATCGGGCTTCGTTTCAGTCCCGGCAACATACAATAATTCAACTACTGTCATTATGAGCATTGTGAGCCGAACAACTACGTCATGTGTGGTCCTGCTTATCATTTCCTTATTCGTATCCTCTCCGGTTTTCGCCAAACGGGTATATCTCGACATTACCTCGGCTGAAGCACGGAAGATCGTGTTCGCCGTCCCATGGTTTCAGAATTCCGGTTCATCCTCGGGTGGTGCCCAGTTCGAGCGCAGACTCGCCGAGACCCTGGGCAAGGCGCTCGCATTTCACGGAATCATCGATGTCCTCCCGGCCAGCAGCCTTACCGGCAACACCACCGCCCAGTGGAGCGAGCAGGGAGCTGATTACGGGATTACCGGTCGTTATTCGACGGCAAAAGACCAGGTAACGATGGAGATCAGGCTGTTCGACGTCGCCGAAGATAAAATGCTGATGGGAAAATCGTATAACGGGCCCCGCTCGGAGACCGACCAGATGCTTTTCAAATTCACCGATGCGGTGCTCGACGAACTCACCGGCAAACCGGGGCTCGCCACCACGCAGATCGCTTTTGTAACACAGCCGCAGGGCTCGCCCGGCCGGGAAGTTTTCATAACCGACATACTCGGTCGCAAAATGAGGCAGGTTACCAGACATCAGAACCTGGTCGTCTCTCCCCGCTTTTCTCCCGATGGAAACCTGCTTGCGTATACGTCATATCACAGCGGCAACCAGAACCTTTACGTCACCGACCTGAGGCAGGATAAGACCACCCGGGCGCTGTCCAGGAGAAAAGGTATGAACCTGGCCCCTGCCTGGTCGCCCGGCGGCAACTCGCTGATTGTGACCCTGTCGCATAATGGCAATCCGGACCTCTACCAGGTCAACCGCCGCGGGGAAATCATCCGACAGTTGACCAAGCGCGCGGGAATCAACGTCTCACCCTCGTTTTCTCCCGATGGAAGGCACATCGTTTTCGTGTCTGACCGCAGCGGCAAACCCCAGCTCTTCCTGATGGAAGTGGCGAGTGGTAAAACCCAGCGGATCACGTTTGAAGGCGTCGAAAATGCTGAACCGTCGTGGTCGCCCGTGGAAAACCTGGTGGTCTATACCAGTCTGCGCGGCGGAATATATCAGCTCTGCACGGTCGATCCATTTGACATTGGGTCGGCCGTCCAGATAACCAGCGACCAGACCCACCACGAAACCCCGTCATGGTCGCCGGACGGAAATCAGGTAATCTTTGCAAAAAGAGATGGCAAAGGTCACAAAGTTTATGGAATAATGAAAAATGGTTTATTTCAGCGTATGCTGTTTTCGTTGTCTGGAAGCCAGACCTATCCTCGATGGGCGATCAAAAATTATTAATATCTCAGTTGAGTCGAGTTCGTTATGAAAAAAGCACCACTGTCACTTTTCCTGATCCTGTTTACCGCCCCCCTGCTCATGCACTGTGCGTCGCAGGATGATCTTAACCTCATCCATTCGCAGCTGCGCAAGCTGGACAAAAAAATAACCGAGCTTGAAACAAGCACGGTCGATGAAATGCGGAAACGGCAGGCATCCAACGCCGCCCAGATCGACCAGCTCAACCAGGACCTGCTCGCACTGCAGGGCGGCCTCGAAGAAACAGGCCATTTAAACCGCCGCCTCAAGGAGCAGAGCAAGGAGCTGGAAACGGCATTCAAGCAGTACACTGTCCAGGAGGAAGAGAAACGGCTGAGTGAAATAAAGCGGCTTGAAGAAGAGATCGCCAACAAAGACAAGCAGCTGGCAAATTTTTCCTCACAGTTGAAAATGCAGCAGGAAAACCTCTCTGCTATCCAGCAGGCCCGGGTTGAAGAAGCCAAACGCAAAGCTGCGGCTGCCGCTCGAGCTGCCGAACAGGCACGAGCCAAAGCCAATGCGGCTAGCAAGGCTGCGGCAACCGGCTCCTCCGCTACCCGAATTCGAGCCGACAAACGCAAGAAACTCATAGCGGCCGGCAGCCCCCCGCCCCCGGCGGCTAAGCCGACCGTATCGACTCCTGCCCCCTCCTCTTCCCAAGCCGCTGCCGTTCCCACGCAGGCCTCATCCGGAGGCAGCCTCAGTACCGCCCAGAGCCTCTACAACCAGGGGAAATTCAGGGAAGCTTACCAGCAGTACGAGAATCTTTCCGCAGCGGGCGGCACCGGAGCCGATACGATTACCGCTAAATATATGATGGGGGAATGCCTGTTTGCGTTGAAGGAGTACGATCAGGCGATTCTCGATTACCAGACGATCATCACCAATCATCCATCGAGCGAACAGGCTCCGGCGGCGATGCTGAAGCAGGCCATGGCGTTCGAGAAGCTCAACGACAAAGATACCGCCAGGATTCTCTACAAGAAGTTGTTGGCTACGTACGCAGATTCGCCGGAAGCACAGCAGGCGATGCAGAAAGTCGGGGCAAATTGAGCGCGGTCTGAAGCACCTTAAGCAACGCATAGCCCGGCTCGATCACCTGCTTGTCGATCGAGGTGACGCCGGAAGTATCAAGGAGGCCCGTGCGCTTATCATGTCCGGTACGGTGCTAGTCGACGAAGTCGTCGTCGACAAGCCCGGTACGCCGATTTCACCCACTAAAACCGTCAGGATAAAATCCCGCCCTGTGTATGTTTCCCGGGGCGGGCTCAAACTCGAAGGGGCGCTGAAAGCGTTCAACATCTCCCCTTCCGGATGGGTGTGCGCCGATATCGGCGCCTCCACCGGCGGCTTTACCGATTGTCTGCTCCAGGCAGGCGCAAAGCTCGTGTATGCGGTTGATGTCGCGTACGGCATACTCGACTGGAAACTGCGGTCTGATTCCCGCGTCATAGCGATTGAGCGGTGCAATGTCCGCACCATTGATCGTGACCGGATCGATCAAGCCCTGGACCTTGCCGTTTTCGACACCTCGTTTATTTCGCTGACCAAGGTGATTCCGCCGGTTTTACCGTTGTTCGGAAACGATTCGATACGAATTGTCGCCCTGGTGAAACCCCAGTTCGAATGTACCAGGGATAAATTGGCAGACGGCGGTATCGTGGCCGAGGAGTCAGACCGGCTCGAAGCGGTGCAGCGCATTAAAGCGTTTGCGGAAAATCTCGGGTTGTGCTGTGCCGGTGCCATACCGTCCCCGATTACCGGCTCGAAGGGCAACCAGGAATACCTGGTCTACCTGGTGGGTGGGCTTATTTCTTCTGGAGACGTTCGATCAGATCAAGCATCTCCTGGCTCTCCTGCTTGACGGAGCTGCCTTCTTTCGCCTTGACGGCCGTCTGTTTGAAATTTGCTTCGGCGAGTTTCAGTTTTCCTTCGTACAGGTTGTATTTGCCGAGATAGAATCTCGACTCAACAGATTTACCCTGCTTCGACAGGATCCTTCCCATCTCGAAATAAAGGGCGGAAAATTCGGCAAAGTTCTTCTCTACCTCGGCAAAGAGCACGAGCGCCTCGTCGTATTTTTCACGTTTGCCATACACTTTCCCGAGGCTGAACATGACATACAGATCGGTTGGATTGGCTCGATATACCGCCGCGAGTATTTTCTCTGCCTCCTGCAGATTACCCTGGGCCGCAAGCGTATTGGCCTGGTCTATTTCCAGTATCCATTCATCCGGAAACGCTTTCATCACCGTCTCCAGTCGCGTCAGGCTCCGCCTATAGTTATTTTCCCTGAGATCGATCTGAGACAATCCGTACATAGCCATGATGCGCTGGAATTCATCAGTACGTTCGTCGCTCATTTTTCCAGCCAGAAATGCCTTGAACGGCGACGTGTTGTCTTCCAGCGACATGATCCGATATTTGAAGCGGAGAAAGTCGAATTCTTTCATATCGTCGGCAGAAGGCTGATAATCATTGTCAGCAGCGATCAGGGATTCGACGTAATCGAGCCGTGCTTCCGGGTCCGGATGCGTCAACAGATATTGCGGCACCTGTTCCGAACGATACCTGGTTATGCGCCTCATGGTCTGCAGCATCCGCTTCTGGCCCTCGGTATCTCGATCGAGGTCCCGCAGCCACTTGTACGCGAGCAGATCGGCTTCCATCTCGTCCTGCCTCGAAAAATAGAGCTGGGCGCTCTGCCCGGCAGCCATCGATGTCGCGAACAGCCCCGAAGTCAAAGCTCCGCCGCCCAGCGCCAGTGCCGCCAGTGCCGCCCCCAAAGAGGCGATATTGATAACAGTCCCCTTGCGATAGCGCGATGCAATATGACGCCTGACCACATGGCCGATCTCATGGGCGAGCACCGAGACGAGCTCGTCCTCCGTGTTCATTGCCTCAATGAGATTGGTATAGAAAAATATCAGCCCGGACGGGGCAGCGAACGCATTGAACTGATTGCTCTTTACGATGTGAAAATGGTAATCGAAATATTGAATACCGGCGACTTCAAGCACCTCTCTGCCGATATCGGTGAGATACTGGTGCAGATCGGGATCTTCGATGATCGGAAAAGATGCCCGGACCGTATAGAGCAATTTTTCACCGAGCTCCTTTTCCTCACTGATCGAAAAGCTCCAGGCTGATGACGGGCAGGTCGCCGCAGCCATCAGGACGATGAGCAGGGAGGCGAGCGTCTTTTTCAGGATTTTGATTACAGATTTCAACATAGTGCTGCGAGTAATTTCTCCTTCCCTTCTTCCAGGCTGACGATTGGCCGATATCCAAAATCTTTTTCCGCCTGCTCGTGGGAAAAATAATGCGAGCGGGCCAGTTGGAGGGCGAGAAATCGAGTCATCGGCGGTTCATTGTTCCTGGCGGAAAATCTATACACCATTTCCAGCAGCGCACCGATTCGATACGCTGCGTTAAACGGTACTTTTCTGGTTATCGGAGCAATACCAAGATCGCGATAGAGCCCGTTGATCCAATCCCACAGCGATACCGGCCGTTCCTGTCCGATAAAGTAGGCTTTCCCGGCGGCGGCGCCGTCGCCGGCGAGGCTCTGTGCGGCCAGCAGGTGACTGTGCGCGACGTTATCAACGTAGGTTATATCAACCGTGTTGGTACCCGTACCGACTATCTTCAGCTTACCCTGCTTTCCCCGTTCGAGCAATCGCGGAATCAAATGGGGATCATCAGGCCCCCAGATCAGATGGGGCCGGATAGCGCACGTTTTCAATCCGCCAGCGTTGTTATGTAAAATACAACGTTCCGCGACCGCTTTTGTCCTGGCATAGTGGCAGAGAAACTGTTCTGCGTAGGGCAGTGACTCATCACCGTTTTCAATATCGTTGCAGTCAAAAACCACCGATGGGGTGGATGTGTATACCAGCCGTGGAATCCCGTGCTTCCTGCACGCGCTGACAATATTTTCGGTGCCGCTGACGTTCGTTCTCTCGTACTCCTGCCGGCTCCCCCATATTCCGGCTTTAGAGGCCGTGTGAAATACGGTATCGATTCCCCTGCACGCTTCCTGGACGAACGCTGAATCGCCAATGTCGCCGACGATGCATTGCACATCGAGGCGTTCGATATGCGGGTATCGCTTCCTGCCGGCAACCCTGACCTCACAGCCGTATTCGACTAATCGGCGTACCAGCGCGGATCCGACAAATCCGCCGCCTCCCGTCACCAGGACATGTTTCATCCTTTCTCCGTCAACTGCTGCTGGGCCCAGACAGCCAGCTTTTCCCTGAATATCTTGGCGTTATGCCGAATATCAACCGGAAACGATTCATGCACAAGAATGTGCTCGATCCGTTCTGTCAGTGAATGCTTTTTACACAGGGTCTTGAGTTCCTCACCGATGGCTTCAGCCGCTGCATTCGCGCCTGGGTTCAATTCCACGATCATGACCGGCCGCTGATATCCGTCTGGTTCGGGAAGGCCGACCAGGGCCGAGCGAAATACGGCCTGGTGGGCATTGGTCACAGCCTCACAGCAAATCGTATACATGATACCTTCCGCGGTAAAGACGCGATGGGCTTTCCTACCACAGAACCAGAGCCTGCCCTTATCATCAAAGTATCCGACATCTCCGATCCGATGCCAGAAACCGGTGCCGTCGGCTATCTTGCTCTGCCGGTTATGGTCTTCGCTGTTATCATACGCACGGGTGACGACATCCCCCTGCACGATAATTTCACCGATGTCGAATGGCGGCATTTCCCGGCACTGATCATATCCCGCGAGTTGACCGTCGACGGCCTGTATCACTTTAACCGTGACCCCGGGCAGCGGACGGCCGACACAGGTCCCTTTGCCATCCATCGTAGCTGCCCAGGTTTCAGCAACGACCTCCCTGCCTTCAATGGAGACGATCGGCAGGCTTTCGGTGGCTCCGTAAGGGGTGTAAACCTTACCGCCGGGAGCGATCATCCTGTACACATCGTCAATCAGCGCACCGTTCACCGGAGCCCCGGCCATCAGCACCTTCTGCAACGTTTCCAGATTGATACCGTTTTCGACGCAGTGTTTGGTCACCACGTTCCATATTGCCGGAGAACCAAATGAATAGGTAACGCCGTGTTTTATTATTGACGCAATGAATTTTTCAGGATCGACCCGGGCCGGCTTGGTCGGGTCCATATCGGGAATGACGGCCCTGGCACCGAGCGATGTAGAAAATAGGGCAAACAGCGGAAAACCAGGCTGATCGACATCGCGGGAATCGATTTTGTAGTATGACCTGATTTTTTCCAGTTGCGCGGAAAAGATAGCGTGCTCGAACCGCACCCCCTTGGGAGGTCCGGTTGACCCGGTTGTAAAGATAATGGCTGCCAGCGAATGTTCATCCGGTTCAAAGGCTTCACCGAAACCGGTCATGGAGTCGATCCGCTTTCTAATGTCGAAAAACGGCAGGCCCCCAACCGTACCGCAGCAGAATCGTTTTTTTACATGCCTGAATTTCCCCCGGAAAACATGAGAGAGCATAACGACCGCCGGAATCCCGATCAGGTAATCCGGCTTAACCTGCTCGATGCAGCGCAGCAGATTTTTATATCCCATTCCCGGATCGATCAGGATAACGGGCGCTCCGATCCTGAACAGGGCGAAGGTCAGGGCTATGAAGTCAATGGACGGCTTGACCATTAAAATTACCCGATCACCCGCTTGAACCCCGCACCGCTGCAGATATGCAGCGTATCTCCAGGCCGAACCATCGAGCTCCGCGAAACTGCAGGAACGCCCGCCGGCCGCCTCGACAATCGCTGTTTTATTCCCGAGTTCTGCCGCGGTATCGCTCAACGTATGCGCAATGTTTCTAGTCATGGTTCAATGCCGCCGCTTTCACTCCGAGGAAAGTTTCGATTATCGGTTCCACCTGCCCTCTTCCGTCTTCCAGGACATAGTGGCCATACTGGTCGAAATAGTGACATTCGGCAGCCGGAAACCGCCGTTTCCATTCGGCAAAAAAGGAATCGTTGAAACAGAAATCCCGGCCGCCCCACAGGATCATCACCGGCGGCGGAGCTTTGCCGAGGTCATCAACAAAATGTTCGACCTGAACGAGCGTCTGGTACGATGGGTGATTCGCCTTCATCGGGATATCCCTGACGAATTCATGCACTGCTATGCGCTGCCGCCACGAGGCATACGGCTGCAGGTATGCAGCGGCAATTTCCCGGGGCATCCGCCGCTTTACCGCCATCACCGTGGCGGCTCCGGCGAACCCGTTAATCCCTTTGACCAGAAAGGCGCCGATATAGGGCCACCGGCAGACGCTGATACGAAACGGTATGCGCTCTGAACGAAACGCAGCGGTATTGAGAATCACGAGTTTATCAAGCGAGATATCGTGAAGCGCCGCGGCGCCCAATCCGATGGCACCGCCCCAGTCATGGACGATCATCGATGTTTTACCGATGCCTAATTCGGCCAGCAGTGCGGCGAGATTGTCGATATGATTTTTCAGGGTATAGGAAAATGTCGACGGTTTGTCGGACAACCCGCACCCGATATGGTCTGGAGCGATGACGCGGTATTTCCTGGACAGCAGAGCAATGACATGACGGTAATAATATGACCAGGTGGGATTTCCGTGTACCAGGATGATCGGCTCCCCTTCCCCTTCGTCGATATAGTGCATCCGAAAACCTTTGATAGTAGTGTAACGTGCGCTGAAAGGGAATTCCGGAATCATAGATGTCAGACCAATTTATGTTAAATAATCAACGGATTGAGGCATTATTCTAATCGATGGCGATGCAGGTTCAAGAGCTAATATATATCCTTTTCATTCTAAGTGATCGTCATACATACAAAAATAGTTCACTATTTTTCAAACAAAATCGTTGCCTTTCATTGAATGATATGCTAATTCGGTCGATGTTATTTAATTAGTGGAATACTAAAGAGATTTTTATATAGTGAATGAGAATTTGTCTCATTTACAGCATTCCACTAACGCTGAACCCTCTGATTCGTCACCTGAATCGGAGGCTTTTTAAAGGCCTGAAATCAGGACTTAACTTAAAAGGAGTAAAGGCATGGCAGAAGGTACGGTTAAATGGTTCAATGATGCGAAAGGTTTTGGATTCATCCAGAGAGACGGAGAATCCGATGTATTTGTTCATTATTCGGCAATCCAGGGAGACGGTTTCAAATCTCTTGATGAAGGGTGCCGGGTCAAGTTTGAGATAGTTGAAGGACCGAAAGGACCTGCTGCCGACAAGGTGGAACGGCTATAAGCTTCCGGTAAGCTTTTTTATTGATAAAAAGGGGTTTTCTGTGTGAAAACCCCTTTTCTTTTTTTTTATCCTACCTCTCCTTTCTCAGCTTGAGCTGCTTGACATTATCGATAAACGAGAGCAGCAGCCGCACCCCGAATCCTGAAGCCCCCTTCGGAATATAGCTTTTCTGTGTGTATTCCCATGCGGTACCGGCAATATCGATATGGGCCCAGGGAGTATCGCCGACGAATTTCTTGAGATACGCCGCAGCGGTAATCGTACCGGCAGGCCTGCCCCCGCTGTTCTTGATATCGGCAACATCCGAGTCGATCAGGTCGACATATTCTTTGTCCAGCGGCAGCCGCCAGACATACTCCCCGCTCCTGTCCGCTGCCTGAAACAGCGCATCGGCGAGCTGATCGCTGTTGGTCATCAGCCCGGCCCTATGGTGCCCGAGTCCGATGATCACCGCACCGGTTAACGTCGCAAAATCGATGACGCAGTCCGGCTTGTAGGTATCTATGCCGTAAGCCAGGGCATCGGCCAGGATCAAACGTCCTTCGGCATCGGTATTGATGATTTCCGCAGTGACGCCGCCGTAGTGGGTAACGATATCCCCCGGTTTCAGCGCTGAGCCGCCGGGCATGTTGTCTGTAGCCGGGACGATCGCTACGATACGGGTATTCGGTTTCTCCACGGCGATTGACTGCATCGTTGCAATAACCGCAGCGCCGCCGCACATATCGTATTTCATGTCCTGCATGTTTGCCGCTGGTTTCAGGCTGACGCCGCCTGAATCAAACGTAATGCCTTTACCGACCAGGAGAACGGTTTTTGCGTATTTCGACGGACAGTGGTCGAGGATAACGAGTTTCGGCTCTGTCGCAGAACCCTGGTTTACGGCGAGAATTCCGCCCATACCCAGCTTCTTCATCTGGGGCTTGCCGATAACGCGGCATTTCAGGTTCGATTCTTTTGCCAGATCTTCAGCGAATCTTGCAAATTCAGCCGGAGTCCACTTATTTCCCGGCTCGTTCGCCATGTCTCTGGCGGCCATGACCGCTTGCGCCCGCCGTGCGGCTTTATTGACCGCAATCCCGTATGAGCCTCCCTGCGCCTGAACCGTTATTTTTTTGATGCCTTCATAGGTATCATCGGCATCTTCGGGTTTTTTGTATTTTGCAAAACGGTAGTTACCAAGCAGCAGTCCCTCGGTCAGACAAGTGGCCGACAGTGACGCATCGCTCTTTATCCAGGAGGGAAAAACCACCATGATCGTCCTGGCCTTCACCGAGTTGGCCCGGGCACTGATAGTGCCTCCCGCGTTTCTCAGTGCTTCGGTGCGCACGTCCATATCCGCAGCCTTGTCGTACGCTCCGATCCCCACCAGCAGGATCCGTTGCGCCTGCGTCTGCGGACCTCCTTTCAACTGTCCTGGATACAGCATTATCGCCTCGCCCTGCTTTCCCTTCACGTCGCCGATCCGGTAGAGAGAGCCGATCAACGATTTCAGCGGCTGGTCACAGCGCGGACTCTTGTCCTTTCGCTCAGCTACCAGAAAAACCAGTATCTCTCCGGCAAATTTCTCAAATGATTTTCCCGTTACCGATACATTGCATTTATCCATGGATATTCCTTTTGTGTAGTTTGCGCCGGAGCCGTGACACGAAATGCAACCGGCTTGAATTAACTAGAAAAAACAACTCCGGATTACTATTATACATCAACGCTGTAATTACAATGTTCCCGGGAGATGCCATGCTGCAGACACTCATTATATCGGTAACGCTCGCTATCGTCGTTTCCGCGCTGTGTTCGATTTGCGAGGCGGTGCTGTACTCACTGACCACGTCGCAGGTCGAGATGCTACGCAAGACCGGCTCGCGGGCCGGAAATATTCTGCACGTAATGAAAAACGATATCGATGTACCGATTACCGCGATCCTGACCCTCAACACGATTGCCAACACGGTTGGTGCCGCTATCGCCGGTGCCGCCGCCGCACGCCTTTACGGAGACAATAACGTATTCCTGTTTTCCGCTGCGTTTACGATGGCGATTCTGATTTTTTCAGAAATTATCCCCAAGACCGTCGGCGTATCGTATTCGTATCGCCTTGCACCGATTATAGCTTTTCCGCTCAGGTTGATGGTCATCTGCCTCAAACCGATCGTCATTCTGTGTCAGGTCATAACCCGGATGATTCCCCAGGATCGGAGCGAAGAATCGATCAGCGCTGAGGAACTCCAGACCATCGCCGCCATGTCGCTTGAATCAGGACAGCTCGAAGAGGTGCAGGAAAAGGTCATTACCAATATCATCGATCTCAAGCACAAAACGGTGCGTCAGGTCATGACGCCCCGCACCGTCACGTTTTCACTCGATGAAAACCTCAGCATCGAAAAGGCCATGGAAGAAATAGAAAGACTCACGAGCCACAGCCGTGTGCCCGTCTACGATAAAGACCCCGACGAAGTAACCGGAATAATAATGCATAAAGATGTGCTGCTTGCCGCTGCCGAACAGAAAACGAACAGTACCCTAGCGAAGCTGAAAACGCCGGTTCACTTCGTCCCGGAGTCCATGCCGCTCAACCTCGTTTTAGTCGATTTTTTCGATAAACGGCAGCACCTCTTTGTCGTTGTTGATGAATACGGCTCGGTTACCGGGGTTATCTCGATGGAAGATGTGCTCGAGGAGATCGTCGGGGAAGAGATTATCGACGAATCTGACAGGACCCGCGATATGCGGGAATTGGCGCGACGCGAAACGACGAGAATACACGCCGAATAGAGCGGAAAAATTGCGCTCCTAGTTTACCGGTTCGAGCCTTACCCTGGCGGTCGCCGGCTGACCATCGCGAAGCAGCTGCAGTTCAACTTCATCCCCGATCTTGAAGTTATCGAGAATTGTGCGAAGATCGTCGAAAGATCTGACGGATTCACCGGATATACCGGTGATGATGTCGCCCAGAACGATTTCTCCGCGGTACATGCGGGTCGGCTGCAGCCCCGCCCTGTCGGCCGGTCCGCTCCGTTCGACATCGCGGATCAATACTCCCTCGACCCCGAGCCTCGCCGCGATTCTTTCATCGACCAGGGTTATGCCGATACCCGGACGAATCATTCTGCCATAGGTAATCAGGTCGGGAACAACCTGATTAACCGCTTCTACCGGTACCGCGAACCCGATCCCGGCGTAAGCTCCGGACGGGCTGTAAATAGCGGTGTTGACGCCGATCAGCCTGCCCGCGCTGTCGAGAAGCGGCCCGCCCGAATTTCCGGGATTGATGGCGGCATCGGTCTGGATAACCCCCCGGATCGTACGCCCGGTTATCGCATTGATTTCCCTGCCGAGCGCGGAGATGATTCCCGACGTAATGGTGTGATCGAGGCCGAACGGGTTGCCGATGGCAAACACTTTCTGGCCGACCAGCAGGTTTTCCGATTCTCCAACGGCTATCGGTTTGAGCACCTGCTGCGGGGCATTGACCTGCAGCACCGCCAGGTCCTTGTCCGGGTCTGCACCAACCAGAACAGCCTTGTAGGTTGACTGGTCGGACATGGTGACCCGGATTCGGCTCGCGTCCGAAATGACATGGTAATTGGTGACGATTCTGCCCTTTTTGTCCCACACGAATCCCGATCCGGTTCCCTGCGGAATTTCGACGGCATTGACGGAGAACAGGCTTCGACGCAATGCAATACTGGTAATATAGACCACCGACGGAGCGTTTTCCCTGAAGATATCGATCGTATTTTTTTCATCTTCTGCCAGGTCTCCGCGCGCGGTAACGGGTCGCGGATCGGCTGGTTCATTGGGTGAGCGCCAGGCTTTGTCACCAAATAAAAACCACAGCCCGACGGCGAGGCCGAGCAGCAGGATGAAAGATGAAAGATTACGGTTTCCGGAAGGCTGCTTCATGAATTGTTTCGCACCGGCGGATTTAGAGGCCGAGAATCACCTTGGCCGTGTAAAAGTAGAGCAGAACACCGACAATATCGATTGCGGTGGTGACGAACGGACCGGTCGCAATCGCCGCATCGAAACCAAAACGTTTCAGCACAAGCGGGATGATCGTTCCAAGCGTCGCCGACATCGCCATGATGACAAAAATGGAGACGCCGACAACGACGCCGAGCAGGGGCGGTTCGTTGTGCAGGAAGTATGACAGAATACCAAGAAACACCCCATAGACGAAACCGAGCAGCAGACCGACCCGAAACTCCTTGAAAACCACCCTGAGCAGTTCGTTCATGTTAACGCGGCCGGTGGCGATACCCCTGACGATAATGGTCGAGGACTGCGTGGCAATGTTGCCTCCCATACCCATGACAATCGGGATGAAGGATGCCAGCGCGAGCACTTTGGCCAGTTCCTGCTCGAAGGTGCCGATGATAATCATGGCCATGATGCCGCCGATCCACGACGCAAAGAGCCACGGGGCGCGCAGCATCGCATTGTCGAAAGCGGATTTAAGCAGGATTTCGCGGTCTTTACCGGCACCGGCCATCTGCAGGAAGTCTTCCGTTGCCTCCTCCCTGATTACGTCGATGATATCATCAACGGTAACAATGCCGACGAGATTGAAAGACGAATCGACAACCGGTACGGCCAGGATGTTGTATTGCGACACGACGTGGGCGACCTCGCCCTGCGTCGTGTCGGTGCTGACGGAAATAACGTTGGAATTCATGACATCTTTGAGTTTTCTGCCCGGGGCATTCATCAGCAGTTCGCGCAGGGAGATCACTCCGGCCAGTTTTCCGTCGTCGTATTTGATATAGAGATAGAAAACCATCTCCATCTCTTCGCTTTTCTGCTGGATAATGGAGATCGCATCGCCAACCGACATGTCTCCTTCGAGGCACATGAAATCCGGCGACATCAAACCGCCCGCGGTTTCAGGATGGTACTGGAGCAGCCCCTCCACTTCTTCGCGGTCTTCCTGCTCCATGTGCTTCCTGATCTCGTCGGCTAGTTCTTCCGGAATGGTTTCAAGGATATCGACCGCATCGTCGGACGGGATATCGGCCAATACCGAGGCGAGATACTGAGGGGTAAGCTGCTGAATAAGATCGTTTAGCAGGGCATCGTCGAGTTCGCTGAGAAATTCCCCGATAACCTGGGTCTGGGCAATGATGTTGAAGATGCCCGAACGCTCTTCCTGGTTGAGGTGCCTGAATACCCAGGCCATATCTGCGGGATGGGTCTTCTCGATCAGCTTGAGAAGATGCCCGGAGGCACTGCGCCGGTTCAGCCGCCTGATCATATCAAGCAGCACCATGCCTTCGCTGCCAATCATTTCGCGTTTTGCACCATCACCTCGAGCCATAAGCGGTACCGTGAAAAATGAGGATTACTTGTCACTGCTGTTTCTTGACAGTATAGTATCGCAGTTCATTTATAGTTAAAATATTTTTTATGCACGCAATTTATTTATAATTTTTATAGTGACCCATCAGGCCATGAATGACGTGGAAAATGAACCTCAGGATTCGTTCGCAAAAGAGCTCGATGAAGTATTCGATCTGCATGAGCGCGGCAATTACGAACCTGCTGAAGCCCTGTATCGTAAACTGATTGCCGCCTACCCTGGAATCTGGCAGATCTGCTTTAATTTCGGTCTGCTGCTTTTCGAACTCGGCCGCTTCGACGAGGCCGCAGCAGTCTATCGCCACGGTATCGATCTGGACAGGCAAAATCCGGATCTCTGGTACAACCTTGCCCTCTGCAGAAAACAACTGGGTGATATCAATGGAGCAATCGACGCCTACCAACAGGTGCTGTCCGCACAACCAACCGCCATCGACAGTCTCTACAACCTGGCCGGGTGCTACCGCACAATCGCCGATGATGACGTCGCGATATGCTGGTACGAGAGAGCCGTACAGGCTGACCCGGGCCATCTGCCATCACTCAACAACCTCGCATACCTGCACCATAAGCACGGCAGAACAGGCACAGCCGCGAAACTGTACCGCACGATTCTCAGCCTGGCACCTGATCACGAACGGGCCGATCATATGCTTGCGTCGATCGAGGAAAAGTCAAGACAGCATGTTCCTGACGGCTACGTCCGCGATGTGTTCGACCAGTTCTCGGATCATTACGAATCAGATCTCGTCGAGAAACTCGAATATAGCCTGCCCGCACAGATGCTGCAATTCATGCAGCGCATCAGCGACAGACCTTCATTTGGCCGCCTGCTCGACCTCGGCTGCGGTACCGGCCTCGCCGGTGAAGTCCTGAAGCCCCATTGTGACAACCTGATTGGGGTTGACCTGTCGGCAAACATGATCGCGGTTGCGCGACCGAAGTCTCTCTACTCCGAGCTCCATATCGGTGGTATCATCGGGTTTCTGCAGCAGTGCGAACCAGCGGCCTATGACTGCGCCGTCGCCGCTGACGTTCTGCCCTATGTCGGCGATCTCAAGAAGCTCTTCGAGCATCTGGCCGCGGTGATCGACGAGCGGGGATACGTGTTCTTCTCCGTCGAGCGGCTGGCTGATGAAGAACTGCCGTTTAAACTGCAGTCGAGCGGCCGTTTTGCCCATTCATCAGCATACGTCAGGTCAGTTGCGGCAGCAGCCGGTTGGTACGTCCGGGCGCACGAGTCTCTGCGTCTCAGGCGGGAAAAAGATGACTGGATAAGCGGGATGATCTATGCGCTGGCAAGAGCAGTTCACCCCTTGCAGCCGGAAGCAGTATCCGACCCTGCTACATGAACAGGTCCGTCTTCTGTACG
>Ga0180435_10003052_pt1 | contig 16930 bp, 9 predicted proteins | sample SS_ome_3_FD_132467 | JGI IMG/M metagenome (GOLD analysis project Ga0180435, IMG submission 132467) | Hypersaline lake sediment archaeal communities from the Salton Sea, California, USA - SS_3_S_1 metaG | ecosystem: Environmental > Aquatic > Non-marine Saline and Alkaline > Hypersaline > Sediment...
AGCAGAAGACGGGAACCGTCCCGTGAATTCCTTTTCCGGCGGCTGGCGCATGCGCCTCAACCTGGCGCGCGCACTGATGTGCCCTTCCGACCTCCTGCTGCTCGACGAGCCGACGAATCACCTGGACCTGCCCGCGATCCTGTGGCTGGAGCGCTGGCTGAACCGCTATCCCGGCATGGTGCTGGTGGTCTCCCATGACCGCGACTTCCTGGACGCGGTTTGCAGCGGCATTGGGCATTTCGACCAGCTCGGCATCCATTTCTACAGCGGCAACTACAGCGATTTCGAATCCATGCGGGCCGCCCGGCTGGCGCAGCAGCAGGCCATGTTCACGCGCCAGCAAAAAGAAATCAGGCACCTGCAGTCCTACGTCGACCGCTTCCGCTACAAGGCGTCGAAGGCGCGCCAGGCCCAGAGCCGCCTGAAAATGATCGAGCGCATGCAGCAGATCGCGCCGGCCCACGTGGACTCGCCGTTCCACTTCGAGTTCCGGGACCCGGGCCGCCAGCCGCAGCACCTCGCGCGCCTGGAAGCGGTGGAAGCCGGTTACGAGCAGCCGGTCCTATCCGGCGTGGACCTGCTGATCTCGGCGGGTGACCGTATCGGCCTGCTCGGCGTCAACGGCGCCGGCAAGTCGACCCTGGTCAAGGCGCTGGCAAACGGCAGCACGCTGCTCAGCGGCGAACGCTGGCTCAGCCAGAACACGCGCATCGGCTATTTCGCGCAGCACCAACTGGACCAGCTCGATCCGGAAGAAAGCCCCGCCAGCCACCTGCGCGCCAGGGACCCGAGCATCAGCGAGGCGGAACTGCGCCGCTACCTGGGCGGCTTCGGTTTCGGCGGTGAAAGCATCTTCGAGCCGGTAACGCCGTTCTCGGGCGGTGAAAAAGCCCGGCTGGTGCTTGCGCTGATGGTCCGTGAAGGTCCGAACCTGCTGCTGCTGGACGAACCGACCAACCATCTCGACCTCGAGATGCGCCAGGCGCTGGGCCGCGCCCTCCTGGAATTTCCAGGCGCCATCGTGGTGATTTCCCATGACCGGCACCTGCTGCGCAGTGTCTGCGACGAACTGCTCGTGGTGCACGACGGACGGGTCGAGCGTTTCGACCGGGACATCGATGGTTACGCCGCCTGGCTGAAGGAGCAGGACGAACCGGATGAGGCCAGGAAAGAAGCTTCGACGCCGGGCAACGCAGCCGCAGACCGCCGCCGAAAACGTCGTGAGGACGCCGAGCGGCGCCGACGGCTGAGTCCGCTGAACGGGGCGGTGCGCCGTGCCGAGGAGCGACTGGAACAGCTGCGCGGGCAGCTGGAGCAGCTCGAGCACAGGCTGGCCGACACGTCGCTTTACAGCGACGATGCGGACAAGGAAGTATTGACCGGCCTGCTGCGTGAGCAGGCCGGTGTCCGGTCAAGAATCGAAACGGCCGAAGCCGAATGGCTGGAAGCCAGCGAGGCGCTCGAGAACGCCTTGCAGACCGGCGAGTATTAGGCCGAAGGCTTGCGGAAGCGCAGCGTCATGCGGTCGCTTTCACCGATCTCCGTGTATTTTGCCTTGCAGACGTCCTTTTCCGCCTCGTCCTCGATATCGCGACAGGCGCGCAGGCCCGGAGGCAGCGTCCAGACACCGAATTCGTGGTCGTGGCTGTCTTTCGGGTTGGCGTTGACCTCGGAACGCGCTTCCAGCACCAGTCCGGCGGCCTCGGCCATCGCGATCACGGCCTCCTCGGAAACATAACCCGTCTTGGCCGTTTCCTGCGGATCGGTACCGGCCGCGGCGCGGTGCTGCACCACGCCCAGCACGCCGCCGGGCTTCAGGACGCGCGCGAACTCGGCGAAATTGGCCGCGGCGATACCGTTGTTGACCCAGCCGTGGGTATTACGGAAGGTGAGCACCATGTCCACCGACCCGGCCTCGCCGAGCGCAGCGGACTGCGGCGGAGAAAAAGCGACGATGCCCGGCGTGCCGTAAAGCTCCGGGTTCGTTTCGAATTTCTCGACCAGTGCCTTGTGCAGGCGCTCCCGGTAGGCCGGCCCCTCGACGTCGAGGTCCCAGGAAACCGCGATGTACTGGCCGTGGCCGTTCATGACCGGCGCGATGATGTCGGTGTACCAGCCGCCGCCGGGCCAGATCTCCATCACGGTCATGCCGTCGGCCAGGCCGAAAAACTCCAGCGTTTCACGCGGGTGGCGGTAGACGTCGCGCGCCACGTCGCCCTCGGCGCGATGGCTTCCGGCGATGGCTTTTTCGATGCGGTCACCGATGGAATGCCCGTCCGCGAACAGCGGTGCGGAAAAGGCCATTAACAGAAGAATTGAAAATACACGTTTCATTGAGTCTCTCCAGGTTCAGACAGTAAAAAACAGTTCAGCGGTCTTACTTGACCGGCGAACGAAAGCGTTTGCGCACGGCGATTCCGATACAGAGCCCCGCGATAACCGCCACTATGACCACGACGTTGTCGACACGATTGACCACGATACCCTGCAGCGCGGCCAGCGCTCCCACGGTCATGCCGCCGCGGACGCGGGCCACATCGAGAGGGAGGTGGATGACATCGCCCTTGCTGCGAACCCGCTTGAGCAGCAGCATGTCGAGCACGAAAATGGTCACGAAAAACAGCGCCAGCCATTCGAACAGGGTTTTCGGCCAGTGCAGGAACGGGAAACCGATGTCGTGATCGACCATGTAGACGATCGTTCCCCCCAGGCACACCAGGCCGAACAGCCACTGGCTGCGCTCGGCCTGCTTGAGGCTGCCGTCAAAGAAGAACGCGAGCGCGGCCACGGCGCCGAACAGGTAGCTCTCGCTGCTGTAAATGACGGCGATGGCCAGCAGCGTCAGAATCACCGCGTCGCTGCGCCGGGGCTGCAGGCCTGAACTGCGGTTGACGACCCGGACCAGACCCAGCGTGGTCAGCACGATCAGCAGGCCGGGCAGTTCAATGAAGACGGCTGCTGCAATACCGAATGCCATGCTGATGAACGCCACCGGCGAGTCATCCGGATCCATTTCGCGCGCCAGTGCCCAGGCGGCATACAGCACGAAGGCGAAGACGGCGGCCTGCTGCAGCACCCCGATCAGCGTATGCGTTCGCATCCAGCCGACGACACTCCCCAGCAAAGCGGCCAGCGGTAGCAGGTAAAGCACGGTTCGCGCGGTCGTATGCGCAAGGTCGAGCGGCCGGGCCAGCGATGTATAAAGGTAAATCCTGTGATTGGCCATGCTGGGGCTAGTTGACGTGAGGGAACATCATGTTAACTCCGACCGCTGCAGTTGCTCAATCAAACGCGAGACAGCCTGGGGTGAAGATGTCTTTCTGGCGAACAGCGTGTAAAGCGCCGGGACGATGAACAGCGTCAGGATCGCCGAGATGGTCACGCCGAAAACGATCACGATGCCGATGGGCTGGCGAGATTCCCAGCCGGCACCCTGCCCCAGCAGCAGCGGCAGCGCACCGAATGTCGTGGCGGTGCTGGTCATCAGGATCGGCCGCAGGCGGATGGCGGCCGCGTCCAGCACGGCTTCACGGATGTCCTGACCGCGGTCGCGCAGCTGATTGGCGAATTCCACGATCAGCACCCCGTTCTTGGCGGACAGCCCGATCAGCAGGATCGCCCCGATCTGGCTGAACACGTTCAGGGACGAACCGTAAAGCATCAGGCCCGCGAAAGCCCCGGTCATCGCCAGCGGCACCGTCACCAGGATGATCATCGGATTGATGAAGCTTTCAAACTGCGCGGCCAGCACCAGGAATACGATCAGCAGGGCCAGCGCGAACGTGATGTACATCGAGTTACCGGACTCCTGGTATTCCTTGCTCTGCCCGCCCCAGGAGAGGCGTGCGCCGGGCGGCAGCGTTTCTTCGGCCACGCGCAGGATCGCGTCGATACCCTGCCCCAGGCTGACACCCTCGGCGAGGCCCGCCTGGATCGTGATGGCGCGCATGCGGTCGTTGCGGTTCAGCTGGGCGGGGCCGGCAGTCTCGCTGATCTGTACCAGGTTGGACAGGGGAACGAGCTGCCCGGTCGACGTCGAGCGCACGTAGAGATTGGTCAGGTCGTCCGGGCTGGAACGATCGGACTCCCTGCCCATCACTACCACGTTGTACTCACGGCCGCGGTCGATGAATGTCGTCACACGACGCGAACCCAGCATGGTTTCCAGCGTGCGGCCGATCGAGGCCAGCGAAACCCCGAGATCCGCGGCGCGGTCGCGATCGATGGAAATGTCCATCTGCGGTTTGCGTTCCTGGTAGTCGCTGTCCGGGTTGATCAGCCGTTCTTCGTCCGCGAGCGCTTCGAGCATGGCGTCCCGCCACTGCTGCAGGCGGGTGTAGTCGGGACCGCCGATGACCAGTTCTACCGGGCTGCTGTCGCTGCGCAGGCCCAGGCTGCTCGGCGTGAATACGAATGAGCGCACGCCCGGCAGCCCCGCCAGGTCACGGCGCACCCGGCCGGCGATGTCCTGGTCGCTCTCGTCACGTTCGGACCAGTTGTTCAGCAGCACGATGAATCGCGCCGAGTTCACCTCGGCGCCGCCCCAGCTGCCAGGCAGCCGCGTCAGGACACGGCGCACCGAGCCGGATTCTTCGGCCTCCTTTACCAGTATGCTCTCGGCCTCCCGGGCGTAGCGGTCCATGTACTGCAGAGTGGCTCCCTCGGGCGCGCGCAACAGAACGAAAAAGGCGCCCCGGTCCTCGCGTGGCGCATACTCCGTCGGCAGCTTGCCGATCATCCAGAAGGACAGCGCGGTGATACCGACCAGTACAACGACGGAGGCCCACGGCACGTTGAGCACATGGGCCAGGCCCCGGCGGTACACGGCGGCCAGGCGCCGGAAGGCCCGGTCGACCTGGCGTGTCAGCCCGGAACCCAGGCTCCTGCGCCGCAGAAGCTTCGAACTCAGCATCGGTGTGAGCGTCAGCGCGACCACGCTGGAAAAAATCACCGCGGCCGCCAGCGTGATACCGAACTCCTGGAACAAACGCCCGACGTCGCCCTGCATGAAAGACAACGGCACGAACACGGCGACCAGCACCAGCGTGGTCGCGATCACCGCGAAGCCGATCTCTTTGGAACCTTCCAGCGCCGCCAGCAGCGGTTTCTGGCCGTCCTCGATACGGCGGTATATGTTCTCCAGCACGACAATGGCGTCGTCGACGACGAGGCCGATGGCCAGCACCAGGCCCAGCAGGGTCAGGATGTTGATCGTGTAACCGAGCGCGGCCATGACCATGAACGTGGCCACCACCGAAACCGGCACAACCAGGGCCGGGATCAGCGTCACCCGGAAGGACCCGAGGAACAGGTAAATCACGACGAGCACCAGCACGATGGCCACGAACAGGGCCTTGTACACCTCGTTCATCGAGGCCTCGATGAACTCGGCGCGGTCATAGTTGACGTTGAGCGTCATGCCTTCCGGCAGGTCCGGACGCACGCGGAGCATTTCCTCGCGCACCGCGCGCGACACCGCAACGTTGTTCGCCCGCGACAATTGCTCGATTCCCAGGCCGACGGCATCGACACCGTTAGCGCGCGCGATGCTGCGTTCGTTCTCGGCACCGATGCGCACCTCGGCGACCTCCGCGAGGGTCACCTGCTGCCCGTCCGGGCCGCGGCCGATCACCAGTTTCTGGAAGTCGGACTCACGCGTGAAGCCGGTGGCGGTGCGCAGCGTGAATTCACGGTCCAGCGACTCCAGCCGGCCGGCCGGCAGTTCCACGTTTTCGGCGCGCAGCGCGGTTTCGACGTCACTGACCGTGAATCCATGCGCCGCCAGCGCCTCGCGTGAGAGCCAGATGCGCATGGCGTAGCGGCGGGCGCCGGTGATGCGCACCCGCGCCACGCCCGGAACCGTTGAAAAACGGTCGACCAGGTAGCGGTCCGCAAAATCCGTGATCTCCAGGCCCGAGTGGCGGTCCGAGGTCAGGTTGAGAAACATGATGGTCTCGCGCGTCGCGTCCACCTTGGCGATCTCGGGTGGATCGGCCTCGACCGGCAACTGGTCGACGATGCGTGAAACGCGGTCGCGGATATCGTTGGCCGCGCTGTCGATATCGCGGCTGAGCGCAAACTCGACTCGGATATCCGAACGCTCGTCGCGGCTGGTCGAGGTCAGCATCTCGATGCCCTCGATGCCCGCGATCACGTCTTCAATGACCTGCGTGACCTTGGTCTCGATGACCTCAGCGGAGGCCCCGCGGTAGGAGGTTTCGATGGAAACCACCGGCGCCTCGATGTCCGGGTACTGCCGCACCGGCAGATTGCTCAGCGCCGCCAGCCCCAGCAGAACGAGCAGCGCCGATATGACGGTTGCGAAGACCGGACGGCGGACGGAAAAGTCGGAAAGAAACAAGACCGGCGCCTCACATGCCCGGAGCACCGACGAGGCTCACCGTCGAACCGGGACGGGCCTTCTGGGTGCCTTCGATGATGACGCGTTCACCCGGGGACAGGCCTTCCAGGATTTCGACTTCTCCCGGCCGCCGGCGGCCGCTGTGCACCTCGCGTTTTTCGACGACGTCACCCGCGCCGACCACGTAAACGAACTGCTTGCTGCGTTCCGGCACGATGGCCCGCTCCGGGATCACCAGGGACTCGACGTCGTCTTTCAGCAGGGTCACGGTCAGGAACATGCCCGCACGCAGCCGGCCATCATCATTGGGCAGCAGGGCCCGCACCTTTACGCTGCGGCTGACGGGGTCGACGCGGGTGTCGATCGAGGTCACCTTGCCGTTGAAGTCCTGATCCGGCCAGGCCACGCTTTTCGCGGTCACGGTCAAGCCCGGCTGCAGCCGCGACAGGAAGATCTCCGGAACGTCGAAATCAAGCTTGATCGTCGACGTGTCATCCAGCGTGGTGATCACGGTTGAAGGGTCGACGACGCTGCCCAGCGAAACGCGACGCAGACCGATGCTGCCCGCGAACGGTGCACGGATCACGGTCTGGTTCAGGCGGGCCTGGGCGGCGTTGACTGCGGCCACGTCGGCGTCACGCCGGGCTTCGAGCTGTTCCAGTTCCGACTCGGATACGACACGGTTTTTGAACAGCTCACTGGAACGCCGGTACTGGCTCTCGGAATCCACCAGTGCCGCCTTGGCCGCGGCCAGGTCGGCCAGCGGTTCCGAGTTCTCGAGACGGATCAGCACATCACCCGCCTGCACCGTTTGTCCTTCTTCGAATTCGATCGCAATCACCGCGGCCGTGATTTCCGGCCGAATATTGACGGCCTCGTTGGCGCGCGCATTGCCCAGCGCCTCGGCCGAGAGCGGAAACGGCACGACCTCGGCGGTGGCGACGACGACACCCGGCGATTCGTCACCCGGCTGCGCGTGCAGACACTCGAGCGGCGCGGTGACCAGCAGCAGTACCGCGATCACCCGAAAGGCGCGAAGCGCCCGAAAGAATTCATGGTTCATAACCGTCAATACTACCCTTTTAACGGTGAAGAGGCGGTGAAGAAAACCGCAGGCCAGCGGCAGCGATTTCCCTGGCAAACGATGAGCGACGATAATAACGCAATGGACCTTCAGTGTTCCAAGCGAGCCGCCGTTTTCTGCCTGCTTATTTGCGCTGTGCTGCCCACGCTCCCGCTTTCGGCGCTCGCCGGGCCGTTTGAACCTGACCCGCCCTGGCCGCTCTGCGGCCGCATCAGCGAGAACCCGCCGCCGGGCTGGCGCGAGAGCGACGGCTGCCCGCCCGAACGGTTCGGCAACCCGGATTACAGTGACGAGCCGCTGTCGTCCACGTTTGGACCCCGCCCGCTCTATTCCGGAAACAACCGTTACGATTTCCACCGCGGCCTGGATATCGCCGCGCCGGTCGGAACACCCTTCTTTGCCATCACGGACGGCCTCGTGCAGATCGCCGGCGAACACCCGTCCTACTCGGACCCGCTGGTTGCGGTCAGGCACCTGCGCCCCGGCGCCGGCGATTGCGAACCTCGAGGCTGCTACACCGCCCTGTACCTGCATGCGGGCGGCTGGGCCGTGCAGGCCGGTGAGCAGGTGGTCAAGGGCCAGTTGCTGGGCTACACCGGCGTCAGCGGCTCTGGCTTCGAACACCTGCATTTCGAAATACGCGACGCGCCGTCCTTCGATCCCTACTCGGCCTGGTCGCGCGATGCGATCCACCCGCTACGGGTCCTTGCCTACCGGTCGACAGCGCAGGCCGAAATCACCTTTCAGGATGTCAGTTGGCCGTCTTCACTGGAAATGACGCTTACCAACGCGCCATACGACCTGCTTTCCGTGGATATCGAGGCCCTGGACCACAAGCTGCACCCCATTCCCCAGCCGGGAGACCGGCCCGACGCCCACGGCTACCACGTGTACCCACCGTTCTTTGACATGGAGCTGGCCAACTTCGAGTACAGCCACAAGGACTCCAGCGCCCTGCCGTGGGCGGCCTTCGGCGAGGGCGGCCCGCTGGAGTGCCCCTACCACGAAGCGCACGGCGCGAGCTACAGCCCGCACGTACACCTCGATGCGCAGGACCCTGGCGACTACCGGCGCGGACTTTTCAACGGCATCGGCGTGCGCACCCTGCGCTACTGGCCCAGCGACGAGGGTGGCTACAAAGTGGGTCTGGAATACCATGAACTGCCGGCGGAAGCCGCCTGTCTGGAAGTCACCGCGACATTCCACTCGGGGCCGCCCGCTTTTGCCTCGACCGGGAACTGCATCGACGGTGCGGCCCGCCGCCTGGTTCTTAGGGTCGCGGGAAGCCGCTCGAAAGTGCGGCTCTCGTGGACCGGGCTGGAAACAAGGAAGGTCGAAGTTTACCGCAATGGCGCGCCCTGGGCCGGACCGGTCGCGGGCAAAAGCTGGACCGATACCGGGGTCATAGCCGGCGGACGCTACCGTTACCGGGTCTGCCCGGTCGGGCGGCCGGACCGGTGTTCGCATTCGCAAATCATTTTACTGTCACGATAAAAAAGGGCCGGCGTCCGCCGGCCCTTCGCCAGCAATCAGAAGCGATAACGGAATTCCGCTCCCCAGTAACTCGGTTCATTGATGAACGCGGTCAGGTTCAGGAAATTGATCGCGCCTTCGACGACGACCTCGTCGGTGATATTGCGGCCGACCAGGGCGAAGTCCATGCCGTTGTTCATGCGGTAACCGGCCCGAAGTCCGCCCAGCCAGCGTTCTTCCTGAACGAACTCGATGGAACGGTGCAGGAACAGGTTGGACTCGTCGCGGTAATTCCAGTCGGTGTTGAAGTACAGGTCACCGTTTTGCACCGGGTAGTCGTACTGCAGCACGAAGTTGAATATCCACTTGGGCGTGCGCGGCAGCGGGTTGCCGTCGATGAAAACCTCGGTCACGGGACCAAAAGGCCCGTCACGCATGCCCGCGATCGGATCGAGGCCCGTGCACTGGGGGGTCGAACCACACAGGTCGTCCTTCAGGCCGGGATCGTCGATCTCCGTCTTGTTGTAGCTCAGGTTGGCCGCGACGAACAGGTTTTCGGTCACCTGCAGGTCGAACTCGGTCTCGAGGCCATAACCGTCGACCTGGTCCGCGTTGAGCAGCTGGTTGACGTTGGCCGCGCCGCCGGTGGCGGTCAGCTGCTGGTCGTCATTGGTGAACATGTAGACCGAGGTATTCCAGCGCGCCCGGCCGTCCATCAGCATGCTCTTGAAGCCGATTTCAGCCGATAGCGTATCCTCGGTGGTCGCCGCGCTGACAAAGCCGAAGCGGCCCAGCGTCACCGGTCCGCGTGAACCGGTCGCGAGCCGGCCGTACCAGGTCCAGTCCTCGTTCTGGTCCCAGGTCAGCGCCACGTCCCAGTTGAAGAACTCGTCGCCGACCGAAATCCGGTCCGGGCTGACGATACTGGGCTGTTCCGCCGGACCGACGGTGAGGTCTTTATCGTCATCCGTCCAGCGGGCGCCGAGAGTAAGTGCCCATGCATCCGCCAGGTCGTATTCCATCTGGCCAAAGAACGCCAGGGACGTGGTCTGCTGATTGACCAGCGCGCTTTCGGCGGGCGCATTGAAGTTCTGGTTCAGCAGGTCGTAATCCTCGTCGAAATAGTAGAAACCGAACTGGTAGAACATCCGGTCGCGTTGGCCGGCCAGGCGGAACTCCTGCGTGAACTGGTAGTGATCGAGCAGGCCGTCACCGGTCGCGACGCCGAAGAACAACTGCTTGCCCAGCACACCCGCATCCGCGGGGTTGAACGACACTTCACCGCCATCGACGTCCGCGCTCTGGAAGTTTTCGACCGTGTCGTACCCGGTGATGGAAGTGAAGGTCATGCCGTTGTCGAAATCCCAGCGCAGGTTCAGGACCCCGCCGTAGTGATCGAGTTCCAGCGTGGCGATATCGCCGTCATCGTGGCTGGCGATTTTTTCGTTGAACTCCGGCCTGAGCCCCGACGTGCCCTTCGCAATGGCATTGGCGTAGAACACGTTAGGGTCACTGCCGCTCTGGTTGAAACCGTGCAGCTTCAGGTTCGCTACAAAATTCTCTGTGGGGTCCCACATGAATTGCAGCCGCCATGCGAACTCTTCGAAACCGCCGAAATCGTCACCCTTTCCGTTGTACGTGTTGTTAATCCATTCACCGCGGTCCTGGTATTTCAACGAGGCGCGCATGGTGAAGGCATCGGACAGCGTGAAATTGCTTGCGCCTTCCAGGATCGCCGTCTCGCGCGAACCGTAGGATGCAACGAAATAGCCGTCGCGCTCTGCACTCGGCTTGACGGAATCGATCTTGATCACGCCGGCATTGGTATTGCGGCCGAACAGCGAGCCCTGCGGCCCCTTCAGAACTTCGACGCGCTCGATGTCGAACAACGGCAAGCTGCGCACGGTATTGTTCTCCAGCGAGACTTCATCAAAGATCATCGCAACCGGCTGGTTGGCGTTGACGTCGAAATCGATATTGCCCATGCCCCGCAGGTAGAAGCGCGGCTGGGTTCGGCCATTGGAGGTTTCAATGTTCAGGCCCGGTACGCGGGCCGCCAGCGCGCGGATGTCCTGCGCGCCGCTCAGGTATTCATTAGCGCTTTCACCGGTGATGGCCGACACCGCCACCGGAACATCGGCAAGCGACTGTACGCGCTTTTGGGCCGTCACGATGATTTCTTCGAGCGCGCCGGCCGCCGCCTCTTCAGCGGCATCCTGCGCCATGGCCTGTCCATTCAAACCAAAGAAAATCAGTGTGGTTAAAAAACAGCAGGGACCCCATTTTGTTAAGCAGGAAAAAAAAGACTTGTTCATTGGTTTTCCACCGTAGATGGTTGCTAGTGCCAATACCCTTGCGGGACGATTCACGACTGTGTGCCGATGGTGGATCTGTAACTGAATTTTGACGCTTTTATAACATAAGCGAAATTGATTTTCCCTGTCCTGAAAACCTGAAGTTGCAATTTCTTCAGATTTTGTAATTCGCAGCACCCCGCCAGCCTTCGCCTCGCTGGAACAAGTGCCCGAAGTCACCTATCATCCCCTCAACATCGGGATCAGAGTAGCCCACTCATTCTGACCCCATAAAAAACCTCCTTTTTCGCGGGGCGACGATGGCGACGATCTACACGAAGCACGAAAACTGGACTTCCCGGTTTACTTTCATGATGGCGGCGGTCGGCGCCGCGGTCGGCCTGGGAAATATCTGGAAATTCCCCTATATCACCGGCCAGAACGGCGGCAGCGCGTTCGTGCTCGTCTACCTGCTGGCGGTGGCCTTCGTGGCGCTGCCGATCCTGATGGCGGAAGTCATGCTGGGGCGCTGGGGCCGGCAGAGCCCGCCCAACGCGATGGCCAACGTGGCGGAGAGCCAGAAACGGACCAGGCGCTGGTCTTTTCTCGGCTGGACCGGTCTGCTGACGGCCTACCTGATCGCGACCTATTACAGCGTGATCTCCGGCTGGGCCGTGGCCTACATCTACAAGAGTGCCAGCGGCCATTTTGTCGGCCAGGACGCGACAGCCATCGGCGCCCAGTTCGAAAACCTGCAGGCGAACCCCCTGGTAATGATTGGCTGGCACGGCCTGTTCATGCTGGTGGTGACACTGATCCTGGTGCGGGGTCTGCGATCCGGCCTGGAAAGGGCCGTCAAGTACCTGATGCCGGGCCTGTTCCTGCTGCTGCTGGCCATGGTGGGCTACGGCATGACGCGCGGAAACATGAGCGCCGCGCTGCACTTCATGTTCGACTTTGACCTCAGCGCGATCAGCGGCCAGACCCTGCTGGTCGCGGTCGGGCAGGCGTTTTTCTCCATCAGCGTGGCCATGGGCCTGATGATGGCGTACGGCGCCTACCTGCCCCGCGATATCTCGATCGCCCGGTCCGCGGTGATCATTTCCGCGCTGGACACCCTGGTCGCCATTGTGGCCGGGCTGGCCATTTTTCCCATCGTGTTCGCCAATGGACTCGACCCGGCGGAGGGTCCCGGGCTGATTTTCGTCAGTCTGCCGATCGCCTTCGGATCGATCACCGGCGGCCTGGTCTTCGGAACGCTGTTCTTCATTCTGCTGTTCTTCGCGGCGCTGACCTCGGTGCTCGGCTGCGTCGAACCGACCATCGCCTGGAGCCAGGAAAAACTGGGCATGAACCGCAGGGTCGCCTCGTTCGCGGCCTGCTTGACGGTATTCGCGCTGGGTATCGGCACCGTGCTGTCCTTCAACCTCTGGTCGGGCTGGCGCCCGCTGAGCGGCATCGAGCGCTACGCCGACTTCGGCTATTTCGAGATCCTGGACTACCTGACGGCCAACATCATGATGCCGGCAACCGGCCTGGTTCTGGCCCTGTTCGTCGGCTGGCTGATCAAGCCGGACGCCATCCGTGAGCAGCTGGACATGCAGAACGAGAAGCTGTTCCGGGCCTGGTTCTGGCTGATCCGCTGGGTGGTTCCGATCTCGATAGCGCTGATATTGGTGACCGGGCTCTGAGATAATCCTGACGGTTTTATGTATTCGTGCTGCTGACCTGACCGTCATCCTCACAATCCCGGAAGGGACCAGGATGGGCTGCCGTATACCGCTGTCCGGGGCTTTTTGACGCCCGGACGGCGTCAAGAAAAGCGTCACATGGATGTGCGCGACAGCGAGCGTGCCCCGGAGAGCGGTATGCGGTTGACCGTCCGGTCAGGCTGGATACGTCATCTCGGGCGACAGCTCATGGTTCAGCGACCCTGCGGGTTTCCCTCTCGTTCGGCACGCAATGACGAGACCGCTTCGGAGGTCATCCCTGACCATCGGCGCTCGATTGGCCTTCCCGGCCAATCGTCCCTTTGCGTGCCAATCGCTCGGCGCTGAACCTGACTATTCGCTGACCCGAATTAACGTATCCAGCTCAGAACTGCTCCTCGCTCAGCGCCATCATGCAGTCGCTGCCCGCCTCGATCGCCGTCAGGCAGGCGTTCGCCCGCGGCAGCAGGTGCGCGAAGTAGAAGCGGGCCGTTACCACCTTGGCCTCAAGGAACGCGCGGTCGCCGCCGCCCGATTTCAGCCGGGCGCTGGCCTTCAGCGCCGCCTCGCCCATCAGCCAGGCGCCGCAGACGTAACCCATCAGCATCATGTAATTGACGCTCGCCGCGCCCGCTGCGTGCTTGTCCTTCGGCGCGTTTTCCAGCACCCAGTCACAGGCCCGCTCGACCAGGCCGGCGGCTTCTTCCAGCACGGTTCCCATGCCGGCCAGCTCACTCGAAGCCACCAGTTCCGCCGCCGTCTTGCGAATATCGGCCGCCAGGCTCTTGACCGCGGCGCCGTCGTCGAACTGCGTCTTGCGCCGCACGAGATCGTTGGCCTGGATCGCCGTGGTGCCCTCGTAAATGCTGGTAATACGTGCATCGCGGAAATGCTGCGCGCTGCCGGTCTCCTCGACGTAGCCCATGCCGCCGTGCACCTGGATGCCCAGCGAGGTCAGCTCGGTGGACAATTCCGTCAGCCAGCCCTTGACGATGGGAGTGAACAGCTCCACGCGGGCAAAGTGCCGGGCCTTTTCGTCGGGATCCTGCGCGAAGCGGCTGCGGTCGATTTCCGCCGAGGCCACGTAGGCCAGGGCGCGCATCGCCTCGGTGCCGGATTTCATCAGCATCAGCATGCGGCGCACGTCGGGGAAATGAATGATCGGGTAGCGGCTGCCGTCGCTGCGCGTGCCCTGCAACCGCTCCATCGCGTAGGCCCGCGCCTGCTGGTAGGAGCGCTCGGAAACCGAGAGCCCCTGCAGACCGACCGCCTGGCGCGCATCGTTCATCATCGTGAACATCGCCATCAGCCCCTGGTGCGGTTTGCCGACCAGGTAGCCGACCGCCCCCTTCTTGTCGCCGAACTGGATCGTGCAGGTCGGGCTGCCGTGGATGCCCAGCTTGTGCTCGATCGAAATGCATTCGACCTCGTTGCGCTCGCCCGGCTCGCCGCTCTCGTCGAGCAGGAACTTGGGCACCAGGAACAGGGAGATGCCCTTTACGCCGGGCGGTGCGTCGGGCAGGCGCGCCAGTACGAAGTGAATGACGTTGTCCGTCATCTGGTGATCGCCCCAGGTGATATATATTTTCTGGCCGGTCACGCGGTAATGATCGCCTTCAGGCACGGCCCTGGTGGCTACGGCCGCCAGGTCCGAACCCGCCTGCGGTTCGGTCAGGTTCATGGTGCCGGTCCACTCGCCGCTGACCAGTTTCGGCAGGTAGGCATCCTTCTGCTCTTCGGTGCCGTGCAACAGCAGCGCCTCGACCGCGCTGTGCGACAGCATTGAGCACAGCGAGAAACCGAGGTTGGCCGACTGCCAGATCTCGTCCGTGGCCGTGGCCAGCGTCTTGGGCATGCCCTGGCCGCCGTATTCCTCGGGAAAGCCAAGACCGCACCAGCCGCTTTCGACCATCTGCCAGTAGGCTTCCTTGAAGCCCGGGGTCTCCACGCAGCCGATGTCTTCCAGCGTTGCGCCCTTCTCGTTGCCGACCCAGTTGAGCGGCGCGATCACCTCGACCGCCAGGCGGTTGGCCTCTTCGAGAATCGCGGTCGCGAGCTCGGAATTCACTTCTTCGAGACCGGCGGAAGCGCACATTGCGTCGAAATCGATGATGTCATTCAGGACGAATTCAGCGTCCTTGTAGGGGAAACTGTAGTCAGACATGCCGTGCTCCGGAAAAATCAGATCCAAAACGTTATAGTACGCGATTTGCGCACCGGAGTACCCCTGATCAGGGGGGCAGAGCAGCGAAAAAACCGGGAAAAAACCGGGGTCAGAGCAGTTCAGCTGCCCTGACCCCAATTCAGCCCCCATTTTCACCTGACCTGTGCCAGCTTCGCACTTTGAGCTATGCTGAAAAGATGACTGAGAAACCGACACTTCATATCCCCCAACCCACGGCGAGACCGGGTGAAGAACCCGATTTCAGCTACATCGACCTGTCCGAGGCCGGCGCCGTCGAGCGTCCGCCGGTGAGCGCAAAGACGCGCGACACCGAGTTCCTCGCACAGGGGATGGTCCGCGTTCTCGATGATGATAATGAGGCCAAAGGACCCTGGGCGCCCGGACTCAACGCAGACACGCTTTTGCGGGCGCTGGAAGCGATGATGCTGACGCGCGCTTACGACGACCGCATGCTGCGCATCCAGCGCCAGGGCAAGATTTCCTTCTACATACAGGCGCTCGGCGAGGAAGCGGTCTCCATCGGCGCCGGCCTGGCCTACGAGCCCGGCGACATGCTCTTTCCGTCCTACCGCAACCAGGGGCTGTACCTGCTGCGCGGCCTCGACCTGGTGGACATGATGTGCCAATGCCTGTCGAACACCCGCGACATGTGCAAAGGGCGGCAGATGCCGATCTTCTACCACAGCCGCGAAAAACGCCTGTTCTCGATTTCCGGCAACCTGACCACCCAGTACCCGCAGGCCGTCGGCTGGGCCATGGCCGCCGCCATCAAGGGCGAGAAGGACATCGCGGCCTCGTGGATCGGCGACGGCAGCACCGCCGAAGCCGATTTCCACCACGCCATGACGTTCGCGGCCGTGTACAACGCACCGGTGGTGCTGAACGTGGTCAACAACCAGTGGGCCATCTCCTCGTTCCAGGGCTTTGCCGGCGGCGAGCGCCGTTCCTTCGCCTCGCGCGGCCCGGGATACGGCATACCCGGCATCCGCGTCGACGGCAACGACTTGCTGGCCGTGTACGCGGTAACGAAATGGGCGGCCGAGCGCGCCCGCAGCGGCGGCGGGCCATCGCTGATCGAGCACGTCACCTACCGCGGCGGCGCCCATTCCACCAGCGACGATCCGACGCGCTACCGGCCGAAAGACGAGTGGAAGTCGTTCCCGCTGGGCGACCCGATCGTGCGGCTCAGTCGGCACCTGGAACGCCTGGGGCGCTGGTCGCCGGAGCAGCACGAGGCGCTCGAGGTCAAGCTCAAGGAACGCGTCGCGCTGGCGTGGAAGGAAGCCATCACCCACGGCACGATGTCCGAACCGCCTTTCCTCGACCCGCGGCTGATGTTCGAGGACGTGTTCGCCGAGATGCCGGAGCACCTGAAAAAGCAGCGCGACAAACTGCTGCGCCTGCAGGAGGACGCCTCATGAGCCAGATGAGCATGATCCAGGCCATCCGCTCGGCGCACGACGTGATGATGGAAAAAGACCCGAGCGTGGTGGCGCTCGGCCAGGACATCGGCTACTTCGGCGGCGTGTTCCGCTGCACCGAGGGCCTGCAAAAAAAATACGGTGAACACCGCGTGATCGACGCGCCGATCGCCGAGGGCGGCATCATCGGCACCGCCATCGGCATGGGCGTGAACGGTTTGAGGCCGGTCGCGGAAATCCAGTTCGCCGACTACATCTACCCCGGTTTCGACCAGGTCGCGAGTGAATTGTCGCGGCTGCGTTACCGCAGCGGCGGCGAGTTTTTTGCGCCGGTCACGATCCGCACCCCCTGCGGCGGCGGCATTCGCGGCGGCCAGACCCACTCGCAGAGCCCGGAAGGCAT
>Ga0180435_10003053_pt1 | contig 16929 bp, 29 predicted proteins | sample SS_ome_3_FD_132467 | JGI IMG/M metagenome (GOLD analysis project Ga0180435, IMG submission 132467) | Hypersaline lake sediment archaeal communities from the Salton Sea, California, USA - SS_3_S_1 metaG | ecosystem: Environmental > Aquatic > Non-marine Saline and Alkaline > Hypersaline >...
CTACTGTGTGGTTTCCTGCGGAGGAGCCCCTCTCGACATAATCAGGAAGTACATCGAGGGCCAGCCCGGCCCCGTTTCCTCCCCGGCCTAAAGGCCGGGGTTTCCACGGGGAGATCCCGATGAAAAAATGAGCGAAGACGTGCACCCGTGGCCCCCGAAGGTCGCTGGCGAGCTCTCCAGGCTCTACAACGCCGAGTTCTCGCGGGTCGCCTGCAACCTTGGCTTCGACAGCGACGAGGCCCACGAGCAGGCATGCAAACGGATCCAGCAGACCGGAAGGCCTCCTCCACTGATCGTGTCCACAGCCTCCCACGACTACCACACCGGGCTCAGCCGCACGGAGATCTGCGAGGCTCTGGCCATGGAGACGATCCGTCGCGCCGTCTACGAGGGCGCGATCCGCCGGATCTTCGAGGTCGTGGGCGACGTCGGGACGGAGGACGACCCGGCCCGGGCGGCTCTCACCAAGGTCTACAACCTCTGCAATACGGCGATCCCCGGCCTCAACGGAGCTATCCCCGAGCCCGAGGAGGACGACGGGATTGCGGCCGACCAGGAGAAGCTCCGTCGGATGGCCCACGACTCACCGCACGACGAGCTCGCCGGCGATCTCCTCTACTTCTCCCACCGCAACAAGGACCTGGCGGTACAGGCCGACAAGCGCTGCAAGGAAGCTCAGATCTCGAGAGAACAGGCTTTCCGCGAGCGTGACACCGCCTTGCGCGATGCCAGCAGACTGCGACGAGAGCTCGAGTCCGCCAGAACCAGGATCTCCGAGCTCGAATCCGACCTGTCCTCGAGGTAAAGACGATGATTCGCAAGCTTCTTTCTCGCATCTTTCGCCGGCGGTCCGAGCTGCCTTCGGATTTCCGTCCCTTGTGGCTTCGGGACGAGACGTTCATGAGGTGGCTCGCCGCCGCGAAAGGTGGGGATCACGACGTCGTCACACACTTCAACGACGAGGACTGGCGGAGGCTGGCCACCGGTGACATCCCGGAGGGCTCCATGGCCCGCAACGTGGTCGACCGTTGTCGGTGGCGATGGGAGGGATGGGACGGACGTCTCTCGGTCGTCTCTTCCGTCATGCCGCTCAGGCCATGGGATCCGGAGCGTTGGTGGCGGAACCCGGAGTTCGTGACGTGGCACGACCGGGTGTATCCGCCAGACGATCAAGGCTACACCGCCGCCTCCATGGCCATCACGGTCATCCGAGATCCGGACATGGCCATGTCGCCCATCATCTATCCCCAGACGAAGGCCCTTCGTCGGCGCTACCAGGGCTGGTGCGCTGCCGATCACATCTGCTGGCGAAACCCATCAGGAGGACACCATGGCCAAAGCCAAGAAGGAACCATATCCGGCAAACACGCCGGCTGAGCCGTCCACGTACCCGGTCGACGAGGTGAAGATCCTCGTCTGTCGCCGCTGCGGAGAGCGCGTCCAGCGGCCGCACACTCCCGAGACGTGTCCCATGGGACCACCCAAGGTCTTCGGCGCCTCCCCCAAGCAGGAGTGGGACCGCCCGTTCGTGCGTTGGTGAGCACATGGCGGAGAAAGGGGCCAAGTTGCCGTTTTCGACAGCCAACGAGTGGCGCTGGCGATGGATGGTCACGAGCGTCGGCGACCGCCTCCATCGCGTCGCCTCAGGAGATCTCGAGGACGAGCTCTTCGTCGGTGTTCGAAACGGCACCACTGTCTGCGGCCTCACAGAAAAGAAGCTGCACATGCCGGGCGTCGCCGAGAGACTCGGCCTTCCTCGCTGTTCCGCGTGTTGCAAGCGTCTCGGGATTCCACTCGGAACAGGGGCCCCCTTCAATCAGGACATCGTGGAACCCCAGGAGTTGTCCTGAATACCACACCGATGCCACCTGCAAGCTGAGCATTGGACGCTCCCACGACACGACCACCCATTCGGCCGGGAGATCCGCTCCCGGACGGCTGGTGGCAGTCGTTCGCGATTCCCAGGTACCGCTGGGATGCGGCCGCCGTGCCACTCGTGCTCCAGCGCTACATCGAGCGCCACCTGAGCAAGTACACCTCGTACGGGATCGGGCGCCACCCCGAGCACGGCTTCTTCGTGGTCGAGATCCGCGCGTTCGGCACGAGCCCGTGCTACCTCACGGGTTGGCTGGCCGACATCCAGAAGAAGGAGACCTTGGGTCACACTTCTAGGCGTGGGTGACACCTTGGCAAAGACCTGGTATCCTGCCGGCGCCCGAGCTCGAGACGCGCTAGCCATGCGCCATGCCCGCACATTCGCCCAAAAAAACGCACGCAAGACCGGGGGTTGCCAACGCGTCGCCCCGCGTGCCTTTTCGACTGGTGCAAACAGCCCAGAGACAGGAGAGAACACGGCCGCAAGCAGGCCCTCGCAGCAGCCTTCACCAAGAAGAACCGATGCCACTGCCGGGTCATGTCATCGAGGTGAGCCGCGATCCCTTCTCGCAGCAGCCTTCACCAAGAAGAACCGATGCCACGGTTTTCCGTCGCGCTCCTCTTCCGTCTTCTCGCGCGCTCGCAGCAGCCTTCACCAAGAAGAACCGATGCCACTCTACAAGCGCGCAGATGTCGACGCCTGGGTAGCTGACTCGCAGCAGCCTTCACCAAGAAGAACCGATGCCACTTCGAACCCCGCCCGCACGGCATCGCGCACCACACCTCGCAGCAGCCTTCACCAAGAAGAACCGATGCCACTGGGGCAACCCTCGCTACGCGCGCGGATTCCGGCTCTCGCAGCAGCCTTCACCAAGAAGAACCGATGCCACCCCTCAGGAAGGGCTGGTCTTGCTCCTCACTGCAGCGGACCACTCGCAGCAGCCTTCACCAAGAAGAACCGATGCCACGAACAGATGCTTCAGTGTTATCGCGACAATCGTCGACTCGCAGCAGCCTTCACCAAGAAGAACCGATGCCACTCTCGTCGGGAGCGAGGCTTCCTCCGTCGCGCCGGCTCGCAGCAGCCTTCACCAAGAAGAACCGATGCCACAGATGCCGTGCGTCGGTCCATCCGGCCGGGCGACGGCTCGCAGCAGCCTTCACCAAGAAGAACCGATGCCACCGGACTTGCAGTGGACCGGGCCGCATTGCAGTGTCGGCTCGCAGCAGCCTTCACCAAGAAGAACCGATGCCACCTAGGGCTCTCCTTCGTGAGCGTCAACCGCTGGGAGCTCGCAGCAGCCTTCACGACCAAGAATCGATGCCATGTGCTGGAACCCCTGACTCACACTTTTCCCACGAGGTGATACCTTGAACGACCGCAACCAGGAGAGCCGGGCGCTCGAGTTGGAGATCTCGATGGGTCGTTCCTGGACTCTTCTGTCCACGAACGACTACAGCCTGTTTCGTCTGCAGGTGCCGGCTCATGGTCGCTGCAAAGCCAGGATCCAGCCGGTTCCTCGCGACGAGGAGGGAAAGGCTCCGGTAGGATGTCTGATCGACGGCATCCGCGCCGTGAGCCATCGAGACGCATTCATCGTCGTCCATCGTTGCGGTCGTCGTGATGCCGACCCGTTGCAATCGCCCGTCTACGTTGCGGTTTTCGACACCCATGACTGCTACTGCCCATGGGCAGTCGGGCGCGTCACTGCGGATGATCCGATGCTCATCGAGCTCGAGTCGACGGGCGACGAGGACACCTACGTGACGGTGACCCTCCACTACGAGCTCTACCCGATCCGCGCCGCCCCTCCTGGTGATGACCACGTCATCGTGGTGCAGCCCGTCGACCAGGACGGCATCTTCTGGAGCCACGCCAACACCGATCAAAACCACGCGTTTCCATCACGTGAGCCCGATACCAGGAGTCTCTGTGGGGAAGCCACGAAACCCGCCGAGCTCAAGACCTACGGCACGATCTGGACATGTGCCCGCTGCCTACAGCTAGCCGAACAGGAGAAGTAACACCTTGAAACCGTGCGTCATCCAGGTCTTCGACTACTACCGGCCGAAAGGTCCCCGAGACGACCGCTGGCGATGCGGCGACCGCTGCAAACCGCAAGGCAAAGAGCTCGCCCTCTTGTGCGACTCCGAGGCTCATGCCGAGAAGATCCTCGCGGCCCTCGAGCGTGTCGTGGCGCTGGAGGACGAAGTGTCTCTTCTCCGGAGCAAGCTGAGAAGCGCCGAGGACCGGATCGCGGCGATGATCTCGTGAGGAGCGACGTCTTGAACGACCAGCAATACCGCAACTGGCGCGACTTCGCCCTCCGCATGGCCAGGGTGTGCTACGCCACGTCGACCCGGCCTCCGGCGAGCTGGATCTTCGAGCAGGTCGAGGATTTCATCGACAGCTACCGCGAAGAGCACGAGCAGATCTGCAGCTGGGACGAGAGCACCAACGTCTTCCGCTCCTCCGTCTGCGACGAGTTTGCCGACCTCGAGGCCGAGCTCACGCCTGCTTTCGACCTGGCCTACGATGCCGAGAACGACTGGCGTCGTGACGACGACGAGCCCATCGACTACGACGAGCTCGACCGTCGTTCGGAGCTCGCGAGCGACCAGTGGCAGCGTCAGTTTCTGGGTCCAGTCGCCTGCTGTGTCCGCGCAGGGCTCGACATGGCGACACACGTCACGGGCGGCGTGGTGGGATTCACGGTCGCCGACCTGCGCGCGATGTTTCCCGATGGCGTTCCGGCCTACGTCCAGCGCCACTACGCAAACGAGCTCGATGGTGTCGAGCCACGAGCCGGAGTCTGGCTATGAACGACGAGAATAGAACTGTCGACGTCGAGCACGTCGGCTACAAGTGGGACGAAAGCGACCCGAGCAAAGGCTGGGGCAAGACGCCGGCCATGGACAACGACTGGATGCGCCTGGACGGCCAGGGCTACGTTCGCCACGAGACCGACAGAACCTGGACCGGTCTCGCCACGGATCTCACGAGCCCAGGTCACGAGAGCCCGGCCGACGCCATGGACGCCGTCGACGAGCACATCGGACGCCGCCCACCTGGCGACGTGCAGGTCCTTTTCCACCTCCACTGGGATCGTCTTGGGCCATCATCTCCTCCCGTGGACGACCTGAAACGAAGGCGGCTCGAGGGTCTCGTCAAGACACTCTACCAGTGCTTCAAGACGCACGAGCAGAACGGCGACTCGGCCTTCTACGTGCGGCCCGAGATCGGTTGGGAGATGCTCGAGGCCGTCAAAGAGTCGCTCGACGAGCCCGGCTCACGGACGCCGGAAAAACCCGACTGGGCGCCTCTCATCGTCGGGGCCCTCACGAGCTGCGGCGAGCTCCAGCCGGAAAAGCCCACCGCACAGGATGCCGCCCGCAGCATCCATCGGCTGCATGCGAAGCTGAAAGAGAGCAACGACGACCGGGAGGTGCTCGTCGAGGCGCTTCATCGCATCGAGGATCCGATCACCTCTGCCCCTTTCTTCATGATCATCGAGCACGAAGGCAGGTGGCTCGCGACATTCGGCGGCCCGTACGACAGCTACACTATGTCCGAGCCGGACATCAACGGCGGCTTCATGCACCTGCACTACTGCCATGATCGCGGCTGCTGGACAGAGGCCGTGGCAACGTCCACTATGCTCGTCTCCGAGGAGGAGCACTGCGAGCTGCTCGAGCTCCTGGAGCCGTTTTCGGGCGCCGTGAAAGTCGCTGACGACTGGATCTCCAAGCTGAGCCGGAAACACGGCGCCATGACACGACAAGACCCACCCTGGCCACCGGGCACCCGTGTCTCGCGCGCCGGCGGAACGCAAGAGGGCCGCATACAGGACGCCACCTACGACCCGAAGGCCAGGGCATTCCGCTACGCCGTCAAGTGGGACGTCGGTCCCACCACCACCCACGACCAGAACGAGCTCGCATACGCCGAGCCTCCTCCCCACTATCCTTGAACGAGCAAGCACCAGACGCGAGCATGCCTCCGGTCTTCTGGATCCGCAGACCCATCGTCTGCAGCCAGAAAGGCTGCGACGGTGAGCCTCGTTGGGTCGTCTTCTACGCCCCGGAGGTGGGGGCACAGCCGGTGTTCGATGCCGTCTGCGACGAGCACGCCGACGACGCGTGGCTCGAGGATCCGGTCCACGTGGGCGAAGATGGCGACCATCGTGTTGCTGTCCACATCGGTGAGCCGACCGGCTGCACCTACTTCGGCGGCGCCGAAGAGCCGTGTGGGCGTCCGGAGGCCTACATCGCCGTCTACCCGGCGGAGGATGGAGCCTCGCGGATCGGCCACGTCTGCTCCGTTTGTGCCGCGCGCCGAGACGACGACCCACCTCTTGCGGATGGCGAGATCCTCTTCGTCTCCGGCGACATGGTGGTGCCGTTCGAGGACGCCTTCGAGCCCCCGAACTGGAGGTGGTGGGAGCGATATGTCGTGAATCCAGAGCTCGGACTGGCGCTCGGCGAGGAGTACGCGGATACCATGGCGCGCGTCACGGCCACCTGGGCGGACCTTTTCTGGGTGTCGGCCCGCGGCGCTCTTCTCGGCCTGATCCCGGTGCTCGCCATGGTGTTCGTGCCACGTGGCGCGTTCTGGATCCTGCTCGGCGCTCTCACTCCACTCGTCGCCATGGGCATCGGACAGATCTCCGGCCTGGTGAGCGTCAAGAAGAACCGTCTCGTCGACAGCGACAGCGAGACGACCATCGAGGGGTCGGAGATGGTGGCGCGGATCGGCGACACCGAACGTGGGCCGGCCACGGAGTTTCGTGTCGATATCCTCGTGGGTATTCTCGCGTTCTTCGTCGTCTTCGTGTCTCCGCCCCTCATTTACGCCGCGCTCCTCATCTTGATCGCCGGAGCCTTCGGGATCGGCTACGGCCACACGGTGGCGGCCTCCGGGCTCGTCTCGTCGCTCGCGTTTTTGGGCATAGGCGTCGTCTGTGCCGGCATCGTGACCTTCGCGGTGCGTTTCACATGGAACCTCATCATCCTGATCCCGCTTCTTTTCCACTACTGGTTCATGGGAGGAGACGATTGACGGAAGAAACCAACGAAGAGCTGTGGAAACCGATTCCAGGGTTCGAGGGAGCGTACGAGATCTCCAACCATGGCAACGTCCGCAGTTGGAAGAAGTGGCGCGGCTCCACGCTGCCGCTTCCGCGCCTGATGAAGGTCCAGACCTCCACCAACGGCCGCCGCAGCGTCCAGCTCGGGCTGCACGGTGGGACCCACTCCATCGAGATGTTGCTTCACGAGGTGTGGGAGAAGCCGCTACCCGAGTACTTTCACGCCAATCGCGAGGATCGCCAGATCCCACTCGTCTGGCGCCGCGACGAGATGCAGGAGGATCCCGAGTGAGCGCCGAAAGCAGCGCGTTTCTGAGCGCGATCATCGCTGCGAGCAAGCGTCGGCGCCCGCTCACCACGGTTCGTCGTGGAGAGATCTTCACGGCGTCTTTCGTGGCGTGGCGAAACCATGCCGAGCGTACGGCCACCGCGCCGAAGCTCGCCCATGCAATCTCGGCCCTCGCCTATCTCGTCGACGGCGAAGAGGTCGAGCTCGATGCCGATGGTCGGCCGGTCGGAGATCCGCCTTTCCGCTGGCCGAAGCAAGGTCTCATTGCCGCGGTGCTCGCCAAGCACGGAACCCGAACCGATGCCAAATGACCGAGGGACCGATCCACTACGACGCATCAGAAAGGTGCCACCTTGAACATCGACATTCCGAACGAGCTTCTGGTCCTGGCCCATCGTCTTCGCACTCAGGACAACCTCGCCACCGGCGAGCCCCTCTTCTGCGTCCAGCAGAGGGTACGGTTCTACGGGCTCGACCCGCGCTACGCCGACTCCGAGGATCTCTGCCTCTGGCGGCACTCGGAGGACTGGGAGGCGACCTACGACAGCTTCGACGAGATCCTGGACGAGGAGGTACGAGACTGGCGCCAGCTTTTGGATCACGAGCCCACAGAGGAGGAGACCGAGGCCTTCATTGCCACTCTGGACGACGTCCGCGACTCGTGCGAGGCCAGAGAGGATGTCGTTCTGCCCGGTGGCTCCAAGCTCGAGATCACCTTCTACCAGCAGCATTGGGAGTTCGTGACGGCACACTTTTCGCGCGCCGCAGCCGAGCACTACATGCACTCCAACATGCACCATTTCCGGCACGGCGCGCGGATCTACGTCACCAGCCAGTACCGCTGCCACGAGTGGAACGCCGTGCGCAAGCTCCTCATGACTTTTCCGGATCCGCCCGGCGAGGTGGCTCCATGACCGTGACCCTTCCACTTGCTTGCAGGCGCTGTGGCCATCGCGCGTGGCGACACGTCTGGGGCAACTTGTGGCGTTGCGCCCGCTGCCGCGAGCCCTGGTGGCGCCCGTATCCGAAGGAGTAAGAGGCATTTTGCGATGAGCGAAAACCCATTTCTCACCAACCTACTCGGTCGCGTGGGCCGCCTGGTGGTCCACTCGGCCCCGCCTCCCCCGTCCGCACACAGCCGTGCGCTCGAACCTGGCGAGGTCGTCCTGGTCCGTGCCACGCAGTACGCCGTCTACATCATGCTTCTATACTCCGACGGCTGCCTGCTGGAGTATCCGGTGGAAAACGTCCAGGTCGCCGCCGAGGGCGACTCGTGGGCCCAGGAGGAGTACCAGAAGCTCCTGCAGAATAAAGGCGTCGACGGCACACAAGGAGCAACACCATGAAGTTTCTCGAAGGTCTACTGGAGCGCGACGCCGTCCCGTTCGACGCCGTCTGCGAAAGCAACCCGACGGCCACGGCCGTCCAGGCATACCCGCAAACCCCGCTCTACGGGATCGGTCTGCGCAGCCGCAACAAAGAGGGCGAGATCCTGATCCAGAGGATCACATGCGGTCACATCGACCAAAATCTCCTCTCCTCTCCCGTCGATGCGGCCACGTTTGCAGGTGACGCGATCTTCCCGATGGACTTTGGACCCGTACACATGGATCTGCCCATCCACATCGTTTTCAGCCGCGGCGAAGCCTATGCGCATCCGCCGGACATCCCCAGCGGTCTTCTGGCCAGTGTCAGCACGGGCGGCGGCGTCTCGTTTTCCCTGCGTGATCTCGATGCCTGCATGAAGCGCCTGCGCCCTCCGTCGCTTCGCCTCACGTTCATCGGCTCGAGAATGTCTCTCGTCGGTCTGGAGAGCTTTGGTGACCTCCGCTGGTGCCGAGAGGAGATCATTCGGCTCAGGGAAGAGAACCAGCGCATGTGGGATCGGGAGTACACCAGAGCCCAGGTCGAGGCGCGGCACAAGCAACGGGAGCAGAAGTTCGGTGGCTCGAGCGCGATGCCTCCCGACTGGAGCTCCTGCTCGCCCGGCCCGGGTGTTCCGGGCTATCCGCCGTCACCGACGCCAACGCCCTCCGACGAGTCTCTTGGGGACGACGACTCCGACTGAACCGATGCCAGGTGCTGGAACCCCTGACTCACGCTATCCCCAGGAGATGACACCTTGCCCAAACGAACACTGAAGGTCATAGCCGAGCTCGACTCGGGCAACGATGCCGATTGGAGACGGATCCGGGACGTGCTCGCGGCTGTCCCGAACGTCTCCTCGGTCCAGTTGTACGACCCGCAGATCACACGCATCTCGCTCATCACACGAGAGGACACCGAAGGCTTGGGCGTGAGCATCGTGACTGCCGACACAGATGGCATAGAGATGCTCACGCTGTTTGCAGACGAGCAGTTTCCGACCGCCGAGAGGATGATGCAAGAGCTCGGGGAGTACATCGCTCGCATCGGCCAAGGCCAACACGTCGTGGACGCGCTACATGCCAAGCATTACGACCCCAGGAGAAACACCTTGAGCGGAGAATCGAAGCAGACACAACCAATCTGTGCCTACTACGTGGGCATCGGGTCGTATCCCGATCATCTCTTACGCGTGGAGGCCGTCAACCCGCGTCAGGCGGCACTGCTCGCCGCCAGCGGTGGTGCTCCCTTGCGTGCCGACGTGACCATTCCATGGGGCGTAAAACAGCAAGTGCGCGTCTACGAGCTCCTGGATGTCGACACCGGCGAGTTGTCGGAGCCGCATCATTACGAGCTTTCCCTGCGGGTCGACACGCCCGCGCCCCGACCCGAAGGGATGACACCTTGAACTGCCCGATCTGCAACAAGACCATCCCATGGTACGGCGTGGGGTCACCACCGGAGGGCCCTTGCGCGCCGTGTCAGCGGGACCTGCCTCGCGCGATTGCCACCGCGGACGAGTTCTGCGAGGCCGTCTTCGCGGTGGGCCACGCCATCGTGATTCGTCGCCGGAAACCGATCCCCACGCGCGATCAGGATGGCGACATACGGAACCGACTCTACTGGTCCCTCTCCTGGCGCGCGCCCCACAAGCACGAGGAAAAGTGGCGCATGCTCACGTTCAATGAAGATCTCCCGCTCGACGACTGGGGCAACCTTGGCGCCGAGGGCTCCGTCTGGCAACGCGTCCTGGCCAGGGGGATCACGGTGGCGTTCGACACGAGCTGGACGGGGAGTTTCTGACCATGCTGAAGTTACTCCCGCTACTTCTCGCCATGCTGGTCTCCAGCGCAGTCCGCCACGGGCCACGCCAGGAGAAGCAGGTCGCGCTCACCTTCGATGCCTGTCCAACGACTGGCGACGGCCTGGACCACGGCATCGTGCGTGCCCTGGTGGAGCACGAGATCCCGGCCACCGTGTTCGTGAGCGGGACCTGGGCCGAGCGGCATCCGGAGCACGCATGGGAGCTCGCGCAGCACTTCGAGATCGGCTCTCACGGCCATCGGCACATCTGGCTGGACGAGCTCGCCTACGAGGACGTCGTCGCCGAGCTCCGGGCCGCCCAGACCGCGATCTACGCCGCGACCGGCAAGCGCCCCTCCCTCTTTCGGCCGCCATCTGTCCGCTATGACGACGATGTCCTGGCCGCCGCCGAGGCCGTCGGCCTTCGCACGATCACCTACGACGTGGCCAGCGGCGACCCCGACCCCCACCTACAAGCCTCTGCCATCGTCCGCTACGTGACCTGGAAGGCGAGGGGTGGCTCCATCGTGATCTTCCACATCAACGGCCGCGGTCTGACCACGGCATCCACGTTGCCCCGGATCGCCACAATCTTGCGCCATCGTGGCTACCAACTCGTCACGGTGAGCGATCTTCTCGAGAGGAGGAAACCTTGAGCTTCAGACACAGATTCGTTCGCCACGAGGTACCGCTAGCAGCGGCCGAGCTCGACGCAATCGCGGCCACCGGTTGGGAGCTCGTCTGCATTCCCGAGCACGAGACGAAACCCATCTCGATCTGGAAGCGGCCTGTCGGCCACCCGTTCTCAATCCAGAAGATCCGCGACTACGTAGACGAGCTCCAGGAAACCTACGTGCGTGGTCAGCAGACGGGCTACGAGGCTTGTGCCGACATCCTCGACTTCATCGACCACGAGATCCTATCTTGAACCGATGCCATCGGGACAACAGGACCGGACCAGATGCCACAAGAAGAAGTCGCGCATACCGATGCCACTTGGCGATGACCACGGAAACCGATGCCATGTGTTCGAGGAGTTGGACTCACGCTATTGCCACGAGGTGACACCATGACCGAGCCGAGACCGTTCATTTCGTTCTTCTGGATCGTCGCGATCATGCTCGTGATTCTGTCCTCATCCATCGTCTTTGTTGGTCTGTGGCTGACGCGCGGGCACGACGTCGGCGCGCCCGAAGTCGAGACCAGGAGCGCGCCATCCATCGCCAGCGTCAAGGAAGACCTCGACCGCGCCGAGCAGGAAGGCAACCAGCTCGCAAGCGACATCTACAGACTGGCGGGCGAGATCCACGAGCTCGAGGACCAGACCGAGAGGCTCGAGCAGGAGAACGCCGAGCTCTGCAAGGTCCTCTACTTCGTCGACTGTCTGGAGAAGAAGACGGGGGGCAGGTTCTCGCCCGCGAAGAACGGCAAAAAACCGGCGTCTTCGGGCACACGCCACTTCGAGCCGAAGATGCTGGAGAGCGCCGCCGCCGACACCTGCCGAAAGCTCACGCTCGAGACGGCCAAAGCCCCGGACTTTTCCGAGACCTGCGACAGGCTGATCGCCCAGAGACATCCAGGATGAGCCTGCCCAAGGTAGACCGCCGCGAGCTTCTCGCCCTGCGCTTTTCGCGTGACAAGGGCGGCACGGTACGGATCCACGCAGGCCAGCGCCATCTCGCCGAGCGCCTACGAAAGAAGGGCCTCGTCACCCTCAAAAACCTTCACCCCGACGGCCAGGAGATGACCCTCACGCCAGACGGCTATGAGGTCGCCAACCGATCATGAAGAATCTCGCCAAGGCCCTGCTTTCGAAGGAATCCGGCAAGACCGGAAACGAGAAGCACCTCGTCTACATCAATGCAGCCTGCAAGATCACACTCGAGATCTCCTCGCCAAAAGGCCGGATCCTCGTCGACATCGATGTCGATGCCGACGGCTCCTCCACCCTGGCCAGGGTAGATTTCACGAACGATACGGACACCTGATGCCAAGACGCGGCGCAGCAGACAGCGAACAGGATGCGGCCTTCTACGACCGCTTCTACCGCAAGACGCCGGGCTACAAGATGCCCTGGGAGTCCATGCCTACCGCTGCCATCTGGCGCGAGATCGCCGCTACTATCGATGCCAACAAGCTCCCCGTCACCGAGCTCGGCTGCGGCACCGGTCAGCTCGCGTCCTGCCTCAAGGAGCGGATGCCTGACCTCGACTACCTGGGCATCGACTTCTCGCCGGTCGCAATCTGGATCGCCGAAGGCCTCTACCCGTACATCCGCTTCAAGCTCGCCGACTTCAACCAGTCGGGCGCCTTCAAACGCGATGGTGCCGTCGTCCTCTCCGACGTCCTTTCGCGGATCGAGAACGACCGGATCCTGCTCCACCGGGTTCCACCCGGTCGGCTCGTCGTCTTCACCCTCCCCAACTTCGACGATCCCGGCTACCTGCGCTACTTCGACACGGCCGGAGATCTCACCACCTGGTACGAATCGTGTTTCAGCAGCCTGGACGCCAGATTCGTCGCCACCCGCGACAGGCTCGGCTTCTGGCTGGCCATCGGAAGGACGTGATCATGAAGAACAAGAAGAAGAAACGAGGACCTCCCGCGACCAAGGGAAAGACTCTCCCGCGCGACCTTTTGGACGAGAACGAGCTCGCACGACTCATGGAGGCCTGCGGAGACGGCGACGCTGCGGATCGCAATCGGGCGTTCATCGCCATGCTCGCAGCCACCGGGATCCGGATGAGCGAGGCGTTGGATCTCGTGCCGCATGACGTTGACCTGGGAAAGCGCGTACTCGTCGTTCGGAGCAACCACAACAAGCCCAGCCGCGAAGTATGGATTCATCCAGACGCCATTTCTTTGGCCAAGCGCTGGTACAAGGTCAGGAGCGAGCTCGGTCTATCTGACTGTCCGGTGTTCTGCAACCTGGACGGTGGGCGCCTGAACCCAAGTTACATCCGCGCCCTTCTTCCAGACCTAGCCAAGTTGGCTGGTATCACGAAGAGGGTATATGCCGACGGTATACGGAACATCTTTGCTCGCAGAGCACATGAGGCAAAGGCGACGCGCCGCAGCATTCAGCTTCAGTTCGGGCACGCCAACATCACCACCACTGTGGCAATGCTCGAGCGACTTGGTCTCCACGAAGGATTTGCAGAGTTCGAAGAATCGCTCTAGGACTCTCCCAGCGCAGCGAGCGCCCGGGAAGCCTCCTGCCAAAGCTTGATCTGCAGGGCACCAGCGAAGCTGTGCCCCACCCCGAACATCCGGAGGAAGTGGACGGGGGCACCAGAAGCGATGAGCTCATGGTAGGCGTCTCTCGCCTCGTCGTATGGGTAGACCTCGTCCTTCTGGCCGTGTAGACCGCGTACGGGCGCGGCTGGCAGCCCAGCAACGAGATCCGGCATACCTCCCGCCATGACCACGCTGTCCACGAGGTCGGGGTGCTGCACGGCGAGCAGGTACGCGAGATCCGCGCCCTCGTCGTAGCCGGCGATCACTGGCTTTCCGACCGTGGGGCGACATCGACGGATCTGCTCGAGGAAAGACGCGAGTTGAGAGGCGTCCTCGCGTAGAGGCATCTCGCCGCTCGGGTCCGTCCACGTCGCGTGGCCCTCGCCATCGTCGCCCGGGGTGACGTAGAAGCCGGACGGCGCGATCACACGTGCCTTGACGGGGATCCCGGTCGCCGCCAGGTTGCCGATCCCGGCCGCCGTCAAGCTTCCCCCGTGCAGTACCACCAGCATGGGCAGCGTGAGCTCGGCACCGGCCTTGCCCGAGCGGAGCTCGACGTAGTCGATGCCCTCGAGGTGTCCGCCGTCCATCTCCACCCCTTCACAGAGCGGCGGCGGCGGCGGCGAGATCCGGCGGCGAGCGGCAAGGGCCATGCCGGCGATCCCGGCCGCCGTCCAGACCGGTAGTGCCACCCACCAGGTGTTCCACCAGGGGACGACACCCGCGATCACCGGATCCATGGCGCTTTTCTCCGCCTTTTCGGTTTTCGGCTGGAAGCCCTGAGCTGACGCTGCCTCGTCAACCTTCTCCACGTCTCCCGCGACACGAACAGGTCCGCAATCTCCCCCTTCTCCGGGCTCGACGGCTCGAAATGATATGAATCTCGCTCTCTTTGCAGGCCGTACGGCTTGCCTCCCCACGTCGCTGCCCCGGGAATCGTGTCCATGATGATCACGTATTCGCGGTCCTTCTGGCCTGGGCGGTGCCCGTCGTACTGCACACGGAGGCGCTCCGACACGCCATGAAGATACCACAAACGCGGGTATTTCAGGCTCGCCCCGGCGTCGCTGGACCAAACCCACCGTGTCCAGATAGCATGGAGAGCATGGAGACCAGGCAGATGCTTCCATACCAGTCGCGTCCCACTCAGCTTCAGCCCAACCCAGAAGGCATGGCGGCAGTAGGCGCCATCGTCGGCCTGCTCGTCGGCGGCGTCACGGGCTCCATCTTCAGCGCCTTCTTCAGGCCGGAGATCTCTGTCGAGTCACTCGCCGATACTCCGGAGGAGGCGATGGAGCAGGCGGATGCGGAGGCCAAGGCTCTCATGGAGAAGTGGCGCAAGTGGCGTCGATGGTCGTACCTCTTCAACGGTACGCTCGCCACCATCGGCGCTGGCCTCGGTGCCCGCATCGGCGCGGCCCCGTACCAAAAGAACAGTGCGATGTGGGGCGCCATGATCGGCACAGGGGCCATGCGCATGGTCGTCAACCCGATCTTCAACCCCGGCTTCGGTTTCCCTGGCATCGTCACGGGCGGCGTCGGTGCTTACCTCGGTGCCAAACGCGCGCGATAAGGGGAGGCGGTGCCTGGGCCTCGCAACCTGCAGACACTCACCGTCGAGTACACGGTCACAGGCGAGCTCGACGGCACGACACCTGCGCCACCCATCGACCTGAATCCGGGTGGCACGCCGTTCGATGAAGACAGCCAGATCTACCAGGGTGGTGAGGTCGAGAATCTCGGACTGATCGACCCGGATCTCGTCACGCAAGGCGGCGCCATCGGCAGCCGCAACATCACCTCAATCTGGATCGACACGGAAGAGCTCGGAGCACCGAACGCAGGCATCGATGTCGTGGGGGTGCGTGCGGACGGCTCCATTGCGCTGCAGAAAGAGATCGTGGATCTCGCCGGCGCCGCTGGCGGATTCGTGGACGATGGCTTTCTCGTGCAACAGGGATCCGACGTACGCGTAGACGGCTTCGTCGCCCAGCTCGGAGAACCGATCCGTGTCCGGATGAGCATCGCCGTACCCAAGAGCGTTTCCGACTACGCCTGGCAGATGGCGAGCGAAGTCCCGCCTCCCTGTGGCCCGACCGGCCCAACTGGCGTGACTGGGCCGACGGGCGCGACTGGAGCCACCGGGCCCACCGGGCCTACGACGCCGATCCCGACGCTGCAGCAGGTCACCAACGCAGGCGCGACGACTACCAAGGATCTGACGACGGGAACGCTGACTCCCGATGACCCTGCAGATGACATCGGCACCGCACTTAGTCCTTGGCATCAGGGTAGATTCTCCGGACTGGTGGCGGCGGCCGGATCGGTAGGGTTTGGGGACTCGGAGATGAGTGGCAGCGGCTGGGAGTGGACCACGAACGGCACAACCTCCGCGTGGCTTTACTACAACGGGACTCGCAAATACTTCATGACCGCCGGGTCGAGCGGTTTCTACAGCGACACCCATAAGGTGATGTGGTGCGGAGCCACGACGCGTTACTGGGCCGGCATCGTTTCCCAGGGTGCCCTCTGGGACGTCAACGACATAGGTGACGCCTCGGCTACCTTGGACAATGAGATGCTAAACAGCATCACCGAGCCGGCGGCAGGCGCGAACGTGGCTACTTTGCCGGCCGCCATACTCGGGCGCATGTACTTCCTCGAGGTCGTCGCTGGTGCGGGAGGTCAAGTCAACTTGGCTACGACAGGTGGCGATACGGTGAACGGCGGTGCCGCCCCCGCCAACATCGGTGCCGGGATGCATCTCATCTACGCCAAGAACGCGAACAACTGGACCTGGTACAAGATCGCGTAGAAAGGACACGAGCATGGCAATCGACTGGACAGCACTCGACGAGCTCAAGAAGCCGGCGCAACGCGAGGTCGTACAGATCATCGACGAGGTCGACGACGCTTCTCTCGACGCCATGTTTTCGGAACACGTCGCACCATGTATCGATGCCGGGCTACGACCGGACCAGAAAGAGGCGATCCTCGCCAAGGCCAAGCAGATGTTTCGAACCGACTCCAATCCGGCCACCGAGATCCTCGAGCTCGTCGTTCGGGCCAGGAAATACGTGGCACGATTTGCGCCCACCCAGCAGGTCGAGAAGTGATTGATGCATGCCTGGGCCGAGGCAACTTCAGGCGATCACGGTCGAGTACACCGTCACGGAGGGACTCGACGGTGTCACTCCTGCTCCGCCGATAGAGCTCTCTGGCGACGATGCCGTCGACTTCAACGCCGACAACCAGGTCTACGACGGTGGAACC
>Ga0180435_10003054_pt1 | contig 16927 bp, 15 predicted proteins | sample SS_ome_3_FD_132467 | JGI IMG/M metagenome (GOLD analysis project Ga0180435, IMG submission 132467) | Hypersaline lake sediment archaeal communities from the Salton Sea, California, USA - SS_3_S_1 metaG | ecosystem: Environmental > Aquatic > Non-marine Saline and Alkaline > Hypersaline >...
CAGGGCAACCGCATCTAAATTCCCAATAGTTTTTGCAGATATTTTTCATCCCAGCCCGCTTTGTGCTGTTTTATTTTGATGCCACACTTGGCTGTTTTTTCTTGTTTTAGCAGGTTTAACGCGATTCTACGCAAACGAGAGACATTTTCCGCACCGAATCCTTTGCGAATGCGGCAGTCATCTTCGCCCAAGCTCACATCCAAGCTCCAGTGTAATTTGTTTTCGATGCCCCAATGGTTGCGAATCATCCGGCCGATGGTTTCCGCGTCTATGCCCGAGAGACTGCTGAGGAAGTAACGTCTTTCCGTGCTGACGGTATCGCCGAGGATTCTTTGGGATTCGACCGCTATCAAACTGGACAGGCCTGGCCATTGTGGACGATCTTGCATCCATTGAACGTTTTCACTGTACCACACTTTTCGTCTTTCGATGCGCCCGTGTCCACCATCAGTGACGCAGTCATAATCATAATCACCATCCGTAGCAATCGCATCATCCAGAAATAATTTCACTTCCTCGTGCAAGGTGCCGTGATTCCCTTTGAGGCTGAAAATATAATCGGCATTCGATTCTTTGATCGTTTTCGCGATCTTTTTCTGGCAACCCATGGCATCTATCGTGACCACAGAACCGTCTAAAACCAGCATTTCCAGTAATTTTGGGATCGCGGTTATTTCATTACTTTTTTCTTTTGTGGCGATTTGACCAAAGACCATTTTGTTTTCACAAGCCCAGGCACTGACCATATGGATCGCCGCTTTGTTATCCGCATTATCATGGGAACGCCGCAGCGTTTTGCCATCAATGGCAATGATGTCCCCCTGGTGCTTCGAGACAGCCTTAGTCCAACGCTGAAAGCACGCTTCGAATTCGTCAGGTTTCAATGCCGAAATCACTCGTCGAAAAGTGTCGTCCGAGGGAATGCCGTTGGGCAATTCCAAAAACGTTTCCAGCCACGGCTGTTTGCACTGACCGAAAAAAACCATCTCCGTCCAGCCTTCGGCTCCACAAATAGTCGCACAAATCGCTATCGCCAAGATATCTTCCAATTTGTGCAGTTTTGTGCGTTCAATCCTGGGGTCTGTAATATCGGTAAAGAAATCTAACAATCTCCTGCTCATCCGTAACCTCCTGTGTAGTAATAAGATAACAACCTATACAGTTGTTATCGGACGGCAGTTGGTGATCCCTTAAATCACAAATAATTTAGATGAGGTTGCCCTGTGGCAGAAGGAGGTCCAGCGTAAGCTGGTAATTTATATTGATGGAACCTGAAAGAAAAGAATCTTTTGAAATTGAGCTGGATATGCCCCGTGCAGACTTGATTAATTCCGGGGTAGAGCCTGAGGGGCCAGCGGTGGTAAGTGATGAGGCTGGCTCAAGTAGAGTTGGTGAGGAGGGCGGAAAATTAGGCCGTTGCTGTCAGATCCGACCTTTCATTGTTGGTTGGGGGGTGTCCGGATTGATACATGTGCTGTTTATCGCGATGCTGATGGGGCAAACCTGGTCAATACTGGGAGGTGGGGGAAAAGAAGGGGAGCATGAGTTCGAGGCGGGGATTGTGGTGGAGGATACAGATGAGGGATTCGGGGCTGAGCCGGGTCAAATAGCTGTAGCGTCTCTGGGGGAAAGTATGACGGATGATGATTCGCAGGCCGGGCCGTTGGCGGAGGAGATGTTCGAAACCGAGGCAATAAAAGAAATAGAGATGCGTTTCCAACCGGCGGCCCCGGAGCCGGAAGCGATAATAGGAATGGAACCGGAGGTGGAAGATTCGGTCAGGCCCCTGGAGGATAAATGGGAAGGATTTGTGACGGTGAGCGGCAACACGTCGAAGGGAACAGCGAGTTTCTTCGGTCTGAAAGCTCGGGGACGTAAGTTTATTTACGTGGTGGACTATTCGGGGAGTATGAATGGGGAGAAAATCAAAGCAGCTAAAATGGAACTGACGCGTTCGATCGGTTCGCTGAACAGCACCCGGAAATTTTTTATATTATTTTACGATCACAAGTATCAATCTATGCCGGGGGATAAGTTAATGTATGCCACGGAGAGTAATAAAAAGAAATATTTCGCTTGGATAGACAAGGCCGAAGGGGGGGGAGGAACAGATCCCACCGGAGCGATGTTGCAGGCTTTATCCCTGCGGCCGGACGCCATCTGGCTGCTTTCGGACGGCCTGTTTCATGAAAACGCCTGTGATGTGATTGCCAAAGCGAATCCGGGGAGACGTGTTCAGATTCACGCGATAGCCTTTCATGATAATAAGGGAGAGAAGCAATTAAAACGGATCGCGGAAGAGAACCGGGGTAAGTATCGGTTTGTGGAAGGAAAGAACGTGAGATTGCCAAGAAGGGCAAGAAGAAATGTAAGATTGAGGTCGCGATGAGCGGGGGGCAGGGGAGGTAAAGGGGGAAACAAGACCATCGAAAAAAGTGGGGGGTATAAATTAATCGTATAGAAACCGGTTACGCCGGAGTTGCAAAAGGGTTCGCGCAACGCTCGATATTATGTGAATTTTCGACTTTTATCAAAAGTTAACTTTCGCAGTTTTTGCCGTTAGAATTTTCATTCAACAGGGCCTTATAAACAGCGGCAAAGAAAAATTTTAGATGAAAATTATGTAGGAACGTAAAAAAAGGTGTAGTTTTTTGCCATTGATTTCGGTACCATGAAACATCTGGTGCACGAATGCAAGCGTATGTTTTAAAAATATATTAGTTTTAAAATTCATATGGGAAATATTGATTTTGGCAACATTTGTCAAGATGTACATTTGCTTTGATGAAGAAATACGGTTTTGCACGGAGTTATGGTTCAAAGGTATTAATGTGTACTCATGAAAGAATCAGAAACACAATATCCTTTTGGCGACTTGACCCATTTTACACTCAGTAAGGATTTCATCCGGCAGCTTGAAGAGGGTTTTTGTCGTGAAAATCAGCTAGTCCTTCTGGGCGATATTTCACCAGCGGATCATGATCCTATTGCGTTAGGAATGCTCGATCCGTCGGATGATAGGTCAGCTTCTTATGTTGAGCGAAAAGTCAGTCGGAAAATCCGGCGGGTTCAACTCAACGCTTTTGAATTGGATAATGCGTTAGCTTTTGGTTTCGGCGATGATATAGATATCGACAAATCAACGATGATTCTGGATATTGGTCAGAGCCGTTATAATCTCAGTTCAACCAATACGATAGAATTTACTCGTAATCAGTCGGTCGCCAAGATGGTCAATGACACATTTTCGGAGGCGGTGAAGCGACATGCCAGCGATATTCACATTGAGGTCTACGCCAATGATGTGGACGTGCGGTTTCGGATAGACGGTGTACTTCATCAGATCGCCACGCCGTTTAGTAAAGCAAACATCAAACAAGTGTGTTCCCATATTAAAATCCTGGCTGAACTGGATATCATTGAGAAGCGTCGCGCCCAGGACGGCAGAATTTGCAGTATATATACCGATGAAACCGGCAATGTTCGCCAGATCGACATGCGTCTTTCGGTGGTTCCGGGTCCCCATGGCAATGATGTCGTATTGCGATTACTAGATGAAAACCGGATTAATATCAGCTTGGACAAGCTGGGATTGAACGATACGACTTTTGGCATGTTCAACGAGATTATCACAAGCCCGGGTGGTTTGATTATCGTTGCAGGTCCTACTGCCAGTGGTAAAACCACAACTCTCTATTCGGCCATCCGTCAGCTTAATAACGACAGCAACAAGATACTTACCGTTGAAGATCCCATTGAGTATGAAATTCCTAAAGTGAACCAAAAGCAGGTCAGCAGCTATATGTCGTTTGCTGATTATTCGCGCGCTTTCATGCGGCAAAATCCGGATATTCTAATGATTGGTGAAGTTAGAGATCAAGAAACTGCCAATATCGCAATGCGTGCCGCCCAGATGGGTCATCTTGTTTTTACGACCTTGCATTCTATGGATGTCCGGTCGGCGCTTGACCGGTTACATGTTTTGTGCAATGACCGGTCATTGATCGCATCAAGTCTTATCGGGATTCTTTCTCAGCGTCTGGTCCGTCGGATATGTGCCGATTGCGCGGAAATTTATGAGCCGGACCCAAAGATATTACAGAAACTATCGCTGGAACCTTCTGACATCTCAACCGTTCACGGAAAGGGCTGCAGCAAGTGTCATGGAATCGGTTACAAGGGTCAGATTGGCGTATTCGAACTTCTGGTTTTTGATGATCAGTTGCGACGTGAGGTGTGGCAGGGGCACTCGCTCGACTTGAAAACGGTTTCGAACTTTTACCCCATGTTCGATGACTCTCTTCAGAAAGTACGGGACGGAATTACTACTCTGGACGAGGTTCTTCGGACCATTCCATTGCCGGCATAAACCTGGAAGATTGTTGTAAGCGGCGTCTTATTTTTAAACGATACCACATGCCGAATGGATTTGGCGACAATCTTTCCATGCGGTTGATGAATTGCTTAAGTTGGTTTCGGAATTGGTTGATGCCGAGTAAGTAAATAAATATTACAGTTTGCCTCTGGTAGAAGCAGGCCCAGCGTGAGCTGTTAATTTAAGATTTTTAAAGGACAAGTTGCCATGAAAAAAATGAGTTTGATTCATCGGAAGGGGCAAGGTATGCGGTTTTTTTTAGGGATAGGAATGTTATTTATCTGGGGAGGCGTAATGGCGCGGGAGGCGCTGGGAGCGGAAAACGGCGGTGAGGGGGAGATTTCCCTTTGGGGTACGATCGCGGCGGGCGGAATGATCGGATATTTGATATTATGTATGTCGATGGTGTCGATTTCGTTTATCGTGCAGTATTTCGTGGTTATTCGGAGGGAGCGATTGCTGCCGGGGCGGGTGATGAAGGCGTTGGCAGAGCACCTGGACGCCGATAAGGTAGAGGACGCGGCGGCGTTGTGCGAAAAGGACGGTTCGTATCTGGCGCAGGTGGTGGGGGCCGGATTGGGGCAGGTGGGGGCGATGTTCGGTTTTTTCGATATGCAAAACGCGATGCAGGAAGTGAGCGAGCGGGAAATTTCCAAACTGCATCGTAAGCTGGAATACTTGTCGTTTATCGCCACCAGCGCTCCCATGATGGGATTATTAGGGACCGTTACAGGAATGATCGCTTCGTTTAATCAGATTGCCCGGACGGAAGGCGCGGCGCGGCCGTCGCAATTGGCGGGCGGGATTTCGGAGGCGCTGGTGACGACCTGCCTGGGATTGATTGTGGCGATACCGGCGATGTTTTTTGTGGCGTTTTTCCGTAATCGAATCGAAAGTTACGTGGCGGAAGCCGAAGCAGCCGTGGAAAAACTGATGAGTCGATTCCGCAAGCCCACCGTCGAGTAAAAATAGCGGTGACGGGAAAGGGTCTGGGTCTGTGGTGAAGAATAAGATTTTTTCGGATGACTATGTCCAAACTTAACTTTCGCAGTTTTTACCGTAAGTACGTTGCGTTAAAATATTACACAAGAAAAAGTGCGAAAACGCACTCCAAATGGTAGAAATTTAAAATGCGTTTACAAAAGAAACAACACCGATACGGATGTGTAATTAATATCGCCCCACTAATTGACGTGGTTTTTTTGCTGATAATATTTTTTATGGTTGTTTCCCAGTTTACCCAGAAGGAAATCGAGGCGGTAGTGCTGCCGGAGGCCGGGCAGGGTGAATTAATGGGGGAAAAAGTGGATGAGAGGATCATTGTCAATGTGAATCGGCAGGGGGAGATGATCGTGGAAGAGCAGGCACACTCGTTGCGTTCGTTGGGGGGATTGCTGCAGGCGGCCCGGAGGAGAAGTTCAGGATTGGCGGTGGTGATTCGTTCGGATCGGCGGGTGCACTGGGAGACGGTTCGTGCGATCATGAAAGTGTGTGCGGATTTAAAGTTGAATCGAGTTCGGTTGGCGGTAGCTGAAGTGGGCCAGATCGAGCCGACGAAATAGGAGCCGGTACTATGTTATTGACGCGGCAACATCTGAAGCCTTCCGCCGTGGGGCTGAATATGGCGGCAATGATTGACGTGGTGTTTTTGCTGTTGATATTTTTTATGTGTACGATGTCGTTTGTACCACCGGAAAAAAAGCTCAACGCCCAAATTCCCCGAGTGAGTAGTTCTGCGGATACGCCGAGAGATTTCGAGCCGATTCGTGTCGGGGTCCGCGGAGGAGAGCAGGGGTATAAAATTTACTGTGACGGGCAATTGTGTTCCACGTTTGCGGAGTTATCCGGTAAATTGCGGGCGCGGCGAGCGATTGCCGATATTCCGGTTATTATAGAGGGGCAAAATGAGGTTGCGTTTGAGTATATGGTCAAAGCCCTGGATTCCTGTTATGAAGCGGGATTGAGTCAAGTGGCGTTTTCGGCCAATGAGGCAGCACAATAAACAATGGAGACGCAAGGCAAAAGCAAAAAAGGGAGGAACCTGAGTTGTGGGGTAAGGTGGGGGGTGATTCTGGTGTTGGTTTTTGGGGGGGATTTATCACTTGGGGCGGCAAAGCAGGATGATGATGCGGGCCGGATTGAAGCGGTTATTGAAAACTTGCTGGCGGAAGTGATTACTGCGGCGGAAGCCGGGGAGGCGCGGGCCAAGTTGGATCGGGCTCGGAGGTTGTTGCGCGAGAATGAACACCGGTTGGGTAATTTTACCAGCGAATTTTTAAGGATCAACTTATCGCAGGTGCTGATGCAGCGGGCGGTGGCGATATGGCAGCTGGATACCGACCGGGAAGAAATTCGCAAAGAAGCGGAAAAAAAATTAACTGATGTTTTGCAGAGATATCAGGTTCTGCAGGAAAAGGCCCGGGAAGAAGTTGATTCACTGGAATGGAAATATGGGGACAAGGTGGTGAAGAATGCGTTGTGGCGGCGGATGAGCGGCTATGTTACCCGGGTGGACTTTGAAACAGGTTGGGTATATTATAACCTGGGGGTTATTACGAAAGGAGAGCGGCGGGATAATTATTTTCAAAAGGCGATTGAGATATTCGGGCGATTTACCGAGGATGGTTATCGTAATCACCCGGTTATCGCGGAATGTTTTTTAGGGCAGGGACTATGTTTGAAAGAGCGGCAGAAGTATTATGAGGCGGCGCAGCTGTTAGATTATCGAATGATAACGCCGCTGAATACTCCCGCGGACAGTTACAAGAAGATATCTTATTTACGGATGCAGGCGTGGCGGGCGGTGCCCTCGGAGTTGAACGCTGTCTGGTCGGCGCAGCAGTATTTTGAGACGTTGCCGGCAGGGAAAGAGCCGGATCGAATTGAGTTGGAGATGGCGTTGGAATGGGCCCGCAGTCTGACGGCACTGGTGAACAGCTCGCAGACAGGGGAGCTTCGTGAAGCTTTGGAACAGCAATTGAATCTGGTGGCAGGGATGATCTACGGCCAGGGGGAGGTATGGATCGAAAAGTTGTCGGAGGTTATCAAGGAGATTGCTTCCGATACTACGTATGCCTGCCTGCTGCGGGGGCGGATGTTTTTTGTCAAGAGGCAATATGAAGAGGCTCTCAGGGAGACGGAGAAGGCATTAAAAGTGAAGGCGGAAAAGTACAAAGAGAATTCGTGGGCGGATTTACGGTACATAAAAGCCGCGAGCTGCTGGAATCTGGAGAGATGGGAGCCGGCTTTTAAGGCAGCGGTCGGCTTTCTGGTGCATCATGAGCAAGATCAGCGGGCGGAGGAGATGGTTCGAGTGGGGGTGCAGGGGGGGCTGCGGAGTATGAAATCCGACAAGTTAAAGCCGGGTGAATTATTACGATTTTTTGATCGGGTGGAAAAGGGATGGCCGGATCATGAAGAGATGAAGAAGATGGCCTGGTATCGGGGGCAGGTATTGATGAAAGCGGGTCGAGCCATTGAAGCGGAAAAGTATTTTCAGTCGATAGGGCAGGATTCGCAAGTTTATCGGCAGGGGTTATATGGTCAAGTGTGGGCGGCTTGTCAATTGGGGAGAGACCGGTTAAAAATGGGGACGGTAGAAAGTGACGATCAAGCCGGAAAATATTGGCGGGGGGTGGTTGGCAATGTGGAAAAGTATATCCGGTTGTCGCTGTCCGAGTCGGAAAAGAATGATTCTTTCCGGCAGAGAGTTGGGAATCTGGTGACGGCGGCGGCTCAGTTGATGCTGGAGGGTACCCAGGGTGATCCCAACGAAGCATTGAAGCTGATAGAACTATGGGAAGGTTTTTCGAAGGGGGATCAACATCAGCGGGAGCGTCTGTGGATGATACGCCTGGAAGCGTACGGAGCGGCAGGTTTTATAGATGAAGTGATAAAAGAGCTGGACGCTATTTTGATAAAAAAGGAATTTTCAGACAGGGGGCGGGTAGAACGGGCTGTGGCACGGGTGAGTGACAGGCTGGAGAAATTTGTCAAAAAGGCAAGGTTGCGGGAAGAAGGGGGGCAAGCCCAAAGGGTCGATGAAAAGCTTATTAAAATGTATAGATTTTTACTGGCGTCTTTGACAGAAGAAGTGGCCCCAAAAAGAGAAACCGGTGAAATCGCGTTGCGACTGCGTTTGGCTAATTGTCTGTTCCGACGGGAGCGTTACGCGGCGGCTCTGCGGGAATATCGTTGGTTGTCGCAAAAGGTGTCGCGTAAAGAAAGCAGTGATATTTTACGCAAGATGGGGCTGGCGTATGAAGGGATTGGCAGTTACGAAGAAGCGGCTGAGATGTGGAGGCTTTTATGTCGGGGTTTGAAGCCCGAGACGGATTTGTGGCTGGAAGCTCATTATCATCATATATTGTGTTATCAGCGTGCGGGGCAGGGAGACAAGGCGAAAAAGCTGCTGGCGTATTTTCGCTTGCGTTATCCGCAGGTAGAAATGGGGGGATGGCAGAGACGATTTGACCGTTTGGAACATCGATTCAATGCCGAAGATGAACAAGAAAGGGAGGGCGCAACCGCAGCAGGGGTAACGAGATGATTGAATGGACGGTATTTTATAGGCTGCTGGGTTTATCGGAGGAATTCGATGAGCCCAGTTATTATCAACTGCTGGGTGTCGATCCGCATAACTGTCAAGAAGATAAAGTGGATCATGCCCTGATGGAGCGAAAAAAAACGTTACGGCAGAACCTGCCCAGCCCGCATTTTATACCGCTGGTTTTAAAGTTTGAGACGGAGCAACTGGATCCGGCCGCGGCGGTTTTAAAGGATGCGGCCCAGCGGGCAGAGTATGACCAGGAACTGATAAAAAGGGCGCTGGAACGGGGCAGCGAAAAGGAAAAGAATCACCGCCGGAAAGTAATCAAAGCCGGCCGAAAATTGGTGATGGCGGCCATTGATAAAAATGGTACTCTGGATGAGAGTCGGCGACCGGTATTGGCGCGGAAGTTAAGTCAACTGGGCTTTTCCGGAGGGGATATCCGTGTTTTGTTCGCGGGGATTCCGACGTCGGAGGAAGAAGAAATACCCAGTCAGGAAGAAGAAATAGATTTTTTTGTGCATTCGGTAGAACTGGCGGTCAGTGAAGGTTTTCTCACCCGAAAAGACGAAAAACACTTGTTGGAACTGGCGGATTCGTTGCAGGTGCCAATGGAAGCGGTTGAGGAAATTATCGAGGAGCAACTGGGCAGGTACAATGCGCGGCGAACGGAACCGGGCGGTAAAGAGGATAACGATAAGGAGCAGGAAGAGTCTGAGAGGGCTTGGCTTTGGGTTGTTACGGGAGTGGTTATTCTGATTGCGGTGGGGTTGTTGATATTGGTGTTTTCCCGTACAGGTTCGCGCGGAGATAAAAAAGATGAAACTCCGTTATCGGAATCAGCGGCGGAACCGGAAGATATCATTCATTCAGGCCAAATAGAAGAGAAGAAATTTTCTTCCCGACTGCCGGAATCGAAGCCTGCTAAAAAGGAATCGGTTTCAGTTAAAGTCAGTGATTATGTCCGTTATGTACGAAGTAGTTATAGTGTGGCCGACGAGGTGAGTTATGTTTTGGCGGATATGGTGTTGACGATGCTGGCTGGTTGCGAGCGGGTGGCGCGTTTTGTTGATTACAGAGATAATCGATACCGGGCTCTGGTCGATCAATTTATAACGGGAGACCATCCGGAACGAATTGAAAGAATTATGGAAGAAGGAGGTTCGTTGTTCGCGGAATTTTCCTTACCGGTTACGCCGCCCCAGACAGATTTTCAGAAACTGGATAAACTGCAAAAGGAATTAACCGAAGAAAAGGATAAAGTGAAACGCTATCGAGTGATCGATAGATTGCGTTTTGATAATTCTTTTCGTGCGGCGGAGATCCTTCTGGAATATCTGGATGAAGAAAGGGAACTGGAACAGGTGATGGTATGCCGTGTTTTACGGGGGCTGCGGGAGATGGACGATCCGCGAATACCGGAGAAATTGATTGAAATTATGGGGAGAAGGCGTAAATGGGCAGTAGTACATCCGATCGTACAGACGCTTATTTACATGAACGGATTGGAAGGAAATACGCCGGATGATTGCGAAGGGATTCTGCCTTTTAGCTATACCCGAAATCAGGTGAAGCAAAGTGTTTTATGGTGGGAAGAATTTTATGCGCGGCAGAGATCGGGGCTGGTGAGGTCCTACGGGCTGGACTCCAGTAAAAAGAAACCGAGAGATTCGATGGGGCAAAGGGAAGAAAGGTGGCTGAAGTTAACTTTAATGGTTGTTTACTACGCGGATCAGATGTCGGGATTATTGAAGAGATTTGACTGGGGCGAAATAGCAGGGCAGAGTGAAGATGAGGAAATATTTTTTTCGGGCCAACAGCGAGACGTTTCGGGGCAATTGACAGCTTCTCTGGAGAAAGTGGTGGATGAGTGTTTGCGGCTGGTACGAAAACATCCTAAAGGTAAGCAGCATTCGGTTGAAATCGATATGATCGAATGGCGGAGACAATCCGGCATGCTGCTCAGTGATAACACAGAGGAAAAAGTGCGACATAGTTTGCAGATTACGGGTGAACTGCTGAATATGTTGGCGCGATTTATGGGAGCGGGAACCGAAGCGGAGAAGATGCGGGACCGAATACTGCGACAGGATGATAAGGTTGGAGGGAATAAATCGGATTTATTGAAATTGAGGGAAGGTTTTTATGTGAATCTGGCCTTGTGGGATTTACTGACGCAATTGAAAATGGAGGGATTGTCGGTTCGAGGGCAAGGGAAAGAAAAAGATTTTCTGGTAAAGCTGTCGGAAAGCCAAAGGAGTAAGGCGTCTGTTACGCTGAAAACCAAAGAGAAAGATGAGGATAAAAGTCTCGACGGTCAGATAGCGCGACAATGTCGTTTGTGGCGCGACAATCCGCTTGATGCGAATGTAAGTCGAGAGATTCGCAAACTGCGGGCGCAAAAGCAGGAGGAATACGAGCAGGCTTTAACGGCTTTGCGGCTGAGTTTGCAGGCGTATAGGGACCGTCGTTATTTTGCCGTAGCGGAACGGCTCAGGAAAGTGGTGAAGAATAACGCGGCGGTGGAATTGGCGGAGAGGTTCTTGTCGGTATCGATACGGGAAATTCTGGCCGAGGCGGAAAAGGAAGCGGCCCAGCCTGTTTGCTCGCACTGCGGCGGATCGAAAGAGATTGATTGCGACCGGTGTAAAGGATTGGGATTGTATCGGTGTTCGGCTTGTAAAGGCCAGGGGAAAATTAGACGGCTCGATAAAAAAACAAAGAAAGTGCGGTTGCGGCCATGTGGTAACTGTTACGGCAGAGGATGGGAGCAATGTGTCCAATGCCGAGGCCGAGGAACGAATCGATGCGCGGATTGTGCAAGTAGCGAAAAAAATAAGGGCCAGTCGCAGCAATTACGGCTCGGGCGGGAAATAGGACAATTGCTGAGATTTATCGTTTATTTACAGACCGGCGGAATCGACTTTGATTAGGGGGACCCATTGAACCCTAAACAATCGGGCCGGGAATGATATTATGTACACTCATAACAATGTTAACGAATATTCCACTATCGGTGGTACCGACACTTGTTGTTGCAACGACAACTTGCGAGCCTTGGCTGAAACCAACCAGAGCAATGCGCGTCGGCGTGACTTTGTTTATGGCAAGTGTCCCGGTGGAAGACTAAATTTAGTGTCTGACACCTCTAATTATCCTGTTTTTTATCTGTAGATTATTTTTCATCGACAAAAAAGGGGATAGGCGGGTCTGTATATATGAGGTTCCGTGATAGTGCGGAAATGTTTCAGGAGGCGGTGTGAAGCCACGCGGCGCAGATACGAGGCAAAACGTAGAGGGATTGTATGATCGGTACGCCGACGAGTTGCACCGGTACGCACTCATGCTGCTGGCAGATTATGATGCGGCGAAGGATGTGGTGCAGCAGGTTTTTGTCAAGTTGCTGAACAAGAGCCGTTCAACGGTGAGCATTGAGCGTCCGGCCCCGTATCTGCGGAGGGCGGTGCGGAATGAATGTTACCGCATATGCAGCCAACGCCTGACGGACCAGCGGAAGACGGCGGCTGCGGCAAACAAGGCGATGTTGGGCGGCTAAGGAAGGTTTTGAGGATAAGGGCAGGCGGGAGGCACTGGAAGGAGCGTTGCAAGCGATTCGGCCCGAGTAACGTGAGCTTATTCATTTGAAGCTGTATGAGAGCAAGACCTTTCGCGAGATTGCGGCGAGGATGGGAATTCCGCCAAACACAGCCGCCAGCCGATATCGGCAGGCATTGAAAGATTTGCATAGAATTCTCCGGCAGGAAGAAGTCATACAGGGAGATTGACATGAAATACGAAGAATCACGGCTGGAAGCTGATCTGTTACAGTTCAGACCCAGGGGGCTGCCCTCCGAGTTGCGCCGGCATATTTTTGGCCCGATGAGTCGAAGACGAAGATGGTCTGCATTTGTGGGATGGGCGGCCGTAGCGGCTATGTTGGCTGGGTGCGTTCTATTTGACTTTGCCGGCAAACGCATCGATAACGAGATAGGGGCGATGCTCAAACGGGGCGGCACGGTATGGACGCAGGAAGCGGAGGAAATGGCGCAAATGCTCAATGGTGAGGGATGGGGTAGGAGATATATTGCTTTGGCTTTGTCGGTCGAGCCCCGGATGACGGGCAATGCACCGATGCATACGAACAAACTGTTGTCTGGCCAGATTTGAAAGGATACAGGCATGAAAGTCGAAAAGAAAAACATAAAACCAAGGTGGCGGCGTGTATTGCGGGGCCTGTTCATTACGGTGGTGGTGATGGTGGTGGGACTGCTGGTGCATTCCGTATGGAACTACTTCGCGGGAAAGCAACTGCATAAGGAAATTGCTGAAATTCGTGCGGCGGGACAACCTGTGACCTTTGCAGAACTCGCCGCTGGTTTGCCCAAAGTGGATGATAGCCGCAACGCAGGCCGGTTCTATGGGGCTGCGCTGGAATTGCTGACAAGAGGAGGTGAGGCTGATGTGGCATTGGACGAATTTTGTGGAGTTTTTGAGAAGGGGCCGGGCGCAAAACCTCCGGATGAATTGATAGAAGATGCCAAGGAAATACTTGCGAGTAATGAGCTGGTGCTCCAAATTGTGACAAGGCAAAAGAGTGCCCGGAATGTCGGTTTGACATCCAGATAGATAAAGGAATGAGCGCTTGTATACCGCGTTTGCGACGGATCAAGTTATTAGCAAAATTGCTATCGCTACGCACGTCATTCCTTGTCTGTCAGGGCAATGGTGATCAAGCGGTGGAATCCATTGTAAGTGCGCTGCGGATGGGACGTATGTTAGACGATCAGCCGGTCTTGACTGTGTATCTGGTAAAAGTCGGATGTCTAAATATGGCGTGTCAGAATGTCCCGTATGTTCTGGAACGGACCAAGCCTTCGGATGCAGCGTTGGTGAGGCTGGAAAAGGAACTGCGAACGATTGACCTGCCCCGGATGTTGCAGCAGGTGTTGGTCGCCGAACGTGTCTATACGCTCGCTCTGATTGCAGAAATGATCGACAGGAAAGACCAGCTTTTATTACGCCAACCTGGCGTAGGTTCAGGCTATGAGCATAGTCTTCCGGAGCGCATGCCCGCGACGTTCCTCTTTTTTCCCTGGATGCGTCAGATGTATGGACGTTTCTTGCGTACAGAGGCGTTATGGATTAGTGCCCTGGACAAACCGTGGCCTGATTTAATAGACGCAGTGAAAGATATAGACGCCGACAGTCGGGATATGTTCAGCGAGATGCTTGGTCCTACGTTGATACGATCTGTCGAATTGAGCGGTAAATCGATAGGTATGGTAAGAAGCGCCAGGTTAGCAGCGACGATTGAGCGATATCGTCGTGTGAAGCAGAAGATGCCGGATTCTTTGAGAGAAATGACACCTGAGTATATCGAGGCGATACCGGCGGACCCATTTACGGGAGAAGAACTGCGATACAAGCATAACGAGAAAGGTTATGTAGTTTACAGTGTTGGTGAGAATCGTCGGGACGACGGCGGGGCCATACAAAAAAGCGATGAATGGGTAGATTTTGGTGTTCGTGTACGCTTTCTTGACAAACAATAACTAACCTCGGATACTTTAAGTTCTCCAGAAAGGCTTACCACGAAGCGAGAAAAGCAAAAACCCCCGGTTGAGAGCCCGGGGATCTTTTGTGATACGCTTTCGGGTCCGGATGATGCTACTGTTGGCTGCGTTCCTACAGGACCACGGCGGCGATGTTGCTGGGCATGCTTTCCCCGGTGATATTGCTGGCGATCACGCGGTATTCCATCTGGACGCCGCGGGGCTGATCGGTCAGTTCGTAGTCGCTGGTGAACGATACCCCCACCTGCTGCCAGACTCCGAACTCTTCGCCCGGAGTGGGTTGGGTGCGTCTCTGGATCAGGTACGAACGCACCGCCCCGCCGCCGGCCGGGCTTTTCCAGCGGAACAGGACATTGCCGGGCCCCTCGAAGACGGCGTGAAAGTCGTCCACCTGGCCCGGTGCCGGGATCGGGGTCGGCGGCTTCTTGGGCGCCCAGCCGATCTCGGTGAGTTTCTCGGGTTCGTCGGCCACATCCAGTTCGGCCTGTTTGAGAACCGTCTTCATGGTCGTGACCAGACTGTCGAGCGATTCTTGCTTGGTCAGGATCGCCAGCTGGGCCTGGGATTGAGTGTTTACCTGGGCGTTCTTGGCGGTGTTGTAGGTGCTCAGGGCCGCGGTCAGTTCGGTGGGCACCACACTGGGGAAATCCGCGGCGTGTTCGGCCAGGCCCGCGGCCATCTCCCCGGCCAGCGAATAAATGTCGTTTTCTTTCTTGGGAAAATTTGCCATAATCGTATCTCCTAACCCGGCAGGGCCGGGAACCAAATAGGGTTTCATGAAGTCTTGCTCCATTATCAGGTATTTTTAACCATTTTACGCAAGATTTCATTGGTAAGATACTAAATAAATGCTCTACCCGCACCGGACCCGCGGGCCCACGACGGCGGCTCTGTCCCGGCCTCGGGGCAAAATTGTTTCCGGCTTTTCCCGACCGGCTTTCGATTGTTCCAGGATGGATGTCGGCATCAGCGGGCAGGGCGGTCCATAAAAATATCACCTGTTTTGTCCGCCTCAATAGTTCTCGATGGGCCGGGGCCGGGAGTATGATTTTTCCCGCTTATCAGTACTGACGGAGACCGTAACGCTGCGACTGCCTCCGGGGGATTATTTCGCCGGGAAATTTATTTAGGGACGGGAAAAATTCGTTTTTCCCCCGTGACGTCTGATAACCGCAAAATGCGATGCGACATGTCAAGCCTGCAAAACCATTTTGCAAGTCTCCAAAACCATTTTGCCAGCCTTCCGAACGACATATCCGATCGAAAAAAGGGGATAATATTTCCGAATATGATTATATTTTCCACCTCCGATGGAGTGGAAGAGGGAAAACCGCCAGGCAAATCAATATGATCCGGAAAAATCACCACCATTATTTAATATGCGGAGGCACTTAACGGTTCGGAGGATCTTAACATAGATAAATGTCTGGTAACACTTGAGAAATGGGCCGAGCAAATCCGTAAGGATACCGAACTGAGAATGCCCATCTATTATCGAAATCCCGCCAGGTACGATCATTCGATGAATCTTTTCAAAGCAGTCACGATGTCCCTCTACCTGAAAAATGAAATTGGAGTTGCTTACGATAGGGAATCAGCAGGCAACTTTGATTATTCCAATTCCAGGGTCATTTTCCTTCACGGATTGCTGAGCGGAAAAAAAACAGGAACCTGTACCTCTTTACCTGTTCTTTGCGCCGCTATCGGTCGCAGACTCGGTTATCCGATTAAGCTTGTTCAGGCTAAAAGACATATCTTTTGTCGTTGGGACGATGGAACGGAAAAATTTAACCTGGAAATATGCTGTCCGGGTGCGGATTCGCCCAGCGATGAATATTACCAAAAAGGCAAGTACAAATTAGAACCGATAGAGTTGACACGAAATGTTTACCTGAAATCATTAACCGCAGTCGAAGAATTAGCGTTATTTATGGCAAGTCGGGCTGCGTGCCTTTCTGATAATAAACGATTTACCGAGGCCCAGATCGCCCGTGCCTGGGAATGTCATCTTATGCCCTCCCAAACAACCTCCTATTTGGTTTTGTTGTCACTGGCCGACCATAACCTGCGCCTTGCCGCCCGGAGAGAGACCAAAATCGCAGGCCAATCAATCACTTATGGCGTTCCGGTAAACTATTCCGGCAAAGAAAGTTTTTTCATCTGGAAGCTGCCGCGTAAAAATACAATATCGCCATCAAAAAGTTTATCCGATCCCGACCTGGCCGAAAGATTATATCAGCGAAGCCGACGGAAAAAACAGCTACATTCACTGTATCCCAATCCAACACCTGTTGTGCCACAACCGAATTTAACCGGACAAAGATAATGTGCGTTTTCGCACTTTTTCTGGTGTAATATTATTACGCAACGTATTGACAGGGCCTTATTAATGAATTTGTCTCCTTTTTAGCAACTTCGAGTTATGTTCCG
>Ga0180435_10003056_pt1 | contig 16923 bp, 14 predicted proteins | sample SS_ome_3_FD_132467 | JGI IMG/M metagenome (GOLD analysis project Ga0180435, IMG submission 132467) | Hypersaline lake sediment archaeal communities from the Salton Sea, California, USA - SS_3_S_1 metaG | ecosystem: Environmental > Aquatic > Non-marine Saline and Alkaline > Hypersaline >...
CGTTTACTTTGCGACAATCTTTCAGCAATAACTCGCCGTATACCAATTATTTTGGTGTCCTGTGCAGACAGGGGTTCACGCGAACCGGGAGCAGCAGCCGTTTGTTTTGCCGGTCCGCTCTGTTGCATATGCCGATCGAGGTCATGCGGCAAAATTCGACCGTTCGGTCCGGTGCCTGCAACGGTTGTTAGATCTATCCCCGCTTCGAGCGCTCGCCTGCGAATCGCGGGAGAAGTAAGCACCCTGGCACGGCCTGTACGTGCCTGCATCGGTGCTGCAGTTTCTGTCTCAGAAAGTGGTTGTGGATCCGGTTTTGATACCGGCGGCGGTGCAGTCACGTTGTCGGCCTCGGCAGATGGTGACACTTCGGGTGGAGTTGGCTCAACACTCTTCAATTCACCTGAATCATTTTTTTCATCTTTGCCTGTGGCTATGGCAATTAACTCGCCGCCCACGGCAACCACGTCTCCAGGCTCTCCGGAAACACGCAGGACACGTCCGCTCACAGGCGCTGGGACTTCCACGTTGGCTTTGTCTGTCATCACATCAGCTATCGTCTGACCCTCAACAACATCGTCACCAGGTTTAACGTGCCACTCAACAATTTCAGCCTCAACAGTGCCTTCTCCCAGATCCGGCAGCTTGAAGATAAATTCGCTCATCCTTCCTCCAGCAGCGCCTGCATGGCCGCCATGACCCGCTTCTGTCCGGGAAAATATTCCCATTCGAAAGCGTGAGGATACGGTGTATCAAAACCACACACACGGCGGATTGGCGCCTCCAGGGAATAAAAACACTCTTCTACAACGGTTGCAGACAGCTCAGCCCCATATCCGGAAAAGCGTGTTGCTTCGTGCACAATAAGACAGCGAGCAGTTTTCTCTACCGACTGTTTAATGGTCGCTACATCCAGCGGCAGCAGCGTGCGTATATCAACAATATCGGCAGCAATTTGCAGACGCGCGGCTGCGGCCTGGGCTACATGGACCATGGTGCCGTAACACAAAACGGTTAGTTCCTCGCCGGTTTCTACCAGCTCCGCGCGCCCAAGCGGAAGGCTGTAATAATCCTGGGGTACTTCACCACCAGGATGGGTACTCCAGGGCACGGCCGGTTTGTCCGCATCACCATCAAAGGGACCGTTGTACAAACGCTTCGGTTCAAAAAACACAACCGGATCATCGTCTTCGATAGCGCTGATGAGCAATCCTTTCGCGTCATAAGGGGTACTGGGCATCACCACCTTCAGACCAGCAACATGGGTGAACAATCCTTCCGGACTCTGAGAATGGGTTTGCCCGCCACGGATACCACCCCCACAAGGGGTGCGAATGGTGACCGGCGCGGTGAAGTCTCCGCCGGTGCGGTAGCGCAACTTAGCCAGCTGGCTGGCAATCTGATCAAAGCCAGGATAGATGTAATCGGCAAACTGAATTTCGGCAATGGGTCGCAAACCGTTAACCCCCATACCGATGGCCGCACCGATAATGCCGCCTTCTGCAATGGGCGCATCAATAACCCGCTGCTCACCGTGTTTACGCTGCAGCCCATCTGTGGTCCGAAAAACGCCGCCAAAATAGCCAACATCTTCACCGATCACGATCACCCCTGCATCCCGGGCCAACATGATATCCATGGCTGAATTCAACGCCTGAATCATATTCATCTGAGGCATGGTCAGTCCTCCTCAAGCAGGCGGCGTAACTCATCACGCTGCTCTAACAGATGATGTGGCATGTCTTTGTAAACGTCTTCAAACAGCTCACTATGGTCTAAAAACGGACCCTCCGTCATGGTGCCGTAGCTGCAGGCATCCTCCCAGCAACTTGTTACAAGTTCCGTGAGCTCATCTGTTAATGCTGAATGTTTCGCCTCGCTCCAACCATGGAACTTGATCATGTGAGATTGCATCCGCTGCAGAGGATCACCCAGTGGCCAGGCGGCAAACTCATCTTTGGGCCGATACCGTGACGGATCATCGCTGGTTGAGTGAGCCCCTGCCCGATAAGTCACGTGCTCGATCAACGCGGGGCCAAAGCCTCTACGCGCGCGTTCGGCTGCCCAGCGTGTTACAGCGTGAACGGCCAGAAAATCGTTACCATCTACACGTATCGATGCAATGCCGTAGCCAGGCCCGCGAGCAGCAAACGAGCGTCGTTCTCCACCAGCAAACCCCTGAAAGGTGGATATTGCCCATTGATTGTTAACAACATTCAGAATAACCGGCGCCTGATACACCGCAGCAAATGTTAGGGCATGGTGAAAATCGGCTTCAGCGGTAGCACCCTCACCAATCCAGGCAGCCGCAATATCGTCCTCGCCTTTTATCGCAGCAGCCATTGCCCAACCCACCGCTTGTGGGTATTGCACGGTTAAATTCCCGGTTACGGAAAAAATGTTGCCTCGCTTCCAGTGATACATGATGGGCATTTGACGCCCCTTACACATATCGTTCGTATTTGACAAACACTGGCACATCAATTCCATCAGATTGCGCCCGCGAGAAATCTGCAGACCCTGGTTGCGATAGGAGGGGAACAGCATATCGGACGGCTCGAGGGCCATCGCCTGCGCAACTGATATCGCCTCTTCGCCGAGAGACTGCATATAAAACGAGATTTTTCCCTGCCGCTGCATGCGGACCATATGGGCATCAAAAAGACGTGTGAGCAACATGCTGCGCAGCCCTATCTGTAAATCGCCAGCATCAAGTTGTGGATCCCAGGGTCCAACCGCTGCATGTCCATCATCCATGACCCGCACCAGTTCATCAGTAAGGTGGTCCATGCTGCGCACAGAGCTGTTTGGTTCCGGACGCTCCACGGCGCCAGCGGCTGAAATCTGAACGTAATTGAAATCAGGTGCATCACCCGGTCGAGCCGGTGGATGCGGTATGTTAAGGGTTGGTTTACGGCTCATCTGCCTCACCACCTGAAAAATGTTGCTCTATTGTGGAGGAATGTCCAACCGGGAGCTAGCGCGTCAATCCTCCTGCTTAGGCCAGGATTTAACGTGCAGATCACGCTGGGGAAAGGGAATCTCTATGCCCTGCTCCGCTAATGCATCCCAGATATTCAGCAATACCTGGCTACGCACGTTGGCAAGCCCATTCTCCGGATCAGTGATCCAGAATCGCAGATCAAAATTAACTGAGCTGTCGCCAAATTCAACCAGATTGCATACCGGCGCGGGCGAAGATACCACACGCTCTACAGCTGACGCGGCATCAGCCGCTAGCTTCTGCACAGCACGTAAATCCTTGGTTGCATAGGCAATTCCGAACGGCGCATGTAGTCGCACTACGCGATCTGAACGGGACCAGTTAACAACCCCTTCACTCATGAAGCGATCATTAGGTATCAGCATCTCGGTGCCATCACGGGTGCGCAGGGCAACATAACGTGCCTGCATGGCGGTCACCCAACCCATCACCCCATCTACCTCGATAGTGTCACGCGGCTTGATAGACTTGTCTGCAATAAGAGTAAAACCGGCCACAAAATTTGCCACTATGGTTTGCAGACCCAGGCCTACACCTAAACCAACCGCACCACTGAACACCGCGAGCGTTGCAAGATTAAAACCGACAATCTGCAGCGCGATCAGCAACGCGATGACCGGCAGCAACACACTCAAGACTTTGCCAATCAACGCCTTCAGTGCAGGACTGATCTCATCAATCTGATCCAGCTGCTGCTGTGCAATTTTGCTGAGCAGATTCGCCGCCCAGAACAGAATGGCGAAATAGAAAAGCGTGCGAACAATGTCAAACAGACTGATTCTGACCGGCGAGCCCTCGTCGCTCTGACCCAGGGGAATAGCCAACGCCTGCATCTGCTCAATCACCGGCATCAACATGCCAAACGCATCCAGCGCAGCTATCGGCCAGGCGATGTAAAACGCAACTCTTGACCAGAATTCTGACTGAATAATCAGCGTGACCAGTCGTACAATGATCCAGGCATTCATGAGCGCGATGGCTGCGCCGATCCAACTTGTACCGTATCCGGCACTACCAAAGGCGATACGCATCGCGGTCAGCGTCAGATACAAGGCCAGCGGCAGGGCGATGCTCGCAAACGCATTGGCCACCTTCTGCAACCACCCGTTTGGTACCCGGGCGGCCACCTGGCCACTCAAAAATTTCTTCAGTCGCGGACCAAACAATGCCGCTGGTACCAGAGCAGCCACTATCGCAATTATCTGAATGCCGATATCGATGGTCAGGAGATTCAGCTGTATCCATTCAACTGCCCGTAAAACAAAAGACTCGAGGATTTCGACCGGAATGAGGTCATCCAGAACCTGAGCGTCCGTGGCGTTGCTTGTCGGGTTTGATGGTGTCTGACTGTTCATTTTGCAACAATACCATAATGAGTCTGAAGGCCGAACGCGGAACCACCCAGAGGGAGTGTATGAAAGTTTTCATCAGTGTGGATATGGAAGGTATCGCCAGCCTGGTCCGTTGGGCTGACGTCTCCAGCAATGGCATAGATTTCCCGCGCAACAGAATAGCAATGACGCTGGATACCAATGCAGCCATCGAGGGTGCTCTAGCAGCCGGTGCTACCGAAATCGTCGTGGAAGAAAACCACGGTGTGGAGGATCTTTGTGTTTTAGATATGGACCACATCCACCCCCAATGCACCGTGATAAGAGGTGCCGGGCGCCCCGGAGCGACAACAATGGCCGGTCTCGACAAGGCTACCGACGTTGTGCTGCTGATAGGCCATCACGCAAGCGCGGGATCCTTTCCTGGCATCATGGCCCACACCATATCGTACGGTATGTTCAAGAAAGTCTGGTTGGGCGACAAAGTCATCGGCGAAGCTGACTTCTTTGCAATCAGAGCCGGCGAACTCGGCGTCCCCATCGGTATGGTCAGCGGCGATCAGGTTGTGGCGGAACAGGTGCTGGCGATCTGCCCTGACGCCGAAGCCGTAGTCGTCAAACAGGCGCTGGGCAACCAGTCAGCCAGGTGTATGCCCCCCATCCCTGCTCGAGCACTCATTCGTGAGGGTGCTGAAACTGCTGTTCTCAAGGCATCTACCGGTCAGCTTAAGCCTTTCACAGATATCTCAGCACCCTATGAATTCACAGTGGAACTGCGCAAGCCAGCGCCTGCAACCATGCGTGATAACCTGGCAGGCCTTGATCACTTCGAGCTGATCGAAGCAGACGTTGTGCGCGTTACTGCTGCGGATATGTTTATTGGTTTCAGGCGGGTGGCCTATCTTGGTTACGCTGACACCGCCGGGGTCACACGCCACTAGGCAACCTACTTGGGTCCGAGAAAAAACCACAAGATTACCCCGAGCACGGGTAACAATAGTATTAACACAACCCACAGAACTTTTTTGCCGGTGCTCGCCGTGCTGCCGATCACGCGAATGATCGCCCAGACATTAATAATTAGGACTATCAGCCCGAACAGACCACCAACTTCAATACCCATGCTCTTCTCCCAGATCCCGATCGATAGAATTAGACTTATGCACTGAAACCATCAGCGCGTCTACGAAATTGTATTCGACAAACGATCAATTAACACGGCCTGCGATCAGATTCTGTTTCTTCATTTCTGTCAGTTCTTAAAGCGCCGGGCAGCAGTCTCGACTGATTCTGAAAACGACTTCCAGGCCATTTCGAGTCCAATTTTTACGTCATCCCATGCAGCGTCGCCGGCAGAACGCAGCTCATGTAACTTTTCTTCGACTCGTGCGCGCGAGGCTCGCAGGTCATCCAGTTCCTGACGGATTTCAGCTTTCGCATTGCCTGAGACCCTGTCCGCTTTCGCTTCCAGCTTATCCATTTTGTTATTTAAAGCATCGAGCTGGTTTTTTGCTTTTTCAATATAGTCTTCTCGTGAGGCCATTTTCTTCTCCTGTTTTTGAGACATCGCCTACTGCGTTAACTCAGTCGATTCGGCAGATTCTGTTTCCGCTGCATGATTCAACAATGAACGCGCTGCGATAATCGAGTTCAGCACGTTTGCGAGGGTCGATCGTACTGGCCCGCCCTCATCTTCTTCCCGCATCTGCGCGCGCACATCCTGCTCCCAGATCTGCAGAATTCGATGACGCATCGAAACGCTGAGCTCATCGCTGTTCACCAGCGTATGGGGTGATCCGAAGGTACCTCGCGGGTCCAGAACGGCTTTTTCCATATCGATCACCGGCATGCCATGCACCGCGGCCTTCTCTGCCTTAGGAATGGCAGCATCGTCCGCGCTTTTTATAAAAACGATGTCACAGGGCGCCGCGGCAAGCACAGGTTCTGCTGTGACTGAGCGGAATAATCGCTCCCACCTGGACAGCTGACGCGCAGCCATAACCACCAGATTGGCGTGCAGATCCGCAGCCGCCTGCGGGATAACCTGACTGGCAGGGCCTTCGGCGATTCGAACTTTGTCCAGATTGAGATGGAAAAAACCGGCAAATGCCTCAATCGCCTGACCGTGTTTACGCGCCACTTCAGACCGGGTCTGCCCAGCTGCCATCGACGCCGGTGGCGGATGTGCAACACCACCAAATTCAGGCGCATAGGCCGCGAAGGCACGGATGCTCTGAGGAACCTGATAAGCGTGTACAGGAAAGTTCACGCCGTCAAAGCATTCCGCTATGCGGTTGGCAAAACGAAACACACTGTAATCCTCCGCCGCGATCATTTCATCTTTGTCCGTGCTCGCGCCAATTGCAGTGACCACCCGTTCAATATGGTCAGAGCCGTTCTCGTTGACAAACCACAGGTGGGCAGGCGACTGCCGAATCAGATCCCAATCAGTATTGCCCAGCAGTCCCAGCACATAGTCGTATTCGCGCGACTGTTTCATGACGAGATCGGGTTTACATTCATCAATTTTTCGCAGTATCGCTGCACTGCGAGGCGAATCCCAACGGGTATCGTGGCGGATGGTGACACCTTCCGGGGCGAGGCGGACCACAAGCTCCGCCATCAGGGTGGCGTCGCGATCGAGCATTGCATCCCGATCACGACGCATCTGATCTGCATCGTCAAAGAACGCGGGCACCATTGATGGATCGTGGCACACATGGAACAGCTCCAGCTCACAGCCAGTCGCTTTCGCAAGCGCAATGGCGCGATTGATAAGAACTGACTCCTCGGGCGCTCCAGGTTTAACGAGATCAGGGCTGATCACCACCAGGACGCGATTCAGCGCAGTGTCTTTTGCCACCGGCTGGTTTTTGTCTGATCGACTTTTTATGTCTGTAATCATTTGTTTGACCTCTTTCGCGAATTCACTAAGAGAGGTGCAAACTGCGTGCCAGGGGTTTTAACAGGCCCCCAGTGGGTTTCTCAGGGCATCTGGCGGGAATCAGGCCATTCTGCGACGTCGTTTGTGCATATTCTGCAATCCGGTCTGCAGAACATGCATAAATACCGTTCGTTAGCTGTACTTATCTGCCCAGCGAATGGCAATCCCAGGATAAATTCTGCTGGAACAGATGTTGCAGGCAACAAGCTGGAGCACCTAAGCACACTTGTGAGAATGGAAGGATCCGGCAGATGCAGGAACTATCAAAACTTTTTCAAGGCGAAGTCAGCGACGAAAAAGGACACTCGTTAGGATACATAGAAGAAATTTTGTTTTGCGGGGAATCCGGGCGTATCCAGGCTGTCATTGTCAAATCTGAAAACCACACGCGAATGCGAGTCCCGTGGACAGAACTGTCCGTCGAAGACGATGCCTGCATCTTGCACAGGGTCAGGCACCTTCGCTGAGACAAACCCCTCACTCAGCGTTGCTCTTATCGCCGGCGACCGGTCCTTCTTCATATTCATTCAGGCGGTTGTACAAAGTTCGCAGCGACATACCCAACATGTCTGCCGCTGCCTGTTTATCATCACCATTTGCTTCCAGCGTGGCCAGGATCAATTTCCGCTGCGCGTCATCAATCGACTCACCAACTGAAATCTTTAACACTTCGCCGCCTGCGAGGCGATCATTTTCCGGCAAGTGCTCCGGCAGAATTTCAGCGTCCGCCAAAATATAAGCCTGTTCGATGGCACTGCGTAACTCACGCACATTACCTGGCCAACTATGTTGCTCAAGCTGCGCCAGAGCCGCCGCTGACAGAGTTATTGTTTGACCACTTTTTTCATTATGCGCATCTATGAAAAACTGCGTGAGGCCAGCTATATCGCCCTCACGCTCCCGCAGGGGTGGCAGTCGAATCGGAAAGCGGGCTACGCGGTAATACAGATCCTCGCGCAGCAGATTGTCAGCAATTGCGCTCTCCGGTTCCCGATTTGTGGCCGCTATAATACGCACGTCGCTGTGCAAATCCGCCTCCCCCCCTACCCGGCGATAAGCGCCCGTTTCGAGGACCCGCAGCAGTTTCGCTTGCAGTTCGATGGGCATTTCCGCGAGCTCATCAAAAAAAAGCGTACCCCCCTGCGCGCGTTCGAAGAAGCCCGCATGCCTGCGTTCGGCGCCACTGAAACTGCCTTTCTCATGGCCAAACAACTCGCTCTCAAACAGATCCTTGGGAATCGCAGCACAGTTCATGGCCAAAAACGGCCCCTGTGCTACCTCACTCATCTGATGCAGCGAGCGGGCGACCAGTTCTTTACCCGTTCCGCTCTCACCTAACAGCAACACGCTGGTATCCGTCGGCGCAACTTTACGCAGGAGTCGATAAAGTTTGCGCATCTTTGTGGAGCTTCCGCGAAGTTCACCAAATTGATCAAGCGGCTCTATGTCCTGATCTTCCTGCAGCGTAACCGTATGCCTGGCTTCTTCGAACACATCAGCCAGAAGCGGCCGCAGAAAGTCAGCATCAAAGGGTTTACAGAAGAAATAAGTTGCCCCCTGCGCGATCGCCTGACGTACCCGGGATGCATCATCTTCATCCGCCATCAGGAAAACCTCAGAGATACCCTGATGACTGGCTGTTTCAATCAGAGCTGCCAGATTGATATCAGGCAGATCCATGTCGAGAAACCAGACCCTCGCATTGGCGTCGTGTGCCGCAGGGTCTGTAGACACGACAACGTCAAACCCTACTGATTCAAGCAGCGCTACCAGCGCATTTGTGTGCTCAGAGGGTTGATCAAAAATGCGCGCGCGAGGATTGCTCAAAGTACTGGCGCCCGGTTTATGTCAGACATCAGAAACATGCTGCCCATGCCAGTCAATACACCCATTCAGAAGGAAACCTTAGTATCGTCGTACCCAGCAGCCATGGCAACGACGCACTTGTGTCCTGGCAAAGCTTGACACTACTATCGAGCCACGAGGGTCATACAACATGCGTGGCAGTGACGCTACGCGAACAGGGGAGAATAGAGATGAGCGAAGCTGGCCAGGCCTGGCATCTACGCGGTAACTGGGCACCGCTGCGGGAAGAGAAAACCCATCACAATCTGGCTGTTGAAGGCACTATCCCGACAAGCTTAAGTGGTGTGTACATGCGCACAGGTCCCAACCCTGTAAGTGGCGACTCTCCGCACTGGTTTCTGGGCGACGGCATGGTACACGGCATACGCATCGAAAATGGCAAAGCGATGTGGCACAAGAACAGGTTCATCAAAACACCCAATGTCACCAACCCCGGGCACAAACCGGACAACCCATTTGATTTGAGCTACGGCACGGGTAACACTCATATCATGCAGCACGCAGGTAAGATACTTTGCCTGGAGGAAGCCCACTGGCCCTGGCGTATTGATGGTGACCTCAACACCATTGGCGCAGAAAATTTTGATGGCGCGCTGACCTGCTCCATGACAGCCCATCCAAAAGTCTGTCCCGTAACAGGCGAGCTGCTTGCGTTCAGCTACTTTTCCTTTGAACAGCCTTTTTTAAACTACATTCGCATTGGTGCGGACGGCGCGGTCAAGCAGATAGAAGGCATTAACTTACCCAACATGGTGATGATGCATGACTTCAACATCACCGAGAATTACGCCATCTTCATGGACCTGCCGCTGGTACTCGACCTTGAACTGCTGGCGACCGGCGTACCGTTCTCCTTTCAGAAAGAAGCCGGCGCGCGGCTGGGTGTGATGCCGCGCGAGGGCTCAGCAGAAGATATCCGTTGGTTTGAGATTGACCCCTGTTATGTTTTCCACCCGGTAAACGCCTTCGACAGCGACGGTGTCATCACCCTCTACGTCTCACGACAGGAATCTGCTTTCAGCGGTGGCTCAGACGAATACGGCAACGTCGCCCGGTTGTGGCAATGGCAGATCAATCTCCATACCGGCACGGTCACGGAAACAGCCATGGATGACCGGCCAGGTGATTTCGGGCGGATAGATGACCGGCTAGTGGGCCAGGACAGCCGTTATGGTTATCTGATGGCTCTGGGTGGAGAAGGTAACAGCGAAGAACCGGTCTACGGCGACAAGTTGTACAAATACGATTTACCTGCGGGCACCTGCGAAGAACACCACCTCGGTGAGGGCATCCGCGGTTCAGAACCGGTGTTCGCGCCAGGCGGCACAGGTGAGGATGAAGGCTGGATTCTCAATCTTAACCATGACGAACGCACGGGTAAGTCCCGCATGCTCATCATAGACGCGCAGAACTTCAGCGCACCGCCTGTGGCTACAATCCATTTACCCGAGCGCGTGCCCTACGGTGCTCACGGCAACTGGATATCAGACTGAGCGTCGATACGGTGAGACGGGGAAATGTATTTTTTACCCGCTCACCGCATAAGTTGATCACCACCACTCTCTCCCGGCGGGTTTCTTTTTAATTCTTCGCCAATAACTCGGACTTCGCATATTCGGTTATGGCTTTATAGTCTGCTTTACCATTGCTGGCGCGACCGAGGCTGGCTTTGATCAGCACACGTTTGGGTGTTTTGTAACCAGCCAGATGCTTACGCGCATGGGCCTGTATCGCTGCCTCATCCAGGGCCTGGTCACCATCGGGCTGGACCACAGCAGTGACCATCTGGCCCCACTTGTCATCGGGTAAACCGACAACCAGAGCATCCAGCACACCGGGATAGGTTTTCAGTACTTCCTCCACCTCTTCCGGATAAACCTTTTCTCCTGCAGTGTTAATACAGACGCTGCCGCGCCCCATGAGAATCAAAGTGCCATCTGCTGCAACTTTGCAGAAATCTCCCGGGATGGAATAACGCACACCGTCAATTTCAGGAAAGGTTTTAGCCGTTTTCTCTTCGTCTTTGTAGTAACCCAGAGGAATGGGGCCGGACTTGGCAACAAAACCGGCTTCGTCGCTGCCGGGTAAAACTTCACGGAAATCTTCAGTGAATACTTTGCAGCTTTCACCCAGTTCAAAACGCGCCACCTGCATGGTCCCTTCAGCCGTTGTTATCGAACGGCCAAAACCAACGGCTTCCGATGCACCAAAAGAGTCCGTGAGCACCATGCTGGTATTGTGTTTCAACAACCCGGCTTTCACCTCAGGGCTCCACATCACGCCGCTGGAGACCATGCCGAGCAGAGAGGAAATATCATACTTGCCCGGATGTTCATCCAGTTCGCGCAGCATTGGTTTAGCAAACGCGTCGCCGACAATGGCGAGGGCGTTAACTTTGCGCCGCTCTACTGTCTCCCACAACTCTTGAGCATCAAATCCGTGCCCTTCCAGAGTTACAATGGTACCTCCCCGAGCCAGGGTAGAGATGCCGGTGAACAGACCCGTGCCGTGCATTAATGGACAGCAGGGAATCGTGGTGCCACCGCTGACTGCAGCTGCGACGTTTTGAAGATGGGCTTCCATATCCGCTGCGGGCAGCAAATCAGGCGCTATCGCTGCACCTCCCCCCACAGCATGCCAGTGATCATCATGTGTCCACATGACACCTTTAGGCATACCGGTGGTGCCTCCCGTATACAGAAACAGTAAATCGTCGCCGCTACGCTGATGGCCCAAAGGTGCGCCATCACCGCGTTCAGCAAGCGCTTCATAGTTGCTGGAAAATGAAGCTGCAGGATAGTCTTCACCGCAGACTTCTACCCAGAGCGATACTTCCGGCAGGCGATCCCGGAGCGCTTCAACATGGCCCGCAAACTCACGGTCGTAGACCACAATCTTTGCATCCGAGTTGTCCAGGATGTACCACAGCTCTTCATCCACATATCGAAAATTCACGTTCACGTGGGTCAAGCGCGCCTTGAAACAGGCGCCTAACGTCTCACTATAGGCGGGAGAATTGCGCATATAAAAGGCAACCTTATCTCCCGTCTGCGCACCGTGCTGTAAGAACCCGGCGCCAAGATTGTTTGTCCGGCGGGTGAAATCCGCCCAGGTAATCACCCGATCACCATGAATCAGACACGCTTTGTCCTGCGGCACCACCTCTGTAATGCGATCCAAAACATCTCCGTAATTCCAAGCCATGCTCCCCTCCCAGGATAAAAATTGATGAGTCGTGCCATCACCTGCTCACCAGAAGCGATGGTTGCACCGAATACCGATTTATCTTACCGAGACGCTGTCGCAGTAGCCATGCCTTTAGCCGGGGGGACTGCGCCCCTGACGCTGGCACCATAACCAGGCTAGACTCCAGAATGCTGCAACATCCGGAACGCAAACAGTGAGCGATAATTCGAGAAAACGCTGTGTTGTTGTCATGTATGACACTCTGTGCCGACATTTCATGCCCAGCTACGGCAACAATTGGATCAAAGCACCCAACTTTGCCCGATTGGCCAGGCGATCAGTACAATTTGATAACTTTTACGTTGGCTCCATGCCCTGTATGCCAGCCAGACGCGAGATGCACACCGGTCGCTATAATTTTCTGCACCGGTCCTGGGGTCCGCTGGAACCCTTCGATGATTCAATGCCCGCCATTCTCGATGCCAGTGGTGTCCATACTCATAAAGTCACCGACCACTATCACTACTGGGAAGACGGTGGCGCCACATACCACCAGCGCTTCACAACCTTCGATCTGGTCCGCGGTCAGGAAGGTGACAAGTGGATCGGCGACGTGGACAAGCTTCGCGATCCGAACTATGGCGCGCAGCGGTGGCCAGAGCATCAGCGCGTGAGACTGCAGAAACAGGACAATATCAATCGGGAACACATGACAAGTGCATCCGAACAGCCGCAGCACAAAACTTTCAGCCTTGGGTTGGATTTTATCGAACGCAATCTCCAGACAGATGACTGGTATCTGCAGATCGAAACCTTTGATCCCCATGAACCCTTTTTCTCTCAGCAGGAGTTTCATGACCTTTACCCCCACGAGTACGACGGTCCTGCATTCGACTGGCCACCCTATCGGGAAGTGCGCGAAGATGAGCAGACCATCCAACACATCCGATATATGTATGCGTCTCTTGTCTCATTCTGCGACCAGCAACTGGGCCGCGTATTAGATCTGTTTGACAAACACGATCTATGGGAAGACACCCTGCTGATCGTAAACACAGACCACGGTTTTCTGATGGGCGAACATGACTGGTGGGCCAAAGTGGTCACCCCGTTTTTCCAGGAAGTGGCCCACATTCCTTTCTGGATTTACGACCCGCGGCAGCCGGAGTGTGTTGGCCACAGGCGCAATGCGCTTGCGCAGACCATTGATCTACCACCTACAATCCTGGATTACTTTGGTGTCGATATTCCCGCCGACGTACAGGGTAACAACCTGGCAAGTCGAATGCGCACAGATGAGCCGCATCGAGAAGCAGTTTTATATGGTGTGATGGGCGGTCAGGTGAACGTCACCGACGGCCGCTATGTCTACATGCGTGCACCCACCACCGAAAACAACACCCCATTATTTGATTACACCCTGATGCCGACCCACATGCACAGCATGTTTTCGGTCCGCGAAATGCAAAACTGGGAAAAACACGAAGGTTTTACATTTACGAAAGGTTGTCCTGTTATGCAGATCCCGACCCGCACGCCAAAAGCTTTCCTCAGTAACAAAACACCCTACGGTGCCGGGCGCACCGCTACCTTACTGTTTGATGTGGTCAACGACCCGGCCCAGGAGCAACCCATTTTCGATATGGAAATCGAGGCTCGCATGCTGAGGCTGATGATCAGAGAAATGGCGCGCAACGACTGTCCGCCAGAACAATATGAACGTCTGGGGATCCCTGCAGCTGCTAAATCTGCTCCGGGACATCATGACAACAGCATTACGATGCCAACAGATACGGAAATTCGGGCCGCGTGTGTATTGCAAAGCAGGACTGGACAGGAAGCAGCCATCAGTGGTGTCCGGGCGTCACCCATGATGCCGTTTCGCAGCCTCATGGAAAATGAACCTCCGTTCCCGCATAACCTGCGTTTGAAACGGGAATATCCACACAAATAAGCTACTGTTATCTCTAAGATCAGCAAGCCCAGGTTGATTCAACACCCCTTGAAAAAGATGACATTGTGCGCTTACCGAACAATTTTATTCGAGGTATCAGAGATATGCCGGTAGATCTTTATCCGCTCTGAAAACGGTTTAGTTACGCGACATTAGAACATTTTCGCCTAACCGCCTCTCGTTTGGAAAGCTCTGGGTCGCCAGATAGAAAGCTCTCGCACATCCTACCCGATATCTGTCGTGCAGCTCGGCAACAATCACGCTGACGTCATCAATCCAGTTCTGACTGTGTTCGAACACTTCCTTTTCCGATCCTTCAATATCCAGTTTTAACAAGTCGATGTGAGTCAGACCAAAACTATCTCTTAAGGAAGAAATCGACAGGCCTTTGATTTCCATTTGCCGAGAACTTTCGCGCGGATTTGTTTTATCGGTAGAATCAACTCTAAAACCCCAATGACCCTCTTGAGGATCCCACAACCCCACAGGCTCGTCCGTATGCCAGATTGCTGCTTGTACCGCAGAAATCTGCGGGAAATTCTCGATATTTTTCTGCAGCGCCGTGAAATTCTCAGGATGTGGCTCAACACTGATGATCTGAGCGTGGGGATAACGTACCGCAAAATACACAGAGGAATAACCGACGTTAGCACCGCCATCTATGATGACCTGCGGCTCCCGATCCAACTCGAACTCATATTCAAGTTTCCAGAATATCTGCAGCAATGTGACCAGATCCGTAGTATTCGGCCTAACAGTAAGCGGGACGCCTGCAACTTTGACCTGTACCGGAGCATCACTACCTAAGAGCGTTTTCAGAAGGAGATTTACACCTCCAATACCTAACAGACGTATGCAGTTAACTGCGTCACGGATTCGGACATACGACTGACGGAGCCATTGGCTCATAACGTGTTTCCAGTTGTGAAAAGGCTAGTTTTAAGTAGTAGCATACGTTGAACAGCCCGGGACTTTAAGCCAGTCACCAACGACAAAGAAGCCTCCATTCTACCTGACAGCGGATCCGACCAGTGCACTTAAACTTTGATTGATATGAAGCAGTCGACAAAACGTGAGATTCGCTTGTTAAAAAACGCAAGCAAGCTCTTTTCCAGTTCGACTCTGGCAGCTGCAATTGGCGTTGTGTCGTTTGTTTTAACCGCGCGCATGCTAGGCGCTGATGGATATGGCAGTCTCGCTCTGGTGGTCGGTTTCACAACTGCAATTCTGCGTTTATGCGAATTCCAGGCCTGGCAGGCGCTAATTAATACAGCGGCGAACTATCAATCTCAGAATGATGACCTGAAGATAGCCGCTCTTTTCAGGCTGGGGTTCAGTCTGGATTTCTGCGCCTGCGTAGCTGCATTCCTAATCGGCCTGGCCAGTGTCGCTGTCACGGCGGACATTTTTAACTGGCAACCTGCTGTCAGCCAGGCGGCTGAGCTCTATCTCTTTGTTCTCTTGATCAGCGCTAGAGGTACACCGACTGCGATTCTGCGATTTTATGATCGATTCGGAATTGTTGCCGCACATCAGATCATCAGTGCAATCGTAAAACTGGCGGTGGTTCTTGTCGTAACCCTGCACAAGCCTACGTTTCAGAATTTTATTTACGCCTGGATGTTTTCGCACATTGTTGAATATCTGCTCCTTCAGGGTATGGCTGTCGCGATCTATCGATCAAAAAACAACAAGGTGCCCGGTAAAAAGTCTGTGGCCATGCGGGAAGTAGCCTCCGCCCGGCTTTTTCGATTTCTATTCATCTCAAATTTCGACAGCTCCCTTAAGATGGTAAGAGAACTTGACGTTCAATTCGTTGCGCTGTACGTGGACGAAAGTGCCGCCGGCATACTGCGGGTCGCGCGGCAGCTTGCTGGTTTTGCGGGCAAGGTGTTGGATGCCTTCTATGTCGCAATTTATCCCGACCTTGCTATGCTGTCTGCGCGACGTGAATGGCAGAATTTAAGGGCATTTGTCGCGCGCAGTGCTCTTTATGTCGGCCTCCTGGCGCTATTGGGATTATCTGTTTTTGCAATCACGGGTGCCTGGTTTCTCAATCTGATATTCGGCGAAGACTACGCAAGTGCATACGGCATTACGTGTATCCTTTTGTTTTCCATGGTCTTATGGGGTTTTGCTCAGCCGATTGCGCCTGCAATTCTTGCTATCGGTAGACCCGGTGCATCACTTGTTGCACACAGCCAGGCCGCACTCGTCTATTTAGCTATGCTGATATTGCTGGTTCCTGAAATGGGTATCATCGGTGCTGGCTGGGCTATGTTTTCGCTTTATGCCTGCTGGGCGGGAGTGATGCTGTTCGCCTATCAAAAACTTGTACCGAGAACTCAATGATTCAATACACCCGCATGCCGATCCAAAAGCGCTGTTGCGAAGCTGAGTCCATAACCTGATGTGTGGCGTATTCGGATTTGTTGTAAAAGATTCGCAGGTCATTCCGGAGCAGCTAGTAAAGCGAGGTCTTCAAGCCTTACGCACGCTTGACCATCGCGGGCCAGACCAGCGGGATTACCGATGCATCGATGGCGTATTTCTTGGCCACACCCGACTGTCAATCATTGATCTCAGCGATGCGGGTCGACAACCCATGTCCAGTCGAGATGACCAGGTGATCGCCACCGTC
>Ga0180435_10003057_pt1 | contig 16919 bp, 13 predicted proteins | sample SS_ome_3_FD_132467 | JGI IMG/M metagenome (GOLD analysis project Ga0180435, IMG submission 132467) | Hypersaline lake sediment archaeal communities from the Salton Sea, California, USA - SS_3_S_1 metaG | ecosystem: Environmental > Aquatic > Non-marine Saline and Alkaline > Hypersaline >...
CGGTAGGATGGTTGGTCTGCATAGTAAACGCTATTTGTACCGCGCCAATCTGGTGACATAAAAAGCTCAAAACTCGGGATATTGTGGCCGGAGATACCGATCCAGCGCCGTTTTTCACCCGGGGTAATGCTGAGATCCATATTTTCGGATTCTACCCGAAAATATTGAACCTTCAGGCTGTTAAGCCTTTTTTTTAAGTGAGCGGCCTCTTGGTATATGCGTTGCCATTCCTTGATGGGGTCCCGGCGGTTTAAGAAGCAGGCTTTTATAATTTGATCGGCATACGCTTTTTGGGACAGACTGGCATGTTGGGCCAAAGCTTTGGTTGGAAACATACACAAGGTCCAACTAAAGTGTCCCTGTTCTTCGCGCTTGTCCAAAATGTCGCGAATATACTTTCGAGCGATAGCTACCTTGCCGATTTTAACCGGATCCACGTGGCTGAGATGGGTGATATCTTGCGGGGCGTGCAAAAATATGCTCCCGTTTAAATTTTGATATAACGCTTTATCTCCCGGAGGCTGGAAGACCAACTGTTGCGAATTGGCGATGTCGAAAAAATGGCGTTCCATGGTCGGTGTCGCGTCTGATCGCAGAACCGGATGCATGCCCATCTCTAAAAGCCGGGCTTGCAGGTTTTCGGCCAATTTAACAGCCGGAATGTTATAGCGTATCAAGAATATTTCACCCCGTTTGAGTTTGACGCTACGCGCAGTTTTTAGCCCCCACAACAGTACATCCGCGTATCGTTCCAATTGTGTCATTGTAAACATATTCAACCTCAATTAATAATTTAGGTGTTGTTTAATAAAGATCTGTTTTTAATTAATCTTTTAAGAAAAGGCTATGATATTCATCCTCGGACAAATGGGTTTTTAACAGTCGTGTCAGCAGATCGAAAATTTCTGCCAATTCCTGACCGGCCATACGCTTGACCAGCGTTTGCACGACAGCATCGTCTGAAAATTTTTGAAGATAATAAATAATCGTTTTTTCATCTGTCTCACGGTTGAATCCGAATCCGACGAGTCCGTCATATTCATCAACAAATTTATGGTTGTGCTTCGCCATGTCAATCCCTACCTCGAATAGTATTGCGGCTGTCAGAATAGTACTCTGTTTTGCACTCACTCAGTTTTTTGTTTGGCAACAAATTCATACCCTTTAGCGAGAGGCAAAACATAGTTGATATCAACTGCTTCTAATTCGTGAAACCGCAGTGTCAGCCTTGTGTTGTCCTGGTTTCATTTTCGTGTCATAGCTGTCCTTCTTTTGCTCAACAACGCAACTTTCGCCTGAATACCTAAATTTGCGTTGATAAAAATTTTTATGCTTCATATTTAGAGACTGTCTATGACCTTGTAGTATATAGATTTCGTATCATACTTCGTTCTGCGCGTTAGGGTATGAAAATTTTCGGCCCTATAACCAATATCAAGGTAGCCCATCGGCATGACTCACAATCTTATTTGGGGTTATAGTTCCGAAATTTTTTAAAAACTGTCAAAATTGTAAGACGATATCATTTTATATTAATTGTTTAGCTTGCTCTGCATTCGGGTGCGCACACCCAACCACGATTCAGCGTGGTTTAGATTAATATCGTCATACGTAAAATTCGATCCGCAATCAATAGTGAAATGAAAACGTTTCAAACCAACGATGGGATTAAGATTCGCTTTAAAACATTTGCTTGCCAATCGGCTGCATGCAAAGGGACCGTTGTACTCCTAAGCGGCCGAAGTGAATTTATCGAAAAATATTTGGAAACTGTGGATGATTTAATCATACGTCATTTTGATGTGTTTACCTTTGATTGGCGTGGTCAAGGATTGTCGGATCGATTGTTACCGAATCGCCATAAAGGCTATGTCGCGTCTTATGATGATTATTTGGAAGACCTTAATATCTTTATGGATACGATTGTCAAACCAAAGGCTAAGCAGCCCATCATTTTCCTGGCCCATTCCATGGGCGCCCACATTACCCTTCGGTATTTACACGATTATCCAAAAGTCGTGGATCGTGCCGTTCTAACTTCACCTTTAATTGACATTCCTGGACCGGAATGGCTTAAACAGGTTTTGAGGCTTTTGGTACATCTGGTAACTCAACTGGGTTTTAAAACACGCTATGCCACGCGATCCATGAATTTTGATCCAACCAAAAAACACTTCCTGGGGAATCAGCTCACCAATGATCGACGCCGGTTCCAAGACACTATCGATAAAATCTTGACCAATCCGAATTTAGCAGTGGGCGGAGTTACCTTTGGTTGGTTGTCTGCCATGTTCGCATCTATTCGGCAGATGTCGGCCAAAAATTTTTGTCAACACATCACAACACCCATATTGATCCTATCCGCCGGTTCGGATACCATCGTGTCAACTAAACATCATCAGATTGTTTGTCAACGATTGCCAAATTGCCGATTAATAACGATTTCAGGTGCATTGCATGAGATTTTGATCGAAACCGATGCGGTACGGGAAAAAATATGGGTTCAATTTGATGATTTTGTCGTAAGTCCGAACCAGAACTGAAATGTCTGTTGCAGTGGCGATGAATTTATCGTAAAAATGGATCTTACAGACGCAATAAAACGGGATCGTAAAATTACCGTCAGCACAAGCAGAGGAGGCCGGGTACATGAAATGGAAAGACTCAGATGAAGCAATAAATTCCAGCGAGGATGCCGGTAGCGCATTCGAGGAAGACTATTCACCTTTACGAAGTAGAAATTTTAACCTGGGGGCTAAAGCTGCAGCGCTTGTCGCCCAGCCCGGCATGTGGATATTATTTGTCGTGGTTATATTATTGCTGGTTATTTTGTTAACGTTTTTTTCGAAGGGTGAAACAAGTTCCCAGAACGCTGACTTGAACCGGAGGTTGCAAGAACTCGAGCAAAAAGTAACATCCCTTGCAGCACAAAATAAAAAAATGGATGATCTAATTCAAACAGCCCAGAAATCAACCGAACCCATGCTGGTTCGCCTGGACCGCATGGAATCCAAGTTCGGTGAACAGCTCAACGATTTTCAGAAGCAATTAGAGCAGCTAAAACGATCTCAATCCCAAAAAAGTCCACCGAAAACTACCCCAAAAACCAGTACGAAGAAGTCTACTCAAAACGTTGGTAAAACCTACATTGTTCAAAAAGGGGATACCTTGTATAGCATCAGCAAACAGTTCTCTCAATCTGTGTCCCAATTGCGAAAGCTCAACAAGCTGTCTTCCAGTGAAGCCATTTTTCCCGGGCAGAAATTGATTGTTAAGCCCTGAATTGAATCCGATTTCGTGGAAGACCACGGGGTGTATGCCCGTGGATGAATTTAGAACAACAAATTGATTGCTACGGTGCGATGTCACCCCAAAATAAGATGGATAACCGCGGCGTGGCCGGAGAAGAAGACGGGTATTTTGGTGTGTCCATGTGTTTACCCGTGAGGATCCGTTACGATGACCAACGCAACAGCTTCTGATTCAAATCCATTCAGAGCCATTATTTTTGACTTGGATGGCACCCTGCTCAATACGCTCAATGATATTGCCGGTGCCATGAATCAGGTGCTGTTGGATAACGGATTTCCATCGCACCCAATTGATACGTATAAATATTATATTGGAGACGGACTGGAGAAACTCATTGAGCGGGCCCTACCCAATGAAAATATGATTCCGGGGTCATTATCCGAGTACTTACGAGCTTTCCGGACCGTCTATGCCAAGAATTGGCAAGCATCCACCCAGCCGTACCCGGGTATTCCAACCTTATTAACACGCTTGAGCCAACAAGATGTTCGTTTGGCAATATTGTCCAACAAAGCCCATGAATTTACTTTGCAGATGGTTGATGTCTTACTGGGCCAATGGAAATTTATAAAGATACTCGGCGCCGGCTCGGACTTTCCTAAAAAACCGAATCCCGCGGCTGCCATACATATTCTCAAAATGATGAAAATAAGGGGTGAAGAATGTCTTTTGGTGGGTGATTCCGGTGTTGATATGCAAACGGCCCTGGCTGCCGGAATAATCCCCGTTGGCGTGACGTGGGGATTTCGACCCGAGTCCGAGCTGCGGCTTAATGGCAGCCGCTTCATCGCCAAGCATCCATTGGATATTCTACGTTTTTTCAGAAGCGACTGTAAGGAGTAGCTCAGGCCATTTATGATCCTGAATATCCCTTGATTTCGCCAACGGCCTGCTCTACAGTCGCTATAATTTCATTTGATCGCATGGCTTCAAGAACGGATTCAATATCCCGGTACAGTTCACGATCATGGGACAAGTAGGGAACACGCCTGCGAATGGCCCTGTGGGCGGCCAAAGTGCCAGCACCGGCTTGCAGTGGTGCTTGCTGATTCAGCAGGTCATAGGCCTGCGCCGCACACAGAAACTCAATGGCGATAACGCGTTCGACGTTGCGCAGGATTTCCTGTGTTTTTCGAATGGCAATGGTCCCCATGCTCACATGATCTTCCTTGTTGGCTGAAGTGGGAATGGAATCGATGCAGGCGGGATGGGCAAGCGATTTATTTTCTGATACCAGTGCGGCGGCAACATATTGGCCGATCATATAACCCGAGTTGAGTCCGCCTTCGCTGACGAGAAACGGCGGCAGTCCACTGAGTTGTGGATTGACCAGGCGCTCAATACGCCGTTCGGAGACACTGCCCAATTCAGCTAGACCCATGGAAAGGTAATCGGCAGCCATGGCTATGGGTTGACCATGGAAATTACCACCCAGACGCACGTCTTCGATCTCTGGAAAAATCAGCGGATTGGTTGTTGTAGCGTTGATCTCGATGTCGATAACACGTTTGGCGTGTCCGACAGCATCCTTACTGGCACCATGAATTTGGGGCGAGCACCGCAGGGTATAGGCATCTTGAATACGAGAACAGCCTTTGTGTGATGGGATAATCTCTGATTCCGCAGTTAATCTCAGAATGTTATCTGCGGTCATGATTTGGCCGGGATGGGGGCGGACCTGATGAATACAGGGATCGAATTCAGATTGACTTCCCATCAGGACTTCAAGACTCATGGCACAGGCAACGTCGGTCATTTTGGACAAACGTATGGCATCAAACACCGACAATACACCGATGGCGGTCATGACTTGGGTACCATTGATGAGGGCCAGACCTTCTCCGGCTTCTAATTTCAATGGCGCCAAGCCCAATTTGTCCAGGGCCGCCTGTCCGGGCAACCGTTCACCCTTGAAAAAGGCTTCTCCTTTTCCGATTAGGACCAAGCCCAAATGAGCAGTGGGCGCCAAATCCCCACTAGCCCCCACAGAGCCTTTTTCGGGTATTACCGGGGTGATACCCTCGTTGAGGAACTGTATGAGTCGTTCAACAGTTTTGACCCGGCACCCGGCGTGCCCCATGGACAAGTCGTGAATTCTGACAGCCATGATGGCACGCACGATTTCCTCTGACAGGGCCTTACCGACACCTGCAGCATGACTCATTAGTATATTGGTTTGCAATTGTTGGGTGTCTTCTGATGAAATGGTAACATCGCATAAGGCACCGAAACCGGTCGTAATACCATATATAATTTTTTTTTCGTTTACCCATTTATCAATTAGCCGGCAGGCCGTTTCAATTCGTTGACGTCCTTCCGGCGTTATTGCCACAAGACGATTACCGCGAGCTACGGCCTCGAGTTCATCGATGGTCGTGGGTGATTGGTCAAGAAATATTGTTTGCATGGTAACAGGACAACCTCCTTCATAGGCATATCAATATATTGTTTTTATAGCTGTTCATTCAGAATCAACTTGATTGGCTTAAAATCGGGGCCAATGCGTCAAAATCGTTGATGATATGGGATGCTCCGGCTTCTTTGAGGGCACGACTCAGCGAATTTTTGTTGGGCGCGGTTGCCGTAAAACCGATGCCGGAATATTTATACTTTGAATGCCTGGCAGCCAGCATATCATCGGGCATATCGCCGATATAAAAACATTTTGAAATTGAATTGATGTAGGATTCAGCAATGGTGTCCAGCATGTAGGGATGGGGTTTGCTGAGTGAAACCAAACGTCCGTTTTTTTTCCGTGCAACGCGCTCAGCGTTTAAGCAATCATCCAGCGTCAGGACCGAACCGAAATAAGGCGAAATTTTAAATTTTTGCAGCGGATAATAAGCCTCGGCCTTGGGGCGCCCCGTGGCGATGGCCATCAGATTCTTTGTTGCCAGTTCTTGCAATGCGTTTGGATCGACCAGCAGTTTTTCCAAATTGATCAGGCCCTCTGACTTATGAAATAGGGGCGGCAAGTTGTAGGTTTTAGAAAAAAGATCCTTTCCTAAATAAAGTTCCTGAAATATTTGTTTGACGATATTGCCATCACCCACATCGTTGGCAGACAACTGTTGAACCAAGCGGTTGGTTTGGCCGTTATGTTCACAGAGTAAATTTTGTAAAGGCGTGTCGTGTGATTGAAGAAAATGAATCAACGGGCTTATATTGGTATCTTTGAGTACTTGTCTATAAATTATCCAAGAATCTCCGCTGGGTATATCGTCTGCCCCACGAACCCGCAACATGAGTAAATCAAGGATTCGATACGTTAATTCCCAATCATTGTTGAGGCCGCCGGTCTGTTTGACCGCGGCGATTTCCTCAAGAGAAAAAAGGGGGTTCGGCAACTGGGCCCAGCCCGGTGCGTCTTTGAAAAACAGCCGGGCGGTCATCCGCACAGCTTCCCGATAAGATGCCGACACATCCACGAGGACACCATCCATATCCAGAACAATTAGATTTTGGCCCTTAGTGCTCATGACGATAAAATTTCCACCAAGTTTCGTATGGCTTGCATATAAATTTGCCTACCCTTGAAAAAGATATCGTTGTGGTTGGCCGATTCTACTTTTATCAGTTCTTTTTGGGTAGCGGGGCTGGCGTTGTACAGCGCCTGGCCGTCGGTATAGGGGATAATATGGTCGAATTCGGCATGGATGATCAGTGTGGGGTTTACGAATCGTTTAATTTTTTCCAGATTTTTAAATCCGTCATCCTCTTTGAAACCGATTGCTTGTGGGTCAATACCCAACAGTAATAATAGCGGAGCCGCCAATGCAAAACCACTTTCAATAATAAGACCATGAATTTCAGATGAGTAGGCAGCCGCCAACTCTATTGCCGATGCACTACCCAAAGAGCGACCCATAGCAATAAGTGGTCCCTCATGCTGGTTTTTCAAAAGCCAGTCTTGCACATAGGCGAATATTTTATGGCTGTCTGCCATCATGGTAGAAACGGTGGGCTGGCCGTTGGAACGGCCGTAGCCGCGGTAGTCCACGGGCAGAAAATTGATGCCCAATTGATTATAAAGGGGACCCAAATCATCATAATCTGATACGATTTCGCCATTTCCATGAAAAAAGAGAATATTGGCACAGCGCCTGTCTTGAACATGAAACCGCGCCCCCACATGGATTTCATCTGCCACCGGAATCAGTATGTCCAAACCGGCATTAGGTCTGTCGAGAGACGTCATTTCCGCACGCGGATGAAATAGAAACATGCTGACTTCGGGACGATCCAAAGCCGAATAATCCGGTTTTAATTCTTGTGTCATGCCAACATCCTCGTAATTATCTATATTTTTAAATGACACCATGCTTGCGCAGGATATGAAACCTAAGCTTTGATAGAATCCCAAATTCCAACAAACTTATAACCTTGAAAGAAACCGAAATTCAATCTCTTTTTTTGGTTCGAAAAACCTGTTATACAAGTTCTATGGGCTTGGTGATACGGAAATTTATGATGGTGCAAGTTGGTTTGAATTTTCCCATTAAAACGAAATTGTAAAATATGAAGCATATCGCCTATCTAAAAAATACTATCCAGGAGTATGCCTGGGGCTCCCACAGCGCCATTGCAGAACTGCTGGGCCAACGCATGCCGGCAAGCCGACCCCAAGCCGAACTGTGGATGGGGGCTCACCCCAAAGCACCTTCTTATGTGGCCACCGAAGATGGGTATCGATCACTGGCAGCGTTGATAGCGGCATACCCGACCGAAATTTTGGGATCAGAAACAGTTCACCGATTTAATCATCAATTGCCTTTTTTATTTAAGGTGCTAGCTGCTGCAAAGCCGCTTTCTATCCAGGCCCATCCTGACCGGAATTGGGCTGACAAGGGATTCGACCGGGAGGAGAAATTGGGTATACCTATGGATGCACCTGAGCGCAACTACAAGGATAGGCAACACAAACCCGAATGCATCTGTGCCCTCACTGATTTTTGGGGGTTGTGCGGTTTTCGGCGTATTGATACCATGGTGGGGCTGCTTCAACGTTTATGTCCGGCCACACTAAAAAAGGAGCTGGATATTTTCAGCCATGACGACCCGCAGGCAGCCTTAAAATCCTTTTTCAGTCGACTCTTGGCACGCAGCACAAATGAAAAGGTCGAAATTGTTACCGAAGCCTGTGATCAGGCCGGTCGAAGCCATTCAGATGACGCGACGTTTGAATGGGTAAGCAGACTCAATAGTACCTACCCACTTGATATCGGTATAATTTTTCCTGCTGTTCTTAATCTGGTTCACCTGAAAACCGGACAGGCGCTCTACATGCAACCAGGAGAACTACATGCCTATTTGGACGGTGTCGGCATCGAGATAATGGCGAATTCCGATAATGTATTACGGGGCGGATTGACCCCCAAACATATTGATGGTGCAGAATTAATGCGGATCCTAATTTTTGAGGAAAAGCGGATTGATATCCTGGAGCCAGAACCTCAGGCAGATGGTGCCGGTGTATACAAAACCCCCGCACGGGAATTTGAATTGTCGGTTATTTTGCTGAAAAACGGCGCCAGCTACCGAAGTTCCGACAAAAGAAGTGTGGAAATTTTGCTGTGCACAACAGGGCAACATCGCATCAAGCCGGATGGCAGGGCTGAAGCGACAGCGCTTGTCCAGGGCCAAAGTGTCCTTATCCCCGCAGCTGAATCGCCTTATGTCATCCAAGGGCAGGGAACCATCTACAAAGCGTCGGTTCCGTGATTTTACCCAGATGAAGCTTCGTATTCACTCGAAATTGAGGCAGACCTAACCAGCCAAATCATGGCACCGGTTTGCAGCCCTGACAGTAAAATAAAGTAAAATATCCAGATCGGTAGCCCCATCATGGTCGGTCGGACAGCCTCCCAGGCCCAAAAATCCATCCCCAAAATAAAAATAACCGCAAAAATATAAACGTATCGATTTGCCAGCCAGACAGGTTTGCTGAAAACAAGTTGACGCTTCCGATGCGTTAGGAACAGATGAACGGCCAAATATGTGGCAAATACTGCCGACATGACCCAAACCACCGGCAAGAAAATGCCTGGCGACAACAACTTCAAATAAAACAGTAACACCAGTACCTGACCAGCCAGAATGCTTGCGATGGCGGCCACGGCATGGACCCGTTTAAAATACAAGCCCAAAAAAACAGTGGGAAACAGAACCGCCAGGCCGGTAAAGGTCTGGGTGGCAATCTGCAGGATCGTAGCCGGTGGTTTCAGGGCCAGCAATAAACCGGCGATACTTAGAAAGATGACAAACAGGCGTCCACTCAGACTTGTTTGTACCTTGGATTTGCTGATCCAGGGGAGTATGTCTTGGGTGAAAATGGAGCTTAATGTCAGCAACTGTGAATCCATGGTGGACATCAAGGCCGCTAAGCCGGCGGCCAAAACCAATGCGGCCATAAAATCACCTGATATCAACGTCAAGGTCATGGGTAGAATCCGGTCGGCTTCTTTGCCGACCAAGTCCGGGAATGATAAATGGCCCATAACCCCGACAGATATGGGCAAGAAGAATACGATCGTACAAATAAGTGGATAAAACAGCATGGTTCGGGTGATGGCGTCCTGATTTTTGGCCGTGAAAAAACGTTGGAACAGCTGTGGAAACATGGGATCGCAGAAAAACCACAAGGTAATAAAACTGAACCAAATGCCATATGTGTATTTGGCTGTGCCGCCGGGTCTCGAAAACAGCTCTGAATTGGAATTTAATAGCTTTTGATGGGCCTCCAAAAAGCCACCGTGATGGCCGGCGACAATGACCAGGGCCGCTAAAAGCAAACCGAACATGAAAAGTCCTTGCACGAGGTCGGTCCAGGCGACTGCACGCATGCCGCCACGGAAAGTATATAGAACAATGACGGCGGTTACAATCAGACACCCATATTCATAGGGTAGGCCGATGAGGGCCTCTAACGCATAACCGGCCGCCATGGGCTGTAATGCCAGATAGGGAATGGTGAATATGATCATGACCAGGGCGAACAACCAGGAGAGTTGTGGGCTGTTGTATACATGCCGAACCAGTTCCGGTGGTGTGACACTACCATATTTTCTACCAACTTGCCAAATTCGGCGACCCAAAATCCAAAAAGTTAGGGCCATGAAGCCGGTACCGAACCCCATAATCGGGAAAAACGCATAACCGTCACGATAGCCTGCGCCGGAAGTGCCAAATACCGTAAACGCCGAGAAATTGGTGGCTGCCATGGTTCCCAACAAAACCAGGGAACCCAGTTTGCGATCGGCCAGAAAGTAAGTTTCGGGTGAGGATTTGATTCGGGTGCGGGCGAAAAAACCAATCATGAGAATTAAAGCAAAATAAGCAATTAGAACCGAGACTTTTACGATCATAATTATTTCCTAAACATTAAATTTGAATTCCGTACTGCCATTTGACTGCGGAAAGCGACATATCAATCCGAAACTTCATATATGCCCCACGGATTGTGGTACAGAATGAATCCTGATAAAAAAAGCCATCCCGAACACAGGTCGGGATGGCTTTTTTTGCCTGACATAACCTTATTTTAATTTGAATTCCCCGCTGCTTGGCAGCGGCCGCTGTAAACAGCGGGGGATGAATTCAAATTATGGATAAAGATCCTTTTTTTTGTGAACGTGCGGTGCCGAAATTCGAAGAATTTCGGTAAAACCCATAATACCCTGTAGCTTGCTGCAGGGATAGGGATTTCAGTTATCATAAGCCACCGATTAGATAGGTGGCGTTGACCTATCATAAGGAACCACAAAGTCGGTGACGTTGACCGTATTGGAGCGACGGCCTTTCGCCCTGCGGCGAAAGGTACACGTTATAATAAAATCGTGGAACACGATTTTATTAATTTGTAAAAACAGCTCCAAGTAAGTGGTTAGAGCTGGCGATGTGAATAGCTTCAATGTCCTAAGGTGTCAAGCGAAAATCGTGCTAGGCGGTCAGAATAATTCGGGCGTCAGCGATACTGCATCCATCTTGATGGACGATTACGGGATTCAGATCCATTTCTCGTATATCCGGGTACGCCTCGATCAGGTCGGAGCAGAGCAGCAGCAGGTTGATGAGCGCTTTTTCATCATAGGGCGGAATGCCACGAATTCCAGCCAGAATCGGAGCCGATTTGGTTTCCTTGATCATGTTCTTGGCACCCCGACGGGAAAGTGGCAATACGCGAAAGGAAACATCCTTGAGAACTTCCACCATGATGCCTCCCAGCCCATACATAATCACGGGTCCGAATTGATCGTCGATTTTAGTTCCGATTATGACCTCGACCCCTTTGTCGGCCATGGCAGATATCAAGACGCCGCGGATATCCGCATTCGGATCGAACGCTTTGGCATCAGACATTATTTTTTTGAACCCATTGCGAATCTGTTTGTCTGTTCCCAAGTCCAACAGCACACCACCGGCATCACTTTTATGCAAAATATCGGGTGAGACGATTTTTAAGACTTTGCGACCTTTAATTTGACGGGCCATGTCAACGGCTTCCTGGGCGGTTTTGGCTAAAAAGTCCGGTCGAATTTTAGCACCATGCATGCGCAGCAATGCTTTGGCTTCGTGCTCCAGTAAGGCCTTGCGGCTATCCGCCAATGCTTTTTCGATCACAGCGCGGCCTTCTTTTTTGGCTTTTTTACCCCAGTCGAAGACAAAGCGTCCTTTGGCGCGATATCCTTTGAGATACGTGCCATATGACGCCAGAGCCGAAATGCAGTGACAGGCAATATCCAGAGCGTCATAAACCGGAATGCCATAATATCGGAGCAGGTCAAGTGAATGCGGTTTGGCCGAGTTGTAAAGGCTGTGAAGGACAATGGGTTTTTTGCGGGAGCGGATCATTTTTCCCATTTGATGGGCGGCATCTTCTTCCATCAACGAGAGCTGCTTGGCAAAACGGATACCATAGCCCCCAAATAAGCCCACAATCAGCAGGCCACCCACACGGGGATCCGATAATATGATTCTGGCACATTCGGCAAAAACAGATGGGTCTGAGTCGGTTCCTCCGGCCACGTCGATGGGATTGATTACAGAGGCCGCTGCCGGCAAAATACGCTGGAGCTTTTGTTTGGTGTTGGGGCTTAATTCAGGTATATCGACGCCAAGGTCGGTCAGCAGATCCGCAGCGATGGTGGCATGCCCGCCGCCGTCGGCCAGTATGGCCACAGAATTGTTTTTCAAAGGCGGCAGTCCCGCCAGCGATTCTGCCACCGGAAAAAGAGCATCCGGATTTTCAACAACTGTTATGCCGGCGCGTTCAAAAGCCCCCTTGGCGACTTCTGAGATACCAGCCAATGCGCCCGTGTGTGACCCGGCAGATTTCTTGCCGCGAGAGGAACGGCCGCTTTTTAATAAAATGATCGGCTTATGACGGGTCGTCTGGTAAGCCTGCTGCAAAAATTCTCTGCCCATGCGCATGCCTTCCACATACATAAGAACAACCTTGGTTTGGGGATCCTGACTGAAGTATTGCAAGTATTCATGGAATTTTATATCGGCCTCGTTGCCGACGCCCACATAGGTGGAAAATCCTTTTCTACTCTTTAGCTTGGCTTCGGTGATGAGCGTCAACGCCATATTGCCGCTTTGGGTCAGCAGGCCGATTTCGCCTTTGGGTGAATCTTTCAGGCCCACCAAATTTAAGCCCAGATGCATGTTGATCATGCCCGAGGTGTTGGGGCCGATGATGCGAATGTTGTTCTTGGCAGCAATAGCGCAAACCTGTTTTTCAAGCTGTCTGCCGGCGTCACCCACTTCGCCGAAACCGTTGGCCAGTACCACGGCGCCATGAATACCTTTGCGACCACAATCCTCCAATATCGAGGGTACCGTACGGGCCGGTGTGGCGATCAAAGCCATATCGACCGGATCGGGAATAGCTGAGACCTGGGGATAGCATTTCAGTCCGAGTATCACGGATTCTTTAGGGTTGACTGGATAGATGCCGCCCTCATACTTTTCGTCCAATAGCGTGCGAATGGTCTGATAGCCCCGCTTGGTTTCATCTTTGGATGCACCCACAATGGCAACTGAAGATGCATTAAAAACTTTTTCAAGCATGATTACCTCTCTTTTACTTTTTTCGATCTTCAAATGATTTTAGGGCGTCCTGACGCTCTTTGGTTGCCACACATGCAAGGCAGGCTTCGATTTCAAAGTCCATTAAAGCCGCCATGCTGACTTCTCCCTGGGCCATTTGAAGCCCCTTTTTAATCATTTTTATTGAAAAGGCCGAATTCTCAGATATTTTTTGAGCCATTATTATGGTTTCAGCTTCGAGTTGTTCCAAGGGTACGGCCCGGTTGACCAACCCGATTCTTTGGGCTTCGCGGCCATCGATGTAATCGCCGGTGAAAAGGAGTTCCTTGGCTTTGGCCGGACCAATCAAGTCCTGAACCAGGCGCATGGCGCCTCCAGTGACCGAGGAAGTGACCTTGGCCTCCGGCGATCCGATCTGGGCTTCATTGGCAGCGATACGGATATCGCAGGCCAAAGCCAATTCATATCCTGATCCCAGAGCGTAACCGTTGATAGCGGCAATGGTCGGTTTTTCGAATCGGAGTATTTTACGCGTGGTTTCCTGCAAGGCTTCCAAATACTTGCGGTAATCTTCAATACTGCGGGTTTTACTTTCCTTGAGATCGGCTCCGGTTGAAAAGGCACGGCCTTGTCCGGTAACAACAAGGACCTTGATATCCGCATCCCGACCGGCATCCGCCATGGCGGATTGAAAATCAAGCCAGAGTTGGCGATTCATGGCGTTCAGGACTTTGGGTCGGTTCAGCTTGACCCATGCCTGCTGATCCTTTTTTTCATAGATAATACATTCGAAATTCATGTCGGGCTCCCTTTATGCGTGGCGGATTGATATTGTTTGATAACAAATAAATGCCGGTTGCGCTTTAAACTGGATGTTGCTACCTAGATCTTGCACGCGTCGGAAGCTTTCATAGGCAAGGCGTCCTAAGGGTGAAGTCGTAGTTTTTTACTTCGAACCCTTGGCAACGCAGCATATGGAAGCCTCCGACGCGCCCTCCGGGTGAAATTTGATGAGTAAATAAGGTTTTTCATCCTCAAAACCAAATGGGTTAATCGAACTCAAGCTGTAAAAGGTCCTATATCCATCTCAATTAAAGGTTTGAGAAAAATCTCATCAAATTTCATGCAGGATTCAGGTATTGTTGATAATGCGTTAAATCTTTGGCATAGGTTTCAAAATCCCGTTCAAGTGGAAAACGGGTGATGGTTTGCCCAACCATATCGGCCGTATCGATTTTATAGTGACCCTTTTCATTACGACTGGATAGGCGTCTGGCATTAGCAACAATGGCCTCTAAGGTGGCCGGCGTCATCTCTACAACCACGTTAACGGCAATGGTGTTTTCAGTTAGCGACATGTACGGTCTCCATTTTTCACCCGTGTTTGTACTGTTTGTCAGAATACGTTCCGATTCTGAGTAAACACCGTTACGCCTTTATCGTGAATTTGAATCGGAACAAATTTATGGCAGATAGTATACCATCTGGTACGGGCATTTTGAAAGCTATTAGCAGTTGCCAATTTGGGCGTCAAGAGATAGCATAAAGGCATGCGGTCCAAGCTAAGCGATTATCAGACGGAACAATTGCAAGCCCTCGAAGGCGTGATCGAATATATTTCCGGGCTCAAAGATGCAGATATTCTAAAACTGAAACATAAACTCTCCACGTATCTGAGTTTTCGTTCTGAAGTAAACCAATTCCTAACCACCCACTTTAAGGAGCTCTGCACCCAAAGTTGTTATCAAAGCCAGTTAAGTGCCTGTTGTACCCGTGACGGCATTATTACTTTTTTTGCGGATGTGGTCATTAATGCAATCCAATCCACGCAAATCGAGCGTGAGCAACTGATTGCAAACTTGAAGACCGGCTATTCACGTAACAAATGCATTTATCTGGGCGACTCCGGTTGTCAGTGGCAGATCAAGCCGCTGGTATGTGAAATGTTTCTTTGTCAGAAAGCGGAGGATGTTGTTTTTAAAGACAATCCATCCCTTGAAAAAGAATGGAATCGATTGAAACAACGTGCCAAGCAGTTTCGCTGGCCAGATCGGCCCGTGCTCTTTGATGAACTTGAACAGATATTTATAGACGCCGGTTATTCGTCATCCTTGATGTATTTGCACAAAAGTCCCGGGTTGTTGCGGATTAAAAACCGCAGTCAAAAAGCAATCAGAAGTCAGCCCTGAGCTGCTTTAAACCGAAGTCTTATGGCTGAATGTTTAGTTATCCACCAAATGTGGTTTGAAGGCCCGATATAAGGACTCGTCGATGACGGCCTCGTAACCGCGTAACTCGGCTATTATGCGGTTGTCTGCATCGATCAAGACACAATCCCCTCTCATTTTATGCGCGTTTACATCCTCGATTTGCAAGACGGCTGTCAGTCCATCAGTCGGAAATGCTGTGCGATACTGGCGATAATGTTTACAATAGCTTGGCAGGGAGACCGATCCGGTTTCTTCGTAGCACCAGAGTGTCGCCAATTGAAAGGCACAATCGATTGCCAGGGGATCGCTGATCCAGGTGCTTCGCAAGGGCTCTTGAATCCAATGCTCCGGCGCGGGTGCTGAAGAAATTCGGGCCGAGATTCCTTTTGAAGAGAAGTTGATAATCTCTTTGATGCCCCGCAGAGCGCTGCCATGAAATAGGATTTTTTCATAGATTTCGGTAATCGTACGGTGATAAGCACGAGCCGGTGCGGGCAGGTTGGATTCAAACAGAGGCGCTTCGGGCAAGGCATCGGTTAATATGGCTTTGGCCCGCGAATGGATGACGTCTTTACCATCTAATATGCCGTCTCGGAGCTCGACACTGACCTCGAAATTGGATCCCTTACGATCGGCCTTACCCGCGAATAAACGGATCATTTTTTTTGGGTCGTCCAATTTGATACCGTTCAATACCCGCATATCGTCGATACCGTGCAGCATAAGTCCCGGATTGTCATGCAGAGCGCCATGCCCGAACCATTCTGTTATCAAGGCCAGGGGCACGACCGGTTTGCCGTTGAGGATGTGGGCTTCCAAAACCGGATGATTGACCGTGTCGATTTCACGTTTGAAGGTTAGGGACATGGGTGCTTGGTTATCATTTTGAATGGCGGCATCATGAACCTTTGGTTCGACTATCCTCGGATCAGCCAGTTGTGCTCCCAACACCATTTCAACCGGGTGGTTTCCAGATTGACTCATTTCGAGCAGCATGCACTGGGCACCGGTATCCATGGGTATCAATTCGATTCCGTTTTTTTGAAACTCGCGGCGTAAACTCGGTACGACCATGCCGCCGTCCCAGGGCCCCCAGTTGATGGCCAGCACCCGACAGTTTTCACGTTGGTAAGCTTCCCGGCGGCATAGTTTGTTCAGGACCTCGTTGGCCACGGCATAGTCTGCTTGGCCTTTATTTCCGAAGCGTGCCGCTACGGAGGAAAAAACGATAATGTACTTTAATGAATCTTGAGAAAGGGCCGCCAGAATGGATTGAAATCCGGATACCTTGGTATCATAAACCCGATCAAATTGCTGGGGTGTTTTATCAACAATAAATCGATCTTC
>Ga0180435_10003059_pt1 | contig 16917 bp, 12 predicted proteins | sample SS_ome_3_FD_132467 | JGI IMG/M metagenome (GOLD analysis project Ga0180435, IMG submission 132467) | Hypersaline lake sediment archaeal communities from the Salton Sea, California, USA - SS_3_S_1 metaG | ecosystem: Environmental > Aquatic > Non-marine Saline and Alkaline > Hypersaline >...
GATCCATTAAACCCTTATTTCCATGTTGAGGAAAATGCTTCAGTCAACAACAACTCAAAAGCCCCGCTCATGTGAGCGGGGCACATTTTTATCCATAAAAAGTATCAAAGGGGACTGTCGCTTTCAAGCCACAGAGTGGTCACTTATTCTTTTACAAATCAATCTCTACCAAGATGGTATCCTTGCCGCTCACCGGCAAACGGTAGACATCCTCTCGCAGCTGCTGCCAAGCAACAGGCATACCGTTGCTGCGCACGGACTTTGGCGCATTGGGCAGGCACAGATCAACATTTCCTGCCAGCTCACGGCCGCAGTCCAGCTTGAAGCGCAGACCAGAAACAGACACTTCCCATTCAACCACTTCCAAACCCTGCGAAAGGTGCAGATCACTGCCCAAATACTGCGGCAAGCTGGTGTTCAGCTTGCGCACCGCCAAAACCACGGCACTATGCGCTGGTGCCCGCATTTTCACCACGGGATGCAGTGCGTCCATCCAACTCACTTCACCATCCCAGAAGCTGCGCACCCAATACGTACCGTTGGGCAGGTGGAAATCTGACCCGTAAAGACGTAGGTCCTTGGGCTTATCCTCCCAGTTCAGGTGCGCCAGCAGATACCAGCTTCCCGCCGCACCGTCCAGGTCCAGGCGCAAATGAGCAGGCTGTTCGGCATCCAACCAGTCCACCACCTCGGCGCGTTGACCAATCACAGGGACAAGGGTCTCTGCAATTCGAATACGGTCTTCAGACAACATCTGCATATCATCCGAGAGTAGTAGCGCTCCTCCCGTCATACCGATCGCCGTAGCAAGCATCTGCACCTCAGAGAGGGTCAGTTTGGTCTCTTCGCGCAGCAATAAACAATCCGGATCATTCACCCACCAATGTTTGTGCAGTGGTGCACGTGTGATGATATTGTTCATCGCATTGCGCGTGGAGGGGATGAATTTCTCATCCTGGAAAACGGGCTTAATCCCATTGAAATGCGGCAGCCAAGTATCAGCAACATCCTCGCCGATGCGCATGGCATCAAACAGCCCCAAGGATGGTCCCAGCGGAGCGCCGCAGCCCAGCAGGTAAGTTTCCTCCCCTGCGGCTTCACGCACCATCTCCAGCGCCTCACGCATCACCTGAGCGCGCGTGCGCGTCATATCATGACGGTGTCCTTCCAGGGCACCCGCATACAGGAAATCCAGCTTCAGGTACGGGAAACCCCACTCCTTTACCGCGGTTTTGATCGTACGACGGGCATATTCCCGTGCACCGGGATGGGTCAAATCAAGGGCATTCGTGAACACATTCCAAATGAACCCAGCCGAAACCGGCTTGCCTTTTTCGTTTCGCAGCAACCACTCGGGGTGTTCCTTGACCACCGCAGCCTTGGGGTGCACGATGAACGGTGCCAGCCAAAGGCCAGGTGTCAAACCACTATCTTTGATCTCCTGTGCCAGCGGCGCTACACCCTCAGGGAAAGTTTCATCAAAGGTGAACCAGTCGCCCACCTCGCTCTCGAATCCATCATCGATCTGCACCAGATCCAATGGCAGACGTCCTTCCAGTTGCTTTACGGCATGCAGGTTCTGGCGCACGTCATCAGCGGTCACTTTTTGATAGTAGTGATACCAGGAACACCACCCAAGCGGGGTTTCTTCATTTACAACAACATTATTTTCGCGTGCCACCGCATTCAGGTATGGTGCAATGGCATCGTTGATGTCCATGAGGAAGGGATAAATGACTGCCCAGTCAGTTTCCATCTCTGCACCCGGGTCCAGACGAGTGTGATCACCGTTCGCCCACAGGCGCAGCACAGGCTGGCTCTTGAATTTGACCTCAACCGAACCAAAATGCTGCTTCTGGGAAAGAAAACCGATTAACATACCTTTGCGGTTAGCGCGGTCTGCAATCATACTAAAAAAATCGCTTGCAAAGTGACCTGTGTGGCGCGGCTGGGGTGTACCAGGATTGACACACAACGGATCATGGATGCGAGCCATGCGTGTGCGGAAAGGCGCTTTGTCAGCCATATAGGTGGTGGTATGCCCCCAGGTCTGCCAGTTATTGGAATAAAAGCTGTGCTTGGTCGGTTTCACCGGCTCGCACACTTGCCAGTGGCCATTGCTTTCATCAATATTTAATAACCGGATCTGATCAATCCAAACCGGGTATTTTCCTTCATTCTTGACCGACACCTTCCACAGGAAGAGCGGTCTTTCTTCTGACAGGGCAAAGGTCAACCGATATGTCAGCCCATGCGCACCTGATTTGGTCTCATAGACAATACGCGTCATCAGACCATGCTCGGTCCCCACACCTTCAGCCAGGCGTGCAGAGCAGGACAACCATTCGGCATCTAGTTCGGTGTAGGGACGTCCCTGAGCCGTATAGGAAACGCTCAAACGGGCGTCGTCCAGCCGTGGCATCCCGCTTGTTTCGGGATACAGGCTGAAACTGCCGCGTTCGGGTACGAATTTCAATCGAAAATAGGGTGTATGGATCACAATACAGCTCCCTGAATGGATGATATCTTCATTGACAAACGGCCAAACAAAAGCCGGGCTTAATCATATCACAGGCGGGGAAAGTTGATCAGTCAACAAAAATAACGTCATCGCGATGGGGTAATCGATTTTCTGGGCAATTGGCTTTTCGGGACCATTGATTTGTAGGGGCGATTGGCAAATCAGCCCCAACAATGACATCATTACCCAATATCCACCCGCAGCCACCGCGGCCCCTTATTCTCCCTCGGTTTTCGCCCATAAAGCAGATCATCCAGCCATAGTACCGCACGTCGTGCAAAAGGCGAAAGATGCACGGCTGCCTGTACGAAGTTCGCAGCCATGCCTTCACCATGCGCCAGCGGACACACTGCCATACAGCGCCCACAGTCCGTGCCGATCACATTCCAGTACGAGAAGCAGCGGATATGGTCGATTTTCCAGCGCCAGGCGCCGCCCTCGTCCACTCTGTCCTCAAACGAGATCGCTCGGCTAGGGCAGTTCACCGCACATTTCTTGCAAATGCGGCAAAAGTCCAGCACAGCGGCATCTGGCTTGCGTTTGTCGGGATTCAGCGGCAGATTCGTGGTCACCACACCCAGGCGCAGGCGCGGCCCCAACTCCGGTGACATAAGCAAACCCATCCGCCCGATCTCTCCCAGGCCGGCATCGCGTGCCACCAGAGGCGCGATCACGCGGTAGTTGCCGTCAATGTGGGCACGCGCTTCATACCCCAAAGAGCGGATGAAAGCCGCCAATTGCACAGCCGCCACAGCTGCTTCGGTATACTGGCGCGCAGCTTCCATTGCCTCCGGGGCATGCGGAGCCATGCCCACCATCTCAGGCGCCATTTCTACCGTGAAGGCGATCGCGTACTGGTGATCCAATTCCACCGGCGCGCCGTATTCCCCACTACCGCGGCCGATATGAGTATAGATGTGATAAGGCTCAAGCTCTGTGATCCCCACTGTATGTGCGCCAAAATAGCACGTCAGTCCCTTGATGTAACCCGTGATCTGGTCGGCAGTCAGGTCCACCTTTTCTGTAGACACGGGGCCATCCACATGCTCGCGCAGGGCCGCTGAGATAGAAAAGCTGGCGTCCGCCGCACGGAAGTGCAGCGGATGAGCATATTTGGCATACAGAGACAGCAGCCCGGGCTTTGCGCGGATTCGATCATCGATCTTTTTATTCTCCGGCCGCATGGCGTAATATGTATCATACGCCGGCGCACCCTCGCGCAGGCGGTAGCGGGCGAACATGATATCGCGTTCGTCCACACGCCCCGCAGGAATATCGTTCTTGCGTTTCAGCCTGCGCAACGGAAGGAAGAACAGCACCAGCAGTAGGGCAAAACCACCCGCCAAAGCAACCGCCCCACGCATCAGCCAGTAATGCGGCAGAAAGAAAGCACACAGCGCCAACACCGCGCCAACTGTACAAAACAACAAAGACACCCACACTGCGCGGTACTGCCGTGTACGAAAATTCTGCCAGGCAAAAGTCAGGAAAATGAAGTTGATGGACAGGCCAAAAGCCAGAAATACGAGCATCCCGATGAGTTCCATGCTCGAATTATAGCCCGATTTCCTAGTCCCTAATTGACAAATTACCGAAGTCATGATTCGCGCTTTCCCCCTGACAACTCTCTCCTCGCTCAATTATGATTTGTGATTTATGCATTATAAATTGCCTCGGATGGTATAATCCTCTCATGTCATCCATCGTATGCATCGATCTCGAAACCACTGGTCTCGACCCGCGAAAAGACGCCATCATTGAGATCGGCGCAGTCCGCTTCAACGGCAGCCGCGTTGAAGCTGAATGGTCGACGCTCATCAACCCCCACCGACCCATTCCCTCATTCATCACACAACTGACCGGTATCAGCGATGCCATGGTTGTCCAGGCCCCACCGATCAATGCTGTCCTGCAGGAACTGGTTGATTTCGTTGGCGATGTGCCCATTCTGGGACATAATGTCCAATTTGACGTGGGCTTCTTGCGTCAGCAGGGCATTTTTCAGCACAATCTCACCATTGACACATACGAACTGGCGGCTGTGCTCATGCCCACCGCTGGACGTTACAATCTGGGCATCCTCGGCCAGCAGTTGAACATCCTCCTGCCCGGCACCCACCGTGCCCTGGACGATGCGCGACTGACGCACGCTGTGCTGGTCGAAATGCACAAGAAAGCACGTGAACTGCCGCCCGAGCTGATCGAAGAATTCCTGCGCATCAGCGAACCCTTCGACTGGGACGGGCGCTGGCTCTTCGAGCAGGTCATTCACGAATACAGCCAGCAGGGCTACCAACTCGGCCGCGCTGGACGTCTGGAGATCACCCCAAAGCTGAACAAGGATTGGGACCACAACATTCGCATGGATCCCGTTGACCCGCCCATCCCCCTGAACATCGACGAAGTCGCCTCCATTCTGGAACACGGCGGCCCCTTCTCGCGCTATTTCAAACAATACGAGCAGCGCGACCAGCAGGTGGAAATGCTGCGCACGGTCACGGATGCCCTCTCCAACAGCCTGCATTACCTCATCGAGGCAGGCACCGGCACGGGCAAGTCTTTTGCCTATCTGGTGCCCTCGGCCCTCTACGCCATCCAGAACCAGATCCCTGTGGTCGTCTCCACCAATACGATCAACCTGCAAGATCAGCTGATCAACAAGGACATCCCCGATCTGGCTGCTGCTCTGGATATTGACCTGCGCGCCGTGGTGCTCAAAGGCCGCTCCAACTACCTCTGCCCGCGCCGTGTAGAAGCCATGCGCCGGCGCACCCCCGGCAGCGTTGAAGAAGTGCGCGTCCTTGCCAAGATCCTCGTCTGGCTGTGGGAAGGTGGCGGTGGAGACCGCAACGAGATCAATCTCAATGGCCCCGTAGAACGCGAAGTTTGGAGCCGCCTCTCCGCTGAGGACGAGGCATGCAGCGCAGACAACTGCCAGATGCGCATGGGCGGCATTTGCCCCTTCTACCAGGCCCACCAGGCTGCCGAGTCTGCGCATATCATCATCGTCAACCACGCACTTCTGCTAGCGGACGTTGCCACCGGCAACCGCGTCCTGCCCGCCTTCAAGCACCTCATCATCGACGAGGCACACCACATCGAATCAGCAACCACCAATTCGATGAGCTATAAGCTCTCGCAGGGCGACATCAGCCGCCTGCTGAAAGAACTGGGTGGCACATCCAGCGGGATCATGCGCCACCTGCTCAAGCTGCTTAAATCACAGCTCAGCCCTGCGGACTATGCCGGCTTCCAGCAGGCCGCCCAGCGCATCACTGACCTGGCCTTCCGCCTCGACCATGACTTCGGCGCGTTTTTTGACGCCATGAAAGCCTTCATGTCCGAGCAGCGCGATGGCCGCCAGATGAGCAATTACGGCCATCAAGAACGCATCCTGCCCTCCACGCGCACCCTGCCTATCTGGCTGGACGTGGAAATCGGCTGGGATACCACCCTCGAGACCGCCGGCCTGCTGCTGAACCTCCTGCAGGACCTGATCAAGTCCATCAATCACATCACCGACGGTTCGTCAGACCAGATCAACGACGCCCGCGGTCTGCTCAGTCAGATATTCAACCGCCTGGATATTGCCCAGGTGAACGGCACTTCCCTCGTCTCGGAAGGCGATCCCGGGCAGATCTACTGGGTCGAGCAGCACCCCCGCCGGCGCTACATGACCCTCAACATCGCCCCGCTGAGCATCGGCCCCATGATGGAAGAATACTTGTGGCATGAGAAAGAAAGCGTGATCCTCACCTCAGCCACCCTCACCACCAACGGCGAGTTTGACTACCTGCGCAACCGCCTATATGCGGACGAGGCCGACGAACTGGCCCTGGGCTCCCCATTCGACTACGAAAGTGCCACCCTGCTCTACGTGGTCAACGACATCCCCGAGCCTTCCAACCGCAACAACTACCAGCGCATGCTCGACCAGTCCTTGTTAAAGCTCTCGCGCGCCACGTCTGGCCGCCTGCTGGCCCTGTTCACCTCCTACGCCCAGCTCAAGAAAACCTCCAAGGCCATCGGTCCCGCCCTCAATGACAGCAACATCTACGTCTATGAGCAGGGCGAAGGCGCCTCCCCCAATGCCCTGCTGGAGATGTTCCGCAGCGCAGAAGCCGCCATCCTGCTGGGGACGCGCTCCTTCTGGGAAGGTGTGGACGTGCCCGGCGATGCCCTCTCCGTGGTCGCCATCACCAAGCTGCCCTTCGATGTGCCCTCCGATCCCATCATTGCCGCCCGCGGTGAGACCTTCGAGAACCCCTTCAACCAGTACATGGTGCCCGAAGCCATCCTGCGCTTCCGCCAGGGCTTTGGCCGCCTGATACGCACGCAGTATGACCGCGGCGTGGTCGTCATCTACGACCGCCGCGTACTCACCAAGACCTACGGCCGCGCATTTCTCGAGTCCCTGCCCCAGTGCACCGTCCAGGTCGGCCCCGCGCGCGACCTCGCGGAAGCGGCCTCACGCTGGTTGAATATCTAGTTTTCTATTTCTTCTCTACGATTACCCACGCGATATTCCCCTCTCTAACGATCCTGACCTCCCCCATAAATCCCTCAAACATCCCTGCGATCTCGTCCGGCGAAAGAAAATGACTGCGCATTAACATCACCTTCTCCGCCACAGCCAACACCTTCACAAACAGCGTCTCAATATCCGGTTCCTCGATCACCAGCCTTCCCCCTGGCTTCAGCACCCGCCACATCTCCATACACGTTTGGCGCTGGTCTGCCACGTGGTGCAGTGCATCCACCATCAACACGCGCTCGAAGCTGCCGTCCTCGAATGGCAGACCCTCAATCGTCGTTGTGCAAGCCAGCAGACCGGGCTTGTTCTGCGTCTCCCGCACCATCTGGAAGGACCCATCCGCCACCACCACCTGGCACAGCGGGCAGCCCACATGCTGCGCCACCCGTCCCGTGCCCCCCGCTGCATCCAGCAGCAGCCCCTCAAAAGGCAAGTCCAGCACCTTCCCCCACATATTCGTCTTCATCGAGCCAAACACACGGTCGTAGAACGGGGCCAGGATTCCAAAATGATCAAGTATAGGCATGATACCTCTCCATAAAGAAAATGCGGGCGGGGACTGCCGTCTTCAGGCGGCAGAGGAAGCCCGTAAACTCCTTTTACGGTACAATTGTTCTAGGACAAGCAGGAGCATAGCCTCATGTCCGCTAGAACCTTGACAATAGAATATGTTGCTGGTTGTGTTACCAAAATCTCGTAGCACGTAAAACATATTGAGTGTCCTCCGAGTGGTTCACTTGATTGGCTTGGACGAGGCCTTCAGCCGTTAACGTGTCCCGGTGGGGAGAGCGTTGGCTGAGAAGCCGCCTCCTTTAGGGGGCGGAGATCGTCACAAAAGAAACGGACAGGTTAATAACCTGTCCCTCCAAAACCAGCACACTCACGAACAATCACTCACCCACCAGCCATCCTCAGCCGGTTCTTCCCTGCGCTGCATCACCTCTGCGCGCCCATCCTCCAGCCACAAAACCGCCGGTCGGGAAGCCATATTGTAATTCGAGGACATGCTCAACTGGTACGCCCCCGCTACCGGCATGGCAAGCAGCTCGCCGCGGTGCACCTCAGGCAGCTCCAATGTAGGGATCAACTGGTCACCGGACTCGCAGAACTTGCCCACCAATGAAGCACGGTTGCGCATCCCTGTCGCTATCCTGTCTACCAGGGCAGCCTCATAATGCGCCTGGTACATCGCCGGCCGCGGATTATCCGCCATACCGCCGTCCACTGCCACAATATATGTTCCGTCACTGGAAAACTTCACCGAACCAACGGTATACACCGCCACACCGGCCTGCCCCACCAACCAACGGCCGGGTTCCAGCAGCAATTTAGGCAGCGGCCAACCCAAACGGCCACACTCAAATTCCAGTGTACTGCTCATCGTGCGCACCCATTCTTCTGCATCGGCCGCGCCATCTTCCAGTAAATAACGCACACCCAGCCCGCCACCGGGACTCAGCTCAGCCAGGATAAATTCCTCCTGCTCAGCAAGACCAATTAAACGCTTCAGCGCCTCGCCATACGGCGCAACGTTGAACACCTGCGAACCGACATGGGTATGGAGCCCACGCAGTTTCAGCCAGCGGCTAGACTGGGCAAAGCGGATACCTTCCGATGCCTGACCGTCATAGATGGGCAAGCCAAACTTGGAGGCGATATCGCCTGTCTGCCAATAATGGTGAGTGTCCACTTTTACGCCGGGCGTGATACGCAGCCAAATATTGATCACCTGCTTGCGCTCCGATGCCAGTGTTTCCAGCAAGACCAGCTCGGAGAGGTTATCAACCACAATATCGGAAATGCCCCAATCCATGGCGAAAAGCAGTTCAGGCACAGTTTTGTTATTTCCATGGAAATGCACCAACTTCGGCGAGAATCCCGCCCGTTTGGCAATCTTCAATTCGCCCAGGCTGACCACATCCACGCCCAGCCCCATCTCGGCCATGCGCTTGGCCATCCCCAACGAGAAATACGCCTTCGCAGCGTACGTGATCTCAAAACCGCCGCGGTAATCTTTCTCGAAAGCCGAGCGCAGCAAACCAAGCTGGGAGCGCAACGTCTCCCCGTCATACAGATACAGCGGTGAGCCAAATTCGTTGACCAACTCGCGCAGATACTGCCCCGCGATCATCATCTGCCCCTTTTCATCCCGCTGTGTGGTAATTGGAAAAATGTTCAGTGTTTCATCCACAATACGCCTCTTATAAAATAAACTGACTATTTTTACCACAGAATGATCCGATTTATCATTATCAATCCCGAATAACTGATATCTCAGTCCACCTTGTGAAAGGTTGTGCCGCGAAGTTGCCGGCGAAGCCCTTCGAAGGAGTAGGGATCCCATATGCGCAAATCATACTCACAAACTTGACGGAAAACACCATCCCTCCCTTGACTCTCCCGACCACCTCCACTACAATGGGTATATCGTATACGATATACCATACACAGGACAACACATGAGTCTTACACCTGTTGCAACCCCCATCCCCCGCGACCAACTGGCCTATAACGCCATCAAAGACGCCATTCTCAGCTTCCAGCTCGCCCCCGGACAATCCATTGTGGAAAGCGACCTCGCTAAACAGCTCGGCATGAGCAAGACGCCCGTACGCGACGCGATCTCGCGGCTGGAAAAAGAAGGTCTCGTGGTCAAGATTCCCTACAAGGGTGCCTTTATTTCCGAAGTGAGTAAAGAAGCCGTACAGGAGATCTACCAGCTGCGCGCCGTGCTAGAAGGACTGGCTGCCAGCCTGGCTACCGCCCACATGGTGGCCGCCGAACGCGACTTCACCCGCCAGTTGATCGACGATGAAGTAGAGGCCCTTGCAAATAAAGATATTCCCAAAGCCTCACAGATCAACCGCCATTTCCATGAACTTCTCATCGAGAAATCTGGCAATCAATGGCTAAAATCCATCCTTGCCAACCTCGATGACCACCTGCAGCGCTACCGCATGCTTTCCTATTTTCAGGAAGGCCGCCTGGAAAAATCCATCCAGGAGCATCAGCGCGTCCTTGATGCTATCCTCGCTGAGCAGCCTGACGAAGCTGAAGCAGGTATGAAAGCCCACCTGATGAGCGTGGCCGCCGATCTGACCACCACTCAGGACTTCGACACACTCGTCAAACAAGCCGCCCAGCGTGCAAATGACCAAACCCATCCATCCATTGAGTAGAACAAAAAATTTCAAAAGGAGCCACAAAAATGCCGCAAAAATTGAAGTTCAAGTACCAGATGTATGCTCACCTCAAAGCGCAGAGCGCTGCCATCTTCGCCGAAGCGAAAGAAGCCGCCAAAGAGATCGGCCTCAGCGATAAAACCAAAGGCCAACTCGGCCTCACCGGCGCCGTCTCCGGCTGCCACGGTCTGCTTTCCCGCGCCGTCGAAGAAGCCATGAACGACGCCGCCCGCAAAGTCATCCCCAGTGCCGTCTTCGACGAGAAGATCCGTGAGGTGGTCAAGGAATATTATGGTGATGAATATGACGCGGCCCTCATCAGCACTTGCGAAGCTGGCCTGAATGTCTCCTACGAAGCTCTGTGCATGCCCCCTAGTCTGGGTAAGGGCGATCCTTACCGTGCACGCTATATCGCGCCCTACGAACGCCATTTCCACCACCAGGGCGCCTATGGCCGCCCCTTCCCGCCCAAGTACAAAGAGGTCATCGCTGAGCGCGGCGAAGCTGCTGGCGAATACGGCGTGCAGGGCAAACGCGTTGCTAACCTCGACACCGTTGTCGTGCGCATGCAGGGCGCGGGTTACCCCGTCCACGGCATCAAATACAATCCTGTCCAGGACCTGCTGCACACTGACGCCAAGAAAACCATCAAGGCCATCGAGACCGCCGCAGAGCGCCACGAAACCATGCTCGCAGGTTTTGCCTCCCTGGGATATGACACCCCCGGTTATGGCTACGGTGAAAAAGACCGCAACGGCGCCCCCGCCCTGCAGGTTGGTATCTCCGAACTGGCTCAGCGCTTTGACGTGCCTTACATCGTCGACAATGCTTGGGGTACCCCCTTCACCGGCACCGACATACGCAAGAACGGCGCAGACGTAATGATCTACTCTATGGATAAGGCATCCGGCGCTCCCACCTGCGGTCTCATCATCGGTAAAGAAGAACCAATGGTGCTCATCCGCCGCGCCCTCGGTATCCACGGCGCTCGCTACGGCACCCTCGCTTCCCACGGCAAGGCCGCCTATGTCGGCTTCGACCCCGGCAAGGAAGCCCTATCCGGCGCTCTGGCCGCGATGAAGATCCTCAAGGACCAGCCTGAAATCACTATGACCGCCCTCGACGGCCTGTATGATATCTGCATGGAAGAATTTGAGAACCTGCCAAAAGCCTTGCAAAAAGGCTGGAACTTCTACAAGTCGCCAAATTGCCAGGCAGTGGAACTCAACTACAGCGATAGCTGGAAAGACGGCTTCGGCATTCCGATCTTCTCCATTGAAGATATGTACGCCGGCTCCCACGTCCTGCAGGAAGGTATGAAAGCTATGGGCCTCATCCCCACCATCGCCTACGACGCCAACATCTTCATCTCCAACGGCGTTGGCAACCTGGACGAAGAAGGCCGCCTGATGGAAGAGCCCACCCGCCTCGCCATCCGCGCCATGTATAAACTGATCGAGATCATCTCCCGCCACGCCGGGCTGATGGACTAAGTTAAATCAACACCAAAGCAGGGAAAGTCCGATGCACAGTCTGGCTTTCCCTGTTTTCCACACCTGCGGGACCCGGCAAAAGGATCACTATGCCCAAACATGCTCACCCTTCTCAAAGCGCGAAAGACAGGATTGTCGACGCTATTGATATCGAAACTTTTTTCTACTGCAAAGACGAGACCGAAGCCAAACATCTCGCCAACGCACTCATGGCGGAGATGAACCTGCCCCAGGGTGACATCGTATTTCTGGAACACAACGGCCTCGGTGCACGCGTTCGCCTGCGTTCCTATATCCACCTGCCCGGGGATCATTATCGTTGGCTGGAAGGCAGCCAAAGAGGCCAAAGATGAAAAAAGTCCTCCTTTCCCCTCTTGACCCCGTACACGACAACGCTGTCAAACTCATCCAGCGCAAACTCAGAGACCGCGACTACGCAACCATCCTCATGCCCCCCGGCACCACCGTGGAAGAAATCGTTGACACAGCCATCCATGAAAAACCTGATGCTATCCTCATCAGCCGCACGCTTGGCTATCAGGTCGCTGAGACTCTCGGTCGTCTGGTGGATCTGGCCGAAGCTGCGGGCATCCGCGAGACCACGCGCATCGGCGTAGGCGGCATGGCCATCACCCGCGAGGTGGGTGCAGAGCTGGGCTTTGATGCCACCTTCGTCGGCGAATTGAAGATGACCGAGCTGCTCAGCTTCCTCGAGAACCGCAAGATCGAATTTCTGGACGGAGACGACGCTGCTGCAGAGAACCAGGGAAAGCCGGACATCACAGCCGGGTACACCTACCAGTTCAAGGATAGCGAGATCGCATCCTTGCTGGACACGATTGCCGAGCAAGCCCTGCACTGGGCTAGCACCCGCACCAGTGACGGCATCAAGCGCGCCCAGGTGCGCCAGCAGATGCTGGAAACAGACACCGAAGCAGAGATCGCCCAACTGCGCAACGACTACACGAAGTTATCGGGTACTGATATTCATTCTTTCTATACCCAGGGGACACTTCCATCCGGTGTGCGCTGGCTTGAAACCAAAGAAGTGCAGAACCTGCCCAGCCTGCTGGAAACCAAACCTGAGAAGCACAAACTGCGCCATACACAGGCCAAGCCGCTCTTCTTCGTGCAGTACGGCACCGGCTGCCCGGTGATGGACATTGTTCATATCAAAGCCAGCGAAGCCTGGGGCGCGGACGGTGTGCTGCATTTCGATCCTTCGTGGAACGCCCAGCAGGAAGGCCTCATGGAAGGATTGCTTTCACATGAACACGATGGCACCATTCTCACCTATGAGAACCTGAAGCTGATCCGCGAATATATCGGTGAGAACACCCTCTGGGACGTTCGCGGTCACCGCGGCCTGAACACCGCCGAGACCCAGATCCTCGGCCATGCCGCCGGCGCTGGCCTGTTCAAGATCAACATCCCCTACGGCTCCACCGGCGGGGGCACCGATCCTGCGCGCCTGGCCGTGGACGGGATCTACTCCCTGCACCTGGCCGCCCAGTACGGCATCCCTTTCGATATCCCTGGCAATGATGAACTAAGCGGCGTACCACCCCAAAAGACCTTCGCCGGTATCCTCATCATGATGGCCATCGGCCTCAAACTGGGTGCGCGGCCCATCCCCAAACCATTGATGTGTTATTCGCCGTATATGGCCATGCACGGCGACATGGACGACAATATGATTGACATGAATACCGCCAAACTTGCTGTGTGGCAAACCATTGTGGACACCCCTGTGTGGCCAGGCGAACCAATCGGTTTCATGACCCACTCGCCCGAACGGGTGCAATCCGCCACCACCACAGCGGCGCATGCCGCCCTGGCCACAAGCCTGGGGATGGATGCAGCCACCATTGCTTCAACAGACGAAGCCTATTCTAAAGGCCCCATATCCCTCCAGGCAAGGGTGGACACCCTGCGCAGTGTCCGTGATCTATTGCGCTTCACCGGCAGTACGCACTTCCAAGCCACGCCACAGGCGCAAGTCCTCATGCAGGAGCTGCGCGAGGGTATTGTGAACACCCTGAAAAAGATCGCCCAACGCGGAGATTTTGTCCAGTCTATCTATCATGGCGATCTAGGCAGCCCGGAAGACGGTATCTACCCCGGCCGCGTTGGTCAGGGCACTGTCCAAAACCTGTAGCAGAGAGAACCGCTGATGAAATCGTTCGGCTTTGCCGGAACCGCGAAGAACACAGGCAAAACAACGACCGCCCTGGCCGTGCTGGACCACAGTCGCCAGGCAGGGCTTCGCTGCGCCCTCACCAGCATCGGCTACGACGGTGAAAGCCTGGACCACGTTACCGGCTTGCCCAAACCCCGCTACAAACTGCAGCCCGGTGAACTGATTGCCACCGCACGCGAATGTCTCGAGGCCAGCCCGGCAAGCTGCAAGGTGCTGGCTGAAACCAGTGTCGAGACCGTGCTGGGCAGCATCCTCATCGCCGAAGTGGTCGCACCTGGCCTTGTTCTGCTTGCGGGTCCCAACCGCGAGAGTGACCTGCGTCTTATCTTGAATGAATTTTCCTCTCTCAGTGCACAGCTCACCATCGTGGACGGCGCACTCAACCGCATGGTGCCGCTTATCTGCACAGATGGGCTCTTCCTTTCCACAGGCGCAGCCTACAACCAGGATGCAGCTCAAATCGCCGTGCATGCCGCCTCCCTCGAGCAGATCTTCCGTCTGCCCCGGGCAAAGGGCTCAGCCCCTGACGGCGAGATCGCCTTTCAATACAAAGCTGGCAAAGAACACATCCTCCCCGGAGGCTCCCTCATCAGCGATGATACGCTTGATCGAATAAGTGCTCTACCCATGGAAACCTGCACGGAGATCGTTATCCCCGGTGCCTGCCAGCCTGAACTGCTGGCCAAGCTCATCCCTGTGCTTCCTGATGGAGTTCTGATCCACCTCGGCAGTCCCCTGAAGATGATCGCCAGTGGAAACCCGCTGCTCTGGACGCATGTCCTGGCCCTGGCAAACGGGAAGAACATCATCATCGATGTGCTGCAAACCCTGCCCTTGCTTTTTTTCACGGTCAACCCCTTCTATCCGCAGTATTCACAGAAGAACGGTACATACCAACCCGCCTACATCGATGCAAATCGTCTGCTAAAAAAGATGCAGGAAAATGTACATTTCACCCCGATTTTTGACATCATGCAGCCCACACAAGGTACAATTAAGTCGTGGTTCGAGCTTAATATCTCTAAATAAGGATCGGATCAAAATGCCCAAAGACCCCTACAAGGACAAATTATTCAAGGCCTCACCCTATGCCAGCAAAACGCCGGTCATAGGTCGGCTGGTTTGTGTATTGGACGCCGAGCTGCCCGAACGCGAGTTGGAATTGAGTCCCTTTCCCTCGCGCGCCGTGCTAAAGAACGAGATTCACGAACTCATCCTTACCGACCAGGCTGGCGCAGGACCAGGAGCAAAAGTAAACCACATTGCCTATCTGGGGTTCTTTGAAGTGCTGGAGGGCGGCATTTTGCTCAAAGATGACAAATTGCAGATTAACGGAGAAACCATCGGGCATCTTGCCGGGTACGACTTCACACACCTGCCCAATCACATGAATATCATCATCAAAACCGAGCAGCCTCTGCAAACCGGCCATATCCGCGGTCTCTCTTGCGGAGATCCGGTTACATTCTCATTCACCCCCAACACAACCAATAGACACTGAGGAGAAAAATGACTGTCGAAAAGAAAATCAAAGTGGCCGTCATGGGTTGCGGCAACATCGGACAATACGCTCTGCGAGCCGTCCAAATCGCCGAAGATATGGACCTTGTAGGCGTCATCGAACAGGAAAATTGCATCGCTGATCTGAAACATCGGCATCCTGAGATCAATTTGGTTTGCGACTTCAATAAGCTGCCCGTGAAACCTGATGTTGCCATCTTGGGTGTGCCCTCCCGCACCGTAAAAAAGATCGCCCCGCGTCTCCTCGCCCGAGGTATCAGCACCATTGACTGCTTCGACATGCACGGAGAGTTTTTCATCAAACTGAAGAACGCACTTGAACCCATCGCCAGGACCAACAACGTAGCTGCCATCATGGGCTGCGGCGTAGACCCCGGCGTCAGCACCATGATCCGCGCCATATTTGAGCTTTGGGCGACCACCGGCATCTCTTACGTCACCTATGGCCCCGGCATGAGCATGGGCCACACTGTCGCTGCAAAATCCTATCCCGGTGTTCGCGACGCCCTCGCCATCACCCGCCCCGGCGAACCTGGCCGTCACAAACGCGAACTATACCTGGAACTGGAACCAGAAGCCAACTTCAAAAAGATCAAGAAAGCCATCAAGGAAGACCCCTATTTCAGTCATGACGATGTACGCTTTGTCAAAGTAGACAAGGTTGCACCTCTGGTAGACCGTGGTCACCGCATTCATATTTCGCGCAAAGGCGGCGCCAGCGGTATCGACAACCAGCTCCTCGATTTCGACACAACCTTCCACAACCCCGCCTCCACAGCCCAGGTGATGGTAAACGCCGCACGCGCCGTTACGAAAGTCCCCCCCGGCGCCTACACGATGCTGGAAGTCCCCCTGATCAACTTCCTCAATGAGGATACGGAATCTCTGTTGAGGCGAGTTTTCTAATCCTTTTTTTATCGGGCTTCTCTTTTCTTCCCGATGATATAGAAAACGCCTGTACGCCAAATTTGAACTGCACCCCAGAAAGTAGACATGAAAAGAAACACCCCCTGTGAGAAAATACAAGCAGGAGGTGTTTTTTCTTTTGTCCTAATTGACTAATTCACTTCTTTGCATTTCATTGTGCATTGTGAATTATGAATTATAGATTGCTATGACAAACCCAATACCCTGCCCGTTTCCAGATCAATATCTACATTATAGAAACCGGGCTTTGTTGGCAGACCAGGCATAGTGCTCATCGTACCTATCAATGGATACAGGAAACCCGCACCCACCGATGCACGGATATCGTTCACCGGCACGCGGAATCCGGTTGGCACGCCTTTCAACTTGCCATCGTGGCTGATGCTCAAATGCGTCTTTGCCATACAGATCGGGACCTCATCAAATCCGAGGCGTGTATATTCGGCGATGCGTTCCTCTGCCTGCTCAGAATAATCCACCCCGTCCGCCCCGTAGATCTCGCGGGCGATGGTCTCGATCTTTTCCTTGATGCTTGTCCC
>Ga0180435_10003064_pt1 | contig 16910 bp, 14 predicted proteins | sample SS_ome_3_FD_132467 | JGI IMG/M metagenome (GOLD analysis project Ga0180435, IMG submission 132467) | Hypersaline lake sediment archaeal communities from the Salton Sea, California, USA - SS_3_S_1 metaG | ecosystem: Environmental > Aquatic > Non-marine Saline and Alkaline > Hypersaline >...
GATCCGATGAGAAGAGCGTCTCCGGATCAATATTGGACAATTGGTCTAAATATTCATTCAGTTTGGATTCCTCGGATTTAAACCCGTCATAATTCACAACGCCTGCTTGATTATATTTTGTCAATAACTCACCAAAAAAACTGTGATCCGGTGCCGCCGCAGCCACGCTGCTGATCAATAGAATCAATACTGAGGCCATACTCACAATTCTACCCGCTGCCTGTAAGCCAATTTTATCTTTTGTGCTCATATTAGCTTCCCTTTCTATCCGCGCATCCACGCATGATATCTCCCCACCCACGCCAGCAGCTTTCGACGCGCATGGGCCTGCTTCCATTTGCCGGCTGCATATTTATTGGCTTCTGCCAATGTGGGATAGATGTGGATTGTGCCCATAATTTTATTCAATCCCAGCTTATGCTTCATGGCCAATACATATTCGGCAATCAGATCGCCGGCATGAGCGCCCACAATGGTTACACCCAGGATTGTGTCTTTACCCGGTTTGGTCAGCACCCGCACCAGACCGTGGGCTTCACTGTCTGCGATGGCGCGATCCAAATCATCGATCCCGTAATCAGTAACCTCATAGGGGATACCTTGCTCATCGGCTTCCTGAATATTTAAGCCCACCCGGGCCACCTCCGGATCGGTGAATGTTGCCCAGGGGATAACCCGGTAGTCCACCGTGAATCGTTTGAACTGGCCGAAAAGGGCGTTGACCGCGGCATACCAAGATTGATGCGAGGCCGTATGTGTAAATTGGTAGGGGCCGGCCACGTCGCCGCTGCAATAAATGTTGGGGAAATTGGTCTGTAACAAGCCATTGGTTTCAATGGTTCCATTTTGCCGCAGGTCAACACCCAGCTCTTCCAGACCAAAACCTGTGGCATTGGCAGCCCGACCCACGGCCACCAGAATTTCGTCGAATTCAATTTCGACACTGCCGGCATCATTCTCGCAGATTAGAAATTTACGATCACTTTCAACGCGTACTTCCATGGCTCGGTGACCGGTGAGGACGCGCACACCCTCTGCTTCAAATTTCCTTTGAACCAAAGCGGATATGTCGGCATCCTCTCGAATCATAATACGCGGCATCATCTCAATTTGGGTGACCTGGGAACCCAATCGGGCAAAGGCCTGGGTCATCTCTGATCCGATAGGACCGCCTCCCAGCACCACCAAGCGTCTCGGCAGGTTTTTCAGATCCCACAGATTGTCGGAAGTCAAATAATCGATATCTTCCAATCCCGCTATGGGCGGGATAAACGGACGTGCCCCCGTAGCCACAACGATGGTGCGGGTTGTCAATTCGCGACCATTTACCGCTACACTGAAAGGCGACGTGATCCTGGCCTCAGCTTGAATAACCTCGACCCCCAGATCGGTGTAGCGTTCAACACTGTCATGGGGTTCAACTGTGCGGATGATGTGTTGAACCCGACGCATCACATCCGCAAAGTCATAATCCAGTTTGCCGGTTTTAAAACCGAACTCCTTGGCCCGGTCGCTGTAGGCAAGCATTTTGGCGGAACGAATCAGGGCTTTACTGGGGACACAGCCGGTATTCAGACAATCGCCCCCCATCTTGTGTTTTTCGATCAAGGCAACTTTAGCCTTTACCGTGGCACCGATAAAGGATGCCACCAGACCTGCCGAACCCGCGCCGATAACAACCATATTATAATCAAATTTTTTGGGTTTGGGCCATTTGGCATAAACCCGCCGTTTTTTTATGGTACCAACAACTGCCTTGGCAGTTAATGGAAAGACGCCCAACAGCACAAACGAAAAAATCAAGGCCGGAGAAAGGATATCTTGGAGCGATTCTATCTTGGCCAGTTGGGTTCCCGCGTTGACATAAACGATAGTCCCGGGCAACATGCCCAGTTGGCTCACCAGGTAAAACACCCAGACGCGTATGGGAGTTAATCCCAGAACGAGATTGATGACAAAGAATGGAAATACCGGCACCAGACGCAGCGTCAAGAGGTAGAAGGCACCATCTTTCTCGATGCCCTGGTTGATGGCGCTTAATTTGTCACCAAATTTACCCTGAACGCTATCACGCAGCAAGAATCTGGAAACCAGAAATGCCAATGTTGCCCCGATTGATGAAGCAAAACTGACCACAATACTCCCGGCCAGCAAGCCAAAAAAAGCACCCCCGGCCAGGGTCATAACCGCCGCACCCGGCAATGAAAGCGCCGCCATCAGGACATAGAGACTAAAATAGATCAACAACGTCAGGCCTTGGTTTTGCTGATAGGTTGCCCGAAATGTCTCTTGCTGACTTTTCAAATTCTCCAGGGTGAAATACTGCCCCAAATCCAGCACAAAAAAAGAACCAGCCAATATTACCACAACAATTACAAGTGCTATCTTAGGTAGATATTTTTTCATGTGATAAAGCCTTTTGTTAAACCGTTGGCCTTGGTTTATTGGTCGCAACCTGCCGAAATTCCTTACACGGAAACGGTAATTTTAACGATTTGTAAGTATTGTCCCTTTTAATCGGCAATACACCCAACAAGCGTTTAGCCGTCGTGGACTAAGTCTACGACCACCGACCTTGTGGTGGCATGAAATTGGAACCTTATCTTTTTTTGTACAGCTCAGCAACAAGGTTGCTTCGCTGATGCGGTGGAGCTCCTTCACCACCGACTAGATCGGTGGCTTATGATCGGAGTCAGGCATTAAGGGGACCGGATATGATTAGAACAGACTATCGAGAATGGCAAATCACTTTCGACGTGGATGTTGAATATTTATTGTCTTTAAATTCACTAAAAATACTATGGAAGCTATCGAAGTGGCACCCGGCATAGTTTCAAAAACACATATTTACTTTTAACACTATTATCATCCAGGTGGTTCATGTCATCCAAACACGCTCACAAACAATCCGGATTTCTCGCGGCATTGGGGAGAACATTGTTGCAAAGGGTACCGGCAATGATATCCCCACCGATCCCAATGCAGGGCTGGGTCCTGAGGATCGGGACCACGTTCTCATCGAAGCCGATGCCGGCAACGGGGTAATCGCCGTCCCCTTGGACAAATACACTGATACTATCTTAAATCGATACGTGGATATAACGGCATAACGTGATTGACGTTTGAGATCAGCTATTCGATCTTGGCTCTTGGCAGTAACCAGCTAAGAGCTGCTCTTGAACGGCAAAGAGCCAAGAGCTAAAATCTAAGAGCAGCGCATTGATTTTAGCTCACTTTAAATTCTAGCTCACTTTGAACTTCAATTACCGGAAACAGCTTCAACCTGTTCTGATTTAAGATAGGATTGTACAACCTGTTGCTGGTAGAGACTTAACTCTTTAAACGAGACGCCGAAACCACTGGCATCCCTGCGCACCACCGTCCCTTTGATAGTACAATGTCGCCAGTCATCCAGAGAAGTTAAAGCTAACATGATTTCGCTGCCCACTGTAACCGGATGGTGGGTTTCAATAAAGACACCGCCCAGGCTGATATTGGTGACCACACCTTCATATGACCAGTCACTGATATCGAAGTCCACCGAGATTTTACAGTCATACCGCGGGTAGCGTCGCTGCTCGGCTGTTTTGACCTTGCGCTCATCCTCGGCTTTGTGGCTTTGCAACAACAGGTTCATCAGGGGTATATTGATCTCACGCTCTTTTTCAAAAGGCGCATAATCGACATCAATCAGCGTATTGCTCCAGGCCAAAATATCCATGGCCGCCTGTTTACCCGTCTGGTCCCTGAGTTTTGCCGCGATCAACTCACCGCCTTTAAAAAAAAGTTCGCCAGTCTGACGATTCCGGCGCACGCTCAGCCGGCAGCTTTTGCCTTCCAATTCCAGCATCTGAGTAAAAGAAGAAAGACTAATCCCGCGAATACGGCCGCCATAATCAATTTTCAATTCCGATAACAATAACTCGGTCAATTCATCCATATTGATGGGTTCTTCCAAATAGGCCGAGACGCCCACCGCATCAATTTTGGATTTTAACGTGGGTGAAACCACATCGGTCAGTACAATCCGAAGAACATCCGGGTAGGACTGATCCAATTTTTGGATCAATTGGAGGCTGTCTGCCTCTGGAATCCGCAATCCGGTAATCACTAAATCGGCGCTTATGCGGTCAATCATTTTGATCGCCTTGGCGCAACTTTCAACTTTGATTATGCGGAAATATACGGCATGATCCCTCAAAAGGCTGGCGATTACTTCCAGCATGACTGGATCATTGTCAACTATCATTACGCTTTTCATGGGTGCTATTCTATCTAATAAACTCCCCGAGCGGTCAAGCTATAATTTCCACTTGACAAGAATCTCGGGTTTACATATGCCTAGTTTTCTGATGGCAACCGTTATGAACATGAAAACAACTCCTTACAGCCTAGATATGCTTTCTTATTTCGGACGCTTCTTTTTTTGCTTTGGTGGCGTCCATCCGGCTGGTTGACAACCATAATTTGCCAAACACCCCGGGTGGACATGTCAGGCCACTCGGGGTTTTCTGCGACCCTGAGAATCGAGTTCTCGGGGTTTTTTTACACCGAGGTGACTTATGCAACTAAAAGAAATTCGCAAACGCATCGATAAAATCGATAAGGAACTGTTGGTCATGCTCCAGGAAAGAATGGGTCTGGCCTTACGCTCCAAAAAATTCAAGGCAATGATAACTGATCCTGAAAGGGAGCAGGAGATCCTGGATAAAATCGAAAGATTGAACCTGGATCTCATAGAAACGGGGTTTTCAAAGCAATTGCTGCAAACAATTATTGCCGAAAGCAAGCGCCTCCAAAATGAAGATCGACCCTTGGTTGCATTTCAAGGCGAGCATGGTGCCTATGGAGAAGTGGCGGCGCGCAAACTGGTGCCGGATGGCGCCTACCTGCCCTGCATGGAATTCATGGACGTCTTCCAAGGCGTTGAACGCGGTCATCTCGATCTCGGTGTGGTTCCGGTCGAGAACTCTCTTGAAGGGGCCGTGACCCAAGTGAATGATCTGTTGACGACGACATCACTCAAGGTGATTGGTGAAGTCCATGTACCTGTCCGGCATTGCCTGTTGGCCGCAGAAGATACAGACTACCGCGAAATCCGCCTGGTCTATTCTCATCCGCAAGCCCTGGCTCAATGCCGTGGCTTTTTGAATCGAAACAAACTGGAACCCAGGCCCTATTACGATACGGCCGGAGCAGCTAAAATGATAGCCAGAGAAAACCCGAAAGCTGCTGCAGCTATCGCCAGTTCGCTGAGTGCCGAGCTATACAATCTTGAAATCATCAAAGCCAAAATTGAGGACACGCCGACCAATTCTACCCGCTTCCTCCTGATTTCCAAACAGCCATACGCAGGACATGGGGACAAGACATCGATTATTTTTGCGACCCCCCACAAAGCCGGAAGCCTGTTTAGTGTCCTGCGCCTGTTTGCAGATGCCAATATTAATCTGACCCGAATTGCATCCATGCCCTTGCGTTCGGAACCCAGCAATTACAGCTTTTTTCTGGATTTCGAGGGTGCGGAAGCGGACCCACAGGTTGCTGAAGTCCTGGAAAAATTGGAAAACCTGACCCTCTCCATGACCTGTTTGGGAACCTATCCGGCTGATTCGAAACCGCCCGCCATTTTACGCGAGGAGCGCTAGACCATGTGGCCGGGATTTTTGCTTCAAACTAGCAATTTTAAACACTTCAAAAACAGCGGGAGTTTCATAAGGCAATGCCAGAAAAAGCGATAACGTTTAAATGCCAAAATCTTGAATTAGAAGGGCTATTGTACCCTGGCGGCCCCAAAGGCGTGGTGGTTACCCATCCCCATCCGCTCTACGGCGGCAGCCAGGATAATGCTGTCGTTGAGACTGTTGTGCGTACATTTCAGGATCTGGATTTTACAACCTTGCGATTCAATTTCCGAGGGGTTGGTTCAAGTCAGGGCGACTATGATAACGGTAGCGGGGAAGCCGACGATACACGCGCGGCCCTGAACTACCTGACAAAAATTGGCAGCGACAAGCTATATCTAGCCGGTTATTCTTTTGGCGCCTGGGTCAATGCCCACCTATCACCCCAAGAAATCGGCGAGACACCGTTGGTTATGGTTTCACCACCGCTAGCCTTTATGCAATTTGAAGACCGGCTGCTGCTACCCAACTTAAAGCTCGTCATCACGGGCTCCCACGATGAAATAGCGCCTGCAGGCCTGGTTCGCAAACAGCTGGCGAGTTGGAATCCGTCTGCAGGCCTTGAAATCATCGACGGTGCCGATCATTTTTACTCCGGTTGTCTCCGCAATCTGGCCCAAACCTTAAAGACGACGATTCTTGCGAACTTCTGATGTCAAACCCGCTGGTCTACATCAAACTTCTCTTCACAGCCATATTTTGGGGAGGCACTTTCGTGGCCGGCAGGGCCCTGGCAGATCAGGTGCCGCCGTTCTCGGCCGCCTTCTTAAGATTTGTTTTGGCTGCGATTCCCTTGTCGATCATGATGGTCAACATTCACGGTCGATTCCCGATGATTAATGTCAAAATGTTGGTTTCCATGCTGCTGTTGGGACTCACCGGCGTTTTTTGCTACAACCTGTTTTTTTTTAAAGGCCTTCATTATATCCCTGCGGGTCGTGCCTCGATAATCATTGCCAACAACCCCATTTTTATCGCTTTGGCATCTGCTTTTTTCTTCAAAGAAAAACTGAATGCCGTCAAAATTATAGGCATTCTCATATCGGTCAGCGGTGCCATTATCGCCATTACCAAAGGCGATTTTCAGATGATCCGCAACCAGGGCCTAGGAATCGGAGACGGGTACATATTACTGGCGGTAGTCAGCTGGGTCAGTTATTCATTGATCGGTAAAAGGGTCATGCGGAATTATACCGCCCTCGAAGCGGTTGCCTGTAGCTCTCTTCTGGGTGCCGTCCTGCTATTTCCGCCGGCACTCTGTGAAGGTTTGGCATCAGATGTTCTAACTTACAGCTTGCTAAATTGGATCAATTTGGTCTACCTGGGCATCTTCGGCACCGTGCTTGGATTTGTATGGTATTACGAAGGCATCCATAAATTAGGGCCCGCCAAAGCAAGTATATTCATCAATTTTGTCCCCATCAGTGCCATCATCATGGCCTTCTTTATTCTCGGCGAGCCCATAACACTGTCTTTGCTCATCGGGGCGGCCATGGTGACGGCCGGCGTCTATCTGGTTTCGGTGCACAAGTAGAAGCGTTTCAAAACCCCTCCTATAGCTGTTGTCATGCTAATGTTCCGTTTCGTGCCAACACCGTACCTATTGGAAAACTTTGACATGCCCGCGCCGATTTAGTAAAGGTTAGCGTATGCCGATTCCCGATAATGATATTAAAAAACCTGCCAAAGATCGTGATCTCAAAAACATTACCTATTTCCTCCGGGTGGCCGGCCTGGCGATCCCTTTTTTATGCTTGTTGGGACTCTATTTGGGCTATGTTCACTGGGGCCTGCATGGTGCTATCGGCGGCGCCCTTGGGGCCGGACTTGTGGGATTGGCCCTGTCTGCCCTAATCATGTATGTGCTGGATGCTGCCGGCGGGGCTGCCAGCAATCTCGTTTCAGGACGTCGTGAAGCCGTATGGACTACCCGGGAGCAACTTCAAGGTGTGCTGAGTCAGGCGCGCTTCAACAAGGACAATGGGGACTATACCGTCGCTTTTAACTATATCAATCAAGTGCTCCAAAAAGATCCTGATTTTCCCGAAGCACTCATTTTAAAGGCCCAAATTCTGTGGGAAGGTTTCAGTCGGGCGGATGCCGCCATCCCCTTTTTAGAAAAAGTGCTAACCCTGGATGACTGCGATAAAATGCTTCTTAATCAAGCCAGGCTGCTTCACAGCGATCTCAGTATCTTGGAGAACCCTGCCGCCGGCATTACGCCTCCCGCGGGTGTGGAAATCGGACTAAGACCACGCAAAGCAAAAGGTGTTCAAAAGCTGACGTCCGAATCCTATCAGGACATCAAAGAACGGATGGAGGAAACCCCTGTTGCGGTATGGGCCATCTATACCAGCGCGGTTTTTGGTCTGGCTTTGGTCGGTGTTCTCGTCAGCATGTATTGGCAAATCCAGAGATTTGACCAAGCTGAAGTAATGATAAATCAGAACGTCCGGCGCTTTAATCAAGCTGCACAAAGTCTCACGCAAGACATCCAAAAAATGGAAAAGCGGTTTAAGACACTTAAATCCAGGCTAAGTTATGTTGAGGAAAGAGTAAAACGCATAAAATGAGCATTAATAAATATACGGAGACAGAAAAACTGGTAAAGATCTCAATCTGGAAGGGTGCATATATTTCTGTATCCTTATGAATTTTCTAAATCCGAATATCAAATTTCGAAACAATGTTAAAATTCGAATGCTCAAATTCTCTAACCATGCGACCCTATTCTTAAGCCAGAAAATTCGTTTTGATATTTTAAATTTAAGTCATTGGAAATTGTTTCGGAATTCGATATTCGTGCTTCGTATTTAACCTTTAGTTTTTGGCGAAGTCTAATATAGTTGATCTGGCATGCCGTTCAGGTCTAATCTAGTAGTATAATTAAGGGGGATCTCATATGAAGCCAATTGGAACGATGCTGATTATTTTGGTGGCCGCACTCTGTATTGCGAGTTGTGCGGGACCGCAAATCAAATTATTCTCGGATGCATCCGATCCCTTGACGGAATCCATACTGCAGGGCACAGAAAAAGGAAAAGTTCTGATCATATCCCTGCGCGGGATTATTTCCACCAGTCCGGATGACGGCATGCTGCGGACGATGCCGAGTATGATTGAGGAAGTCGTCAGCCAGCTGCGTTTAGCTGAAAAGGACATGGAAATCAAATGTGTGCTCCTCAAAGTGGACTCCCCCGGCGGAACAGCCACTGCCAGTGATATCCTCTACCACGAAATTATGGCATTTAAACAGCGTACGCGGGCAAAAATTGTGGTTTGCATGATGGATATCGCTGCATCCGGCGGCTACCTGGTTTCTTTGCCGGCAGATCTGATCGTTGCCCATCCCACCACCATCACCGGCTCCGTGGGGGTTGTATTTATGCGACCGAACGTCACCAGACTGATCGATAAAATCGGTTTCTCCATGGATGTGAGCAAATCAGGTCCCAACAAGGATATGGGATCCCCGTTCCGTCAGGCCACGGCAGAAGAGGAATTGATTCTACAGGATGTGACCGACGGTTTGGCAGACCAATTCATAAATCTGGTTGAAAAGCATCGCAACTTGGGCCCGGAGGCACTCGCCACCATATCGACCGCCAGGGTTTATTTGGCTGCCGAGGCCAAGCAATTGGGCCTGATCGATCGCGTGGGCTATTTAGACGAGGCCTTAACCCAAGCTTTGCGAATATCAGGCCTCCCTGAAAACGCCAAAGTCATTGCCTATCGGCGCACGGCATTCCCCAACGACAACCTGTACAATCCCCTGACCACCGGAACCCATCTGCCTGCCAAGCCTATGCTGGATTTGGGGATTCCCGATCCTACGCAGCAACTGTCACCGGGATTTTATTATATCTGGACACCAGCTCTAAAGCTATAAACTATAGGCTGAAGCTTGATAGGCGGTTAGACCTTTAGGCGGTTTCCGCTAATAGCCGAACAGCCTAAAAACCTAAAAGGCTTGATACGCAGTATCAAATAAGGAGGCCACACCATGAGCGTTGAAGCAATCAAAAATAAAATTGTTTGGTTGGGTCATGATTGTTTTCGGATCGATGCATCCCAATGCGTTTATATCGATCCTTACCAAATTCAGGACACAAAGCCGGCCGATGTGATTCTGGTTTCTCATGATCATTTTGATCATTGTTCACCGGAAGATGTCGCCAGCATACAACAACCGTCAACCATCATTGTTACCGAAAAGGATTCAGCTAAAAAATTAAGCGGAGACATTCGCGTGGTGACGCCCGGTGAGCGCCTCGAGCTTGATGGCCTGGCAGTAGAAGCCGTACCGGCCTACAACACCAACAAAGAATTCCACCCCAAAGCCAATGGGTGGCTCGGTTTTGTTGTCGAAATCGACGGCGTCCGGATCTACCATGCCGGCGACAGCGATCATATTCCGGAAATGAAGGATTTATCGGTTGATATCGCCATGCTGCCTGTATCCGGCACCTATGTCATGACCGCCGCAGAAGCCATCGAAGCAGCTCTGGCCATCCAGCCCAAAGTGGCGATCCCCATGCATTACGGTGCCATTGTCGGTGATAACAATGACGCGGATACATTCCGCGATGCCCTGGCCGATAAAATGGAGGTCATGGTATTTTAATTTGAAATGCCCTGTTGCCACGGGATTGACAAATTCGGGCGAGCCCTGGACTTCGGTGAGCTCTGTCGCGTCGTTGTTCTCCTCACCGATGTAAGGGAGCATGGGATGATGTGAAGCGTACCCTGCAGCAAGGCTTTTGGCGATTTCGAGTCGAGCTGCACCGGTGATGTGCGCGCTTTGGCGATTCAAATTATGGAGGAAGCATGTACGCTGACTTGAAGCATAAAAACGCCCTCATCACCGGGGCCGGCAAAGAAGCGGGCATCGGTTATGCCATTGCCAAAAAGCTGGCCGCCTGCGGTGTCAACGTCGCCCTGGCCGACCTGGCCAAAGCAGAGCACAACAATCCGCTTTTAACCAGCGATCAAGGTCAGCTGGCCGCCTTGGCCCAAAGCCTGGCAGATACCTATAAAGTCCGGACCCTGGCAGTTGGCCTGGATGTCACCGATCCGGCCTCTGTTCAGAATATGGGCCAAACACTGGCCAATGAATTTAGCACCATCGATATCCTCTGCAACAATGCCGGCACGGTATTTGGGGTACCCAATACGATCCATGCTTATGACGACAGTGCCTGGATGAAAACCATCGATGTGAATCTTCATGGTGTTTTCCGGGTATCCAAAGCCGTCGTGCCTTTAATGATGCAACAGGGCGGTAGCATTATCAATGCCGCATCTCAGGCTGCCAAAAAGCCACCGCTTTTTAACGGGGCCTATGCCGCCGCCAAAGCAGCTGTGTTGATGATGACCAAGGTGATGGCCATGGAATTAGCCGGTAACAACATTCGCGTAAATGCCATCTGCCCCGGAATCATCATGACCGATTTTACCCGCTGGCGTTTTGATTTGGAAGCCCAATTCCTGGATTCAACCCCGGAAGAGCGCATGGCCCTGAAAAGCGCCGAAATTCCCCTGGGGCGGTTCGGAACGGCTGATGAAGTGGCCAACACGGTTGCCTTTCTGGCCTCCAGCGAATCCAGCTATATGACCGGCCAGGCATTGAATATTACCGGGGGACAAACGATGGAACTATAAACCCAGGATTCAAGGATCCTAGGGTTCATGGATTCAAGAGGTAACATTCAGCTGAAAGCCATCAGTCTCCTATCGGACGAATAGCCTCACTCGGCCCCTGGAATCCTCGGATCCTCGAATCCTTTTGAATAATATGGTCAGATAAAAACAATCAAAGAGTTTAACAACCAACTTAGTAATATAGGAGGATGTATGCCCGAGATTACCGGTGGCGAATTGCTGCTCCGATGCCTGCATGCCGAAGGCATTGCCCATATCCACGCCATCACGGATGGAACCTACATGATGGTCATCGAGGCCATCGAAAGGCTGGGAGATGAACTCGGTGTCAAATTGATCGTACCCCGTCATGAAGCGGCGGCCGCGCACGCTTGTGACGCCTATACGCGGGTTAGCGGTAAACCGGCCGTGGTCATGGCCTGTGCCGGACCCGGCGCCGCCAATTTGTTGGCAGGCCTCATGTGTGCCCAGGCCGAAGGAAGTCCGGTGGTGGCCATCACCACCACCCGCCGCAGCCAGATTTCCGATTCTTATGTTCACCAAGGCGGAATGCAGGTCAGTCAGCATCTGGACATATTCAGGCCGGCCGTTAAATGGAACGGCAAGGTCGATCATTGGACTCGGATCCCAGATATGATCCGCCACGCATTTCGAATGGCCACCTCCGGCCGGCCGGGTCCCACGCATGTACTCATTCCCGAAGATATCATCGGGCAAAAGGGCGATGAGGCCGATGTCAGTATTTGGCCGCCGGAGCAATACCGGGTGACATCGTCGCAACCGGCCGATCCGGAGTTGATCCGTAAAGCCGCAGAAATGATTGTAAAGGCTGATCTGGTGAATATCCACTGCGGCAATGGTGCCGAACGGGCTGGTGCCGGGGCAGAGGTGCTACAATTAGCCGAGCACCTGGGATGTCCGGTCACTGCCACCATTCGGGCCCGGGGAATTATTCCGGATACCCATGAACTCAGTTTCCACCCCACCTGCATGTCACGTATCGTCGCCAACAGTCAGGCAGACCTGGTACTGGCTGTGGGAACCCGACTGGGGGAGCTGAACATGTGGGGCCAACCACCCATGTTCGGTGAACCCGATAAACAAAACCTGATTCAAATCGATTCGGAACCGACCCACATGGGCCTTAACCGTCCCACGGACATCCCCCTGATTGGGGATGCGCGCACAATACTGAAGCAGCTTACGGAGGCGGTCCAAGGCCTGACCAAAGCACGACCGGCCCACGCCAAAATAGCCGAGCTCCGCATGCTCCAGGATGAATGGCAAAAAGAACTCGACGATCTGGTGGCCGATATACAGCGCAAACCCATGTTGACCGGTCAAATTCTGAAGGTTTGCAATGAGTTCTTTGATGAGGATGCGATTTTCGTCATGGACGGCGGCAACACCACCCTTTGGGACATTCATTACCATATTGCCCGGCGCCAGCGCTCAGTGGTCTATTCCATGAACTACGGCCATCTGGGAACGGGCCTGCCTTACGCCCTCGGCGCCAAGCTGGCCTTTCCGGATAGACAAGTCTACTGCGTTAGCGGGGACAGCGCCTTTGGCTTCAACCTGCAAGAGTTGGAAACGGCCGTGCGGAACGACCTGGCCGTTATTATGATCGTTGCAGTGGATGGGGCCTACGGTATGGAAAAAAGCGCCCAGCTTCGGCAATGGGGTCGCGAGGCCGATTGGTTCTGCCATGACCACGCCCCGGTTCGCTACGATCAGGTGGCCCAGGCCATGGGCTGTCACGGCGAATACGTGGAAACCGGCGCAGAGGTCCGGCCGGCCCTGGAAAGGGCGGTTGCCTCCGGAAAGCCGGCCGTTATTCATGCTGTTGTGGATCCGGATGCCAATGTAGATCCACCCGGCAATTGGCTTTGGGCTGCTGCGCGGACGGGAAAACTAGAATAAAAGAAGGACTCGAGGATCCGAGGATAAGCTCAGGCTGTTAGGCTGAAGACTATTAGACTGTTAGCTGCTAATGGCCTAACAGTCTAACCACCTAAAAAGCTAAAATTTAATCCTATATAAATATTGGTATCCCCAAAAGCGCTTTTACACCTGAAATTCTTTGCGGAGATTTACTGATGGACCCTTTGAGTGTGGATCAAATCCGCCTCAACTTCAATGCGCAGACCTTGCTGATCATCAACATCGCCGTCGGCTTAATGATGCTCGGGGTTGCCATTGATCTCAAATGGGCGGATTTCAAACGGATGATCCTGGTGGCAGCCTGTCCGGGCGGCAACCTGTCCAACCTAATGACCTACCTGGCCAAGGGCAATACGGCCATCTCCATCAGCATGACCGCTGTCTCGACCATGGCGGCCATTGTGATGACGCCCCTTAACCTGACCATTTGGGGCAGCCTCAATCCGGATACTGCTCCCATTCTGCAAAAGATCAGTTTGAGTCCCCTGGATGTTTTTTTCACGGTTTTTATCATACTGGGCATTCCGCTGGCTGCGGGTATGCTTCTTTCACGGATTTTCCCAGGCCTGGCCGATCGGGTCCGCAAACCGTTCAAAATTTTTACACTGATTTTTTTCATACTGATTGTTTTGGGGGCTTTGGCTGCCAACTGGGAAATATTTCTAGATGTTATCGGCCTGATCATGCTGGCGGTGCTGATACACAATGCCCTGGCCCTCAATATCGGCTACTGGTCGGCACGGGTATTTCGATTGCCTGAGCGTGACTCCCGGGCGGTTGCCATCGAAGTGGGTATCCAAAATTCAGGCTTGGGCCTGGTGCTGGTATTCAATTTCTTCGGGGGCTTGGGCGGTATGGCCATTCTGGTGGGATGGTGGGGTATCTGGCACATCGCCGCCGGACTGATTACGGCGTTTATTTTTACACGATTTGCACTGCAGGATCAGGCTTCTGAGTCAGTATCTGGTTGATTCCTATTTTTACTATAAGCTGAAATTTCCGTTCTTTGTGTTCATTGGATTTGTTGTGTTGCTAAGGGTAGGTGGTTATACATTTTATACCACGAGCATTTTCCTCAACCCAATAAACTCAAGAAACACAATAAACCCTGAATTTTTATCACGGAAAGGCATTGTTCGTTAGATCATTTTTTAGACTGTAGGCTGTAAGCGCCTAATAGTCTATAACCTACAGCCAAAACACCTATTGTTTCGCTAAAATCGCCTTGGCTGGAATCAAACCGGTGGCGCTGGCCGAGACGATATTCCCGGCCACCCCCGGTCCGTCCCCCGCCACATACATACCTTTTATGCGGGTTTCCAAATTCTGGTCGGTATCAACCTGGGTGGCAAAAAATTTTATCTCCGGAGCATACAATAGGGTTTCATCGTTGGATACGCCCGGTACCACAAAATTCAATTTTTCAAGACCTTCGATAATGTTGGTTAGAATTCTCTCGGGCAAGGCCATGGCGATGTCGCCGCAAACAACATTGTTCAACGTCGGTTCAATGTAGCCTTTGCGCACCCGATGCCAGGTACTGCGTCGACCACGTTTCAGATCACCGAAACGCTGTAAAATCGGCCGGCCGCCGCCAATTAGGGTCGCCAAACTGCCAATTGATTCGCCATATGCCTGGTTGTCCGTCACCGGCTCGGTTAACACCACCTTGGATAAAAAAGCAAAGTTGGTGTTGTGTGATTTTTGATTCAAATAGGCATGGCCGTTCACGCACACAAAGCTGGCGTAGTTTTCCAAGGCCACATAACCGCCGGCGTTGGTACAGAACGTGCGCGTCTGATCGTCATATTTGGCGGTTTGAATAAAAAACGTGGGATCATAGATGATGTCGCAAAGATCCTGCATGATATCGTTGTGAACTTCCACCCGCACACCCACTTCAATGCCGCGCTGGGCCAGACCGATGCCGTGTTGCGTGGCCAGGTTGCCAACCCAATCCGCCCCGACCCGGCCCGGGGCAAGAATAACATTACGCGCCTTGTATCGCTTTCGATTGGTTAAGATCCCCGAGACCGCGCCATTTTTGACAACCACCTCCTTCACTTCCTCAGAGGTATGAATGCTGATGCCTTGGGATTTAATTGCCTTTGCCAATCCCTCGATATGGCCCGGCAAACAGTCACTGCCCAGATGCTTTTGCCGGATGATCAGAAGATCGATACCATATTGTTTGGCCTGCTTACGAATTCTTTTAGCTGCTGCCATATCAGTGGGGTAGACCGGGCCGTCCATGCCGAATCGGTTATAAATCGCTTCGGTCTCTTCTATCAGGGTTTCAGCTTTCGGCTGCGGCATAAATTGGGTCAGGTCGGTCTTGCCCAATTTGTGAATGTAGTTCAGCTTGCCGTCTGAAAAAAGACCGGCACCACCGACACCGCACAGGATATTGCAGGGTTTACACTTGACACAGCCTTGTTCTTCGCTGATGGGACAATTGCGACGCGAAATGCTCTTGCCCTTTTCGATCAGCAATACATTCAGGTCCGAATGCTCACCCAAATAATAGGCCGCAAATAATCCGGCCGGGCCGCCGCCGACGATGATGACATCGTAGATTTTGGCATCGACTTTAATTTTTTTCATTGGTTTTGGTACCAATCCACATCGCTGTTACGTGTAAAACTCAGGTTTTACATTTCCCGGGACTCCTTTAATGATTCCAGGATATCGATATAAGCATTTTGGCCCTCGATCATGCGGGTCAAATCGATCACAATGCCCGCTATTTCCGCCAGGGCCTGAACAAAATTGACATCATCCAGCGTAAATTCCCAATGGTCGGCGGTATAAACCCGCATGGCACCGACCACGGTCCCACGCACATAAATGGGTACCGATAGAATCGATACAATACCCTCTTTGCGGGCCTCCTCAGCATATTGAACTCTGGGATCGTCCATAACATCGTATATCGCAACCGGACCCTCGGTGAGCGACTTGGCCACCGACCGCGAAGCACTGACAGGGCCTTTGGACAGATAGGCGTCACTCAAGCCATAAGATGACGCCAATTCCAACTCATTGTTATCCGCGTTAACCAGATAGAGTGCACAGCCTTTTACATCCAGCGTTTCCGTGACGCTTTTCACGGAAATCCGTATGATCTCTTTGGGATCTTTGGACATGGATAAAGCCTTGGTCACCTTTAGCAGGGTTTCGTAATTCATGATGTGTTTTTTCACGATGATCCCCCTTTCCTTTTGATTCAAAGGATGCTTTGTTTGGTTAACTGCAATCGACCGAACGTTTGCTGATTATCACTTGCAAGTATCGCATATACGCTAGCCCTGGTCAAGCCAGCCGGTGATCCTGAACAAAGGTTTTGAGCCCAGCCAAAGGACTTTGCATTTATGGTTTAATGCTTATTATTGCTAATTAGCGTTAACTGTGGAATAGCATATGTTAATGCAGGTCAAACCGGCGGTACAGAAGATTAGGAATACATTAGAAGAGACCAAACAATGGATCGTGCCAAACGAAGACTTTCTGCGTTACTATCGGCCGATGTAAAGGGCTACAGCCGTTTGATGGAAAATAACGAGTTTGCCACGGTTGGGACTCTGAAAAAGTATCGTACCATCATCGCAGAACAAGTATCCC
>Ga0180435_10003065_pt1 | contig 16906 bp, 14 predicted proteins | sample SS_ome_3_FD_132467 | JGI IMG/M metagenome (GOLD analysis project Ga0180435, IMG submission 132467) | Hypersaline lake sediment archaeal communities from the Salton Sea, California, USA - SS_3_S_1 metaG | ecosystem: Environmental > Aquatic > Non-marine Saline and Alkaline > Hypersaline >...
ACACGCCACCGCCCCTCCACGCCACCGACCCTACACGTATCCCCGTCCTCCACATCCCGCTGTTCCGAAGGGATCGCTAGATCCCGCCCGCCCCCAGAGCCCCTCACCACGCTCCATCCTCTCCAAGGCCCTCGCCCCGCCCCCCGCGTCCTGCCCCGAAGCCATTGTCCTCCTCGCTGACTACCAGACTTTCAGCTCGCCCTGAATCAGCCTTTCGATGAAGCGATCAACGGTCGCCAGCTCCCGGTCAATCACCTCCTGCACATCCAATCTAACGTCCCCCAGCTCGGCGCCGTCGCACAGTATCAACTGGGCTGCGGCCACCAGCGGCTCATCAATCGGATGGCCGATCTGGCTGCAGAGGTAGACCGTCACCTCACAGAGCCCGTCGATCTCCACGTAGATCCGCTCCGCGATCTCGTGGCTCAACAGGTTGTAGATCTTGCCCACGTGGCTGACCGGGTTCTTCCCCGCGGCCGCCTCCGTGGTTGCCGGCCGGTTGAAGGCAATCACGCCATTCACGCGATTCCCTCGCCCCACCTGACCGCAGTCGCCACCCTCCGCCGAGGTACCGAGCACCGTCAGATACATGCCCCCCGTGCCCCGCCCCCTCTCGTCCAGCGTGTTGATGTCGATGGTCACATTCTCCATAGCATGCGGCTGGCGGCTGACGAAGGCCTTGAGGTCGTCGTGGATCGTCCCTTTTCGCTCGAAGTAGGTCGCCTCGTCGGCGATAAAACGGTCGACGAAAGCCAGGGCAACGGTCAAGGTCACGTCCCGGCCAAAGCGGTAGCCCATCACCTTGATGTCCTCGCCGGCCTCCGGGTGGGCTGCCTTGAAAGCTGTTGAGTTCAGATACCGCTCGACATCCAGCACCAACTTCTCCATCTCCGAGAGCGGCGCATAACCCACCCCGGCCGACGTGTCGTTGGCGCCGACCTCCTCACGCTCGAAAATGTCCATGAGCTCCGGCGAACCCGGCTTGATCTGATTTTCGAACACCATATGCACGTCCGGGTCCACAAAACGCAGATTTCCCCGCATCCAGCTCTTGGCCGTTGCCTCGGCGATCTCGCCAACGGGAAGCTGCACTCCCTTGTACTCATACGTGGCCCGGTCTCCGAAGATCAGGCGCATCGGTTCGTCCACCCGGCCGCCACCAAGCATCGGCGTCGCCCCACCGGCCACGAGCAGCCCCTTGTCGATGTTGTGGTGGAGGACTCGCCCGAATCGATCCCCATAGGCCCGCGATAGCTCCACGCTGACCGCCTCCGCCACGGCGTCGCAGATGGAATCGGGGTGACCTACGCCCTTCCGTTCCACCAACTCCGTGGGCTGCTCCTCCATCGGGAGGTTGGGCACCTCCTCCACCAGGATGTTCCGCTTCCGTCCTTCCGCTGGCATCCCTCACCTCCGCATGATGCTAATGGCGCCGCGTCCCGCTACCCGGTAGCGTGCCTCTTGATATCGCCTCTCCGGTCACTAACCAACCGCCTTGCCCGCCGCAACCACTCCCGCTCCGCTTCGAACGTGAGCATCCCCAGCGCCTCGTCCCAACCCAGCCACACAGGGTCGAACTTCGCCTCGCCCCGCCCTCGGGCATCGACACGGCACTCCGGCAGGGTCATCAAGAAGTACCGCTCCGTGCGCACCACGTGGCGGCCCCGATCCTCGAAGGCTACCCGCTGTGTGCCCAGGTCCGCCACGATGTCCAGGTCCAAGTAACCCGTCTCCTCGCTTGCCTCGCGCAAGGCTGCCTCGCGCACCGTCTCGTCCGGCTCCAGGTGCCCCTTCGGGAGCCGAACCTCGTCGCGGCTAGGCCAGCGGAGCACCAAGACACGCTCATCCCGAGCGATGACCCCACCTGCTGCCGTGTAGCGCTCCGTCCCCTTCGCCACGGAGAGCTCCTACCCCTTGGCTGGAGTGTTCAACCGGCGCGACCGTGTGCCCAGCCATTGGAGGCTGAGACTAACAAGGTATCCCAGGCCGGCGAGCAGGATGATGGTCGCCCCCGACGTCAAGTTCAGGAAGTAAGAAAGCCAGAGGCCCGCAGTCATGAAGAACATACCGAATCCACTCGCCAGAATCATCATGTGCTTCATATCCTTCACCAGGCGCCCGGCGATGGCCGCCGGAATGGTCAGCATGGCGATCACCAGAATGAGCCCCACCACCCGCATCAGCATCACGACAGTCAGGGCGACCAGCCCCATCAGCACCAGATACATCGCCCCGACCGGCACGTTTTCTACCGTGGCAAACACCTCGTCAAACGAGATGGCTAGCAACTCTTTGTAGAAGATGAGCACGGACCCCACGATCAACACGTCCAACACCACCATCACCATCAGGTCACTGGTAGGCACCGCCAGGATACTCCCGAAGAGATAGCTAAGCAAGTCGGCCTTGTAACCCGGTGAAAGATCAACGAGGATGATACCTGTCGCCATGCCGATGGCCCACATCACCCCGATGAGCGTGTCCGCACGCTCCCCCGTCCGCCGTTGAACCGCTCCCATGCCCAGCCCCGCGGCAAGGCTGAAGACGACGGCACCCAGCACCGGATCCAGGCCCAGGAAGTAGCCCAGGCCGATGCCGCCGTACGCCGCGTGGGCGATGCCCCCACTGACGAAGACGATGCGCTTCACCACCACGAACGTGCCGATGACGCCGCACGCGACGCTGACCAACAGTCCGGTCAGTAGCGCGTTTCGCATGAAGACAAACTGCAGAGCCTCCAAGACCGCATCGATCATTTGTCGCCCCCGTGAGCTGCGTGGTCAGGGAAGACCCGGTGGGGGACACCGTGGGCGATGAGGTCGATGGGACACTGATAGGCCAGCTCCAGCATCTCCTGGGTCAGCGCGTCACCACCGTGATAGAAGAGACGCCGGTTAAGGCAGCCCACGGTCTTGACGTGCGAGGAGATCGCCCCCACATCGTGAGAGACCATCACGATGGTCACCTTATCGTTCAGCCGTTTCAGAAGGTCGTAGATGTTGGAGCTGACCCGGGGATCGACACTTGCCAATGGCTCGTCGAGAAGCAGGACCGCCGGCTCCGTCGCCAGCGCGCGGGCCACATACACCCGCTGCCGCTGACCGCCGGAGAGGTCCCCGAAGGGCCGATGCCGTTGATCAAGCATGTCGACCTGTTCCAGGGCCGTGGCTACAATTCCCTCATCCTCCTTGGTATAGCGGTGGAGCAGGCCCCGGTCGCCCAACCGCCCCATGCAGGCCACGTCCCAGACGTTGATGGGGAAATCGCTATCGAATTCCGTCAACTGGGGCACATACCCCACGTGGCGGCGCCCCTCCTCGATGGGCCTACCCATGATGCGCACCTGGCCCCTAGTTGGATGGATCAAGCCCAGAAGCACCTTCAGAAGCGTCGTCTTCCCCCCGCCGTTCGGGCCCACAATCCCGATGAAATCGAGTTCCTGCACTGAGAGGTTGACGTCCTGGAGCACCATCTCGCCGTCGTAGCCGGCCCATAGGTGTCGCACAGCGATCACCTCCCGCGACCCCATCTTCCTCGCTTCATCGGCCATATATCCCCCTCAAGCACGATGCTGCTCTTAGCCTGCCTTAGGATCGTCCCGGTGGACCGGCCTCACTCCAGGTGCTGGGCAAAGGTCTCGGCCACGCGCCTCAGGTTCTCCAACCAGTCTTCTGCCAACGGACTGATCAGCAACACCTCACCCCCGATCTCATCCGCGATTGTCTCGGCCGCCTCCGTGCTGAACTCCGGCTGCGCAAAGATCACTCGGATCTCCTCTTCCTTCGCCGTGGTGATCAACCGGGCCAGCTCAGCCGCGCTGGGCTCCTGCCCTCCCACTTCGATGGCGATCATCTCCAGCCTGTAATCCCGCGCGAAGTACCGCCACGAAGGATGAAAGACCATGAACCGTCGTCCCTCCCTGTTCGCCGAACCCTCGCCGTCCAGGGTCTCACGAATCTCAGCGTCCAGCTCGCCAATATCATCAAGGAAAGCCCCCAGGTTCTCCTCATAGGCTTCGGCATGGGCAGGGTCCGCCGATGTCAGGGCCTCGGCAACTGTGGCAGCTTGGACCCGCACCAAGGACGGCGATAGCCAGATGTGAGGATCCGGATTGCCGCCCTCCTCAATTCGCTCGATACCCTGGGTCGTGTCCACCATCACCATGTCGTCGTTTGCCGAGTCGATCCGGTTCAACCAGGCGTTCTCAAAGGGAACGCCAATGCTGCAGTAGAGGTCGGCCTCACTGAGGGCTCGGAGCTGCTCTGGGTTCGGCTCATACGTCGCTGGGGACTCGCCGGGGAGCACCATCACGTTGACGTCGACGTGCTCCCCGCCGATGCGCTCCACGATGTACCGCTGAGGCAGAATGCTCACCGTTACGTTCAGCGCGGCCGCCGTCTGCTGCGTACCGCCCTGCGCACAGCCAAACTGGCCGACCAGGAGAGCCAGCCCCAAGACGGCTAGAACCGCTCTTTCCATCCTTCCATACCCCATCGAACAACCCGCCTGGCCGAAAAGCGACTTCCCCAACATAGGAACCACCTCCGCACTATTCATCGTCGCGGCACAGCGGACAGAGCCCGAAGAGTTGGAGCAGGTGCTCCTCAATCCGATAGTCCGTGGCCCGTTCCACATCGGCGATTAGCGCCGCCACCTCTTCGGAACCGGGGAACTCGACCGTTCTCCCGCATCTCCGACAGACCACGTGGTGGCGATGCCCGGGCGACGCCGCGATGTAAGCGTGGCACCCGTCGCTCCAGTGCACGCGGCGCACCAAATCGAGCTCAGCCAGCAGAGCGACCGTCCGGTAGACCGTGGTGAGACCCAGCTCGGTATGGAGCCCTCCGCCACGCTCGAGGATGTCCTGGGGCGCAAGTGGCGCATCCGCCTCCTGGAGTACCTGGATGACGGCCCGGCGCGGTGCCGTGATACGGAACCCGGCCTCAGTCAGCCGGTCCTCCCAACTCACCACAAACCCCTCCCAGACGCCCCGCCCTTGACGATAATGAAAAACATTTTCAATAGTATACGTCGAAATCCCCACCTGTCAAGCGCTGGGTACAAAAGCCCGATCCTGCCCCGGGGAGGCGCGCGATTAGGGTTGGACGATGCGCCGTCGCTGCGGCGCGCCGTCAGCCCGCGCTATCCGTCCGTTGGAGGCCATCCCCCCTCGTCATGCAATCTGGCGAACGTGAGGAGGGGAGAAGGGTCTTGTCGGAGCCCTCCCAGCGCGCCCGTGGGCCGTATGGCCTTCCGAAGAGGGGGATGGTGGCCCGTCAGGTACGCTGCCGGTAAAGCGTGGGGTCGACGACGTGCACCATAGCCGAAACGTCGAGGGATCTCTCGAAGAACGCTGCAATGCGCTGGGCTTCCTCCTGCGGGGCCTCCAGGACTCGGTTGTAGCTGACGTAGAGGACCTCGAAGTTGGGCTGATCGGCGAGCCAGTCCTCGACGCGTTGAACGTGCTGTCGAAAGAGCGCCGCCAGCTTGTCGTCCGAGATCTTGTCGGTGGCCTCGCCCCGCCGCGCCAGCATTCTCCTCTGAGAGGCAAGAATCTCCTCCATCTCGCGCCGCATGAAGACGATCTTGTAGCCGTGGCCTGCCGGGAGATGGCGCAGCAACTGGGAGATAATCTTCACGACTTTCCCCTCCGCGTCGTCCAGCCAGGCTCTGTCGTGTTCCAGTTTCTTAACCCGTTCAAATTCGTAATAGCCCTTGGGGTTGTCCTTGTCCGCCTCGCGGATGTTGTCCGTCAGAACCTCGAGCCCACCAGCCTCGAGCATCTTCATCATCAGCGAAGTTCCCGAGCGCGGCAAACCAGAGACGATCGCAATCCTGTCTTGATCCATGCTTGTCCTTTCACCTGCTGCACAGCCTACCAGTCAGCGCCCCCCAACCCCTGCGTCTGGCACACTGCGCGTTGTTCTCGCGGCGTGGTCCGCTCCCTTCCGGAGCCTGCCCCTGACTCATCGCCGCCATCTCCCAGATTATAGAACGAGCCGATGGGCTTTACAAATCGCGCGACTCCCTGTACAATACGCCAGCTGGCGTTGCCGGCCCAGTACGCCCTGCTCTTAGCAGGTTGAAGCGTATTCGGGCCGTTTCGTATCCGGCCGACGCCTCGAGTCGGGGCTGCCCGATTGGAGGCGAGCCCAGGCATCATAGACGTAGAATGAGTGACGACACATAGGAGGTAGTGACTTTGCCTAACAAGCCATCAGCCGCAAAGCGCGTACGCAGTTCGAGGCGCAAGGAAGCGGTCAATCGAGTTCACCGTGGACGAGCCCGCACCGCCGACAAGAAGGCCCGCCGCCTGATCGCAGAGGGTCGCCTTGAGGAAGCCCGCGAGGCCGTCCACGAGGCCCAGGCCGCTTTTGATAAGGCGGCGCAGAAGGGCGTCATCCACAAGAACAAGGCTGCCCGCCGCAAATCGCGCCTTATGCAGCAGCTGAACGAGCTCGAAGAGCAGGCACAGCCGGCATCGTAGGCTCGGACAACAAAGCAGCGTCGCTTCCAGAGCCGCCGTCAGAGCGTCGTTGCGTGATGCAACGACGTTTTCTGTTGTGAGCGGTCCGTTATGCACGTCGATCATCTGACGCTGGCCTGCCTCCGCGATCGGCTCGACACGTTACTGGGCGCGCGGGTCCAGCGCATCGTGCTTCCCGACGAGCGGGCCGTCGGCTTGGAGCTCTATGCGGGCAAGCGGTTCCAGCTGCTCCTCTCCGCGAACACCCAGCATCCACGCGCCCTCGTCGTGCCCCACAAGCTTCGTCGGGGCGTTCAGACGGCTACGCCCCTCCTGCAGCTTCTGCGGAAGTGGGTTGGTGGGGGTCGGCTGGTTGACGTCAGCCAGCCACCCTGGGAGCGCATCCTCATCCTCCACTTCGAGGGGGAAGCCGGTCCATGCCGGCTCATCGCCGAGCTCATCGGGCGTTACAGCAACCTCATCCTGGTCAGCGACCGCGGTGACGTTCTGGAGGCCGTCAAGCACGTCGGTCCGGACATCAACCGCTACCGCGTCACCCTGCCTGCTCACCCTTACGAGCCCCCGCCACAGCCGCCGGGGCGCCGCCCACCCACAGAGGTCACCGTCCAGGATTGGGCCGGTATCCTCGCTTCCGTCGAGGCTGAACGGCCGCTTCATCGGGTGCTCACCAGCCAGCTCTTCGGTGTCAGTCCTACGACGGCCCGCGAGGTCGCCGCGCGCGCCGTTGGCGACCCCGAGGCTGAGGTGCGGGAGGTCCCGCCGGCTGGCGTGGCCGAGGCCCTCGCGCATATCTTCTCGCCACTCGAGGACGGCAGCTGGGCCCCTCACGTGGCCCTCGATGATGAGGGGACCGTGGTGGCCTTCGCCCCGTACAGGCTCCACCAGTTCAAGAAAGTGGAACCCGTGGCGACCATCAGCCAGGCGATGTGGCGTTACTTCGAGGAGCGGCTAGCCACCGATAGCTATGCCGCCGTCCGGCGGCGTGTGGAGAAGCTCATTGAGAAGGCCTGCTCTTCTGTGGAACACGCCCTGGAGCAGGTGCGGCGCCAAGAGGTCGATCAGGAGGAAGTGGAACGCCTGCGGCAGGCGGGGGAGCTCATCCTCGCCTATCAGCACCGGATTGAACCAGGGGATGAGAGCGTCACCGTTCCCGGTTACGACGGCGAGCCAATGACCATCGATCTCGACGCCGCTCTGACACCCGTGGAGAACGCCCAGGCCACTTTCCGTCGCTACCGGAAGGCACAGCGCGGCGCCAAGGAGATCCCGGCGCGGATAAGAACCCTGCGGACCGATCTCTCCTATCTCGAGCAACTGAGCATGGACTTGAGGCTGGCCGAGGACCGACCGGAGATCGACGCCGTCCACGAGGCCCTGGCCGACGCAGGTTGGGCGCCCCGAAAGCCGAAACAGAGCAGCAGCGGTATGGCGAAGCGACCGCGACGTTTCGACCTCGGTGACTTCCCCGTCTTCGTGGGCCGGAACGCGCCCCAGAACGAGGAGGTGACCTTCGACCGCGGTAGCCCCGACGATTTCTGGCTCCACGTGCGTGGCCTACCGGGTGCACACGTCATTATCAAGAGCGGGGGGCGCCGCGTGCCGGAGGAGGTGCTCCAGCGTGCAGCGCAGATCGCAGCCTACTATTCGGCGGCGCGGGAGAGCGACAACGCCAATGTGGACGTCACAGAGCGCCGGTACGTGAGGCGTGCCACCGGCTCCCGCCCGGGGCTGGCCACCTACCGGAACGAGCGCACCCTCCTCGTACAGCCGAAACCCGGCCCCTAGAACGCACGCCGGCTGGCATGCGGCCTAAGGCCGCACCTCCAGCCTCCCCACGACGTACGAGTCCGCCATTGGCTTTCCGTCGGGGCTGAACACGTGGAGTCGCTCCATCGTCGCCAACTCGTACAGACCCACCACCACCCGATACTCACCCTCGGGGGCGTCGGGCATCAAGCGTACCTCGTACGGATCCGACACATCCTTGCCAGGGATCCACTCCCTGGTCGGATAGGTCCCCTGGACGGGCCAACTGTCGACCTGCCCGTGCAGCCGCCCATCAGGTCCGATGAGTTGAACAAAGACCGTGTAGTCAACAGTCATCGAGCGCAGCCCGCGCCAGTACAGCGACACGGGGATGACGTCGCCCGGTCTCGCTCTCCGTGTCCCAAGCTCAGCTTGGCGCAGAAGTACCTTACCCCCAAAGTTGGCCAGCGCCTCCTCCGCAAGGCTTACGTCAGGACGTGCGATGGGGCAGCTCTCTTGAGGTGTACCTAACCAGCGGCAGCGGACCCGGCTCCCGGCCATCGCCAACCTCAGCACCGGCTCCCCGGTCTGCATCGGTGCGGAGACGGTGTGCCGGCTCCGTACGCTCCCGGCAGCCAGCGGCGAGGCTTGGGTCGGGACATGGTCTTCTTGAGCGCTCTCCCACGAGAGCAGGACCTGCTCGTTCTCGTCGATACCTCTCCATGAGAGCTCCACCGCCACCGGACGACCGGGCATCACCTCATCGGCCACATCCAACCCGGTCAACCATCCCCCCGCGTCGAAGGCCGCCAGGCGACGTTTTGGAAGTGTCTCATGGTCAGGCCGCTGCTCCACGTCGATGATGCTCAGCGGTGTCCACGCGGGAGGGTTTTCGCCGGCCGCCGAATCCTCACTGGCAAAAGGTGCCCCAACCCCCACCTCAAGCCAGAAGTGGCCGCTGGGAAGCCACGGCGGCATCATCACTTCGTGATAATCCGTCACCGTCGCACCTTCCGGCCAAGCATTGGTCGGATAGAGGCCGTTCACTGGCCGCGCCCCCTCCCTCGCCCACAGAATGCGCCCCTCTTCATCCACTATCCGCATCCGGACCACCAGATCCCGGGCCACGGGCTCGGCCGCCTGCCACTCCAGAGTCACGTGACGCAGCGGCCTGCCGAAGGGATCCCGTCTTACGCTGGCATCGAGCAAGTCGATGGTATCCGTCGACTCTGCCAGCACCGGTCCAGTCGGGCCGTCGGCCTCAGGCGGAGCAAAGCGAACCTCCGCCAGCGGCCCCACGGAGCGCACGAAGAGTCCATCCAGCTGCGGCAAGTAGCGAGCCAAATACACCGTCTGACCCTCGCCCAGCCGGCGTCGTAGGTCACTCTGGTACTGCGCCTCGGTCCCCAGCAGGACCAGCTCAAGATCTGGGCGCACACCCTCGACCTGCTGGAGGTAATAGAGGGGAGCGAACTTCGTCGTGTCGGCAAGAATGGCGCTGCCCGGACGCAAGGGCTGCTCCAGCGCGTACTGGCCCCACGCCACGCCGCCCCGATCTCGGCTCCGGTCCACGGACGGAAGATTCACCCATAGTCCGCTCAAAGGGATCAAAGCGAATAGGACTGCTGCGACGAGCCGCCATGAGGCTCCCCGGCCGGGCAGGAGTTCTGAAAGCAAGTTGGCGAGCACGAGCGCACCGAAACCCATCCAGACCCCCAGGATCAGATGGGCGGGCAGCAGGAAGACCGCCACATCTGCCACGTGGTAGGTCAGGCCGTAGGCGAAGAAGGCAAGAAACGTGGTGCCCGTAAGCATCAGGGCGCGCCGGCGCGCAAGCGCCAGGCTTACTACGCCTACCAGAGCCAACCCCAGGCCGGGCCATCCGAAAGGCTGTTGGAAGAGGCGCGCCACGATGCGCCAGCGAGCCGGATCTCGCCACGCGTAGAGGCGCAGCGCGCCGTGGAACTGCCCCCCGGTGACGTAGCGCACAAACTCCCGCGCGGACATCCTGGCACCCTCGTTCAAGGCTGGCCACCGCAAGGGGATGAACAGGTAGAGCCCCAGACCAAGGGCAAATAGCGCAGCAGCCGCCAGCCACTGGCGGACCTTCGCCCTAGGCCGACCAAACACGAGGGCCAGCATGAACGCCGGAGCCAGCAGCGCCGTCGTGAGGTGGTTCGTCAGGCTTAGGCCTGTCAGAAAGAAGACACCGTACCATCGTCGGAGTGAGGACGGGTCCGATGGAGCCGAGCCCCTGGCCACCCGGATGAGGAGGAGGAGAATCCCCATCACCAGTGCATTGTGCAGTGTATACACCTCAGCCGCCGTCGCCTGCGACCAGAACGTGGCGGAAAAGCCCACCGCCAGCGCAGTCAGAAGCGCGAACACGTCACGCCCACCCTGTGCGCGTCGTCCGGCTTTCTCCGCCCGCCACGCTGCCTGGCTCAACTCCCGCGTCACGAAGAACACCATCACCACCGCGCCCGCCCCGAAAACCGCGGCCGAGAGACTCACCCGCCACGCCACATTCCCTATCGGCAGGAACGTGAACACCTTCGCCAGGAGCACGTAGAGCGGATACCCCGTCGGATGCGCCACGCCCAGGGTTGGCGCCACGACCTGGAACTCAAACGTGTCCGCCACGCCCACCGAGGGGAGCAGCGTGTGCACATAGATTCCCAACGAGATGAGTGCGGCCAGACCCGCCAGCGACCAGGCCGGTCGGTCCTTCCACATCACCAGACACGTCAGCATCAAGGAGCCGGCCAGGAGGACCGTCCCCGCCAACGGCGCCGGCGCAATGCCCAGCACGTAGGGAAGGGGCAGCGCGAGGGCGAGGTATGCAGCCCCGTCCGAGGCTGATGAACCTGGGCTGGAACGGGCCCGGCGCCACGCCACGATGGCAGCGGCAGCGCAGGCCAACCCTACACCCATCACGAGGGGGAGCGAGGCGAAGGCGGGGCGCCAGAGGAGCCACTCGGCCAGGAAGCGGGCCAACCCCAGCCCCCAGACAGCGCCCGGCACCGCCACGGCGACCGCCCGACCCGCCGGAACGAGGGAGGGGGTGGCGCCGCGGCCCACTGGAGGATCGCTAGAGAGGTTCAAGCGTCATCCCCGGTCAGGACGAGGTCTCAGCCTCCCCGGGTGTGATACCGAAATAGTGGCTGAGCATCTCCCGGGCCACAGGCACAGCGGCCACCGAGCCCTCACCCCCGTTATAGAGGTAGACGATGACCGAGATCTCGGGTTCGTCGAGTGGGGCGTAGGCCGCGAACCACGCGTGCTCTGGCTGCTCGTACCCCACGCCGCACATGATATCGTCGCAGAACTGCGCCGTCCCAGTCTTACCGGCGACGCCTACCCCCTCCATCTGACCGCGCTTCGCCGCCGTGCCGTAGGCAACCACGCCCTCCATGCCCGTTCGCACCAGGGAGAGATGTCCCTCCTCCACGGGCACGGACCGAATCAGCTCCGGTTCGAAGGGCTCCGAGATCTCACCCTGGGCGTCCGTCGTATGGTGGACGATGGTGGGCCGGTAGAGCCTGCCCCCGTTCGCCACGACGTTGACGGCGTTAAGCATCTGGAGAGGCGTCACTTCCAGGAAACCCTGCCCAATAGACAAGTTGTACGTATCCCCCGTCGACCAGCTCTCCCCGTAGGTGTGCCGCTTCCAGTCGGCTGTCGGTACCAGACCCTCGCGCTCGGCCGGCAACTCGACCCCGGTCGTTTCACCCATTCCAAAAAGCCTGGCATACTCGGCGATACGCTCCACACCGAGACCCTTGAAGCTCGTCTCCTCGAAACCCCCGCCGGCCTTGTAGAAGTAGACGTCACAGGAATGGGCGATCGCGCCCACCACGTCCTGTGCGCCGTGACCGGCCTCGTTCCAGCAATAGAACGTCTGGGCCTGGCCGGGATCGTTGGGGTAATATCTGTTGGGAACAATGATCCGCCCTGGACAGTGCAGCTGAGTCTGGGGCATCACGATGCCTTCCTGAAGCAACCCCGAGGCGACCACCACCTTGAACACGGAGCCGGGTGGGACGGCGTCAGAGACAGCGTGGTTGATCAGAGGCCGGTGGGGGTCCTGCCAGCGCTCCCAGTCACTCTGGGTGACGCCCTCGACGAAAACGTTGTTATCGTACGTCGGCAGGCTCACCATCGCCAGGATTTCCCCTGTCTGAGGATTCATCGCCATGGCCACGCCCCGCGGTGACGCCGCCTCGTCCATGCTAGCCCGCAGGGCCTCCTCAGCCGCCTGCTGCAAACCGAGATCAAGGGTCAGGTGGACGTTGTCCCCTGGCACCGGCGCTGCTCGTTCCTCCACAACGCGCCGGACCCGCCCGAGCACATCCTCCTCCACGATCTGCTCGCCCTTCTCCCCCCGCAGCACGTCCTCGTAGGTCGCCTCGATACCGGCGGTCCCCACGCGATCCGTGGCCGGGTCGTAACCCGCCTCCCGATAGGCCTCCTCGGTCTCCACGGGGATGGGCAGAAGATATCCGAGCACCTGCGACATCAGTGTATGGTGCGGATAATGGCGGACGGAATCCACCTCCACCGACACGCCGGGTAGATCCCCCGCTTCCTGTGCCACCAGGAGGGCTTCCTCCCGATCGATGTTCCGTTCGATCACAATCGGTCGATAGGGAGCCAGATACGGGACCTCTTCAATCATCTCCTTGATCCCGCGGGCTGCGCCTGCCCCACCCCCATCGTCACCCGTCTCTTGATCGGCAGTTGTGTAGGGCAGGTCCAGTAGCATGGCCAGGCGAATCAGTACCGCCTCCGCTTCGTCCTCATCCTCGGGCAGATCAGCAGGAAGGACGGAAACGCTGAAACTGGGCACGTTCCGAACCAACTGCTCACCTGTCCGATCGTAGATCACACCGCGAGAGGCCGGGACGCTGATCAGCTTCGTACTCTGTTCCTCAGCCTCCTCCCGGTATTCCTGCCCCTGCACGAACTGGAACTGCCACAATCGGCGCGTGAAGACGCCGAAAATGGCCAGCACGATCAATCCAAGCAGCGCCACGCGCACCGCGCCCTCGTTGCGCAAGAAGTCACTGAGGGGGCTGTGCTGCAGCGGTCCCCGTCCTGCCCTCGGCGCAGCTCGCTCCGACTGGATGTTGACCCTCACAGGGCCAAGCCCTCCTCCCCGGTGACCCTGTCCAGCCACGTCAGAGGTCCCACGAGGATCGGTGCCAGGGCCGCGTTGAGCAAGACTGAGGGCCCGGCCACCTGCACCAAAGCGTACGGCCAGTCCACCTGGTGGCCCGACCAATCGAGGACGATCATCAACGCCAGGTGATACGCCGCGCCCCCGAGGACCGTCAGGATCACCACCCTGATCGCTTGAGATCCCACCTCCTCACCCAGGGACTGCCCCGCCAGGTACGCCGCGGCCACCAGGGCCAGTGCGATGCTGGCCAACGGACCGCCGGAGAGAAGGTCGAGCATCAGACCGCCGACGAACGCCCACAGAAGTCCTTCGTCGATGCCGCGGACCACGGCCCAGGTTAGGACGACAAGCAGCATAAGGTTGGGCCGAGCGCCCATCACGCTAACCCGTGACAGCACGGTTGCCTGGATGAGCGCCACGCCCGTCAGAAGTGGAAACGTTACATACGGGTTGATCTCAGACCTCCCGGTCGCATGGTTCTGGGTTCTGACTGTCGGACAACACTGGGCAGTTCACGGCCCCTCTGAGGCGGATTCGTCAAGGGGAACCTGCTCGAAACCGGTGATGACCAGGGCCAGCTCTAATCGCGTTAGATCCACCGCGGGCCGCACCACGGCCGTCTGGAAGGTCTCGTACTCCCTCCGCTCCACTTCGGTGACCTGACCGATAACCAGACCCTTCGGCATCAGCCCGCCCAAGCCAGAGGTGAGCACGACGTCACCGACCTTCACCTCCTCCTCCTGGGGGATGAACGCCATCTGAAGCGAGCCGTCGGGCTGGCCGACCACCAGGCCCGTCCCCCGCGTCGTCTGGAGAATGGCCGCCACTGCGCTATCAACATCCGTCAGCAGCCGCACCTTCGCGGTTCTGGGACCGACCTCAGAGATCCGTCCCACCAAGCCAGCACCGCCGCTGACCACAGACATGCCTGGCTCGGCGCCCTGCTGCGCCCCGACGTTGATGGTAGCATAGCGGAGATAAGGATTGGGGTCCAAGCCCACCATCTCGCCGCATGGGAACTCGTCGCACGCCTCGCGGCTGACGACCTCTGCACCCAGATACGTGGAGATGGGATAGTCGCTGGTGAAGTTCAGGAGAGCGCGGAGCTGCTGGGCCTCGGCCTCGAACTCCCGGAGGCGCACATTCTCCACCTTCAAGGCATCCACTTGCACGCGCAGTTCCTCCACCTCGGCGCGGAGCTCTCGAACCTCCCGGAAGGCCCCAAAGACACCGCCCGCGCCCTCCGTCAGGTTGGAGAGGCCGCGCTGTAGGGGATCAAGAACGTAGTGAACTGCGGTCTCGACGGGGGCAAGAAGCCCGGACTCGTGGAAGACCAGGAGAAGCAGACCGACAATGAGGAGGACCAGAGGAAGCCAGGATCGTTCGCCCTGCCGTCGAATGGAGACAGACGGACGTCTAGATTGCTTCATATGCTGCCTCACGAGCTCCCGCAAACGACGCGCAGAAGCTCATCTGTGAGATCCCTCCCTTGTTAAGAACCGACAGAACCAGTACTATCTCACCACCAGCGAACTAACCAGCAACAGAAAAAAGCGAAAAGTGAGTGGCCGCTGCCATCGCGCGGCTGGCCCGGAGGCTCCCCGGTCGACGCCAAACCACCCTCTACCAATACGTGAGATCTGTCTGGACGTGAGCCCACACCTTGACGAAACCTAGTAGCTCCCAAACATCCCGGGCCGCCGGTCGTCCGAGCTGACCAGGACCTCCCGCAGCGTCTCCAACTCCTCAAGCACCTTCCCGGCGCCGCGGGCCACGCACGTCATCGAGTCCTGGGCCACCCAGGCGTTGATGTTCACCTCTTCGCTCACGCGCTCAGCAAGCCCCTTCAGCTGCGAGCTGCCGCCCGCCATACAGATGCCCGTCTCCATGAGGTCGGAGACCAGTTCCGGTGGGGTCTCATCCAACGTGTCGCGCACCGCATCGAGAATGATATCGACGGAGCCAGAGAGCGCCTCTCGGACCTCAATGCTGCTGATCTCGAGCTGCTCCGGCAATCCAGTCACCAGGTTGCGCCCGCGTATCGTCATCGTCATCTCCTCGGAGAGGGGATAGGCCGACCCGACCGCGATCTTCGTGCGCTCCGCCATCCACTCCCCGATGTAGAGGTTATATTTCTGACGAGCATACTGGATAATATCCTCATCCATCTCGTCACCCGCGACCCGCAGGGAGCGGCTGACGACGATGCCGCCCAGGCAGAACACGCCGACCTCCGTCGTGCCGCCGCCGACGTCCACCACCATCACGCCTCGCGCCTCCGTCACCGGCAGCCCGGCCCCGATGGCCGCCGCCATCGGCTCCTCAATCAGGAAGACTTCGCGGGCCCCGGCGGAGAGGGCGGCGTCGTAGACGGCGCGCTTCTCAACCTCCGTCACGCCACTAGGAATACCGACGACAACACGCGGTCGCGGGAAGGGAAGCATCATCTGACTGTGCGCCTTCTTGATGAAGTACGCCAGCATGGCCTCGGTGACCTCGAACTCCGAGATCACGCCGTCCCGCATCGGGCGAATCGCTATGATGTTCTCCGGCGTCCGCCCGACCATCTCCTTGGCCTCGGCCCCGATCGCCAGAACCTTCCTCGATTTCCGCTCCACTGCCACCCAGGAGGGCTCGTTGATCACGATGCCCTTGCCCCTCACGTAGACCAGGGTATTGGCCGTACCGAGGTCAATACCGATGTCCAACGAGAAGAGGCCCAGGAAGGCGTCAATCGGGTTAAACACTAAAGTCTCCCATACACAAATAACCGCCCCGGCCGTCCATCGCGCTAGGCACCGGGGCTAACTGAGCGCGAATTATACCATGAAGCGTAAGCAAGGAAAGTCTTTGATGAGCCGCCCTTTGTGTTATAATCGTCAGCATCGCCATGAGACTCTACCAGATTCAGCTGCCTGCCTTCGAAGGCCCCCTCGATCTCCTCCTGCGCCTCATCGAGCGGGAGGAGCTCGACGTCACCACTGTGGCCCTGGCCCGGGTCACCGATCAGTACCTGGACCGCCTGGCCGAGCTTGAGCACCGAGAGGCTAAGGATCTGGCGGACTTCCTCGTGGTGGCAGCCAAGCTTGTCCTCATCAAGTCCGCCGCCCTCCTCCCCAGCTCTTCGAGCAAGACGGCAGAGGAGGACGCCGAGGAAGTCGGTCAGGACCTGGTCAACCGGCTCCAGATCTACAAACGCTTCAAGGAGATCGCTCAGCTCCTGCATGGCAGGGAAGAACAGGGCTTCCACACGTACATCCGCCTCGTCCCCTCACCCCGTCGCGCACCAGAACCGGACCTCAGCAATGTCTCGCTCCAGGACCTTCTCGCCCTGGCGCAGGAGGCGCTGGACAAGGTCCCCGGACCGCCAGTGGACGACGTCGTGGCCCCCGTGACCGTCACCATCGATGAACAAATCGCCCACATCGAACGCGAGCTTGTTGAGTCGAAGCGCATCGTCTTCCGCTCGCTTCTCTCTCGGGCCGCCTCGC
>Ga0180435_10003066_pt1 | contig 16905 bp, 10 predicted proteins | sample SS_ome_3_FD_132467 | JGI IMG/M metagenome (GOLD analysis project Ga0180435, IMG submission 132467) | Hypersaline lake sediment archaeal communities from the Salton Sea, California, USA - SS_3_S_1 metaG | ecosystem: Environmental > Aquatic > Non-marine Saline and Alkaline > Hypersaline >...
CGTTGTCGGGCGTCTCTATATCCAAAAGATGCAACAGATCCCCGGTTTCGAAGTCGTACCGTTGGGCGTGACGCAACAGTTTATCGCGTCGTCGGGTATCACGGGAACAAAGCGCGACGATTTTCGCAAGCTGGCACAGTTCATGGATGTCGACGCGGTCGTGGTTGGCTCCGTGACGGAATACGATCCTTATTATCCGCCGAAGATCGGACTGGCCGTTGATTGGTACGCGGCGAACCCGGCGTTCCATCCGATTCCGCCCGGCTATGGCTTGCCCTGGGGCACGCCGGAAGAAGAGTTCATTCCAGACGAATTGGTGCAGGAAGCCGAGTTCGCACTGGCCCGAGCGCAATTGCGTACGCAGACACCAGGCCACAAACGGGGTACGCCCGAGGATGTCGGCTTGCCAAATATGGAAACCTCCGACGCTGGCACCGCAAGCACGGATGGCGCGATTCAACCGACCGACCACATCGAACCGTCGACCGACGAAGGCGAAGCGCCGGCTCCGCCGGAGCCCGCGGCAACCGATAGCATCGCTGCAACCGATGCAACCGGACCCGAGGCTTTGCCTCCGCCGGCGCCCATGGAGTTGCCACCCGACTGGCCGGACCCTCGCGGTTTTGTGCCCCCGCCGCCATCTGCTGTCACACCGCCAGAGATGCCCTACGACGGCCCGGTCATTACCCATGTGAGAAACTATGACGGTACTGACGGTGATTTCACCGCTGCATTGGCCAATTACTACTACTATCGCGATGACGCCCGAGCCGGAGACTGGCAGGGCTATCTCAAGCGAAGCGACGATTTCATCCGCTTCTGTTGCTATCAACACATCACTGGCATGCTGACATCTCGTGGAGGTGGAGGGAAAACGCGAGTGGTGTGGCGGTGGCCTTTCGGCCGATATGACCGTTAGGGCAAGTACGATGGACCTTCTGGTCCGTCGCAACTCGCACGATGGACTTTCCAGTCCGTCGTCCCCCCGATCGTCGACGGGCTAGAAAACCCATCGCACAACCGAATACCGACGGCCTGGAAAGCCCATCGTACAAACCACCCGCCGCTCGAAGCTCCGACCCACGAATCGAGGACCAGCCGTGACTCAGGATATCAACGTACTCGCCTTGGTGAAGGGCGAAGAGCGATACATCTTCCTCTACGACGACTCGAATCGTGCCGCCACGCTTCGCACGTTGGGTCGATACGCCTCGAATCCCGACCTGAGCTTTACCTGGTACGACGCCGCCGTGCTCAGCCAAAAGATCCGCCAGCAGTCGAAGGCTGCGGAACCCACCACGACCACTCCTCGGTTCAAGCTCGCCGAAGCTAGCGAAAAGTTCGATCTCGACGATCTGTTGTAACCGTAGGCCAGGACCTGTCCTGGCATGGTTGGCGAAAAACTGTGTGGTCCTGCCAGGACGGGTCCTGGCCTACAAAAAGGGCGTTTCCGTCATGCAGTCAGCCGTCGCGCGTTTTCTCGATTACCTGCGCGCCGAACGCAACGCCTCGGACCTGACCGTCAAGAGTTACCACGAAGATCTTTCGATCTTGACGCAGTACATGACCGAGAGCCACGGCGAATGCCCCCGCCCCGCCGAGATCACGACGCTCGATCTGCGTGGCTACGTGGCCGCGTTGACAGAGGCGGGCTACGCCGGCTCGACGGTCGCCCGCCGCCTCGCCTCGATGCGGTCGTTCTTTCGCTACGCTCAACGCGAAGGACTTGTCGAGACGAACCCCGCCAAGCCGCTGCGCAGCCCCCGACGCAGCCGCAAGCTGCCGCATTTTCTGACGGGTGACGAAATCGGCCGGTTGCTCAGCGCCCCACCGTCCGACGAACCACTCGGCCTGCGCGATCGAGCGATTCTGGAGACCATGTACTCGGCCGGGCTGCGCGTCAGTGAAACCGTCGGCATGAACGACGGCGACCTGGATCAAATCGAAGGCGTCGTCCACGTTCGCGGCAAAGGCCGCCGAGAACGAATTGCCCCATTGGGATCGTACGCCCTAACCGCCCTGAAACGCTGGCTCGCCGTTCGCGAACTCTCCACTCGCGAACCAGAGGGGGCCGAGGCCCCCGTCTTCGTCAATCGTTTCGGCCGACGCATCACGACCCGTAGCGTCGCCCGCATGCTCGAAAAGTACCTCAAAGAGACGGGGCTCGACACACGCACGTCGCCCCACACGTTGCGGCACAGTTTCGCCACCCACCTACTCGACCGCGGCGCCGATATCCGCAGCGTGCAGGAGTTGCTCGGCCACAAAAGCCTGGCGACGACACAAATCTACACCCATGTCAGCACCGCCGGCCTGCGCGAGGTCTACGAAAGAGCGCATCCACGGGCGGGTTGAGTGGGAATCGGCAGCATCAATCCGCGGCCCCAGACACAACCTACGGCGCGAGACGAGGAACGTCGAGGAGCGCAGGCTTGTCAGCGTCCGCGGCGGGCGAAACGGCCTGTTTGTCGAGCGCTGGTAACGGATGCCGTTGATCGGCCGAAATGAAGTAACCGTGTCGCAAGAAGTTGATGGTGTAAGCTTGCACGGTCTTGGAAGCCGGTTGCAGGAAGTGCCCGCCGTTGGTGACGACGAAGTCACTGGCGCCCGGCAGTTTCGCCATCTCGATGTTCAGCCGATCCACCTCGCTGATTGGCTCGTCCGGCTTATCGGCGATGTCTTCCTTGCCGTTGGCAATCACGCCGAACTCGCAACTAGGCGTGGCCAGCTTGCGGGAGAAATCTTGCCAGGTCTTGCTCAATTCCTGCCCCGCTTCGCCCAGGAACGATTCGAGCAACTGCGGGCTGTCGAGGATGCGGCCGAAGCCGCTGCCATTATTGATCGGCGAGATCATCACAATGCGTTTGATGCGCGCGTCGGGAGCCAAACCGACCGTCGGGTCCGTTTGGTCTTGCCAATAATGCCGCACCACTAAGCTGCCCAAGCTATGGCTGACCAGATACACCTCCTCGACGCCGTCGAGGTTTTGAAGAATCCGATCGAGCGATTCAGCGTATTCACCGATTTCGCCGTACATGCCTGGATAAACGACGGCGGCAACGTTGTATCCGCCCGAGTTTTTTAGAAAGTCGCTCATCGACTGCAGCGACTTCCGCGACTCGCCAAGTCCGTGCAGCAGCAACACCATCTTGCCCGACATCCTGGGCAGCGATTCCCTTTTCTTGATGATCTCAAGCGACGCCTGGCACTGTTGGAACGTGCCGTTGGTAACCCGCTCGCCGTCGGGGCTGATGACCCAGTGCTCGTCGGTAAGCCAGTTCTTGCGGATTCGCCAATCGTGGAAGACCAACTCGTCCGACCAGACGTAGCGTTCGCCGACCGCCGTTCTTCCCGCTTCGAGCAACCGCGCGATCCGCGGCCGCTTCGGCTCGCGCTTGCCGCCATCCGTTTCGCCGGCGCGCAAAAGCGGCGCAGCCAACAGGACGAACAGGATCGCTGGTAAAACTCGTGCGAAACGCGTAGAGGCAGGCATACGAAAGGGAATGGAAGGGGTCGACACGTGCACGTCGCCGCCTATTTCATGTAGCCCCCATAGTATACCAACATCTCGCCGCGAGAAAATCACCCCCTCAACACCTTGCCGTTTTTTAGAAAACGCTCCACCCTCCCTTCGGGAGGGTCGGACGCGTTAGCGGCCGGGGAGGGGGTGCGAAAAACCGAAATCTACTCGCGATTTGCCCTCCCCGCTCGTTCCTCGCGACCCTCCCGGAGGGAGGGTGATGAGTTTCGTGGACACGCGGATTCGGCACTTGCGTTCGGGATCTTGTCGCCAGGCCAAAAAGGAAACTATCGACTCGCGACGGCGTCGTCATCCTGCTGCTGCCTGGCTTGCTTTTCCAAGAGATACCGCAGGGTAGCGCGGCAAAGGGCAAGCGACTTCTGTGAAATCTGCGGATCGAACATGTAGTGGTCGAATCCGACCGAGACGATCGTCTTGCCAGCAGGATGAATCGCGTCTGCCGTGAGAATCGATCCGTCATTGGGTCCCAGTTCGCTGACGCGATCGTAGTATCGCCGACCGCGATCGCTTAGTTGTCCCGACATCGGAATGCCAACCAAATTGATGATCTCGACATGGGCCGGAATGGATGATTCGCGCAGCCGACGTCGCGACTCGGACGTCGACATTTCGAGAGCCCCGAACATGTGACCGCCAAAGCGGCGTCGCATTACCATACCGCCAACGGCCATTCGCAACGGACACTCGAACACGTAGTCGGCAACCACCGATCCGCGGATCGCGCCGTTGACGTTGATCCAACCGAGCACATGTCTCGTGTCTTCCAGCGGCATGTATTTGCCGAGCGCGACGACAACATCGGCACTGCCCTTGCTCGTGCTGACCAGGATCACGCGCTTACCCGCAGCCTTCAGTTCGGCCATGCGGCTGGCAACCTGTTGGCCGTTGCGCTGCGTCGTGCCGTACTGATCGACCGGCAGCAGTTCGGCAGCAAGGCCTTGGGACTTCAGCAACTCAATTTCCTTGGCGAAGTCGACCGATGGTACATCCGGTTTCAACTCGCGCCACATATAGCCGGGCACGAAGACGAAGACGACGTTGTCACTGGCGGGGGCGGTTGCCTCAAGTTGTTCGGCATCACCGGCCAGCACGATCTCTTCCTCGCGCGTGGAGACTTCACGGAACGTGCGGTTGGTCGAATCACTGTAGATTTGGTTCGCGGCCAATAGAGCGGCCGTGTCGGTCGAAAACTCGTAACGCAAATCGAGCAGCAGATAACGATCAACACCTTGTTCGGCAAGCTTCGCCGTGGCGTCGTTGAACCGCTGATCCAGGTTGGCGTTGATACGATTGCCGCTCAGGTAGTTCTCAACAAAATACTTGGCGGCGTAGGAGTCGACCGTTGCATGGATCGGTTTGCCCGCGACGGCGCCGTCGACGGTATAACCCGTTGCAGGCGTCTCGGGACACGATTTCACGCTAGAAGATTCGGCAACCGGCGCGGTCGTCTTGGGGATTTCAACTCTTGATGCCGTTGCCCGTCGTGCACGCACCCGACGTCGTCGACCAGCATCCGCTTCATTTTGAATCAGAGTTAAAAGAAACAGCACAACAGCCATGCCGATCGTAACAGTTACCTTCGAACGCCTCATCGTTTGCCTTCTCAATGGTGCGGTCTTTCACGCAATGATGCAAAAACGAACGGTTTTCGTTCCACTCCCAAAGAATAGGGTGTTCTTAACGGAAATCAAGCAACCAAAGGGGATTATGGCGATTGGTTACCCTTGCGGACGGCGATTCGGGATGCAAAAACGCGACATTTGGTCCGGTTGCACTAAAAGACAGGGCTTTGCCGGGGGGCTGCCACGCAAACAACATGGACCAGTTTTCTATTCTAAAACCTTTCGCCGGGGATTGGAAAACCACTCAGCGACGACAAACAGCCCGACATAACCCACGCCAAACAACGCGAGGGTTCCCCTCACCTGCCATGGAATACCCGGCGCCAACGCGAACATGGCAACTCCCATCTCGAAAACGAGTAGCAAGACCAAGGCGAACGCTAGTGACAATTGGGCGAAGAAACCAGAGTGAGACCAACTGCAGGATGTCGGCGCCTTCGCGGGCGGTTTGGGCGGTGGCTGGTTGATACACGTCGTCGAGAGTTTCTGTACGTCGACGTCGTTCGCGCTGCGACCGGGGCGCGACCTCGGCTTTGACGACTTCGCCCCCACGAACCATGTACCATGCTTCGCGACCCCGATAGCCGGGCAACGGGTAGACGAACGAATAGGCACTGCGCACGTGCCGCAATCGCGCCAGGCGATCACGAACAAAGGTGAGATCGCGCAAGGCGTCACGGAGGATCGCCGCTTGCTCGAATCGTTGGCTGGCCGCCGCGTCGGCCATCTGCTGCTCTAGCTCTTCCGTCGGTGTGCTGTCGACACCCGCCAGGAAGTCGCAGACGGCCCGCGATTGCATGACGTACTGATCCGTCGTGCAAGCTCCGGCACACGGCCCCAGGCACGTGCCAAAGTCGTGTCGAGCGCATTCGGCGTCGCGCGTTTGGTCGAACAGCTCGAGCTGATCGGCAAAATGCATCGCCACATGCGAAGGGCAGTCGCGCAACCGAAAACGGTCGTTGAGTTGGCGGACCGCCCGCATCAACCGACGATTCCATCGCAGCGGACCGAAAACAGCAGTCGCCTTTGGCGCCGGAGTTTTGGCGAGATAACTCAGCTCTTCCGTAAGCACACGAAGACTCCGTAGCGACAGGCGATCCATCCCCAACGCTTTCGATTATACCGCCCGAGGTCTTTTCGCCAAGCAAGAAGGCCGGCGGTGAGTATGCCACGCCACATTCCTCGCCGCCGCCGCGGCATGGTATGCTGAAACGCTACGGGCTAACGGAAGCCGTAGGGTGGGACCAGCAAGCCTTGTCTTGGTGGGCCGGCGGTCGCTCGACGAAACATCGACAACGGGCAAACTACGAACCACAGTCGATCGGCCCGCGACGGCCCACCAGCGACTCACGCGACCTTGTCCCACCCTACAATTCAGATCGATCGAATGTTCGAACACCAACGCCATAAGCCACCAACGGAACTCTCGCGACCTCGTGAGCTCTTGTTGGCCTGTGCGCCGCTACGAAGCAATGTAAACCTCTCGCGGATCGTTCGGGCCGCTGGTTGCTGCGGTGTGACTCGCGTGATCGCCGCCGGGCGGGCGAAGATCGATCCTAAGGTCGCTCGCGACGCCTCAGACTTCGTGAAGCTCGAAGTTCGCCGGTCTCTTCCCCCCACACTCAAGCAGTTGAAGGCCGAGGGATATCACTTGGCCGGGCTTGAACAAACGACGAATTCGCAGAACATGCACGAGTATGCGTTTCAACGTCAAAGTGTGTTGGTGATCGGCAACGAACGACAAGGCCTCACCGAAGACATTCTTGACTTGCTCGACTCGGTTGTCGAAATTCCGGTATACGGCATGCCCTACAGTTACAATGTAGCCACCGCTGTCTGCATGGCTCTCTACGAGTATTGCCGACAATTTCCCGATGGTTGACGGATGCATTGTACATAAGTACACTACAACGAAAATCGCCGCGCGGAGGAACTGGCATGTCACCAAGTCAGACTGAACAGACACTCAAACAGGTTTTTGGTTTCGACTCGTTTCGTACGGGGCAACGACAGGTAATCGACGCGTTGCTGGCGGGTCGGTCGTCGCTGGCGATCTTTCCGACGAGTGGCGGCAAAAGCCTGTGCTATCAACTCCCGGCGCTTTTGTTGGACGGCTTGACGGTCGTCATCTCGCCGCTAATTGCGTTGATGAAGGACCAACTCGACTTCCTCACGTCGCACAACGTGCCGGCGGCTCGACTCGATTCGAGTTTAAATCGCGAGGAAACACTGGCTGTGCATGACGCCTTGCACGCCAATACGCTGAAGCTGTTGTACATTTCACCCGAACGATTGGGCAACGAGCGGTTTTTGCGGTCGCTTGAACGTCGACGGATCTCACTGCTGGCGGTGGACGAAGCACACTGCATCAGTGAGTGGGGGCACAACTTTCGCCCCGACTACCTCAAGATCGCGCAGCTTGCCAAGCAACTCCAGGTTGAGCGCGTGCTGGCGTTGACGGCGACCGCAACCCCGCAGGTAGCCCGAGATATTGCCGCGGGTTTCGAGGTCGCAGACCAAGATGTAGTGCGAACCGGATTCTATCGTCCCAATTTGAATATCAATGTGATTCCTTGCCAGGCAATCGATCGCGACGAGTTGCTGCTGCGCCAAATCAAGAAGCGGCCGCCCGGTCCGGGGGTGATTTACGTCACACTGCAACGCACGGCCGAGAATGTGGCGGCGCAACTCACTGCGGCCGGCTTCGAAACGCGCGCGTACCACGCAGGCATGACTGCCGAAGACCGCCACTTGGTGCAAGAGGCGTTCATGGCGTCGGATCAGATGATCGTGGTGGCGACAATCGCGTTCGGCATGGGTATCGACAAGGCCGACATCCGCTACATCTATCATTACAATCTCCCCAAGTCGCTGGAGAACTACTCGCAGGAAATCGGCAGAGCGGGTCGCGACGGCAAAACCGCTGTTTGCGAATTGTTAGCCTGCGCCGATGACGTGGTGACGCTGGAGAACTTCACCTACGGCGACACGCCGACTGTCGAGGCCGTTTCCGGCATGGTTGCCGAGGTCCTCCAGCAGGAAGACCTGTTCGACGTTTCCGAGTATCAGTTGTCGACGAAATACGACATGCGAATCCTGGTCGTGAAAACGCTGCTGACCTACCTCGAACTCGAAGGCGTTATCCAGGCGACTGGTTCCTTCTACTCGGAGTACAAGTTCCAACCGCAGAGGTCTTCGCAGCAGATCTTCGCACAATTCAATGAGGCGCGGGCGACGTTTCTGAAAAGCGTGTTTCGGCAGGCACGAAAAGGGAAAACCTGGTTTTCGCTCGATGTCGACGAAACCAGCCGGGTGATTGGCGAACCACGAAACCGCATCGTCGCGGCGATCGGTTATCTGGAGGAACGCGGGGATTTGATTGTCGAAGCGGCCGGAGTGCGGAAGGCGTTTCGCATGTTGCGCCGGCCGGAAGATCCCGCCGCGCTGTCCGAGAGCCTCGTTCAGCGATTTCAATTGCGCGAACAACAGGATATCTTGCGAGTACGGCAGGTGCTCGAGTTGGCTGAGCATGAAAGCTGTTGGACGCGGCGACTTTTGGATCATTTTGGCGAACGCCGAGACGATTGCGGCCACTGCGGACGATGCATGGGGCAACCCCGGCAGGAACTCGTTCCAGCACAGTATTTGCCGCCTACCGACCAGCAGAGATCTGAAGTGGCTGCGTTGCTCGAAGAAGCCCTCCCTGCACTGCAATCCGCTCGGCAAACCACTCGATTTCTATGCGGTTTGAGTTCTCCTGCGACAACCCGGACAAAGCTGCGCGGCCACCGCCTTTTTGGCGTTTTCGAGTCGGTGCCGTTTCACGAAGTGTTGCAACTCGTCCAGTCGAACGGACAATAACGTTGACGCGCGAGTCGATTGCGGGACTTGACCCTCGATTCCGGCGGATGCTAAAACAACAGACACTTTCGATGCTGCTTTTGCGCTTCAACAACCTTCGAATATAAGTCACCGATGGCCGAGATCACCTTGCGAGTGCTCGACGGCGCGGAACGGGGCCGCGTTTTTGACAATCTTCCCACGCCGGTGACGATCGGTCGCGAAGAGGGGAATACGATCCAACTGAACGATGAGCGGATCAGCCGCTACCACATCAAAATTCAGGAAGATCATGAAAAGGTGGTGCTGACCGATCTGGAAAGCACGAACGGCACGAAGGTCAACGGCGAGGACATCCAGCTTCGCATCTTGCGCTTCGGCGACATGATCACCGTCGGTCGCAGTGTGATCCTATACGGCACGCAAGAGCAGATCGGCGAGCGACTCTCCGAATTGAAGTCCGAGTCGGAAGACGATTCACTCAACGTCGTGCCGCAGGCTTCGGCCGAAGAGGGGCTCGATTTCGAACTGAATTTCGGCCTCGATTCAGACGCCCAGGCCACGCTGCACGTGCTCACGCCGCCGGAACTTCCCGACCGGCTCAGCCCGGGACAAGCCGCTCAACTGAGCGAAATGCTCGAATACCTGCACGTGCGAATCCGGCACCTGCTCAATTCGATCGAGATGGATGCACGCACCGAGCGAGTCACACTTGACGCCCGACAGTGGCAGAACCTGCTCGACCTGCAAGGGCAACTGGCGATCTACCTGCGGGATATCGGCGAGCCGAGCCGGTAGCGAGGCGCCTGGATCAATGTACCTGCGGTCGCTAGACCGCAGATCCCGCCGTCGGGCGACGGCAGCTACAGCGTGCTGACGACGGCGACCTATTTCTTCGCAAACCCTGTGCTGCGAACGAGGTCTAGTTCTTGGGCGTCGACTTGTAAGAAGATGCGGTATTCAACCTTGGCCCCGTCCTTGAACTTACCAACGAAGTCATCGACCCAGCGCTGATAAACGAGCTGATTGAGCATTTGGGACATTCGTAGTTTGCCGTTGTGGTCCGCCTTATTGTATTCCGCTTCCTGTTGCTTGATTACATCCTCTAACTGTTTGCGCCGCTCTGCAGGCAGCGGACACAACGCAACAATTTTGGACGGCGGCGCGACGACCAGCGCCTGTTCCAGTCGTAAACCGGTTCTCGCAGACGAGGTCACCTTGAACTGCCAGACGACTCCCTTTTGCGGATTCTTGTGATAGTCCTGCCATCCCACACCCAAGAAAACGTCTTTGCCAACCGGTACCGGCGCATTCGGTTCCTGCTGTGCTCCGGCAAGTGAATCTCCCTTGGGCATTTGGATCTCAAACCGCAATTTCTCAAGCTGCGGAATACCAGTTACTTCGAAATTCAACGGCTTGGGACGAGAGCCTAGAGCAATTGCGATCGGCTCGACCTGCTTCGTCTGAAAAAAGGAAACGCTGTGCTCCTGCCCGTCAACGTTGACCGTCATCATGCAGAACTTCAACAGGCCGGCGATTTTGACATCCGCGCCTTCGATCCACTCGAACTTCAGGTCGTCGCCCTCGCGCCATGCCCGGCCCAGCTTGTCGGACTTTTTCGCCGGTTCGCCGCGTACGATCGGCGTGTACAAAAGATCCCAGTCGTCCTGGTCGTAATTCTCTCGCTTGAACTCCATCCGGCCGCCCTTAGCGCCCTCGAATAGGCCGCCGGCCAGATAAATGTCCCAAGGCGCCAATTCTCGTGCCGTGACAGAACCAAACGTCACTGGATCGGTCGTGAAAGGATCGGCTCCCGCGCCCACACCCAGCGACGGCAGCGTCACCGAATTGGGCATATTTTTGAAGTCGGGAGCTTTCGGCTCTTCCTGCTTGGGCGGATTATCCTCGCCACCGTCCGCTGGTTCGGGCGGGTCGACGATGCTGCCGTCGTCGGGATCGCTGGGATCGAGGGCCGCCACCTCGGTGCCGCCGTCATCCGGCTCGCTACCGTTATCGGGATCCGTGCCGTCGTCGGGCGTATCGGCAGGCTCTTCGGTCTCATCACTGATCGGTTTGACTTCGCCTGCGACTGGGTCGGTGGTGTGCGTACCGGCGCCCGGCGTGTCTTCTCCGTCCGTCGGATCATCGGGATTGGTTTCGCCCTCGCCGCCCGGCGTGTCTTCTGGAGCTGGCTCGTCGATCTCCTCGACTTCGTCGTCCCTTTTACTCGCGTTTGCATCGTCTTTCGACGTGTCTTCTTCCTTCGCGACTTCCGCGTCGTCTTTATCGCCGCCGAACACAAAGTAAGCGGCGACACCGCCACCAGCGGCGAGCAGCACAGCAACGATCGCAATCGCCACAATCAGCAGCGTCTTACTTTTTCCACCCGTGGTCGCACTACCTGCCGTTTGTGGGGCCGCCGGCGCTGCGGCGCCGGCCGCGCCTCCCCGCTTGCCTCGCTTCGTTGCCGGCGCGGCGGCGACTTCGGTCGTTACGTCGTCGGCCGGCGATTCGGTATCGCTGATCGCCTTCTTCCCCTTCTTTGCGCGGCGTCCGGCTTTGCCTCTGGTCGCACCGCCGCCAACAGAGATCGCGGGGAAACCATCGGGCAGCCCACCGCCGTTGTCGCTCGGGCCGTCATCCGGGATCGAGATTTTTGGAGACCCATCTTTGGTCGTCGGTGTTGTTTCGGGTTCGGGCGTCTCCTGATCGCCACGTGTGCGTTTGGGCGGCGGGGCCGCCGCATCCTGGGGCGCCACCCGGGGCTTGGGGGCCGTGGGCCAAACGATACCACCAAGAATCCGGCTGGCGACCTCTGCCGACTTGAAGCGGCTGTCGGGCGACTTGGCCATCATCTTGCGGCAGATCTTCGCCAAATCGGCCGGCACTTCCGGGCGTTCCTTCATCACGCTGGGGACTTCGCCCGTCTTGTGCAGTTCGATCCGCTCCTGCGCCGTTCCTTCTGGATAGGGGGCGCGCCCGGTCAGCAAATAGAATAACGAACAACCCAACGAATAAATGTCGGCCCGTGCACCCGGTTCGGCGTCGGAGTCGGCCAGTTCGGGCGGCAGGTAGTCGACGTCCTCCGGGTTTTCTTCACCACCCTCCGACGCGTCGTCGCGATCGAATCGGGCCGTGCCCATATCGAGGATTTTCAGTTCGCCTTCCACACTGAGCACGAGATTCGCCGGCTTGATCGCGCCGTGAATCATGCCGTGCTCGTGGGCGTGCGCCAGCCCGTCCGCCGCTTGCCGAATCAGGTCGACCGCGAGCTGAGGTTCGAGCGGCCCGTCGCTCTTGACGATCTCTTTCAGGTCGCGACCTTCGACATACTCCATCACCGTGTAGTAACTGTCGCGGTCTTTGTCGACGCTATACGCCTGCACGACGTTGCGATGGTCGAGTGTCGCCATCGCGCGGGCTTCTTCGAGAAACCGTTCGCGTAGCTGGGTGTCTTCGCTGATGCGTTTCGAGGCGATCTTGATGACGACCGGCCGATTCATCGTGATGTGTCGACCGAGGAACAGGTTGCCCATCCCGCGGCGACCAAGGCGCTCGATCAGCCGGTACTTGCCCAACAGAAAATTGCTGCGGCCATTGAGCAACTGCCCCGCCTGCCAGCGGTTGAGAACCCCTTTGCGCACCAGTAGCCGGGCGGTTTTTTTGGGGTCGGACGTGCTCGCGGCGATCTGTTGCGCCTCGGCGAGCTGCTCTTCGTCGAGCAGTTCGCTTTTTTCGAGCAATGTAAGAAAACTATCGGCCGTGATGGACGCCATCGCTCCCCTATCTCCACGCTGCTGGGGCAAGACTAGGGTCTATCGACCCACTTTGTATATCATACCAAATGGACGATAGGGAAACCAGCATGCGGAATTGCCGGCCGAGGCGACTTCGGTTGGCCACCAATCGCCAAGATCTGCCGCCGAGTTTCTTCAATGCGGTCTGCAGTGCGGCCAGTTGCTCTTCTAGTTGCGCTCGGGCGTCGCGTTCGCGCTGTACGACCTCCGCGGGAGCTCGATCGACGAAATTCTGATTGGCGAGTTTCTTCTTTTTGCCAGCAATCTGCCCGGTTGTACGAGCGATTTCCTTTTGCAGGCGTTCCCGTTCGGCATCTTCATCAATAAAGCCGGCCAGGTCGACGTAGACCTCCATGCCGTCGAGGGTGACGTGCGCGGCCTGGGCGGGTGGCTCGGCATCCGGCCCCCAATCGCTCGATGTGGCATTCGCCATCGAGGCGAAATAGGGCGACATCGGTTCGAGCAGCGTGACCGTCTCGGCATCGCAACGGATCGCGAACTCGATCGATTCCTTCGGCGGGATGTTCTGCCGACTGCGGATTTCACGCAACGCTCCCAACACCGCCTGAAAGCGGGCGAATTGCGACTCGATCTGCGGATCCTGCGCTTCCGCATCGACCTCCGGCCAACTGGCGAGCATAATGCTCTCCACAGCCGCTTGCGGCTTAGCGCTCCCCAATCCACGCACCGGTGCAATCTTGCCGAGCAACGTCCACACCTCTTCGGTGATGAACGGGATGATCGGCGAGAGCAAACGCAACAGGGCGTCGAGGGTGTGGGCGAGCACCTGCTGGGCGGTCGCCCGCTGCGCGTCATCCTGCAATCGGCCTTTGACCATCTCGACGTAGAAACTACAGAATTGGTCCCAGCAAAAATCGTAGAGCGTCCGCGCGGCCTCGGCGTAGCGGTAGTTCTCCAGGCAGTCGGTCACTTGCTCGGTCACCGTCGCCAGGCGACTGAGAATCCAACGATCCTCGACGGCCAGAGTTTCCTTCGACCCTTGCTTGCGCTGCGGGCTTGTTTTTGGCTCGAAACCGTCGAGGTTCATCAGCGCGAATCGCGAGGCATTCCACAACTTGTTGGCAAAGTTGCGGCCTTGCTCGAACCGCTCGGTCACGGCCGCGCCGCGGGGCAGGGCTTTGTCTTCCTCCGACTCGGCCCACTGCGTCGAGAATTCCTTGCCGCATTTGGGGCACTCGACGCGAGGCAGCGTGCGGTTCTTTTTCGTTTGGTCGAAGTGATGCTCACAGTGAGGACACTCGAACTGCACTGGCATGCGAGCGTCCTGCGTGTCGGTCGTCATATACGCCAAACCAAACCGCAGGGCGTCGGCCCCGAACTTGTCGATCACGTCGATCGGGTCCACGCCGTTGCCCTTCGACTTCGACATCGTCTCGCCGTAGCCGTCCAGAATCTTCGGGTGGATGAAGACCTCGCCAAACGGGATCTCGCCCATATTGTTCAGCCCGGCGAGCACCATACGGGCGACCCAGAGCGTGATGATATCGCGGCTGGTGATCAGCACACTGGTTGGGTAGTAGTATTCCAACTCCGGCGTCTTCTCGGGCCAGCCAAGCGTTGAATGTGGCCAGAGAGCAGAGGAGAACCAGGTATCGAGGACGTCGGTTTCTTGCGTGAAACCAATATCCTCAATCTCGCGTTCCAGATCGTCGTGTCCGGGTGCGATACAAACCAGCAAAGTGATATCTTCACCAGTCGGTCCAGTTCGGAGTTGACACGAAAGTCGATCCGATCCGGCGGATGTGAGAAAACCGTCGACACCAAAGGAGTCGGTTATTCCGAGGCGATTCACCAAAGGTTTCACTTCCTCATTCGTCACGGCTTTGGCCCAAATTGGGATCCGGTGCCCCCACCAGAGCTGACGACCGATGGGCCAATCGCGCTTTTCGCCGAGCCAGTCGAGATAGCCCTTGGCGTATCGCTCGGGCAGGATTGTGACGCGGCCGTCGGTGACGGCGTCCATCGCCGATTGGGCGAGGCTATCCATCTTGACGAACCACTGATCGGCCAGGTACGGCTCGATCGGCGTTTTGCTGCGGTCGCTGTGGGCCAGGTCGATCTCGCGGTCTTCGACATCCTTTTCCGGATCGTGCAGCTTTAATTCCGCCAGATCCTCCGTCACCTGCCGGCGGGCTTTTTTGATCGTCAGACCTTGGTACTTGCCAGCGTTCTCGTTGAGGGTGCCGTCGGGGTTGAGGATATTGATCATCTCGAGCCCTTGCCGCAGTCCGACCTCGTAGTCGTTCGGGTCGTGGGCGGGCGTGATCTTCACGCAGCCGCTGCCCAACTCTGGCTTGGCCCATTCGTCGGTCACCAGGGCAATGGGGCGATCCATCAACGGCAACATCACCTGCCGGCCATCCGCCGCCATGTCGCGCAACTGCTCCAACTTCGGCAGCATCGACTCGCGTCGCGATCGGACGTTCTCGATCTGTTTTTCGATCGCCTCTTTTTCCTTGTCGGCAGCGGCGGACAGTTTTTCACTCAGTTCCGCCTCGACACGGTCCAGCGCCGACGCGGGGTCGGGATGCACCGCCACCGCCGTATCGCCCAACATCGTTTCGGGACGCGTGGTCGCCAGCGACACGAACTCCGGCTCGCCCGGCTTGGGGTCGATCACCGGATACTTGAAGTGCCAGAAATGCCCCTTGGTGGTTTCGTGGAAGACCTCGTCGTCGCTGACGGCTGTTTGCAGGAAGGTATCCCAGTTGACCAGCTTCTTGCCGCGATAGATGAGTTGCTTTTTGAACAGATCGAAAAACGTTTGCCGCACCGCTTTGGCACAGACCGGATCGAGTGTGAACCGCGTTCGCTCCCAGTCGCAGGAACACCCCATCCGCTTGAGTTGGCCAATGATGCGAGTTTCGTAAGACGCCTTCCACTCCCAGATTCGCTCGACGAGCTTTTCGCGGCCCAGGTCGTGGCGGCTTTTGCCTTCTTCCTCGAACAGTCGCCGCTCGACCACGGCTTGGGTGGCGATGCCGGCGTGATCCGTGCCCGGCATCCAAAGCGTGTTGAAGCCCAGCAGCTTTTTGTAGCGGATCATCACGTCCTGCAACGTGTTGTTCAGGGCGTGGCCGAGGTGCAGGGCGCCGGTCACGTTGGGCGGCGGGATGACGATCGTGTAGGGCTTGCGGCTTGGATCGGGCTCGCTATGGAAATAACCGTTTTCCTCCCAGCGGCGATAGATGCGATCTTGCGCCTCGCGGTGATCGAAGCGGTTGGGGAGTTCGGCGTGCGTTTCGGGCGGTTGTGTGGTCATGGGTCGTTGGAGGTTGATTGCGTTGTTTAACCGGTAGCCGTAGGCGACGTCGTTCGCAGGTGCGATATCGACTGCAAAAACAGCGTCGCCTACGGCTACCGGTTAAACGAGGAGTTCTCGTTCCCACGCTCCCGCGTGGGAACGTATGGCTTACGCTCTGCGTCCTTTGCGGTTACGACGCGGGAGCATCGCAACCAGTTTCAATGACGCTACAACGCAGGAGCGTCGTAGCGAGGGTTGTTAAGATTCGTCTTTGTACAACTTGTACTCGATGGCGTCGACCAGGGCGATCCAACTTGCTTCGATGATGTTTTCGCTGACGCCGACCGTACCCCAGGCGTCCGTTTTGTCGGCGCTTTCGATCTGCACCAGGATTCGAGCGGCGGTGCCGGCCTCGGAGTTGACGACACGCACCTTATAGTCGACAAGCCGCATCTCGCAAAGATTTTTAAAGGTTCCGTTGAGAGCCTTCCGCATGGCGGCGTCGAGGGCGTTAACCGGGCCGTCCCCTTCGGCCACTTCGAATCGAATCGAGTCACCAACGCTGATCTTCACCGTCGCCTCGGTCAGCAGGACATCGTCGCTGCCGACGTTTTCGATATCGACGTGGTATTTGATACGTTTGAAATGTGGCTTGAAGGTACCGGCGACCCGTTTGACCAGCAGATCGAACGACGCCTCGGCCGCCTCGAATTGGTAACCAACGTTTTCCAACGCCACGACCTCAGCCAGCACCCGGTCCATGATCTCGCGGTCTTCGGGAATGTCGTGCCGCCGCGCCAAGGCCGCGATGTTCGATCGGCCGGAAAGTTCGCTGACCAG
>Ga0180435_10003067_pt1 | contig 16904 bp, 13 predicted proteins | sample SS_ome_3_FD_132467 | JGI IMG/M metagenome (GOLD analysis project Ga0180435, IMG submission 132467) | Hypersaline lake sediment archaeal communities from the Salton Sea, California, USA - SS_3_S_1 metaG | ecosystem: Environmental > Aquatic > Non-marine Saline and Alkaline > Hypersaline >...
AGTCATCTTATGCGCGTCTTCCGCATTGACATCTGCACCGGCTTCGATCAACACCCTGACTGTTCCTGGATCGTGTTTTCTGGCTGCATGTTTTAAAGCCGTCATTCCGCTCGCATCTTTCTCATGAAGATCGGCCCCGGCGGCAATCAACGTGGCCACCGTTGCCGGACGAAGATCACCGGATATTTTCATTAGGATAGTCCGCCCCCGATCACATTTTTGTCCGATAATTGCTTTCAATTCTCTATTGTCTCTATTGCCCAACCTAATCGGGGATATGGGCTTACCAGTGTTTTTGAGTATCAGAGCCAAAATGGTCAGTATCATCGACACCAAAAGAACTGCCATGGACACAGTCAATCTTCGCAATAATCTGTTCAATGCCCGCACTTCCTTTTCAGCCTGGTTTAAAATAAAAGATGCGGAGATACATAGTCCCAGCGATATCTCCGCAATTCTTCCAATCTCTGTTTCTGTTTCTCCAGAATATCAAAGAGGGCCTCCGGAGTATCGGAGACTTTCGTTCTGTATATTTCCAGGATTCTTTCAATCTTGCTTATATTTTCCGGAATTCTTACAGTGAACTGCTCGGTGTAATCTTTCTCGGGATAATCTTTATCGAGAACTTCTTCGAAGAGCCGTTTGAGGTCTTCATACCGGGGGATGTAACCGGTGGGGGTTTTAATAGCCTCCACATCTCCATGGACACGGAGTTCCATCCATTTAAGCCAAACCCGTTTATCCTCCTTCGCGTTCATGAAATTTCCATCGGCATTTGTTAAAAAATAATTTACCGAAAAAATAGAGGGAGCATTGTCCAAATTCTTTACAAACTCAAGATGACTGACGATATATCTACTGAGGGGGACGGAGACAAAGTCAATATTGGACATCGGATTAAAAACCCTCAATCCTTCCTTTCCGATGGTGGCGGCGGTCGTCTCCGATTCCAGGGCCGCCGCCATGGTTATCACTCCATGGTTCCAGTCAAAAGCCTCCTGAACCGGGCAAGACGTATCCGAATCCCTTCCGCCATAGATTATTCCTTTTACTTCCACTCCTTGCGGATTATCCAGTTCGGGATCACAGTTCTTCAGGGCATGGAGTCTAACCGTGTATCTCGCGTTCTTATGAGCGGGCGGAATGAGATTACCGTCTAAATCCTTTTTCCCTTTCCACCACTTACCTGAATAATTAATCCCTTCTCCGGGCACTTCTCTTACATCGCCCAACCAGTAAGGAATCCCCGTTCCACTTACCAGAACATTGGAAAAAATTATCTCTCCCGGTGTATTCAGTACATCCCAGATCAAAGGATCTCCTTCCGGGTTTACATCCTGTATGATTCCAAATATTCCTGACTCAACATTTGCCGCGCGGACGTCTCCGTTTATATTCCTCAAATATGCCAGGTCGTCTCCCAAAATGGTCTCCCCCTTCACCATCGCTGTTGAGGTTTTCCCTCACATGCTGGGAAAGGCCCCGGAAAAGTAGGTTACCCGATCATCCGGACCGTGCACTCCCATGACCAGCATATGCTCCGCCAACCATCCTTCCCGGGAGGCTTTATAGATAGCCATGCGAAGGGACAACTTTTTAAATCCCACTGTATTTCCCGCGTACTGGGTATTGGAGCTGTAGACAATGTAATTTTCCAGATCTATATATATCCGGCGCTCCTTAATATTTTTACTTACTCCATCTTCCAGCACTCCGGCGCTATGCACGATTTTGAAAAATTTTCCCTGGCGTCTCCTTTTGAACTCTTCATAGCCCCTTCGATAAAGGATGCTCTCTGAGTGAGCAACATAACTAGAATCGGTTAACTGAACCGCGGGGATGGAGAAGGGGGAATCCGTCGGCCCGAGGCAGAATAGACAGACGAACATCTCTTTGCCTTCCATAATGTTTTTTAAGATTCCGTGTATTTCATTAAGACCGGATTCTTTATCCACCGCGTTAAGAGGACCAAGATCTACTTCGGGCGGAAGCAGATATTTTGTCATTTTCTTGTCCCGGGCCTGATCATGGTAGCCATCAAAATGGATAGTATGGCCGGAAACAGCCAGCCTCTTTTCTTCCCCGGCTTCTATCGCTTTACTTTTGATGTATTCCGCGTCTTCGTCTCTATCAGTACAGACAAAGATAGAAGCCGGATTACAGTGCCGGACGTATTTCGCCACGAAATCAATAAGTCCCGGGTCATTCAGGTCCATCAACTTCCGGTAGTTTTCTTTCACGCATTTTGTTCTGATTAACTCCAACATTTCACGTTCCATCATTATCTCCTTCTCCCGGATAACAGATTTTTTAATAGCAACTCCTTATCCGCCTGAAGATTACTTTGAAGCCGCACTTCGGGCAGTAATACTTTCGGAAGCGTTCGCCGTTCCGCTTGAATTTCTCCCACTTCATTCTCCTCCCGCATTTATTGCAGATCAAGGTTCTGGTTGGCTTTCTCATTGCTAATGCTGTAAAAAAAAAGACCAACATCTCTAAACCTATTAAAAATAGGATTAACAATGTTGGCCTACTCTGCAACAAGCCCTTCCCCGAAATATCGGGGAGATGCTCCTTGCCCAGTCTTCCAAAAATCTAATTATCTATAAAGATACCATACGACGAATCAATTTCAAGACCTTTTTCCTTATTTATCATTTTGTAATCTGCCAATTGTGGACTGGCTAATTGGAGTCCTCCAGCCTCGCGCTGCTCCGAATCCTTAATCGGGGCAGAGCGAAGGGTGTGTAGCTACGCAGCGTAGTGACGAGAAGCGCGTCCCTGACCGATTAGATTTTCCTGAAGTTTTTGCTTTTTGTGTAAGTAAGGTTAAAGCCCAACCGCTTCTTCAATATTTTTTTCCAGAGTAAAGATAATTATTCTCTCTCCGGTTTTAGTGCTGATGTCGGTATGCATACTGATCACTTGAGTTCCGGTTATCTCCTGGACAAGAGATTCCAATAACTCCCGGGAACTTTCCAACAATTGAACTCTCATCCGTTTTACCAAGAATTTTCCCTCGTTATCCTTGGCTAACTGTTTCTCCGCGGAAGTTAGGACGCCTTTCAGGCGGATGAAAATCATGTCCTGGATAATATAGGTCCTGGTTTCTTCGGGGCCGCGACCCATATATTCAATTTCGAATTTAATGATCGCTTTACTGATAGCAGCCTCGAGTTGTCCTTTTGTCATCTTTTTCATCATTTTTCTCAGTTAGGCTCCCATTATAGATTTTACAATTATTATAAGTCAATATTATTGATTTCAGAAATCATATAAATCAGAGAGATCCGGCGATTAGGGTGAAATCTTTTTGGTCTTTTGTGAGTTTCGGGCAATTCTTAAAACTGATAATATTTTGTCCTGAAACTGGATAAGTGGAAAGTAGGTCAGTGGTATTTATCTAGAAAATATAGTATTTTGTATTCCTAAAAAGGTAATATGATGGCTCGAAATAATCAACTCGATGCCCTAAGCAATTGCCTGTACGTAATGGTTGCGGTACATGTATAATTGAGTTTGAGTTAGAAGTTCACCTGCCACAAACCAAATGTCAGAGGTCCCGATCAGGGGAGTTTACTCTACTCTAGGGAGGTTAGAGATAGCGCCATGATGCACCATGAATCGGGCGTGGAGTACCCTATTCCTCAAGCCAGAGAAGAAAATCGTCGAGGCCTTTCCAGCGCATATCGCGGGCACAGCAGTCAATCTGGACCCGGGATATTTTCCGGGCCAGCTCCTGAAGGATACCCTCACGGTTGAAACCGGAGAATGAGGACTCATCCCAGGGAGTACATTCTCCTCTCCGGCATGAGTTTGATTTGGAAACAACCTTGCCAGAATGAGACCCGGAACAGAGGAGAATAAGGTGATCTTTGTGGCTGGAGATATGGAAGTGAACGTGGCCGTCGATAACATCGTTCTGGCGGAAGACCTTGTTATATACCTGATCTGCCAGTCTCTTATGAAACTGTCTTCCGAGAATATCCATGATTTGTGTAAAGAGTGATCCGCCTGATGGTATCTTCCCTACGGATTGTTTACTTCTGCGAATTTTGAACAGCAAAAATCGTGCCATTACCTGGACTCAAAGACAATGGAAGTTGTAATGCTTTTATTTGCAAGGCAATACCAATCAAGTGGGCAATATGAATGGCCGGGGCGGGAAAAATTTCCTACGGGGAAGAGGCAAAATTGTTAATTGATAGTGGGCAAGCTTTGCATGGTAAAGGTGGGCTCGATTGGAGAAGGTTTCAGGTACTGCTGCTGATCTCTTCGCCGTCACGCCGTTCGCCCTCCGATTTATCTCTATCTTTCCTCCAGCCTATGGTATTATACTGAATATTTCTCTAACTTCCCGCTTTGGAATTTTCAGCCGGAGGCTGATGCGCCTCTGGCGCACAATAGCACTCGTAGCGGCAGCCTTTAGGCTGCCACTAGTGGCGACCTGAAGGTCGCCGCTACGAGGTTGCGCCGAAGGCGCTAACTTGATTTGAATAAACCGCGGATTAAGCGGATTGGGCGGATTGATTTTTCTCAAATCAGGATAATTCCTGTAATTCGTAGCCGCAGGCTTTAGCCTGCGTTTATTGCGCACCCTGAAGGGTGCGGCTACTTGCTGCTTCGGGAGAAAATTCCGGGGTAACGTTGATCGGTTACGCAACTCGAAACGTATAACGGGTTACGGTTACGTCCACTCCAGCCCCGCAACCGTCCCACGCAACCGATTCGAGTAGCGCAACCGCAACCTTTTAATCCGAACGTTGCGCCGAAGGCGCTAAGTTCTTTCGGGGCGGATTAAATAACTCAACACCGCAGTCAATAAGGAGGTCAGGATGAAGATGTATCTGGTGTTTATCTCCGGGCTTATAGTTCTTTTCTCCCTCACCGCCGATCTCCCGGCGGCCGCCCGTATTGATGTGACTTTCGTCAATAAATCCGGTTACCCCGATAATCAGGTTTATCTTTATGTGACCGGTGATAACGGGTCCACCCACGGATATTTGGATTTTAATACCCAGTCCTATGTCGTCCCCCGGGTCAGCACCATCACCCAGATGACCACATCCCTGGATCAGATCCCGGAGGTCGGAGGGAAGAGGACGATCCCGATACCGGGAATCAAAGGTGGACGAATTTATTTCTCATACCAGTCCGATTTTAATGCCCTCAGCTTCAACTCCGTCACCGGCCAGCCCGGATACGGGCCGGATGACAGGCTCCTCTACGATAAGCTGGAATTCACCACAGATGACCTTAACCAGCTGAACATGAATTCCACCAACGTGGACTTCTTCAGTCTTCCCTTTACATTTGAGGCCGTAGATAAGAATACCGGAAAGAATGTAAAATATGGCTACCAGGTCGGCCGGGATAGTATCTTCAGCTCTTTCTCGGATGTCCCTGTTGTTCCGGGAGACCAGCAGTTCGGCAATACCGCCATCTTCAATCAGACCAACCTGGTCCAGAATGACGGAAGCACAATCTGGAGGGTGATCGCGCCGGATAAAGTAGCTACACCCTCTGAGGGACACGAGGATCCGGACAGCGGGAACTGGAACGGGAACTTCAAGCTTTTCAGTTTCTTCTGGCACGACTATATTATTAACCGCTGCTGGATCCCGAACCGGATAATCACTCTGGACTATAACGCCACCACCTATACCGGGACCGTGAACAGTGCCGGGGACTCACTCACCTGGGCTCCCGAAACCGAAATCTTCTCCCGGCCGGCTTATCCTACCCCCCTCCCTGATCCTCCTCCGACCGGACCTAATATCGGTGATAATTACGGGCATATTATATTTGGAGGGGCCGGGGAGTTCACCTCCGGCATCCTGGCCCCGATTGTCAACAGCGCAATCCAGCGGGGTGTAATGCACCTGGACGGTTCCGAATGGAGCGACTCGGCCAACTTCTACCAGGGGACCAATTCCCCCGACTCACCCGTGAATCATTACGGAAGAATCCTTCACAAGTACGCTATCAACCATAACTGCTACGCGATCTCTTATGATGACGGCTTCGGCTACAACACCTCAATCTTCGTGAATGAAGGCGCGGAGTTCACGGTCACACTGCTTCCCTTGAACGGGAGCGGCCGGCATCCCTGGATCTATGATTATAACGGGGATGGGACATCCGATATCGGCATCTTCCGGGAGAGTTCCGGCCTCTGGGCCATCCGGGGAATTACCCGGGCCTATTTTGGAGCTGCCAACGATGAACCAATCCCGGGAGACTACGACGGAAACAGCACCACCGACCTCGGAATCTTCCGCCCCGCATCCGGCCTCTGGGCGATCCGCGGCGTTACCAGAATCTACTTCGGCAGCTCAGGAGATTCTCCCCGCCCCGGTGATTATGACGGCGACGGGACCACCGAACCGGGGATCTTCCGGGAAAGTTCCGGACTCTGGGCCATCCGGGGGATTACCCGGGCTTACTTCGGAGGGACCGGCGATACGCCGGTTCCCGGATGGTATGAAGGCGGGGTGACGGAGGCCATCGGACTATTCAGACCGGCCTCAGGCCTCTGGGCCATCCGCGGCGTGACCCGCGCCTATTTCGGAGGCAGCGGCGATACTCCGAAATCGGGGAATTACAATGGGGACGGGGCCTGGGATATCGGGCTCTTCCGCCCGACCTCCGGTCTCTGGGCTATCCGCGGTCTTACCCGCGCTTACTTCGGGTCGGCCGCCGACGTTCCCGTCCCGGCCGATTACCGGGGTTCCGGTGCCGATGAAATAGGGATCTTCCTGTCCAGTTCCGGCCTCTGGGCCATTCGAGGAGTGAGCCGGGTATATTTCGGCGGAGCTGGCGATCTTCCGGTAACCAGGTAGAAAGAATGGGGCAACGTATTTTTATATATAAATAGACGGCAGAAGTATATACCACCCCAGATCAAAGGAAAAATGGGATATCATCGCCGCCACTAATCCTTCTCTCCAGTAAATCCAGCCGAAAACAACCCCCACTATTCCATTGAGCAACACTGTCCCCACAACCACTTCTAAAGTAAGAGGATTCACCAGGGCAGCCAGTCGGAGATGACCGACGCCAAAAAGCAGGGAAGCTAAAATTATGGCCGACCAGATGCCAACCCGGGTGGGATTACCGCCTTCTGTTTTTTTTATCTTAAACGAAACCCAGACCAGGAGAGTCATTAAAAATAATCTCAACAGTATTTCTTCGCCGATACCGCCCCAGAAACAGGCTAGGAAATACTTCCAGAGAGCTATCTTTACGTCATCTCCAGGATCCTCCCCTCCAAAGATGAGATAATTTAAACCCAGGATAACCAGGGTTGAACCTAATCCCATCAGCAGGGGTATATAAAGAAAAGACTTCAGGCGGACCTTTGTCTTTTTCCCGGCCAGCCACTGCTCCAAAATCGGAGCTCCCAGACCGACCTTCTGCGCCAGAAACAGGCCCACCATGATCGCAATCCCCAGCCAAGATCCGTAGCTCAGAAGGTGCAGCAATAGCCAGACCAGATCTATCCCGGGAATCTCACCACCTGATAATTCGGCGATCATAAATTTGAACGGTAAAACAGCGAAGGAGGCAAATATCCCAGCCGCCAGCAGAATCCAGAAGACCTTCCAGTTAATAAGGCTCTTGATTTTTCTCATTATAACATTTCCTTCTCAATCCCTTCAAAGATGAGCGGTAATCAGTGACCAGTAATCGGTGATCCGTGATCCGGAGATCGGGGCAAGCCGCCCTGAAATTACCGGTGGTCGGTAGTTTTTTTAAGCAGAACAGTATCCGCTTGCCGGCTTCCCAGGTATTGAAAGAGCTTCCGGATCTCCTGATAAGCGGTCGGGCTAACAATCGCCGGTTCCATTTCCATTCTGTAATTAATCAGGAGACGACCGGTTCCATCCGGACCTACCTCTTCTTTTGTCCGTAAATCTACATTGATGGGAGCGCCGGCAACTTCCTTCCGCTCCAGTGACTCCGGAAGATAGACAACCTTGAAACCAGGGGGTAGTTTAACTTCGATCTCGATGCTGTCTTTATCTGCTTTATCGATAAACCATGGGTTTATCCGTTCATCCGGAAGATTATCCACGGGAGAAGAGACTCCAGATAACTGGAAAAAGAGAAAATCTCCCTCACGAATCGCAAAGTTGGGATCCCGGGCGGTAAAACTGACCACCCCCGGATAACCGGAAAAGTCGGTTAAGAGTTCCCCCTGAAGCTCGGCGGCCAGAGAAAGTATCTGCGGCCCCAACTGCTCTTCAAACATCCGGCGGCGTTCTTCCGGAATCAGGATGGAAAAAACTTTCTTCTGATCCGCGTAATTAGAATATAAATAATAACGATAGAAGATGACGGCGGAGCCGTCCGCGGCCAGAGAGATCTCAAAATTGGATTTATTCCCTTCTTCCACGGCGGAAGAAATCTTGATGAATTCGCCTTCGGGCAGGGACAGGCCCAGCTTCCCATTATGCCCGGTCGCGCCCAGAGCCGCGTAACGATCGGTATCGTTGAGATAGACGTAGCGCCCGTCCATAAGTTCCGGGTCCCGGACCCGGACCAGAACCTCCCAAAAAGTGAGAAGATCCGGGGCCGCCTTTAAGACCTCCCTTATTTCTTTTATATCCGGAAAAGACGACGCCAGAACAAACTGAGGGTTGAGACCGGCGCTCTTGAGCAGACTGTAGATCACCACCGCCCGATCAGCCATAGTACCGACACCTTTTTTGAAGGTCCTCCTGAAACCGGTGACGGAAGTAAACGGAGGGAAGGTGTTATTTTCAATACGGATTCCACTATCCGCCAGGTCCCGAACCGCCTCCACTTTTTTCCGAGGACTAACCTCTTTCTTAATCGGCTTAACCTCTCCGGCGGCGTCCGTCAGCGTTTTCTCGACCCGGGATGCGTAATCTGACCAGTTGCCGGTGGAGATACACAGTGAAGGGTTGAATGTCCTTAAAGATGGCATTGAATTCTCGGGTTTCAGGATGGGAAGATCTTCATATTTCCATTCATAGACCAGGCGGGCGGGATCTTCCGGATCCGGGGCCTGGCTGGAGACAACACCTTGAAAATTATTATTGCTGATAGTTACCGGCAGATCCCGGGGGGTTTTGAGAATAACTTCTATCTCCCGGGTGGGATCAAGGGCGACAAAGTCAACTGACTCGGAAAGGATATGGTCCCGGGCCTTTATCGTATACCGGTATTCGATCGTGCTGCCCACCTCCAACCCCGGGAAAGCAACCATAATCACTTTTGGATACCGGCTTATGTTCTCCTCTCCCACCTCCTTCGAAGACCCGTCCGGGCCGGTAACCACCGCTTTCTCGATCTCCACCTTATCTCCATCATAATAGTTATAAATCTTGAGAAGACCTTCGGATTTTATCCCGCTATAACCGAGTATCTGTTTTTTTTCAGATCTCGTCTCGGTCCAGTTGTAAGCGTCCTCCAGGTTATATTCAAATCTCTTGTAAAAGAATAAAACACCGGAGGTTCCGACTGCTTTCTCGGAATCGGGAAGTTTTTCGGTTGCGGTAACGGCGGCCGGGGGCGGGCTGAGAGCGGGGGTGGTTTCCGGAAGAGGCGTAGTTTGGGAGAGAGGGGCGAAGATAGCCATCCGGCGCCGGTCACGCTCAGCCTCCTGGATCGTATCTCTGAGGATGAGATATTCTTCCGGGCTGAACTCCGGTGTTTTGAGTTGAAAATCGGATTCGACCCGGAGCTTACCTCCCTCCATCCGGGAAGAAAGCTTCCAGGAGACGGTCTCAGTGTCGATCGGATCAGCGGAAGGGAGAGCTTCTACTTCTCCCGCCGATCCGTCCAGATCAAGTGTTATCCGCTCCCTGACCCCGCAAACGACTCTGTTTACCAGAGGATACTTTCTTTTTTTCAGCTTACAGCTATCGAGAATACCGTTTATTCGCCCGATCTTGGAAGCCAATGAAGGGAGCGGGACCATGACCGCGTCATCTCCCCGGACCAGAAAGTTATCAGTCCTGTACTTAACGCGAACGGTGAGCGGCCGGGAAGTATCCGTCAGATCTTCCGGTTCGAAGACAAGTTCTCTCAGGCTCACATCCCCAATACCTTTCAGGATTTGATTTTGAAAATATTGGAAGAGATCAGCCCGCCTCGCTTTCGCGTAGCCGGGGCGATAGTCGGTATCATTGACTCCGTTAAAGCGAAATACTGTCTCCGCGGTCAGGTTCCCGGCGCGGTCGATATTTCCCCTGGTGTTGATTTCCAGAGTATTATTTTCGGCCGGGGCTGAAGGAGAAGTGAGTATGGTCTCCCCTTCCGGTGTTGCGACCAGATAGTTCTTGCTATTCAGCTGTGGAGAGATGAAGGCGGAAGTAGCCTCAGTCGTAGGATCCATCAGGAGATAATCCCCGTCCTCCTCCCTGACCGCGGCAATCATATGATCAATCCCGACGAGAAGAGGCACTTCCGGATCCACTTTCTTATTTATGGATATCAATGTTGGGAATGCTTCAAAACCGGCCTCCCGGAGCATGGCCACCAGGAGGGCCGCCTGGTCCCGGCAGATTCCCATCCGGTTTTTGAAAGTAGCGGTAACATCGTGGGGTCTCATCCCCGGATCGGAGGCTTCCGCCGCCATCCCCAGATAACCGATCTTCTGGGATACAAAGAGAAAGAGGGCCTTGAGCTTTTCGCCGGGGTCTTCGAGATCCCCGGTCAGTTCTTCAACTTTGTCTCTTATCGCTCTGTCCGGCTGGAGATGTGGTTCACATACCTCCGAGAGCCAGCGGGAAAGAGCTTTCCAGTCAGGCAGGGTACTGACCAGCAGACGCGGCTTGACGGAGCTGAAGGGGGGCATATTGGGTTCGGGGAAGAGGGAAGGGACATCTTTCCATTCCCAACGGTAGCAGAGAAAACCATCATCCAGGCTCCTGCTTTCGGAAACAACCGTCCCCTCTACTTGATTTTTGATAACCATACTCCGCAGGGGCAGCTCTTCCGGGCCGCATATCTCTATTATGTAGGAAAGAATAGGAACTAATTGTTGCACTGTAGACCCACCGGTCCAGTTATCCGGCATGAATGACTCAATGGTCCTTTCAAATGAAACCTTATGGAGAATATCCCCCACCTCCACCTCCCTCAACCCCACTTCGACAATCTTTTTGTACTGGGAATAGATATTATCCTCCATATCCGACCGGTCTACTCTGACCACAGTCTCTTCTTCCGGGTCGATGGATACAACCGTGCCGTCGGGCTTGATAATCTCTATCAGGGTAAAGTGGCAGTCCTCCAGACCCCGCTGATGGGGGATAACGAAAGAAAGAGATGCCACCGGGTTATCAGTGATGACCCGTTCAGATAAATATTTAGAGTATGATTCCTTCCAGAGGGTATGAGTCCCATCCGGGTTGTACCGGATCTTTGTAATCTTGGCAATCTCCAGTCCGGCCGCTTCTGGGTATTTTTCCCTGGTCGCCCGGGCGGCCTTTTCCAGGACTTCCCCACGGTCAAGTATCCCCCCGGAAAAATCCCATTCTTCAGGTGCCGCCGGCGCGGAGCATAAGACCACCAGCAGCAATTGAATAAAAATTATTGAGAGATATAATTTTTTCATAAGTTCCTCTTTAAAAGTACGGTGTTACCTAATTATTTAACTGGTTCTCTGTCGTTTTATGCGGGTATGGGATGATATGAATAACATTAATTATTATCTTGCTTGATTTTTTTAGCCGGGGTTTCTTTCCCTTTCTCGTGTAATAACAGCTTTTCTATTCCTCCTTTTTCCTCCCTGACAAAGGAGACGGTCACGTCTTCGCTATCCAGGAAAAAGAAGCTGGTCTCCGATTCCGGGTAGAGGACGGAACCCCCCTCTTCTCCACTCAACCCCAGGACCAGATAGCCCTCAATCAGGGTTACTTTCAGAAGAACATCCGGCTTGATCCGGTACTCTCCCGTATAACGCTCCAGCACCCCGGGATCCAGATCAACCGGTTTTCTCAATTCAAGCGGCTTAATCGATTTGCCAAGAAGGATCCGCTCGAGACGCTCCCGCAGCGGACCGACCTGCCAGAGGCTGGAATTGCTCAGCCAGACCAGGCCGAAGCCGCGTTTACGGTTAAATCCGATGTAGGTATAAGCTCCGTATGTTCCCCCGTCGTGCCAGGCGATAGTCCCGGTTTTATCCACGTGCCAGCCGAGCCCGATAAACCAATCTCCAGGAATATCCGTGGTGTGGCGGGGAATCAGGGTGGAATTGATCGCGGCGGCGAGCGGGGAGGCAGCGGTCCCCATCTGTGCCCTGGTGTATCTCAGCAGGTCTTCGGCGGTCGATCGGAGAGCGCCGCACCCGGCCAACACGGAAAAATCCCAGTGGGCGACCGGATTCCCCTCCAGGTCATACCCTTTCGCGAAACGGTTTTCCTGATCCGGAGAGAGAGCAATGGACGTATCCTTCAGTCCGAGCGGCCGGCATATCATCTCCCGGATCAGCGCTTCGTAATCTTTTTCCTCCCGGCGCGCCAGCGCGTGCCCCAGGAGCCCCGACCCAAGGTTGCTGTATTCGTATATTTCACCGGGAGGACGCGGAATCTGGTAGGTGGAGAGGAAAGAATACATCTTCTCCGCGGTATAGTCGGCGTAGGGATTAAGTGGATCCTCCGGCTTGACATTATCGGGCATCCTCGGCAGACCCGAGGTGTGCGTTGCCAGGTCGGCCAGGGTAATCTCGCGTTTTTCCTTCCGGAGGACGGTAACCGAATCGGGGAGGAAGATCCGGACCGGATCGTTGAGGCTTACCCTCCCCGATTCAGCCAGGGCCGCCAGCAGGAGAGCCGTGAACGTCTTGGAAACCGAACCGATCTCAAAGATAGTTTTGCCGTCGGGCGCTTCCTTAGAATCCCGGGAGATAGTGCCGTAGTTGAAAACCTTCTCTTTACCATCCTCGATCACGGCAACCACGATACCTGTGGCGTACCCCTGCTCCAGAAGTGGTTCAGCCAGGAGATCAAGCTGATTTTCAACCGATTCTCCTCCCATAAGTCCCGGCGGGAAGAGAAGGGAGAAGACCAATAAAATGAGAGGAAATGAATAGATTATTGATAATGAAGGCATATGTATATATCTCCCGCGTTATTGCTTATCAAGGACTTCTTGTTTTATCCCTATCTTCAAACCGGGGTAATAAATCATCATCATCATCATCATCCCCCGTTGAGAATATTGTCATAGGCTCTTTTTCATAGTGAGTCTCCCCGGTTGACGAATCATAATAAGCTTTGGGCTCTTTCATGGCATCTTTCTTCCAGCTCGCGCAGCCGCCGGCTAAAATCACGGCACTAATGAAAACAACAATCATTAATCTCATTTTTTCTTCTCCTCTTTATAATTCAGAAGCTTTTCGGGCTTCTGATTCTTTTAGCCTGAATTTGAATTTTTCCCCGATGCATTTTCAATCAGACTAGCAGACAAAATAATCCGTCAAGCATGATTAAATATGTGTATCCCATGGGTGTAAGGAAAAGTTTACCCAATTGGTCAAAATAATGGAAGAAAAACCTTCAGTACCTGCAGCGCGCGAAGAGTATTCCAGCGACTGGTTTCGCCTATCTTCTCCATCCCGAACCAGGTGCCTCTCGTGTGCCGGTTCTGGAGAAGCCAGCGGACATCTTTTCTCTGCCGCTTGTAAACGATCTCCTTTAAGAAGCCATTTAATTTTCGAAGTAACAGCCTTGATGCGTATAAAATAGTATAATATTATTGAAATCCTGTAAAATAATCCGGAATTTATCTTGACAGCAACTGGATTTGTATATTTAATACGGCCTTAACCTGTAGATGTAACACCGTATATTCTACTATGATAATTATTTAAATGCATTCACCGTCCTGGTTTATCAGGGGCCGGAAAATTCAAGGAGGAAGTTACATGACAGCGAGTAAAGATTTCGAGATTAGAACACTCACATTTATTGATAGTCTACAGCCTGAACTCGCGCAGTTCATTGCAAAGGACAACAAAGTCTATGATCCTGCAGAGTATGACGCAGCCCTCATGATCGAGATTGCGCCTGCCATGGAGATCCACACGATGATTGATATGGCTCTCAAGGCAACAAATGTCAGACTTGGTTCTGTTGTTACCGAGCGTGTTTTTGGACTTATGCAGGTCCAGCATCCAGATCAAGGCGAAGTCAAAGAGGCTGGAAAAGCAGTCCTTCGTGAGACAGGTCTGGATGAAAATGATCGTGCTGAAGTCAAGATTGTAACAAACAAGATCATCAGAAGTATTGAACAGGATCATGCTATTTATTTCACAGGAACATCAAAAGGAAATATGATCGTTGCTGGTGAATCGGTCCTTATTATGGAAACGACTCCTGCTGCTTATCTTGCAATTGCCTGCAATGAAGCCTTAAAAGCAGCGAATGTTAAATTGATCCAGATTAAGCCATTTGGTGCAACAGGAAGATTAACAATGAGTGGACCAGAATCTGAAATTGATTCTGCAGCAGAGGCAGCAACAAATATCCTGGGGCAATTAAATCAGATGCAAGCTTCTAAGACTGGAACACAGTTGACATAATTTTCCATGGAAAAATAGGAAGTTTTAAGTGCCTAAAGTTAAAATATTCGCCTCGGTGGCGGATTGGTACTCATAAAATTATAGTTCCAAATCAACAACAATTTAATTTTTCTTTGAAAAATTAAAAGGAGGACAAGAAGATGTCTGAAGCATTAGGTATGATCGAGACAAAAGGATTCGCGGCAATGGTTGAAGCGGCTGACGCCATGGTCAAAGCTGCTAAAGTTGAACTGGTAAGTTATGAACGGATCGGCGGCGGGTATGTCACTGCCATCGTCCGCGGCGACGTCGCCGCCTGTAAGGCTTCGGTGGAAGCCGGTGCCCGGGGCGCCGAGAAAGTCGGGGAATTGATCTCCGTCCATGTCATTCCGCGTCCCCATACTAATATTGACCGGACTCTTCCGCTGGGACGTGCTCCCAAGTCAGGCAAGTAATCACCCGGGGATAAGACAATGCTTTTAGCAAAGATCCGCGGTACGCTGGTCTCGACCCAGAAGGTTGAGAGCCTGGATAGCCTGACATTTTTTATCTGCGAACAGCTGGATATTGACGGCAAACCGCTGGGCAAGTACGTGGTCGCTGCCGACTCGGTCGGAGCCGGTGTGGGTGAAGTAGTTCTCTATGTCACCGGTAGTTGCGGGCGATATACCGATACCACCACCAACCGTCCCTGCGATGCCACAATCATCGCTATTGTGGATATGCTGGATGTGGACGGGAAGGTTGTCTACGACAAATCCGATGGCGCGTAATAAAGCCGCCGGATTTCCCGAAACTTATTTCAGCAGATAACCCGGATAGGCTCTATAAGATTGCAGGCTGAAACCACTGTCCTGGCCACTTCTATTCCGACCGGGGAGAGTCTGCCGACCCGGAAAAAGTAGCGTGGTCATCAAGAAGATGCCTCAAAACAGACCATAGGCCATAAATTCAATTATTAATAGTTGTTACAGTTATGGCATAAAAATAATAAATAAAATTTTCCGGAGGAAAATTTTATGACAATTAACGAAGAACAGATCCGATCAATCGTCCAGTCAGTGGTCAATCGGCTCGCCAGTGAAAACGCCACTCCATCAGCTCCAACAGCTTCTTCAGCCCCCCTCCCTCAAATATCAACCGGGGACGGAATCTTCAATGATCTTGAGGAGGCCATCAACGCCGCCGAGCGGGCCCAGAAAGAACTGATGCGGCTCCCTCTCGCCAAACGGGAGGAGATGATCGAGGCCATGCGACAGGCGGGGCGTGATAATGCCGAGAAGATGTCAGTGCTCGCGCACCAGGAGAGCGGGATGGGCCGGGTAGAATCCAAGATTAAGAAACATCTCCTGGTGTCCAATAAAACCCCCGGCCTGGAAGATCTCCAGCCGATCTCCTGGAGCGGAGATCACGGCCTGACCCTGGTTGAAAGAGCTCCTTTTGGCGTGATCGGAGCTATTATCCCCTCAACCAATCCTACCTCGACCGTAATCTGCAACTCAATCGGGATGATCGCCGCCGGAAATTCCGTCGTCTTCGGACCTCATCCGGGGGCCAAGGTTGCCTCCCAGACCATGATCCAGATTATGAATCGGGCAATTACCGGCGTGGGCGGCCCGGCCAATCTGATGGTAGCGCTGAAAGAACCGACAATCGAAGCGGCCGGTGTGATGATGAAACATCCCAAAGTAAAACTGCTGGTAGTCACCGGCGGACCGGGGGTGGTGGCAGCAGCCATGCAGTCCGGAAAGAAAGTTGTCGCCGCCGGCCCGGGTAATCCTCCGGTAGTAGTTGATGAGACAGCCGATATTACCAGAGCCGGAAAACTGATAGTCGAAGGGGCGTCTTTTGACAATAATATTGTCTGTGTCTGCGAGAAAGAGATCTTCGCGGTTGAGAAGATCGCTGACCAATTAAAGGCTGAACTTATTAAAAACGGGGCTTATGAGTTGAACAAAGAACAGACTGAAGCCCTGACCAAAGTTGTCATCGCGAAACTCCCCGGACCCGGGGATGAAGAAGGCGCGCCCAACAAAAAATTCGTGGGGCGTTCACCGAAGGTCATCCTGAAAGAGATCGGGATCACGGTAGGAGATGAGGTAAAGATCGTACTGGCCGAAGTTGATGCCCATCACCCGCTGGTACTGGTGGAGCAGCTGATGCCGGTAATTCCCTTCGTCCGGGTTCCGGATGTCGATACGGCAATCGCCCTGGCTATCTAAGTTGAACACGGATATCGGCATTCGATGTATATGTACTCGCGGGATGTGGAGAAATTAAGCAAAATGGCCCGGGAGTGCAACTCCTCCATCTTCGTCAAGAACGGCCCCTGCTTTTCAGGGTTGGGATTCGGCGGACAGGGATACAC
>Ga0180435_10003070_pt1 | contig 16901 bp, 13 predicted proteins | sample SS_ome_3_FD_132467 | JGI IMG/M metagenome (GOLD analysis project Ga0180435, IMG submission 132467) | Hypersaline lake sediment archaeal communities from the Salton Sea, California, USA - SS_3_S_1 metaG | ecosystem: Environmental > Aquatic > Non-marine Saline and Alkaline > Hypersaline >...
CTGGTTCTTCAGCGGGCTCTTCTGCTGGTTCTTCAGCGGGCTCTTCTGCTGGTTCTTCAGCGGGCTCTTCTGCTGGTTCTTCAGCGGGCTCTTCTGCTGGTTCTTCAGCGGGCTCTTCTGCTGGTTCGTCGGCTTCCGGAGCGGCGCTTTCGTCTCGTGTCACACCGTCGTCCGCCGGTTCTTCCGTTGGCTCTTCAACGGGTTCTTCCGCCGGCTCCTCGACGGGCTCTTCTGGTTCATCAACAGGGGGCTCCGCCTGCACGGGCCCACCCTTAACAGGGCCGCACGTATCAACTTTGACCGGCGCGCAAACCTTGACCTCGCTACAACGAGATCGACATGCACGCCGTCCGATCATACGGCAGGCCAAAACCGTATCGGCCGCCATCAGCATCACCACAGCCCAAACCAAGATACCTTGTGCCAAACGTCGCATCACACCAAACCCTCCTGCTCCAAATGGAACAATACATGAAGAAATACGGAACAATTGGTCGCTGGATAAGCGCGTGGGCGACGCGCGACCAGCCACTCGGTCAATCGCTCATTGAGCACCTCGCCGTCTCGGGCAATACCCAGAGGCACATCGTGGAGTTTTCCGACCGATTCCTACCATTGCCGCAAACGAGCGAAGCTAGGTAACCATGCTAATCCCACCCAAACCATTTCGCAACTATCTAATCATCTAATGCAACAATTTCGTTTGGTAAAAAGGGTTTGATTCCGAAATTGGGGCCGATTGGGTGGGTTTTTCGGATGGTAGGTGATGAACGCACGGCATGGGCGCCAACTTGAGTCCAGTGACTGTACGGACGTTTGTGGCCGCCACACCGTTCCCGAAATCCGTTTCTTGCAAGCCGGCAACGCCCGCTATTTTAACTCACATTGCAACTTCGTCGATTTCGCCGTGACCACGCTACATCGTCACCAAGCGTCCCAAAACGCTTCGTTGTTCACCCGTGCGTTGACGTCGAGTACCGCGCGAAATAGAATCTCGCTTTGCGTTCTCTTCATTTTGCAATTCACATTCCACGTATCGGGACCTTTATGGATCCCCTGCATTTGTCGATCGCACTTGGCCCGCTTGCGGCGTACCTGTTACTGCTTGGCATTGTCAATTTGCGTGGACGGCCCTTTCTAACCTCCGGCGGCCGGGACACAGTGGCGCTCGGGCTGGGAATTGTCGGCCTTGTGATTGCCGGACCGATGGAGCTTTTTCTTCCGGAGCGAGCTGCCGTCGAGTATCGTGGTTTGGTGTGGCTTCTGCTGCTCGGACTTTTCTTGATGTGTGTGATTCTGATCTCCTTGGTCTCACGCCCCAAGCTAGTTATTTACAACGCCACACCCGACATGTTGCGCCCGATTCTCGCGCAACTGGCGACGGAACTTGACAGCGATGCCCGCTGGGCTGGCGATACCGTGGCACTGCCCAACCTCACCATGCAGTTCACGATCGAGACATTCCCGGGGACTCGCAACGTGCAACTCGCCTCGGCAGGTCCGGGGCAAAATTACATTAGTTGGCGCCGTTTTGAATTGGCGCTTGCCGGCGAACTACGCGATGTGACATCGACCGTCAATCCCTACGGTGGAGTTCTGATCGCGATTGCTCTTGTGATGTTTACGGTGGTTGGATTGCGCGTCGGCTACAACGGCGCCGAGTTGGTTCAGGAATTGAACCACATGCTTCGGTTGCGTTAGCCACCTTCTTTTTGCCGTTGTTTCTTTGCTTCTTTTGCCTGTCGGGCTTTCTCTTGTTCCTCGGGCGGCAGCAACGTGAAGCGGATACGATAAGGCCGATGCCCATCAGTCGAGGCTTGAGGGTAGAGTTTTTCGATTTCGACTTGCAAGGACTCGACGGAATCGAAGCCATCACGAACGGCATCGTCGTGGGTGAGTGTTTCCAAGTCGACGGCATCGACGCTGTCGATCACGATGTAGCCGGCGCCAGGGATGTAACTACGTTGCCCCTGCCGCATACGCCGGAATTTCCAGAGCCGAATCGTTTGCGTTTTTTCGCCTGCGCGAATTGCTTCGAGGAATTTCTTCTTGAAGAGCAGCATGCGAACCCTCCCAACTTCGCTCGCGTTTTGTGTAGTGGTAAAAGACTACCGCGACGAGATCGGTTTGGCAACAATAGCGAGCACAAAACCTTGTGGTCAGTAACACATTGGGTGAAGGGTGGCTGGGGTCGAGTGCAACGAGCCCCCAGAAGCGATAGCACCGAGGGCTCACCGCTCGTTCCTCGCGGTTCGACCCCAGCCACCCCACCCATCACTTGATCTGTTACGGACTACTAGTCTGCTGGCGATTCGGCCGGGGATTGCGGCTCGGTTTGCTCCTCGAATTCAGGATGTTTTCGCAGTAGTTGAGCAAGGGCGCGGGTCGTTCGTGGTGCGGAGGTGGGGGAGCCTTTGATCAACATCGATGTCGATCGAATCGACGAAATCGCCTGTTTCTGATAGCCGGGACGTTCGAGAACATCGGCAAGATACAGCAGGTTTTCGGCCATCACCGAATTGCCGGATGGCAACGCCGAGTCAACCGGGTCTTTGACGCGAGCGATCACCACTTCGTGATCGTCCGACGTGAAAAAAAAGCCACCGTGTTCGTCGTCGGCAAAGTGCTTGATCGTAGTCTCTGCGATTTCGTCGGCGATCGTCAACCATCGATCATTGCCCGTCGCACGATGCAACGCGATTAGCCCGTTTGTCAGGAACGCGTAGTCATCCAGATACCCATTCAGCTTGGCTTGACCTTGGCTGTGCGTGCGGTCCAGCCGACCGTTTTCCCGCCGCAGGTTTTTGAGTACGAAGTCGGCAGCGTTTTCCGCGGCACTCGTGTAGCGGTCGTTTTCGAAGATCCTGCCGGCGTCGGCCAAGCCACGAATCATCAGTCCGTTCCAGGCGGTGAGGATCTTGGTGTCGGTCAGGGGACGCGCCCGTTTGTCGCGCAACGCGAGCAGTTTCGCCCTGATCGGTCGCAACTGATCTTCGAGTGATTTAATCGGTGCGGCGCGGTCTTGCGCTAGTTCTCTCAGTGACTTCTTCAACTGCGGAACGTAATAGTGCTCCTCGAAGTTGGGTGGCGCATCTAGTCGGTAATGCGGGGCGAAGTCGTCCCATTCTTTTTCGGTCAGTGCCGTTCGAATTTCTTTCTCTGTCCAGCGATAAAACTTGCCCTCAACCTTCTCCGATTCTGCGTCGAGCGCCGAATAGAACCCGCCTTCGGGAGAAGTCATTTCGCGCAACACGAAGTCCAAGAGTTCTTCCGCGACGAGCCGAAACTCCTCACGACCGATCAGTCGGTAAGCTTCGGCATACAACGACGCCAACTGGCCGTTGTCGTAGAGCATCTTTTCGAAGTGAGGGATCATCCAAAAACGATCGACGCTGTAACGATGAAATCCGCCACCAATATGATCGCGAATGCCCCCGATCGCCATCCAGTCGAGCGTGTGAATCAGCATGTGTTTTGCCTGGTCTGCCGACTCATGTTCAGCCCGATCGAGTAGAAAAAACAGGTTCGAAGGTTCCGGGAACTTGGGGACGCGAGCGATCCGCATGGAAAACCCGAAACCACCGAATTCGGGATCAAACTTGCGGGCCAGCACGGCGGCCGTTCGGTCGATCAGGTCGCGACTGAGCGGCGCCGTTTTTTGGCCAACGGTCGAAAGCTGTCGACGCAGCACGGCAGTGATGGAGGCGGCGTCTGCTTGGATCTGCTGCGGTTGCTTCTCCCAGCCAATCCTGACGCGATTGGCCATTGTCAGAAAACCGGGAATGCCGGGCCGATCGCCATCGCGGGCGGGATAGTAGGTGCCGCCGTAAAACGGCTGTCCGTCGGGCGTGAGGAACATCGAGAGCGGCCAACCGGTTCCCCCGGGCGAGCGAGAGAGCATCTGGTAGACTTTGAGCGCATTCATGTAGATGGTATCGATATCCGGCCGTTCTTCGCGGTCAACCTTGATGCAGACAAAATGCTCGTTGAGCACCTTGGCAATTTCCTCGTCCATAAACGACTCGCGCTCCATCACGTGACACCAGTAGCAGCTCGAATAGCCGATAGAGAGAAAAATCGGCTTGTTCTCCTGCTTCGCCTTTTTGAGCGCTTCTTCGCCCCAGGGATACCAATTGACCGGATTGTGGGCATGCAAAAGGAGGTAGGGGCTCGTCTCGTCCGCCAACCGATTGCGGTGTTTTTCTTGGGGTTTCTCAAGCGGCGTTGCTTCGTCGGCGTGCGTGGTCGGCAACAGCAAGATGGAAAGGGCGGGGAGAAGGAAGATGCAACGCAACACGTGTTCCTCAGTCGATGCAAGAGTGGCCGCACACGAGATTCTCTGTGCGACAGGGAGTGGCGACGTCGATAGCGCCACCGCCACAAGAACCGCAGGCATGCCTGGTTTGCTAACTTGGGACGCCGTAGTACGCGACAGAGACTATCCGTCAAGGTTTTTGAAGAAAGAACTCAACGCGTCGTCATCGGTGTCGACCTTTTGAGTTGCTTCGTCGGGAACGCCGGCCGTCGGTGATGCGGCTGGTTTGCGTGCGGGTGGAGTCGGCGCGGCCTCTGTGCTTTCGTCGGCTGGCTCCGTAACGACTTCCTCGACGGCTTCCACCTCATCCATCAGGTCGTCTTGAACTTCCACTTCTTCGACGGCTTCTGGCGTCGCTGCCACTGCGGCTGGTGTCTCGTTGCCGCCAATATCGAACCCGTCGTCTTCAGCCTCGACCTCCGCGCCCTCTGCGACGACGACTTCGTCCACCACCTCTTCTATTTCGTCGACATCGACCTCTTCAACTGCCTCAACGTCCACCTCTTCAACGACGACGTCTTCAACAACTTCAACCTCCTCCACTTCGTCGACGACATCTACCTCGTCGACCTCGTCCTCGACGACAGCAACCTCTTCCACCTCTTCGACGTCGTCAACGGCCTCGATATCGACTGGAATAACTACATCGGGAGGAGAAATGGACGTCGGCATGCTCGCGGCGGCCTCCACTTCATCTTCAATCACGACCGGCGAATTATCAGTCGCGGCCGTAGGTTCGGGAACGCTCGCAGACGCTGGCTCCTGACGAGCCGTCGGTCGGTCGTCTTCATCGGCGGCAGCGATGGCCTGCTCGACGTCTTCGACTTCGCCTGCATCGTCCATGTCTTCGATATCGAAGTCTTCAAGGTCGCCAGCTTTGTCGAGTTGGGCTCGCTCTTCAGACGTGGGCCCCGGCACCTCGACAGTCGGCGCCGCCTCGCCGCCGACCGTGTCGTCGTCCACCTCCGCGCCAGGAGGCGAAAGCTCCGGATCGGATCCGTACTGCGCGCGAAACGTGACGGCGCCGATCGTCAGCAATTGGCCGCGCTCAAGGTGCTTGGGGTCTTCAATCCGCTCGTCGGCAACGAACGTTCCGTTGAGAGATCCCAGATCGCGAATGAAAACGTTGCCATCTTGTTCGTAAATCTCACAGTGCTGGCGACTCACCAATGGATGGGGCAGGGTGAGATTTGCTTCCGTACCGCGCCCAATGACAGTCGGCAGGCGGAGGTTCACCTCCTTGGCCTTCGTCTCGCCCGCGACAACCAGAAGCTTAATTTCCATGTTCGATCTCGTTCCAGAACTCAACGATGATACCGCGTTTTCTCTGCTAGATCAGAAAGGCCGATTAGGATGAGCAGGTTTTTCGCGGAATCGCTGGTCTCGATGTCCTAATTCAGTAGTCTATCGAGCCATTCGTCGCGCCGCAACAATGTTGTGCAGTCTTTCAGTCGGGCGCGGCCAACCCGGCCGATGTCGTGTGTGGGTTTGCTGGCGCACTTCTGTCGTTCCCTGAGTTCTAAGTGCCTTGATTGCACGCCTTTGCGATTCTCCAGATCCCGCATTCTCCCCAATATTAAACGCCCTCAGGTCTTCCTGGTTTCGCACCAAACCTCCACACAAAAGGAGATCTCACTACAGAAACAAGTTTAGTCCGTGTTTGCGGGAAATGGCCCGCAAAGTTGTGCAACTGCCCTTGCAACCTATTTTGGTGACTCTATAATCCGATATTCTGCTTGGCGGACGGGTTCGGCGGTCTATGCAACTGTCGAGGCCTTTTGCTGGGTTTGGTGCGGGTGTAGCTCAGTTGGCAGAGCACAACGTTGCCAACGTTGTTGTCGTGGGTTCGAATCCCATCACCCGCTCTTCCATTTACCCGCGTTTTTTGCCGGTGGCGACTGCATACGAAGCGCGTTGCGGTCGGGCGAGGTGTCGCACAGGCACCGGTTGCGCTTTTCTGTTGTAGTATGTTGTGGCGGCAATTGTATGACGGCTCCAGAAGAAGATATTCTTGAACAGACCTCGGATGAGACGATGCCCGAGGCATCGGATGACGACTCTATTGACGGTGAGGCGGGCGAAGAAGAAACCACGCCGCTAACTCTAGACGTCAACGTCACCGAAACCAATTCATGCCAACGCCATGTGGTCGTTTCGATCTCGCGCGACGACGTGGACAGGTATCTCGACGACGCAATCGGCGAATTGATGCCGGACGCGGAGGTCGCGGGTTTTCGCAAGGGTCGCGCTCCCCGTAAGTTGGTTGAGAGCCGCTTCAAGCAGGAACTTGCTGAAAAAATCAAGGGCAAGTTGTTGATGGATAGCTTGTCGCAGGTTTCCGAAGAGCAGAATTTCTCTGCAATTGGCGAACCGGAATTCGACTACGATGCGGTCGAGATTCCCGATGAAGGCCCGATGGTCTTTGAGTTCGACATCGAGGTTCGGCCCGATTTCGACATGCCCGAGTGGAAGGGCTTGAAGATCGAAAAACCGGTCCGCGAGTACTCCAACGAAGACATCGACCAGCAGATCGTTCGGTTGCGTGAACGCTACGCCGACCTCGTTCCCCACGATGGTGCTGCCGAAGCCGGCGACTACCTCGTGGTGAACATGTCGTTCAAGGCGGGTGGCGAAAAACTGCCACGGCTGGAAGAAGAATCGATCCGCATCCGTCCCACGCTCAGCTTCCACGACGCCAAATTGGAAGAGTTCGACAAGCTCACCGTCGGTGTCGAAGCGGAGCAAACACGAGAAGCGACCGCCACCATCAGCGAAGACGCGATCAACGAAGACCTGCAAGGCAAAGAAGTCGCAATCGAGATTGAAGTGCTCGATGTCAAACGACTCGAACTGCCTGATTTGGACGAAGAATTCTTGGAGAAGTTGAGCGTTTCCAGCGAAGGCGATCTGCGCGACGCCATCAAGAGCGAACTGGAACGTCAGCTCGAATACCAACAGCAGCGCGGCGTACGTGACAAAATCACCGAGCTGCTCACGGCTGGCGCCGATTGGGATCTGCCGCAAGATCTACTCAAACGTCAGAGCAGCCGCGAGTTGGAACGAGCGATCCTCGAATTGCGATCGGCGGGGTTTAGCGACGAAGAGATCAAGGCCCACGAAAACGAGCTTCGTCAAAACAGCATGGCGAGTACCGCAACCGCCTTGCAGGAACACTTCATCCTCGAACGGATTGCCGAAGACGAGGGGATTGAAGAGACGGAAGAAGACTACAATCGCGAGATTATGATGATTGCGATGCAGGCGCAGGAGTCGCCGCGGCGAGTTCGCGCCCAACTGGAGAAACGCGGCCAGATGGACGCGCTTCGCAATCAAATCATCGAGCGCAAAGTTATTGAACTGATCACGTCGAACGCCGACTTCACGGAGGTACCGTTCGAGGCAGACACGGAGGTAGATCAGGTCGAGGCCGTCGATTACACAATCAGCGGCGTGGAGACCGACATCCCGGACGCGAAGCCCGGGGGTGAGGCTGCTACGCTGCCAGACAAATCTTGATCTCTCCTCTGTTGCCAATCCGCTTTCGGCAAGTCGCGCGTACTTGGGCGAGCATTTCGTACAAGCGTAGGTAACTAGATCCTCACAAGGACCGATCCGTCAATGAGCGGTTTTTCCCCTTTGCCTTTATCGAATTCGCATTCCTACCGGGATTACCAGCGTCAACGTCAGTTGACCTTGGGCGACTTGCTGCTGGAAAACCGAATCGTCTTTTTGCAGGGCGAGATCTACGACGGCAACGCCAACGAGTTGGTGATGAAGTTGCTCTACCTGCAAAGCGAAAACCGGCGCAAGCCAATTCACTTCTACCTCAATTCACCCGGTGGAAGCGTGACGGCGACGCTGGCGATCTACGACACGATGCAGATTCTGTCGTGCCCCGTGGCGACGTATTGTGTTGGTTTGGCTGCCAGTGGCGCTGCGGTGCTGTTGGCCGGCGGCACGAAAGGCAAGCGGTTCGCGCTGCCACATGCGAAGATGATGATCCACCAACCCTATGGTGGCGTCGGCGGACAGATCAGCGATATTGAAATCCAAGCCGACGAAATCATGCGGACGCGCGATGTGCTCAACCAAGTCCTCGCCGAGCACACCGGGCAACCGATTGAACGAATCGCGAAAGACACCGACCGCGATTTCTACATGCGAGCGGAAGAGGCCAAGGAGTACGGTCTCGTGGATGATATCCTGACGAAAACGCTGGGTGGCAACGAGGAAGACGAAGACGACGACTAGGTAACAACGCTGTCCGACAGTGACATGCGAAAACTATAGCGGAGCTAGAAAACGCCATGCCTTTGGTGCCGTACGTTGTTGAGAAGAGCGGTCGTGAAGAACGAGTTTTCGACATTTACAGTCGACTGCTGAAAGACCGCATTGTTTTCCTCGGTTCGGGCGTAAACGACGAGGTCGCCAACGCGATCGTCGCACAAATGCTGTTTCTGCAGTCGGACGATCCCAAGGCCGACATTCACCTGTACGTCAATTCGCCGGGCGGCAGCATCAGCGCCGGGCTGGCGATCTACGATACCATGCAATTCGTCACTTGCGACGTGGCGACCTACTGCATCGGTCAGGCCGCCTCGATGGGCGCCGTGCTGCTCACGGCAGGTACTGAGGGAAAACGGCACGCGTTGCCGAACGCTCGCATCATGATCCACCAACCTTTGGCTGGCATGGAAGGCACGGCCGAGGATATTTTGATTCACGCCAAAGAGTTCAAACGCATCAAGATGCGGATGAACGAAATCCTCATCAAGCATACTGGTCATCCCATCGAGAAAATCGAAGAGGATACCGATCGCGATCGATTCATGACGGCGGAAGAGGCCCTGGAATACCGCCTGATCGATCACGTGGTTGAACACATGGAAAAAGTGTAATTCTTTTTCACGCAAGGAAGCGTAAACCAACTTTTCACGTACTTGCCCTTATCGGGCATACACAGGGTGTGTGCTTGCACGCACCGGCCGGACTTCAGCGCGACGCCAGCCGTCGCCAGGACTCCCAATTGAAGTGAGGCCGTTATGAACCTGCGCAGAATTCTAATCTTCGTGGCCATCTTGATGGCGTCGGCGTTGGTCGGCTGTCGAAATCGCGTAGATCCCTCTGTCGAACTGCTTCAAAACGAAGCTCGACTCTGGGAGGATCGCTATTACGAGATGGCCCATAAGTACCAAGTTGCCCAGGAACAACTGCAGTCACAGATAATGGTGCCGCAGGGTAGTGGGGTGGCGACACCGCATACCCGGGCTGGCTCGCCGTCGCCAGGCGGGTCGCCGCGCGGCAGTGGCCCCGACGAAAACCCCTCGGGCGGTCCGCTCGATATCGATTTGGGCGACCCGCTTCCCGGCGTCGAAGGCGTGCGGAAACCGCGCGCCATTGAAGATGTCGACCCGTCCAAAGACGAGACAAACGCGACCAACTCCTGGGAGTCGGGACAAACGACCACTAGCCGTCCAGATTGGAAACCGGAACGCCCAAAAACGCCTCCGCCCATTCCCAAAACAGTGCCAATTGAAACGCGTATTTCTGCCGTTGACTCGGAGGCACTTGTCGAAAAGCCAAAACCGCCTGTGACAGCAACCCTATCGGACCGAACCGCGACAGATCGGGTTGTGCAGTCCGTCGCGCTCGACGCGGAGAAGACAACCGGCCAAAACTTCGACGGCAAACCGGGCGATGAAGGGCTGCGTGTAGTTGTCTTGCCGCAAAACGCAGACAAGCAGTACGTACCCGCAATGGGTTCGCTGTCGATTTCGCTGATTGACCCGAACAAATCTGGCAACGCAGCGAGCTTCGTCCGTTGGGATTTTGACGCGAACGACGTCAAGAACCTTGTCCGTGAAGACACATCGAATGGCCTCGTCTTCGACTTGATTTGGCCCAACAATCCGCCGGACAATCCGCTGATGAAACTGCAAGTGCGATTTGAGACCAGTGACGGCCGTGTATTGACCACAGAGCAAACTGTGCAGATTTCGCTGCCGGGCGAACTGACGGATCGCTCCACGCCGTCGCGTGGCGGCGCCGACGTGCGAATCGTCCCCACCAAAGACGCACCAGCGACCGCTACGCCCACACAAGAAACACCGCCGGAGCCCCGCACGGCAGAGCGACCAAAACGGTCGTCCATCTATCCACCGCCCAAACGCCGCGAAGGTGTGCGTGACGAAGAGTGGTACCCGTCGGAACGCGGCGCACTTGGCGAAGCCCCCGCGTGGAAGTGACGTGAGCTGTGCCGGTCAGGGTGCCCGGACGTTTTTGAGAAACTCCAGATCGGCCTCGCTAAGCATCGACTTGGATACGGTGATGACGCGACCGTCCTCCCGCTTCAAGCGCACGGCCGCTGCACTGTTCTTGATCAGTTCAGCGACGACTGTGAACTTGCCATCGGCGCTTGTCCACGTGCGAAGCTGGCCTTGGGTGGGTGATGTCGGTTCCGCCCCTACACCTGGAGCTTCAGTCTGTGTGGCCGGTTTTACCGCAGTCGTGAGTTTCGAAACGATTTTGCGCTCGGCAACGTTCCAAATCTTGATGACGCGATAACGATAATTCGTTGCAAGTAGTTTTCCGTCAGGCGAGAACGTCAACCGGTTTGGCGTCCACGAGTCGTCGTCCAGAACGCTTGTCTCGGAAAGATCGGACGTCTTCATCAAAACGATTTTGCTCGATTGAGCTAGCGCGAGTAAACCTCCATCGTTACTGAACTCAAGTCCCCGCACTTCCGCTGCATCCAACCGCGTGCTACCTAACGCCTTGCCCGTTTTCACGTCCCATAGATTCACATCGACAACTCTGTTTTCGCCCGCCTTAATCACACTGGCGACTGCAAACCGGTCGCCTTGCGAGGTCACCGCGACTTGCCGGCCAACCGTGTTGGGCAACGGGATGTTGCTGACCAACCGTCCACTCGACGTATCGAAACACGGCATTCTCATTTCACCGCCGGAGGGGCCGAACAGTAGCTTACCGCTGTTGGCAAAGTGCAACGATTCCAATAGGTTTTTGTTCGCGCAGATCGATTGGGGCTTGCCCGATTTGGCATTGAACACGTACGAAGCGCCGATCCAAGAAGCGGCAAACCACTTTCCGTCGGACGACCAAGCCACCGCGGGAGACTGATTCTGTGGCACTTCTCCCCGCAACTGGATGACGCGCGGCGGGGGGATTCGGTCATCCGCTGGGCAAACCGACACGACTACCAGTGCAATCGCGAGGGACGCGACCGCTCGCCTTCTCGTATCCATCCTATTCACCCTGAAAAAGTGGGTTTAGTCGGGAGATTAGATCTTTGATCCACCGTTGTGAGTATATGCAACGGCTCGGGCCTCAACAATCCTCGCGGCGACCGTCGGTAGAAATGAGGCTCAATCGTGTTCCTTCAAGCACAGGCGAACAACCGGAACACCGGCTTAAGACGACAAATTGCGTGCAATACAAAACAACGGTTAGTCCGTGCCTCGAAACTCCTCCCCTGCTGCGATGCAGTAGATCGCTTCGTTCGAGCGTAGGAACAACTCATCTCCCGAGATGGCCGGAGTGGCGTTGAAATCGCTCTCATCATTGAGTTTGTTCGTGTGGAGCAACTCGTATTCGGGTTTGGCGGGTAAAACAACGGTGCCGGCCGTACGCGTGACCACGATCAGGTTGTCACCGACTAAAACGGGCGATGCGTAAACCGGTCGGCCGCGCAGGCCGCTCAGCCCGAGCTTCTCTTCGTACACCACTTCGCCGGTCTCGGTGTCGATGCAGAGAGCCGTGCCTTTGTCGTCAACCCAATAGAGATGCCCCTCGTGGAGCAGTGGTGAGGCAACGTACGAGCTTTCTCTGATCGACCACTGGACGTGCGTATCCGTCACGTCGCCGTGGCCGCCCGCCTTCACCGCGACGGATCCCTTGCCTCGATAACCGCCGGTCGAATAGATGATGCCGTCTTTGGCAGAGACAGTCGGTGAAACGTTGCCGGTCATCGGCACGCTGGCATACCAGTTAACCGTGCCCGTGTTGGGATTCAGCCCCCAGAGTTCGCCGGGCACGCACACGGCCAGTTCCGTGCCGCCCCCAGGCAACTCGACCAGAGTCGGCGTGTTGAAAGAAAGGTCGAGGCTTTCCGCCGGGGCCTTCCAGACTTCCTCACCCGTCTTTTTGTCGAGAGCCCAGATCGCTCGGCTTTCGCTCGAAGCATTCACGATCACCACATCGTTGAACAGGATGGGGCTCGCTGCCGATCCCCATCGCTTGCTATCCGACCGCGTGCCCACACGGGTATGCCAAAGCTCCTTGCCGTCGAGATCGAACGCGTACACTCCGCTCTTGCCAAAGAAGGCGAAAACGGCCTCGCCATCGGAGACCGGAGTTTGGCTGGCGTAACCATGTTCCATCAAGTAGCTGAAGTAACGGTTCTCGGGCGTTACAGCATCAATGTCTATCTTCCAGGCAATCTCGCCATCGGCACGGTTGAGGCAAACCAAATGCCGTTTCAAGTTGCTCTCGTCTTCGCTGTCGTCGCCCGTCCCATAGCCGCTGTAACAGGTGACGAAAACACGCTCGCCGACCACAATCGGGCTGGAGGAACCAGGGCCGGGCAGATCGGCCTTCCACGCTAGATTATTCGTGTCGCTCCACTGAACGGGGATGTTTGCGCCGCTGCTGATGCCGCTGCCATTGGGACCACGAAACCGAGGCCAGTCGGTCTCGACCAGCGACTTGCTGACGACGAGGACTGCCCCCTCATCCGACTGATTTGCCGGATCGCTCAACGGTGGTCGGTCGCGCCTGCCCCAGGGATTGAAGAAGACGGCAAACGCGGCAGCCGCCAGTGCGAGGATCACGACGGGAATGCCGATTTGCCAGAGTTTTTTGTTTTTGGTCACCGAAGGACACCTCCATGTCAAACAAAGCGGCAGGGCCGCCGACCGTGTCAATCATCCGTCCAGCATAACGTTTTCCAGCGCAATTGGTCATCCCCGCCGTCGTTTTCGGCCGAGAAGCGGCGCCATCAAAAGCGTGCCCACGGCCGCGAGAAGTAGGGCGCTGGGCTCCGGTACGGTTTGCACGTCGCGAACCAAACGGACGAAATTGTAAACGCGTGTCGCCCCCGTGGCGTTACGATCACTCCGCGGATGCAGTCGCCTTCGGCTTGCCGTTAAACAAGGCCCGGCTAACGTCCGCCGCCCCCGCCACCTGGGCCACCTCCACCACCTGGGACGCCACCACGGCCACCCCCGCGCGACATCGGTGGCACACCCATCGTCTGACCGTTTGAGTTGCTTCCATAGCTGCCGCGCATCGCGGACGGGCGGTTCGAGTTTCCTTGTCTTCCATCGCTCATGCCCGCCGGGCGTTGATTGCCATGGCTAGATCTTTCACCCTCCATCCCGTTCTGCCCGCCCGATCTTGGCGGCGGCATCCTACCGGCCATGCATCCCTCGCCGGGCGTGCCGAAGCGAGACCCGCTGCCCGTCGAGTTCGTGCCGGTTGGCAGGTTCGGTTGTCCCCCGCTCATCATTCCTCGACGTCCCGGAAACGCGCCGGGCCCCATTGGCATGCGCATCATCGGAGGCAGGGTCGAAAGGAAGTCCGTCCGCGGAGACGAATCATTCGTCACCTCCTGTCTTGCACCCTCGGGCACTTGGTACGACGCAATTGGTCGAGGGCCACCGCCACCCGACTGCCGCCAGGCACGATCCGCGGATGTCTCGTCATCAGTAAGACGCCCCGACCACCGATTTGTCGGACGAGAAGTCGCGTTAGACACCCTGGCTCTCGGTGGCACAAGCTGCGTCAATGACTCGCCGTACGGACCGCAGGCCCCCTGTGCCAACAGGGAATCGCAGATCCAAAGCAACGCTACACATGCAGAAATGGCGAGAAAGGGTTTCACGGCAAGCCTCCTTCAACTTGTTCCGAAAGACCAATCCGTGGTCTGGTTTCGCAGCGTCCCTGTCGATTTGATTAGTGGCGGGGTTGGTGTCTGGCCGCTTCCCGCCCAAAGTAGAAAACGGAGAGGCAAACCCGTTCCCACGGAAAAAGTGGTGAATCCGGCAGAACCGGATGGCGTGTGGAAACGCGTGCCCATTTGCCGTTTCATTACTAATGGACCAACGAATGACCGAACCGAAGAGCGAATCCGGCGTTTGGATCGATCGGCTGAAGAGCGGTGATGAAGAGGCCTTGGCGGTGCTGTTTTCTCAGCATCGCGAGCGACTTCGCCGCATGGTGCAGTTTCGGCTCGATCGACGTCTATACGGCCGGATCGACCCTGACGACGTACTGCAAGAGGCGTACCTCGACGCAGCAACCCGAGCAAAGCATTTCACCGACGAAACATCTGGATCGTTCTTCATTTGGTTGCGTATGGTTGTGACGAGACGCTGATCGATACGCATCGCCGACACTTGGAAGCGCAGAAGCGAGACGCCGGCCGAGAAATTCGATTACAAGGGGGGTTCACACCAAAGAACACTTCGGAGTCGGTCGTGATTCAGTTGTTGGGGTCACAGACGTCCCCCAGCGGGGCAGCGATTCGCACCGAGACATCCCTGCAGTTGGAAGAAGCGCTCGAAGGAATGGATCCCGTCGATCAGGAAGTGCTGGCACTGCGGCACTTCGAGGAACTCACCAACAGTGAGGTGGCCGAGGTATTGGGAATCGGCCAGAATGCAGCCAGCATGCGTTACGTGCGCGCCCTTGACCGCCTCAAGGGCGTGTTGGCGAACCTGCCCGAATTCGGCAACTGAAACAAGGAACAGCGAAATGGCCGATGCCACACCTTCTCGCGACCCCGTTGAGTTGCTCGCCAGCGAGTACCTGGGACGGCAACGCAACGGAGAGGATGTGTCGGTCGAGGAGTATGTCGCCCGCTACCCGCAATGGTCTCAACGCATTCGAGAGCTTTTTCCCACGATCGCGGCACTGGAGTCGTTCAAGCAGACCAAACAGGCGACACACGACCGGCAGTTCACCGCGCCGGACATCGAACAGTTGGGCGACTTCCGCATTCTGCGCGAAATCGGCCGCGGCGGCATGGGGATCGTCTACGAGGCGCAACAGCAATCGCTATCGCGGCATGTGGCGGTCAAGGTCTTGCCGCGTCAGCTGCTTCTGCAACCTCGGCAACTCGAACGATTTCAGCGGGAAGCTCAAACCGCCGCCAAGTTGCACCACACGAACATCGTGCCGATCTTCGGCGTGGGTAGCCACGACGAGTATCACTACTATGTGATGCAGTACATCCGCGGCGTGAACCTCGAAGACGTGTTGCATCGGCTCGCAAAACTCCACGCGGGCGGGTCGATTCAGACGGACGACGGCGACCGACCGGCCTGGGCGCTCCGCGCGGAAGCAGGTGAGAGTGATTCGGTCGGTGAGGCGTTGCTACGCGATGCGTTTCGAAATGGCAAGAGCGGAACGTCGCCATCGGGCTCGTCCGAAACGGACGAGCTGCGGATTGCGAACACCGAAACCTCGCAAACCGATCCCGCTCCGACCGTCGCACTAACATCGCCTACGACCGCAACCAAGGGAGGCGATGCGTTTCCGGAACTTGATGCGCCCGCTCCCTTCATGCGTGGTTCGGAAGTCGGCACTAAGTATTGGCGAAGTGTGGCTCGCATCGGGACGCAAGTCGCCGACGCACTGCAATACGCGCACAGCAACGGTGTGCTGCATCGAGATATCAAGCCGGGAAATCTGATCATTGATCGGCAGGGCATCGTCTGGGTGACCGATTTCGGGTTGGCCAAGGCGCTCGCCGATGAATCCGTGAGTCAGACCGGCGCTGTTGTCGGCACGCTGCGGTACATGCCGCCGGAACGATTTCATGGCCAAGTGGACGCCCGTGGCGATATCTACAGCTTGGGTTTGACGCTCTTTGAAATGCTGACGATCACCCCCGCGTACCAGCAATCGAACCCCAGCCACTTGATGAAACAGATCACCGACTCGGATCCGGTTCGACCTCGTGCGTTGCGGCCAGACATCCCTCGCGATTTGGAGACGATCGTTCTCAAGGCGATCTCTCGCGAACCCGGCCATCGATATCAATCGGCGGCGGCCATGGCGACGGATTTGCGGCGATTCTTGGAAGACCGCCCCGTTCGCGCCCGACGCATATCGAGTGCTGAACGGTTTTGGCGTTGGGCGCGGCGAAACCGGTTGATTGCCTCACTGTCTGCGACGGCGGCACTGTTGCTGCTCACCATCGCCGTTGTTGCATCCGTCGGATACTTGCGGACACGCGAGGCGAATCAACAGGCTGCCAAGGCGCTCGAAGCAGAACACGAACAGCGCGAGCGGGCCGAAGAAGTCTCCGCCCTGGCCATGCAAGCTCTGGACGACATCTTCGAGCGATTGGCGCCCGAGCGAGGCACCGTATCGACGACCCTCACAACAGCCGACGAATCTGGAGACCAAATCACGGTCGTTGCCGCCCCCGTTCTTTCGGAAGAAACGGCAGCGTTGCTCTCGCATCTGCTCGCGTTCTACGATGAGTTGGCCCAACAGAGCGGTGATAGTGTTGCTGCGCAGCTCCGCGTCGCCAACGCAGTTCGCCGCGTTGGCGATATCC
>Ga0180435_10003071_pt1 | contig 16897 bp, 13 predicted proteins | sample SS_ome_3_FD_132467 | JGI IMG/M metagenome (GOLD analysis project Ga0180435, IMG submission 132467) | Hypersaline lake sediment archaeal communities from the Salton Sea, California, USA - SS_3_S_1 metaG | ecosystem: Environmental > Aquatic > Non-marine Saline and Alkaline > Hypersaline >...
AGAAAAATATTTACATGCCGCCTTGAGTGAGTTATAAACCATTGAGTTGAAAATGAGCATTTTGACATTGAGTGCGTTGCTCAATACGCTCAAAATACCCGTGAACGGTTACGAAAAATATTTATGGTTTATTCTCAGGCTGGATCGGTTTTGGTGCGTCCTTGGATGTTTCAGATTCCCTTTCCGAATCGGGAGGTATGGTTATTGGAATATTGATGATTTCCCAGGGTTTACCCTGTAATCTTAAACCTTGACGCTGCAATACTGATTTTTTCTCTTCTGTGGCTGCCCATTGTCCATAATCTTCAAGGTCCGCTTGCGACTCCAACGCCATAACTGTCATAAAGCGGACAAACCAGTGAGAGTCATTGAGTTTGTCCGCCAATGACCGCCTCATCTGGCTCAGATCGCGCAAGGCGTAGGCGGTCCAGGCTCGTACCCGAAAATCGGGATCCTCGAGATTGGCGATTAATAGGGGCTGGATTGTCTGGGCAGAAATTTTATGCCGACGATATGCAATTTCCCCTTGCCGGGATCTTTGTTCTTCTCGCAGTAATCCGCCTAAGATCGCCGCTGATTTTACGCGAATTGTCACGGATTTATTTTTCAGCCCCTGCAGCTGTAATTTCATTCGAGATTTGCCCGGGATAAACGCCTTGCGGGTAATAGTAATGGCTTGGGGTTGCAGTTCCGCAATCCTGCCTGCCAACACTCCTTCTTCATTGATAACGGGATCCAGATATACGTGAAAAGTAATTTTATAGTTTTGCTGGGGATGGTCATCCAGGTTTTTCTTCAACGGTCCCACATCGAAAATGTCGTCAATGGTGTTCGAACGCCCAGGCCTCAGAATCGCTTTCTGGTTAAGATAACGATAAGAGATGGGGTAAACTTTATTGGAAACCTCCGCGGTAATCAATATATGTGGATCCAAAAAGCCGTCGGGGCCCAGCTTGATATTGCTGTGCCCGATATTGGTTAAATATATTTTCCCCGTTATGGATTCCCCGTAATTGTAAATGTCTTTAGGCAGGCGTAGATAACACTTAACAAAATCCTGCGGCGATTGGGGTAATCCCAGTTCCCGTTCGTTAAAATCCGACGTCAACAGTTCGCGCACTTGTTTTATATTGTCCCGTAAGGCGGAATTGGGATCGGCTTCGATATTGCCTAGTTTTTCATCGATTTGTTGCGATATTTCAGCCGGGAGATTGGGATCCTGGGCCAACACGGTAGCTCGTCGCCTTATCTGGTCAGCCTGATCGGCCTGCCCCATATTCTCCAGCGCGTGAGCCTGCAGAAAATAAAACAGGATATCCTCGGGGGCTTGTTCGATGGCTTTTTCGGCGATTTGGTTGCAGGTGTCGAATTGACGCAATAAATAGCGATTGCCGAATTCTCTTATACGCAGATTGTTTATAAAAGTCCTGTTGACGTTATCTAACCGCATCAGATTATAAGCGTGCCTGTAATACGGATGAGACGCATGGTAAGAACCCTGGTTCTCCAGGGCGTCGATCAAATTCAATGTCGCTGTCAAATCGTAAGGATTATGGTGAATTCGTAACCGCCACAGATAGATACTCTGGATTTGATGGTATTGTCTTTCCTGCTGCCTCTGGGCCGATATCTCTGCCGATATTTCTTCCGCATCGGACGGCTCGGACGGTAACGTTAATTCCAGCATTCGTGCCAGGGCGTCCGTATTGTCAGGAGAGATATTAACTGCCTGCCGGAAATATTGGTACGCTTTCTCGGTGTCGCTTCTTTCCAGGGCATAAATTCCCAATTGTGTCATTGCCTGGCTCAGGATAAGTGGATAATCTCTAAGGTTGGCAAGAGTTTGCTCCAGAAAATATTGACGCGTACGCAGATCGTCGAAATTATCCAGACGATAAGATATCCAGTTCGCCACGGGCTCGTCTTCGCTGGGACGCATTTCGCTGTAGCGAATCAGCGATTCTCTGGCTCTTCCGGGATCGTTTATTGCCGTCGAGGTATATAATGTCATCAGATCCCGATGGGCCTGTGCATTATCAGTATCCAGCGCGACCGCCGCCTCCAGAAAAAGACAAGCTCGGCGTAAAGTATCCTCTTGCGATGAAATCTGAGATCGATCGGGAACGGAATAGTTCAGCATTTGCAATTCCACTTGAGACCACAAATCCCGGCTCAAAGCAATTAATCGCCTGGCATCCTGAGGATATCCGGGTAATTCATTCTGTCCCCATGCGAGCGAAACCCACCAACACATTAGAAAAATAATCACCGGTCGCGTCACGTGGTTCGCGGTGGAAAATAATGAACAGTTTTTTTGCATAATTATACCCATCGGGTATGAAAATTCCTGGCAGGGCCCGATGTAATTGTTTTCTGGTTAAGTATATACATAATGCGAAAACGGGAAAAACAATCGTGATGAGTATACAACTCGTTAACTTTCGCAGTTTTTTCTACCTTCAACCGGTTCAGTGTACCGCTCTGAAAAGTCCGATGCAATAAAATAATTGTCCCGTCCGCCAATATCAAACAATATATACCCTCACTTGCCTGTCCGGGAAAATCACACCCAACCTTCTCTGGCAGATTCAATTCTCTTGCAATATCCGATCGTCCCGGTTGACGACTGGTCGTAGATACAACGTATATAATTTCGCATTGCCCTGCATATCCACACGCACCCGGAACGTCAGGTGCGTCGGCAACAGTGTCTTATCCTTCCACGCTACTTTTGAATCCAGGCCGGAGACCATAGCCGATTGCTGCTCATGGGGCTTGTAGTTGTCAATCATGGACAGAGCGTTTTCGTCCATCAGCCCGATACTTACTGAGGATCCTCTGGGCACATCCACATTGGCCACGAGTTCAACCGGCCCATCAACCTTAAGCGGGCAACTGACAACCTGCCCGCCGCCAGCCGTACCGGGTATCGCCTTTAGAAAACCAAATCTGTCTCGGTCCAGCTGAGCCAGTCCGATGTTAGCGTAAACTCCACTCACATTGCCCCCGGCCGTAGAGGCTGAGTAGTAGATGTAGGTCTTCTTACCGTGGTTCAGCATCGAACCCTGGATCAGTAGAATGTTGGCTTTGGCAGCATCGGCATGTTCGCGGTCCCATGAGAGTTCCTGGTCGCGTTCAATAAATGTGTAACCCTGGGCCGGCTCGCGGAAATGCAGTCCGTCGTTGCTGATCAACAGCCCGAGGTCAACCGAAACTTTGTCGGCTGAGTATCGTGGTGCCCGTTCATTGATCGGGTGGTGCCACTGCCCGTATATTCCTATACACACGTTGCCGAACGGGGTCACAGACGCTCCCAGATGCACCTCTTCACGGTCCCAGCCCGTGCGGTAAGGTGATGACGAGCGCATCGGCTGATAGAATGCCTTTGTGTGCTCCACGGGCCAGACGTCCGGACGGGGAGACCGCCAGACGACAAAAGTCCTGGGTCCCAACCACGAACCGAGCGCATGCTCCTGCAGCGGCAACTTCAACAGAGGCGATATTTGGTGTCCACCGATATGGTAGTAGCCATTAAAGCGGTAAATGGTACTAACCTCATGTTGCTGCTTGATGATGCCGGGTCCCTCCCGCAAGGGCTTCCAGTACAATCCGTCCGCGCTGATATCGATCCGGGTTACCGATTTGTACGAGTTCAGGGTCCACGCGCCACTTTCAGCCCAGTAGCGCATGTCTTCGCCTGCCATGACATAGCGCCGCTCCGGCGGAGCCGCAGAGTCCACGATCACTGCCGCCCCGTATCCTACTCCGGGTTGGGCATCAACAAAGTTATTATCTTTATTGCCATTGAATTCGACCAGTCCGAGCTTTGGTTTTATCCAGTTGATCCCATCGTCGCTCTCAGCGTAGGCAATCCTTGAGTGTCTGGGATTGTGATCGACTCCTACCACATACCACATCCGCCACTTGCCGTTTTCAAGAATGACGCTTGGACTATCGGCCAGGGGAAAATTGAATTTCCCTTCTTCGCTGCGGGCAAGTACGGGATTGTTGGGATACTTTTCGGGTGGAACCATATGAAGTTCAACGCCTCGCGTCCAGGGCAGACTTTCGTCGTCGATTGCGAATAGTGCAGCCTGTCCCTCAAAGCGAATATTGGCCCGCTCGGTAAAAGTGATCGGTGTCCAAAGTATTTTTGTATTTGCATGCTGCGCGAAACTGATAGTTGCCGAACAACTCACTGCGATAAATATCGTCACCCTCGACAGGACACCTCTTCTCAGCATGTGAGCCTCCAAATCTTTTGCAACAACATACTTGATTACTCCCAATTATACAAACAGCTAGGCTGCGCACAAACGAAAAACACCAAAAAAACATATGAAAAACGCAGGTTAGAATCCCCGGCAGGATCCGATGTAACTGTTTTTATACCCCATACCTTGGCCGGCTCGCGGAAATCCGCCCCACAATAGATTTTGGGATGGGCTCAGGTTATAACACCTGTGGATCGAGTGTTATATGAGGACGCTGCGACTGAAAGGCCAAGCTGCTTTGCGGTTCCAATTCACATATGGACTGCCAGATAGCCGCGGCCCGATCCACCAGAGCCATGTTCTGCAACGCCAGTATAATATTGGCCCGGATATTCACATTTTCCGCTTTCGGGTTCATTGAAGTAACCAGATGTTCGACTGTCAGGGCAAACTGAATGCGGTCGCAATAAGTCAAAGCCAGTTTGTAGTGCATTTCTATGGCATCTTTTTCCAGAAGTAGCGCTTCTCGGAAATGATGCAGGGATTTATCGAAATGTTGTTTTTCCCGCAAAGCCAGCCCCAGTTTCATTCTGGCTTTGATAAAGCAGGGGTTTATCGTTACGGCGTTTTCAAAATGCTGAATAGCCAGATCTACCAGCCCTTTCCCCCGCAACAGCAAAGCATAGCGATAATGCAGATCGGCATGATTAGGCGACTCGATTAAAGCCAGCCTGTGCCTTTTAATTTGATGCTCGAGTATATCTCCGTGCTCCTCCGCGCCGTCCGTGAAATCACACAAAGAAATATTGGAATATTCTTCTTCCTGCTGCTGTTTCGCAAAAGCCAGTTTGTATTGCAGGCGGTTGGTTTCGGCAAATAATAAATTTGTATTCGGTTCGATGGCAGCCGCTAAATCGAAGGTATCATTAGCCTCGTGATGTTTTTCTTTATAATGTTGGGCGACGCCTAAGCTGACATAAGTGGCGATAAGACGGTCGTTAACTTCAATCGCCTGGTTGAAATAGTTCGCCGCCTGATAATAATGCTTCATGCGCAAATATTGAGTACCCAGCTTCACCGACGCTTCCAGATAGCCCGGATAAATGTCAAGGGCCTTCTGGTAATAATTAATGGTGGCTTCGTCATCTCCCATCTGGCTGTATAAGTCCGCTATTCTGACATAGGAGTCCGGGAATCCGCCCTGCTCGTCGATAATATGCCGCAGTCTTTCGATAGCTTTTTCCGTTTGCCCTCCCTGAGCCAGCGATTCGACCTGATCGTCATGCATTTCAAAGTTATCGGGTTCGATGGTCAAGGCCTTTTCGAAAATGGCAATAGCCTCGTCGTTTTGCCTGCTGTTAAGATAAAGCTGTCCCAAAGCCAGATAGTTCCAGACGTCTTCAGGATTCTTATTGACTAATTCCCTACATTGCTCTATCGCCTTGGCGTATTGTTCCTGATAGACATATATCGCAGCCATACGTTGGTGGCAATGAGCCAGATATGGATTGGCCGCGGAACCTTTTTCGTAATGTTCCAGGGCCAGATCGAGCTCTCCCCGCCTTTCATGACAGTAGCCCAGCCCGAACAACACCCGGGAATCGTTTTGATGATATCGATATGCTTTTTGTAATTGACCAATCGACTCATCCAGGGAGCCGGACGATGAATGCATAGCCGCCCAGGCCAGACGCGCATCCAGATGTTTAGGATGATCGTGCAGAATCTCCTGAAACAACGCTTCCGCCCGATCGCTTCCGCCGCTTTGGGCGTAATGGATAGCCAAACGAAGTTTATTCGCCTGATGCTCAGGATGATTGTTTACTTCGTTAATTAGTTGGCTGGTTTGCTCGTTGGTTAATGGTGTGGCACAAGGTAAAACCAGTGTCATAAATGGCGAATCCAATCCTTTGCCTAATAATTCCAAGAGTATACTCATGCTCCCTTCTCCATAAAATATTTATTTTTTATACCGGGCAGCTTTTGCCCTGACATCATGCCTATCGACGTCGTGAAATCCCGTCTTAAGCACATAATGCCCTTAACAGCATTAAAAAAACGGATTATTGTCCTGATAACCGGCGCAGACAGCAAAGTTTGGTCAACTTAAAGATTAAGATGCGGAAACAGGAACTTTACACCTGCAGTTTGTAGGGATTGTCCCGATAGTGAAAAAAATAACTCATATCACCTTTGCGAAAAATATACAGTTCGCACCAGTAATAGTCATTGATTTGAGGGGCTGTTTTGTCACCTGTTCGCCTTGGGCAGAGCTTGAATTCATAATTATTCACCTGGGCCAATTAACTCCGATATAATCTTCGCAATTGAATTTTACCGTTGCGATATTATTTATTTACTTATTCGGCAACCATTTACATCAAGGCCTGACGGGAATTTTCATACCTTTGAAGTATAAATCTTGACAGAATTGCGCCGGTCAACTCCAATAATAGACATTGTTTCTAATTGCATGATTAGCGTGTTAACAAACAGATATCTTACGCCATGTGATTTATTGGCTGATCGTGAAGCTTGATTTCCAGGAAACATATATATGCTCATCGAGACTGAGTTTCCTCGTTTTCGTTTTATATATTTACTTATCAAAACAACAATTACATCTGACCCTGCCAGAAATTCTCATACCCTTGAGGCATAGTTTTCGGTGGAGTCGGGACAGGAAAGGATTTTCATGGATCTGGTGACAGGCGCGACAGGATTGTTGGGAAGTCATATTGTGGAAAAGCTGGTGGAGGCCGGCCGAAATGTGCGGGTGCTGGTTCGAGCAAGTTCCGATACCCGGTTTCTGAATGAACTGGGAGTGGAAAAAGTTGTCGGGGACTTAACGGACTCGGCCAGCGTGGCAGAGGCCTGTAAAGATGTGGAGGTTGTTTATCATTCGGCAGCCCGGGTAGGGGACTGGGGGCCCTGGGATGAATTCCAAAAACACACGATCGAAGCAACGGATATTATCGCTCGGGCTGCTCAGAAAGCAGGTGTTCGTCGGTTTGTGCATATATCCAGCATCAGTGCTTATGGCAATCCCAATGGGAAAAACCTGGTCATTGATGAAACGGCGGAATTGGGAGCACATCTGCATCGCTGGAGTTATTACAGTATCGCCAAGGTCCAGGCGGAGAAAAATCTTTGGCGGATGCACCGGGAAGCAGGATTTCCTCTGACGGTGATTCGCCCTTCCTGGATTTATGGTGTGCGGGACCGGACAAGTATCGCGCGTTTTCACCGAATGTTGTCGTCGGGAAAAATAAAGATTCTGGGAAAGGGGGATAATCGGCTTAATACGGTTTACGCGGGAAATGTAGCCGATGCCTGCCTGTTGGCAGCGGAGAAAGATATCGCGTTGGGGCAGGCATATAATTGCAGTAATGACGGGATGATTACGCAGAAGGAGTATCTGAACCAGTGGGCGGAAGCTTTTGATTGTCCGGTACCAACGAGGAGGGTTCCTTTTTGGCTGGCCTATTCGGTTGCATTTGATTGTGAGTTGATCGGCCATTTGATTCGTCAAAAAAAGCCGCCTTTTGTGACCCGTTACAGCGTGTGGTTGATGGGACGCGGAGTATATTATCCGGCTGATAAGGCCCGGGAACAATTGGGGTGGAAATCGAGAGTGCCCTATGACCAGGGGATCAAAATGACAGCCCAGTGGTACTTGGATCAAAACCGGTGAAAAAAGCGCGTCTCTTTTCTCTTTTTTCTTTGCGGAGGCGTTTCTTTTTCCATAAAATGCCTTTTCATTACAACCTGACTTTTGTAGTTTTGCGGCCCAATATTTCATTCCCCGGGGCCTTTTAGTTAAAAGTGCGAAACCGCACTTATCAATTGCTTTGTGTTTTATGCTTTTGTATACCTATGGAAAAAATGAAGAATAAGATTGCGGAAAATTTGAAGCGGGTTCAGGACAATATCGCCCAGGCGTGCATTAGGGTACGTCGCGATCCGAGAGAAGTTAAATTAGTGGCCGTTACCAAAACGGTGGATATAAACATAATACGTATGTTACTGGAAATGGGGCAGCTCGACCTGGGCGAATCACGAGTTCAGGATTTGCTCCAGCGTGCCGCGTCGATTCGGGAATCGGCTCAAAATGGACTGGAACCGACTGCAAAAACCGATACGATTGAACCTGCCTGGCACATGATCGGGCATTTACAGCGAAACAAGGTAAAGCAACTTCTGCCGGTGGTGAAATATATCCATTCGGTGGATTCGTTACGCCTGGCAGAGGAAATCAACACGGCCGCGGCTAAACTGGGGCTGGCGGAAAAAGTTAAAATATTTCTGGAGGTAAAAACCAGTCAGGAAAAACAGAAATTTGGATTACCGGTGGGGTCGGTTTCCGCTCTGGCCGAACAAATTGAAACTTTACCCAACCTGCAAATCGCAGGATTAATGACCATGGCTCCGTTGACAGATAACAAGGAAATATGTCGGTTTTGTTTCGGCCGCCTGAAGGAGATATTCGAGGAAATGCGGGGGAAAAACATGGTTAGTTCTCAATTTAAGCATCTTTCGATGGGGATGAGCAATGACTATGTTGTGGCGGTGGAAGAAGGGGCTACAATGGTAAGGGTGGGATCGGCGCTTTTCTCCTAGTACTGCGTACGGCTAAATTTGTGGGTGCTGGTATTTCCTAAGTGACGTTAGGGGCGAGCTTTGCTCGCCGGTAGTACCCGGCATTTTACGCTGGACAGAGCACCAGAGCACTTCAATATTTCCTGCTCGCCCCTGCTTATATACCCATCGGGTATGAAAATTCCTGGCAGGGCCCGATGTATTTGTTTTCTGGATAAATATATACATAACGCGAAAACGGGAAAATTCAATCGGAAGCAGTATATATACCCCCTGGGCATGAGAATCCCCGGCAGGGCTCAATGTAAACATTTTCAGAACAAGTATATACATAAGGCAAAAACAGGAAAACACAGTGCGATGAATATAGTTAACCAAAAGGCCCTGAGCAATGAAATATTGGGCTGTTAAAAACAGCGAAAATTAACTAATAAATATGTCTTGCTAAACGACGATGAAAGGGATAGAATACACTAATATTGTGGTTTTAAACTCTGGGATCGCCAGTTAGAGCAACCAGATTTGACCAAGTCTGGGTGGATCGCTGAATGTGATTTATTCAGTATGGTTGAGTCGCTCGTATTGTGGCTGGCGCAGACCCGCTTTCGATGGCTAATGTAAGAAGGAGCCCTAAGCCATGAAGAATGATTCAAATTTCCATCCCGACTCGCAGTCCGCGGGTAAAAGTGATTCCGAGATGAAAACAGGTTCGGAGATATTTTGCGAAGTTCTCCAAAGTGAGGGAGTCGAAATGATGTTCGGCTATCCCGGCGGAGTGGTATTGCCTGTTTTTGACGCCTTGTACAAAAGCCCGATTAATTTTGTGTTGTCTCGGCATGAACAGGGGGCGACTCACATGGCCGACGCCTATGCCCGGGCTACGGGTAAGGTCGGCGTGGTACTGGTGACTTCCGGCCCCGGGGCGTGCAATATTATCAGCGGTTTGGCTACGGCGTATATGGATTCGATTCCCATTGTGGCGATTACGGGGCAGGTGAAAACACATCTGATTGGTAACGACGCCTTTCAGGAAGCCGACACGACTGGTATCACTCGGCCGATTACGAAACATAATTATATTGTCAAGGACACCAGGTATCTGGCACGCACGATACGGGAAGCTTTCCATATCGCGCGCACGGGCCGACCGGGGCCGGTGGTGATTGATTTACCATTGGATGTTGCCACCTCCGTTGCTTCCCTGAATAAAAACCAACCGGAAATGGACCTGCCCGGCTACCGAATCCGATCAGGAGGCCATGTAAGACAGATCAAACGAGCTGCCGAGGCGATTAACAAAGCGGAAAGACCGGTGATTTATGCCGGTGGGGGGGTGATAATATCGGATGCCTCGAAAGAGCTGACAGAGTTGGTCCGCAAAGCCAATGTTCCGATTACCACGACGCTGCTGGGGCTGGGCTGCTATGATGAAAATGATTCAAAATCATTGCAGATGCTGGGAATGCATGGTACAGCCTACGCGAATTTTGCCATTCAGGAGTGTGATTTGCTGGTGGCGATCGGTGCCCGGTTTGACGACCGAATCACCGGTGACGTCAAACGGTTTGCTCCCCATGCCCGGATTGCCCATATCGATATCGATCCGGCCAGTATTTCCAAAAGTGTTAAAGTGGATATCCCCGTGGTAGGCGACGCCAAGGAGATCCTGGCGGAGATGATTCAATATATCGAAACCCGGGAAAGAAAACAATGGTTTGCCCGAATCGAAGAGACCAAGAAAAAATATCCCCTGACTTATGATAACGACACCGACAAGATTAAGCCTCAGTACGTCATTGAAGAAGTATGGCGGCAGACAAAGGGACAGGCCATCATATGTACCGGGGTAGGCCAACACCAGATGTGGGCGGCACAATTTTACCGATTCTCCCAGCCAAGACGTTTTATTACTTCCGGGGGACTGGGAACGATGGGATTTGGCTTGCCGGCTGCCATCGGCGCGCAAATTGCTTGCCCGGATGCAACGGTTGTGGATATCGATGGCGACAGCAGTTTCAGTATGACATTGAATGAATTGCCCACGGCGGTAGAAAATAACCTGCCGGTTAAAGTCTGCGTTATGAACAACGGTTTTATGGGGATGGTGCGGCAGTGGCAGGAATTGTTTTACGGCAAGAGATATTCCAAAAGCTATCTGCAGCATCCCAGTTTTGCTAAAGTAGCCCAGGCCTTCGGGGCGGTGGGATTGACCGCAAAGACCAAGGCGGAAGTTCCGCAAACAGTCGAACGAATGCTGGCGGAAACATCATGCTGTGTGGTGGATTTCCTGGTGGAACCGGAAGAAAACGTCTGGCCCATGGTGGCGACGGGCAAGAGCCTGCATGAAATGGCGGGATTGCCTGCGGACACCAGTGAGCGGGTATGACCAACGCCAAGTCCAAATTCTTACCCCCAAAAGTATAATCCCCTGGGTATGAGAATTTCTGGCAGGGCCCGATGTAATTGTTTTCTGGTTAAGTATATACATAATGCGAAAACGGGAAAATTCAATCGGAAGCAGTATAAATAAATATATATATCACAACGGGAAACTCAATGGCAGTTAGTGTAAGATTCATTATTTGCCGGTGTTAACCACTTCAAAATAAAAGGTTATGATTATGAAACGAACAATAAGCGCATTAGTTCAAAACCAACCGGGGGTATTAGCCCATGTAGCGGGAATGTTTGCGGCCCGGGGATTTAACATAGATTCCCTGGCGGTCGGGCGAACCGAAGATACTAATCTAAGCCGAATGACCATCGTAGTCATCGGCGACGACGACACCCTGGAGCAGGTTCGAAAACAGTTAGGTAAAATCATACCGGTGGTGAAAGTCTATGACTATACAGGGCAGAACCTGGTCTGTCGGGACCTGATGCTAATCAAGGTAGCGGCGACGCCGGAAAAAAGGCCGGAAATTCAATCGATCATCGATATGTTTCGAGCAAAAGTTGTGGACATCGGGCCAAAATTCGTTATGGTAGAGGTTACCGGGCCCGAGCAGAAGATCGAGGCGTTTATAGACATGTGTCGGCCCTATGGAGTTAAAGACGTTGTTCGTACCGGCATGGTCGCCATGCCCAGACACGGAAAGAGCCAAAATCATACCAAGGAGAATAATAAATGAGCAAACCGACAATCTATTATGAAAATGACGCTCCCAAAACCGCCCTGGAAGGCAAAACAATCGCTGTGATCGGCTATGGCAGTCAGGGGCACGCCCATAGTCAGAATATGCGCGACAGCGGCCTGAAGGTGATTGTGGCGGAATTAGAGGGAACCGATAATTATAATCTGGCAAAAAAACATGGTTTTGAGCCGAAAACCACCGCCCAAGCCGTCCAGCAGGCTGACCTGGTCATCATAACCCTGCCCGATGAAATTCAGGCGAAAATATACAAAAGTGATATTGCCCCGAATCTGTCGGCGGGAAAAACTTTGGGCTTCTGTCATGGTTTTAATATCCACTTTAAATATATCACCCCTCCTGAGGATGTAAATGTGGTTATGATTGCCCCCAAGGGGCCGGGCCATCTGGTACGCAGTGAATATGAAAAGGGAGGTGGAGTGCCTTGCCTGATAGCGGTGCAGCAGGACGCGACCGGAAACGCCCGGGAAATCGCTTTGGCCTGGGCGAACGGAATAGGCGGCGCCCGTGCGGGTATCCTGGAGACCACATATAAAGAAGAAACCGAAACCGATCTGTTCGGCGAGCAGGTGGTGCTTTGCGGCGGATTGTCGGCCTTGATTAAGGCGGGTTTCGAAACCCTGGTGGAGGCCGGTTATCAACCGGAAGTGGCGTATTTCGAATGTTTGCATGAGGTTAAACTGATTGTGGACCTGATGTATCAGGGCGGGATCAGCTATATGCGATACAGCATTTCCAATACCGCCGAGTATGGCGACCTGTCGCGGGGACCTCGGATTGTTACCGATGAAACCCGAGCGGAAATGAAAAAGATACTCAGTGAGATATGCTCCGGCGAATTCGCCAAAGAGTGGGTGAATGAATATCAAAACGGTATGAAGAATTTTAATGCCCTTTATGAATCGGACCATCAGCATAAAATTGAAAAAGTAGGGCGGAAACTGCGTAAAATGATGTCATGGATTGACGACCGGGACGTTTGAGATACTCATCCCGCCCGATGGGTATATATTGCTTAAACAAAATGGATATAAAGGTAGTAGCGATGGCGAAAAAAACGACAAAAACAACCAGAAAAACAGCAACAAAAGGAACAACTAAAAAAGCAGCGGCAGAGAAATCCAGTCGCAGAAAGTCCGTATCTGCCAAGAAGTCGGTAGGAAAAATAGATATGGAAAGGCTGGTGGAACTGGATTTAATGCGAACAACCGAAGCCGCGGCCCTGAATGCTTGTAGATGGCTGGGCAAGGGAGACGCCAAGGCCGCTCACGCCGCGGCGGTGGATGCCCTGCGCGGGATGCTGGATGTTACCAGTGTCTCGGCAACGGTCATCTTCGGCGACGGCCTCAAGCCCCAGGAAGGGGGGATCGAAATGGGGGAAAAAGTTGGCAATTGGCTTAACGATTCCCTGGAAATGCGGATTGCTATGGTGCCTATCGACGGCATTGATCTGGTGGCCCTGGGCTTGTGGGGAGCGATGTCGGTTTTGGTAGCGGCTTCTCAGCATAACAAAGCGAACAGTAATCCCCTGATGCCCATTCCCTGTCGGTATATGGAAAAGATTGCCTATGGGCCCAGGGTGCATCAGGGACCGGGCCAGGTGAATCTGAATGCTTCGGTTCGGGATAATCTGGAAATCATCGCGATGAAACTGGGTAAACGTGTTCAGGATCTGAATATCGCGGTTCTCGATCGTCCCCGGCACCGTAAGCTAATTAACGATATTCGCAAGGCAAACGCGTCGGTGCGTTTGTTTAGCGATGGTGATATCGCCACCTGCCTGGCTCCCAATGATCCCGCTACGGGGATCGATGTATATATGGGAATCGGCGGAGCCGCGGAAGCGGTTATGGCCGCAGCGGCAATTCGTTGTCTGGGAGGGGATATGATCGCGCGAGTGGCACCGACGGACGATAAAGAAAAAAAACAGATTGTTAAGATTCTTTCCGCGGACGTTCTGGACAAACAGTTTCACGCGATCGATCTGGCCCCGGGCGATAATGTGATTTTTTGCGCAACGGGAATAAGTGACACCAGCATACTTCCCGGAGTGCATGTGGACGGAGCTAAAGCTACCACTTCCTCAGTGGTAATGAGAGCCCGATATCGGACGGTACGCAGAATTACAGCTGTTCACGACTTGAGCACTAAAACAATTCGATTGCGCAGCGCCGATGCCGAGGCCAGTTTGTAACATTTCCTCTCTATAAAATTTCGATATGAAAAACGAGTACAAGCAGATGAAATCATCCAGGAAAAATGATCCGCCGACGGATGTGTTTGAAACAGTGGAGCCGGTAGGCAAACGAGTGCTGATCCGCAAAGACGAAGACAAAAAAGAAACCAAAGGGGGGATTCGCCTGCCGGATAATATTGAAATACCTACTCTTACCGGGCGGATTGTGGCGGTGTCGGCGGAGATCGATTCCGATCCGATGTTCCCTTTGAAAAAGTATGACAAAGTGCTTTTTAATCCGAAAGGAGCTATTCCAGTCGATTTCGAGGGTGATAACCGTTTATTTGTAATCGATCTGGAGAACGTGGTTGCTGTCTTCAGGAGAAATCCTTAATCTGACAACTAAAGAGAAAAAATGGAATTCCCACCAAAACAAAATCTGTAACAAATCGCTGCCAACACCTTTCGCTAAAATCTCCCCCAGGAAAAGTGCGACACGAAGCTTAGCGATGATCCCGGAACGTAAACCGCCATTGCTATAGATTGTGTATAAAAAATACGGGCTAAACATGAAGACTAAAAACTTCACCATAGATTATTCCCGTTTTCGTATCAGGCACAGAGTATATATATTTTTGGAGGTAATATTATGAGTAAAATCAATAGAAGAAATTTTCTCTCCAACACAGGTAAAGGAATTATCGGAACTGCCTTGGGAACCACAGTCCTGTCAACTTTAAATCCGAACCGGGTTTTAGGAGCCAATGAGCGGGTACGGATCGCTTTGGTTGGTTGCGGTGGCCGTGGCATGTATGTAATGCGGGGCATGATCGAGAAAGGTGCCGAATTGGTTTGTCTTTGTGATTTGCGTGATGACCGACTCCAAAAAGCCTGGGAATTTCTTTCCGAAGTTCAGAAGAACAAGCCTGGATGGTCTCGGGATATGCGCGAAGTTTTCGATGCTAAAGATATTGATGCCGTCGTTATTGCCACCCCGGACCACTGGCATGGACCGGCTAGTATCCTGGCCTGTCAAGCCGGCAAAGATGTTTACGTGGAAAAGCCGCATGCTCATAATATCTGGGAAAGCCGCAAGATTATAGAAGCGGCCCGCAAATACGACCGTATTGTCCAGGTCGGCACCCAGAACCGCAGCGCCGCGTATAATATCGCTGCGCGGGAGTACGTCAAAAGCGGCAAACTCGGTGATATTCGTCTGGTAAAGGTTTACAATCTGAAACGAGGTGGTCCGTTTCGTTTGGGTGATCCGGGCAGCAAACCTGCTGATTTTAATTGGGACGCCTGGCTGGGACCAGCGCCCCAGCGGCCATACCATGACCGTATTTTCCGTGGCGGTTGGCACCATTTTTGGGATTTCAGTGGTGGTGACCTGGCCGATGATGGGGCGCATCAAATCGATCTGGCTTTGATGCTCATGGGCAATCCGGGTATGCCCCGGGCGGTTTCGTGTTCCGGTGGCCGGCTGCAGCATAAAGGCGATGATTCAGAGGTGCCCGATCTGCAGGTAGCGGCGTTTGACTATGATGATTTTGTAATGACTCTGGAGCATGCAAATTATCCCCGCTATATGCAGAAGACAACCGGCACGATCCGGCGCAACGATCTTCTACCCTATTGGACCCAAAACGCCACCCGTATCGAGTTGTACGGTTCAGAGTTGTTGATGATTATCGGCCGCCATGGAGGCGGATGGGTGGTTATGACCTCGGGTGGTAAAATAGTAGAGAAAATGTACGGCCGCTTTCCGGATGAGCCACACCAGAAAAACTTTATTGACTCGGTGAAAAATCATACCAAACCTAACGCCGACATCGAGATTGTCCATCCTAGCTGCTCCCTGCTGCATATGGCCAATATCGCCTATCGTGTGGGCAATCAGAAGCTTTGGTTCGATGCCAAAAAGGAAAAATTTATCGACAATGACGCCGCCAACAAATTAGTAAAACGACAGTATCGTAAAAAATATGAAGTAGCTGAACAGATATAAGCGGAGTATTTTGAGCAATTGAAAATGGATGCAATTGGGATGAATATAAGAAAGGTATTACAGTTATGAGAAAATCAAATTGCTTTACATTTTTAGTTATACTGATAATGTTGTCGGGAGCAACGTGGACACCTGCTGCCGAGCCGATACAAATCCGTGCGGAAGCGGCATTTGGCCCGCAGAGACCTGGTGAGGTGCCGGTTCTGGACGGTTTGAACGTGGGCAAAAATCCTTACGGGAGACCTGGCTTCGGTTCCAACGGATTGCCTCCTGCCCCAGGTGTGGCGGACTACTTGCCGGTGAATGGAGACAGCTTTGCCAAACGCAGCGACGGCGGAACATATAATTTCACCATCACAGCGGGGGCCTGGTGGCTCAAGGCCGGCGACTCCCCAAGGTTGCTCATGGAACTGCGAACAGAAATAGGCGCCTACGCCAGGCCGGGAATTCTGGCCGATGTGGGCGTCAGCGGCGAGGCACGCATACGGGTGACCGCGGCCGGCCAAACCAAGTGGCTCGATGAGTTCAGCACCATTGACGTCGTGCTTTCGCCGGGCCAGGCGCGCTGGACGTGCGAAGACGAGACACTGGGCGTCAAGGTCTCGTTGAGCGTACATCAGTTCATCGATCTGTATGGCTTTGCCTGGCTGGCGGAGGTGAGTGCCGCCGATGCTCGAACCGTGACGCTGGAGTGGGTGCTCGACAAGGCCAAGCATGAAGCCGACAAGGAGCGTTACGCGCAGTTTAG
>Ga0180435_10003072_pt1 | contig 16887 bp, 13 predicted proteins | sample SS_ome_3_FD_132467 | JGI IMG/M metagenome (GOLD analysis project Ga0180435, IMG submission 132467) | Hypersaline lake sediment archaeal communities from the Salton Sea, California, USA - SS_3_S_1 metaG | ecosystem: Environmental > Aquatic > Non-marine Saline and Alkaline > Hypersaline >...
AATAAAGAACTGGAGTTCCTTCACCGGGTAAATCTTGAATATATACTGAGGAACTGGTACCGGCAGGAAGGCGAACTTGGATATATATATTTTGGGGAGAAGTCAAAGCTGGGGGCAATGGCTATGGCTATAAGCACCATAGCCAGAAGCCCGCTTTATGAAGAATATGCAGATTATGCCCGGAAACTGGCAAATACGGTACTTTCCATGCAGGATGAAGACGGTTCATTTGATGCCTGGTTCATAGAACCCGATTATGCCTTTGACGAAGACAGCCTGCTGAGGTTCTACAGTGGTGAAGGGATGCTTGGTATGCTGGAGCTATATGAGACCAGCAGGGAAGAAAAATACCTGGAAGCCATGAAGGTCTCACAGGATTTTTACATGGAAAAGTATGTGGACAATATTGAAGAAAATTATTCACCGGCACTGATTCCCTGGCAGACCATGAGCATGAGTAAGCTATATATGATAACCGGGGACAGGAAATATATCGAACCCATATTCATACTTAATGACCGGCTTATAGGCATGCAGGACCAGGAAGGACAGCCATATCCTGATTTTCTGGGAAGGTTTTATGATCCCCTGCATCCCGAATACGGCCCCCCCAACTCGGGAAGCACCTCGCCCTATGTGGAGAGTCTTGCCTATGCCTACGAGATAGCCAGCATGGAAGGCGACCAGGAGAGGATGGCAGCATATAAAAAGGCTATGATACTGGGCATACACAACCTTATGAACTGCCAGTTTAAGGGCGCAGATATGTACTACCTGGAGCATCCGGAGAGGGTAGAAGGAGCGCTGAGATACAGGATGTACGATAACCGTATCAGGATAGACACCACCCAGCATACCCTGGATGCCCTGCTCAAAGTGGTGGAGATATTTGAATTAAGCCGGGATATGCGGTAGAACTTATATATATGGGATTTAAGAAAATTAAAGAAAATATAATAAAGAAAAAAGTCATAATACTAAGGGTCTTTCTATATGTCTTTATAGCAGCGGGCATAGGCCTTATACTATGGCCTGTCTATACCAATTTTATGGCATCCAGGGGAGTGTCGGAAGAACTCTCGGGATGGGAAGAAGAGAGTGCGGAGATCGCCGCAGAAGATGATACTGTTATACAGCAGGATCAGGGCCAGGCCGATACGGAAGAACAAACGGAAGGTCCCCGGGATACGGGGGATGACCCGGTAATGGACATGAGCCAGGATGGTTCTGCCATCCAGGCTGATAGCGGGCTCACTGCCGAAGATTTCTTTCCCATGAAGATAACCATACCTAAAATAGAGCTGGAATATGTGGTATATGAAGGTACTGATACTATAACCCTTAAGAAAGGCGCCGGCCATGAGAGCGTTACTCCCCTGCCGGGCCAGGAGGGCAGATGCACCATTTCCGGACACCGCACCACATACGGGGCTCCCTTTAACCGGGTGGATGAACTGGAAGAAGGGGACCTTATATACCTGGAGACATTGGATGGCGATAGATATTTGTATGCAGTAACCTCTCTTGAGATAGTTAAGCCTACAGACGTATGGATACTTGAGGGTACTGAAAAAGAGGAGCTCCTGCTCACCACATGCCATCCCAAATATTCAGCTGCCAGCAGGCTTATAGTCATATCAGAGCTGGTGGAGCTTTTTCCATTTGAAGCCGGGACATAGATCCTCTTAGAATAGCCTGACGCCCCGGTGAACATATAATATCACCGGGGCGTCTTGATCAGGCGTCCCGTAAACCTTTCTGTATCAATTCATTTGGAGAGGGCAGTTGATAAAAAAAGCCGCCCTGACCCGATAGAGGCTAGAACGGCTTTTTTCCATAAAAAAAGTAACAGCCGGTTGCACCACTGGCTCCATATATCCCCGGTGCCCAAAAGAGATGGGATACATATCTCAGCCTCTATTACTGACAATCAAAATATTTTAAGCTTTTCAATAGAACAACAAATCCTGACTTTCAATGCATATATTAATACATATAGATAATAATGTCAATATATAAATATATATAATTTAATTAATATAATAAACAATAATATTATATATAATAGTGATAATCTTTTGATGGGGCAATCAAGTTATGGGATTAGTCTTAACTCCAGCCATAATAAAATGTATAATCTTAGAAATAACAAAGAATACTGGCAGAAAAGTGAATATGGAAAGAAGTGAACTCTTGAAAATAGACCTGGAGAAGCTTTCCGCTGAGGAAGCAGGCAGGGCAGCTTCACGATTAAGGCAGGAGATCCAAAGACATAATTATCACTATTATATAAAAGACGAACCGGTTATTGATGACAGCGAGTATGACAGTCTGTTCAGGAAGCTGGAGCAGATAGAAAAAAAGTTTCCCGGACTGGTGACTCCGGATTCGCCCACCCAGAGGATAGGAGCCCCCCTTGAGGGCGGTTTCAAGACACTGCAGCACGGCGAGAAGATGCTGTCTCTCCAGGATGTATTTGATTACGGGGAGCTGGAGGATTTCCTTAAAAGGGTGGAAAAAGACCTGGGAATACCCTGTGATGATATTGATTTTACATGCGAGCTGAAGATAGACGGTTCAGCCGTATCCCTGGTCTATAAGGACGGCATCTTTGCCGGGGGAGCTACCAGGGGGGACGGTCTTACCGGGGAAGACATAACATCGAACCTCAAGACCATAAACTCGATACCCTTAAGGTTAAGGCCTGACAGTAAGGTCAAAGTGCCTGGGAGGCTGGAAGTAAGAGGCGAGGTATACCTGCCCCGTGAGGAATTCCTAAGGATAAATAATATGAGACAGGAGGATGGCCTTACTGTCTTTGCCAATCCCCGCAATGCTGCTGCCGGGTCGCTGAGGCAGATAGACCCCGGCATGACGGCAAAAAGAAATCTCAATATATTCCTGTATGGAGCCGTGTCAGGACAGCTTCCCGGAATAGGGACACAGTCGGGCATGCTTGAATGCCTGAGACAGCTGGGCCTCAGGGTGAATCCTGATATAACCACAGTAAGGGGCATTGAAAATATAAAGGGGTATATAGAAAGCTGGAGGGAGAAGAGAAAAAAGCTTTCATATGAGACTGACGGTATTGTCATAAAAGTAGACGACTTCAGCCTGCAGGAGGAACTGGGGCAGACTTCCAGGAACCCCAGATGGGCAGCAGCATATAAATATCCTCCGGAACAGGGGGTCACCAGAGTAAAAGATATAAAGGTAAGCGTGGGCAGGACAGGGACCCTTACTCCGGTAGCATGGCTGGAGCCGGTAAAGGTAGCCGGGTCCACCATATCTCACGCCACCCTTCATAATGAAGATGAGATAAAAAGGAAGGGTGTAATGATAGGGGATACCGTTATAATACATAAGGCCGGGGATGTAATACCTGAGATAGTGAGTGTGGTAACGGGAAAAAGAAACGGCACCCAGAAGCAGTTCAGGATGCCGGAAAGATGTCCGGCTTGCGGCTCCAGGGCTGTTAGGCTGGAAGGGGAAGTGGCGCTCCGGTGCACATCCATAGCCTGTCCGGCACAGCAGTTTGAGAGGATAGTCCATTTTGCCTCCAGGCCAGGCATGGATATAGAGGGCCTGGGCCCTTCCATAACTGAAAAGCTTATCGATAATGGCCTGATAAAAGATGTATCTGATATATACTATTTAAAGTATGATGATATCATTTCTCTGGAAAATTTCAGGGAGAGATCTACCAGGAACCTTCTGGATGCTATAGAAAAGAGCAAAGAAAAGCCCCTCTCAAGGCTGATCTTTGCCCTGGGAATAAGGTTTGCGGGTTCACACACGGCTGATATCCTGGCCCATAATTTCGGCAATATGGAAAAGCTTATGCAGGCAGGATTTGAAGAAGTACAGGCAATAAAGGAGATAGGCCCCAGGATAGCGGAGAGCGTGGTAGATTTCTTTGGGGAAGAACAGAACCAGAAGGTCATGGAAAGGCTTAAGAGCGCCGGGCTTAACCTGGGGGCTTCGGAAAAGAAAATACAGGAGAAAAAAGCCTTTTCGGGAAAGACTTTCGTCCTCACGGGAAAGCTGGAAAAATATACCAGGGATGAAGCCGGCGCTATAATAGAGGGCTTTGGGGGAAGGGTCACTTCCAGCGTAAGCAAAAGCACAGATATGGTCCTGGCTGGAAGCGATGCCGGGAGCAAGCTGGAAAAAGCCCGCAGCCTTGATGTGAAAGTGATAGGTGAAGAAGAATTCAATAACATGATAAAGGGAAGATGATGGCAGGCAGGCACAGTCCCGCCCACCGGGAAAAAAATACAAAGGAAGGACTTGATATCAGGTGGAATGCACTGGACGGGATCATCTCTATAATATTTCTGGCAGCAGCCCTGACAGGGGTTTATTTCGGATCAGCAGCCATATTTACCGCTCTTAGCGACCGGGAGCTGTTAAGCCAGAATATCAGCAATATAAGTTTCATGGTATTATATGGCATCCAGGTCATCCTGATGCTGGGAACGGTATGGTTTTTTGCCCTGTACAGGCGCAGGGCCGGTCTTAGAGACCTGGGTTTAAGATACTACAGCATAGGAAAGACTCTCTGGTATACCTTCATCTCACTTCTGGCTATTTTTATAATCAGCTTCATCTATGTTTTCGTCCTCAGCTCCGTATTCGGCATCGAGGCCCCGTCCAGCAAGATAGAGATCCTTGTAAGCAACAGGAGCGTATCCAATACCATACTTCTTATAGTGGTAGCCTTCATAGGACCGGTAGTGGAGGAAGTATTTTTCAGGGGTTTTTTGTATTCAGCCTTCAGGAAAAGCTGGGGTGTCTTTCCGGCATTATTCATATCATCCATCCTTTTTTCGGTGGTCCATCTCCAGGTATACAGTTTTATTCCCCTGTTTCTCATAGGCTGGCTGCTGGCATATCTTTTTGAAAAGACAAGATCCCTTTTCCCTGCCATCTTTCTCCATGCCGTGTATAACCTTATACTTATACTGATACTTCTGGGGCAGCTGGAGATGATAAATGTGTACTAATTGTAAAAAAATTTTGTTAAAATGTTATATTCTTATCCGGGACAGGGTATTAAACAGGGAATGGTTCTATGAAGATAACGAGCGACGATGTCAAACATGTGGCCAGGCTGGCTGAGCTTAAATTCACTGCCGGGGAGATAGATAAGATAACTCCCCAGCTGGACAGGATACTGGAACATGTAGCCAGGATAAGTGCTGTCGATACCGAAGGAGTAGAGGGCACTTCCCATGTAATGGATGTAAAGAATGTGTTCAGGGAAGACATCCCTGCCGGAGATACCGTAACCCAGAGACAGGCTCTTAGAAACGCGCCGCTGGAGCAGGATGACGGTTTCAGGGTCCCCAGGATTGATTGAATTTAAATAGGAGAATCGGTTGGATCTTAATTACCTTACAGCCCATGAGATAAAAAAGAAGCTGGAAGAAAGGCAGGTCTCCTGCCGGGATGTGGTCCAGAGTGTCTTTTCCAGGATAGATGATATAGACAGCAGCATCAATGCATATATAAGGCTTGAAAAGAAAAGTGCGCTTCAAAGCGCTGACAGTATAGATAAAAAGATATCGGAAGGCCAGGTGCTGGGGGATATGGCCGGCATCCCCATAGGAATAAAGGATAATATCTGCACCCTGGGCATCACAACTACATGCGCCTCAAAGATACTCGATGATTATGTCCCCATATATGATGCAGGAGTCATAGGCAGGCTAAAGAAACAGGAATACATACTCACCGGAAAGCTGAATATGGACGAATTTGCCATGGGCTCATCCAATGAGAACTCATTTTACGGGCCGGTGTCAAATCCCTGGGATACCGAAAGGGTCCCGGGAGGCTCCAGCGGTGGACCGGCAGCCAGTGTGGCAGCCGGAGAAGCCATCTGCAGCCTGGGTTCAGATACCGGCGGCTCCATCAGGCAGCCGGCCTCGCTTTGCGGAGTGGTAGGGTTCAAGCCCACATACGGCCTGGTATCAAGATACGGCCTGGTGGCATTTGCTTCATCACTGGACCAGATAGGCCCTTTCACCAGGGATATGGAAGACTGTGCCGCCATGCTGAATGTGATATGCGGCCACGACAGGCATGATTCCACCTCCCTTGACCGGGAAATTCCTGATTATAAAAGCTTTTTAAAGGATGACATAAAAGGCCTCAGGATAGGAGTGCCTTCAGAACTCATGGCAGAGGGTATAGATGCTGAGGTGAAGGCTGCTGTGACTTCGGCGCTCAGGAAAGCAGAAGACATGGGGGCAGAAGTAGAAGAGGTCTCCATACCAGATCTTGAATATGCCCTTAATGTGTATTATATAATAGCTCCCTCCGAAGCCAGTTCCAATCTTTCCCGTTTTGACGGAGTAAGATATGGCTTCAGGGATAGTGATGCAGACACGCTGAGGAAGATGTATAAAAATACCAGGGCCGGGGGTTTCGGGGATGAAGTAAAGAGGAGGATAATGATCGGCACCTACTGCCTGTCCGCCGGATATTATGATGCATATTATGAGAAGGCCCTTAAGGTAAGGACCCTTATAAAAAATGATTTTGACAAGGCTTTTTCCACATACGATGTCCTGATCTCTCCCGCTTCTCCCACCACTGCATTCAGGAAAGGCGAGAAGACTGGCGATCCCCTGGCTATGTATATGTCTGATATATGCACCATTCCAGTAAACCTTGCCGGCCTTCCAGCCGTATCCATACCGGCAGGACTTTCGGACGGGGGCCTGCCCATAGGACTGCAGGTGATGGGCGATGTGCTGAGGGAAGATAATGTGATACGTACAGCATATGCCCTGGAGAAGGCTATAGCATTTAAGGAAAAACCGGGGATATGAACAGCAGTACAGAGACAGGCAGCAAATATAGATCTATTATAGGGATTGAGACCCATCTGGAGCTGGAAACGGCTACCAAGATGTTCTGCGGCTGCAGGCTGTCCTTTGGTGAAGAAAAAAATATCAACACCTGTCCTGTATGCCTGGGTCATCCCGGTTCACTTCCGGTCTTAAACAGGAGGGCGGTGGAATTCGCCATAAAGATAGCCCTGGCCTTAAACTGCAGGATCAATAAAAGGACCATATTCCACAGGAAGAATTATTTCTATCCTGATATGGCCAAGAATTACCAGATATCGCAGTATGACCTGCCTCTGGGCGTGGCAGGATATCTTGAGGTCAATATGGGAGACTATGTCAGAAAGGTGGGTATAACCAGGGTCCATATGGAAGAAGATGCCGGAAAACTTATCCACAGCGGCAGCACGGGAAGGATAAGCGGATCCGGAGCCAGCATAGTGGACTTTAACCGTGCCGGCACTCCGCTTATCGAGATAGTCACAGAGCCGGATATAAGGACCCCGGAAGAAGCCAGGGAATATATGACATCGCTGAAAAACCTGCTCCTCTATCTGGATGTAAGCAACTGCAGTATGGAAGAGGGAAGCCTCAGGTGCGATGCCAATGTCTCCATAAGGCCCCGGGATGAAAAAGGGCTGGGCACTAAGACAGAGATAAAGAACCTCAATTCATTCAAGTTCCTGCAGAAGGGTCTGCAGTATGAGATAAAAAGACAGGCAAAACTGCTTGACTCAGGCAAAAAAGTGGTCCAGGAAACGCGGCACTACGATAATGACAGCGGCACCACCCGGGCTTTAAGGTCCAAAGAAGAAGCGCATGATTACAGGTATTTCCCCGAACCGGACCTGGTGCCGGTAATAATAGATGATGATATGGTAGAAAGTATCAGGGCTGCCATAGTCGAACTTCCGGAAAACAAGACCCGGAGGTATATGGAAGAATACGGATTGTCTTCGTATGATGCCGGTTTTTTGGCCGGCGACAGGAAGGTTGCCCAATATTTCGAGAGCTGTCTTGAATGCTTTGATGATGCCAAGGCTCTGGCCAATTGGATAATGGGTGATTTCAGCGCCCTGGCAAACAGGGAAAAGATCCATATATGCGACAGCAGGGTAGCCCCCGGGGACCTTTGCAGCATGCTTAAGATAATAGACAGCGGCAGGATAAGCATTAAGATAGCCAAGACTGTATTTGAAGAGATGTTTAAAAATGGAAGTGATCCGGAAGATGTGATCAGGGAAAAGTCACTGGAGCAGATAAGCGACTCAGGCGAGCTTGAAGGGATCATAGGCAGTGTGATAAAAGATAATCCCGGCCCTGTAAAACAGTTCCGGGAGGGTAAGGAAAAGGCCATCGGTTTTTTGATAGGGCAGGTCATGGCCAGGACAAAGGGGAAGGCCAATCCTAAAGTCGTAAATGATATAATGTCTAAAAAACTGCGATAAAAGGAATTCAAATCTTTATCGATATGGGGAAAATCGATATATAAAAAAGCCAAGCAAGGAAAGGGGAAGCCGGATGTTAGACGGGAAAGCTATTGGAATAATAACCAGCGGCGGTGACTGCGGGGGGCTGAATGCAGTTATAAAGGGCGCAGCCAGCATGGCCCTGGCATATGGGATAACTCCTTATGTCATACTTAATGGTTATGCGGGCCTGTACAATCTGCATGAGTCTGAGAATATACTGGAACTTAATAAAGACAGGCTCGATAATATCTCTTCACTTAAAGCAGGGTCACAGGCAGGCAATACCAGGGTAAAGATCTCTAAGATAAATGATGAAGATAAGTATAAGAAAATAATAGAGGGGCTTAATAAGTTCAATATCGGGGCGCTGGTCATCTCCGGCGGAGATGATACAGGGAGTGTGGTGGTAGACCTTGACGGTAACGGTATTTCCTGCGTTCATGTCCCCAAGACCATGGACCTGGATCTCCACTCCTACTCGGTGGGGGGAGATTCCGCAGTAAACCGGATAGCCCAGTATGTGGAAGAGCTGAAGACCACTGGAAACAGCCATAACAGGATAATGGCCATAGAGGTCTTCGGAAGGTATGCAGGCCATACCGCTTTCAGGGGCGGTATAGCAGCTGATGCGGACTGCATACTGATACCCGAAGTCCCGGTAGACTTTGACATCATATATGAGGACCTGAAGAAGAATTTCATGAGGCGCGTAAGGTCCAGTGAATATAAATCCGGGACCTATACTATAGTGGCTGCCGAGGGCATAACCGATGAGACAGGAGATTTTATAACTGACGGAAGCGTAAAAAAGGATGCTTTCGGACATAAGAAGCTGTCCGGCATCGGCAAGTATATAAGGCAGCAGCTTACGGAACGTATAGACAGTGATGAAAGTTTAAGGGATTTTATGCAGGAGCAGGGGCTGTTTATAAGTGATATGAACGAAGTACCGGTAGTAAGGGAAATGGTGCTGACATATCTTGTCCGTTCCGGCAGCACCAGCGCGCTGGATGCAAATTTTGGTAATGAGACCGGGGCAGGCGCAGTAGTCCTTTTAAACAATAGTATTTCCGGGGTCACCGTGACCGGCGTTAAGGGGGGGAAGGTGCAATACATACCTACCTCGACAGCCATCAAGCAAAGGCATGTAAGCCAGGAGATGGTAGCTTTTCATGAAAAGACAGGCGTATGCTTTGGCAGAAAGCCGGTAGAATACAGGCCGGAACATGAAAAACTGGAAAGAGCTGACTGGAGCTACTTTGAATAATACGGTCAATAGGGTGTAAAAAGGCTTTATAGATCATACTGTCAGTCTTGTACCATATGGTACAAGATTGACAGTTTCTTATAACAGGTATAGAATTTAACTAGAATTAAAGGCGGATATCCATTTCAAATGGATTCCGTAAAAATGACCCATTAGGGGTCATTTTATTATGGCGGCCTATTATACGGAAAATCCACATCTATAGCTATCATGATCCAAAGGTTGACACAGGATATCCGGACTGGTATAGTTAGACATATCTAACAAATTTAGATAATAATATGGTTAAAATACTTACACAGAGTCTAGAAGACTATCTGGAAGCAATTTATATGATAGGGCTTGAAAGCAAAGTAGTCCGGGTAAAGGAAGTAGCGCAATTCCTGGAAGTAAAGACCCCTTCGGTTGTCGATGCCATAAACAAGCTCAAAGAAGCAGGTTTTGTTCTGCACGAGAAATACGGCTACCTGGAACTGACCGGAAAAGGGATTGAGCGCGCCAAGAAGATTTACACCAAACATGAGAAGATATATAAGTTTTTCCGGGATATCCTTAATGTAAGCGATGAGATATCCAAGAAGGATGCCTGCAAGATCGAACATTATATTAGTGTAGAGACCATGGATAATATGATCAAATTCATCAAATTCATAGATACCTGCCCGGGCGGATACCCAGACTGGATGAAACACTTCAAGTATTACCTGCAGCACGGGGAAAGACCTTCTGAATGCACCAAGACCTCCAGCTGACAGTGATGCTTTGACCCGGCATGATTTTTCATGGAAAAAATTAAAAATACTTGACAATATTACATAAGTCTATTAAAGTTAGCTTAGACTAATTTTAAATCATTAGAATATGTTCAGATTAAAGAAAAGACTAAAAAATATAATAGAGAACAGGCCGGGAGATATGACACTTTATGATGCCATACCCGGCAAGAGGTACAGGATACTGAGAGTAGAAGGGGGATGCAGGCTTAACAGCAGGCTGTGTTCCATGGGTCTTATGCCCGGAGAATTATTTACAGTTTATGCATATTCCAGGGGGGGACCGGTATGCATTTCGGTAAAAGGTTCCAGGTTTGCCGTTGGTAGGGGTATGATGGGAAGAGTAATTATCAGGGAGGCCTGATGAAGAAAGCATCCATAAGAATAGCCCTGGCAGGAAACCCCAATTCGGGAAAGACCACCATTTTCAATAATCTAACCGGCATGCGCCAGCATGTGGGAAATTATCCCGGAGTGACAGTCGAGAAAAGAAGCGGCGATATCTCATATAAGGGGTATGATATAGAGATAATCGACCTACCCGGCATATACAGCCTTACTGCTTTCTCGGAAGAAGAGATAGTGGCGCGGAATTATATCCTGCAGGAAAACCCGGATGTGATAATAAATATCATAGACAGCTCCAGCCTGGAGAGAAACCTGTATCTTACCGTCCAGCTTTTGGAATTGGGATTTCCCATGGTCCTGGACTTCAATATGGCAGATATAGCCAGTAAAAAAGGGATGAAGGTGGATAAAGAGCTGCTCTCGGAACTGCTGGGAGCCCCCATTATAGAGACCGTAGGCCCCCGGGGCAAGGGGACTGACAGGCTCCTTGATGCTGCCGTAGAGGTCTCCGGGAGAAGCGAGCATAAAAGGATAGAAATACCTTACGGAGATGAGATCGAGAATGAGCTTATAAAGATCATGCCTGCACTGGAGGGCACATCAGTCCCCGCCGTCGGCATGATAAGAAGATGGACGGCGGTAAAACTTCTGGAGCAGGACAGCGAAGTGACTGCCAGACTGACAAAAAACGGGCAGGAGGGCCAGGATAAGATATCTGAGATAGTGTCAGACTCCATAAACCATATAAAGAACATAATGAGGGTCTCACCGGAGGTCCTTATTGCCGATGCCAGGTATGGATTTATAAAGGGAGCCCTGCAGGAAGCGCATGAGGAGGCTGATGATGCCAGTACAGACATTACCGAGAAAGTAGATACCATACTCACAAACCGTTTCCTGGGAATACCCATATTCGCCCTTATAATCTACCTCATGTTCCAGTTCGTCTTTACCCTGGGAAGGTATCCCATGCAGTGGATAGAGCTTGGTTTTGGGAAGCTGTCCGTGTTCCTTAACGGAGTCATCGCCCATGACCTGCTGAGATCCCTTATAGTTGACGGTATAATAGGCGGAGTGGGCGGAGTCATAGTCTTTACCCCCAATATTGCCCTGCTTTTCTTTGCCATAGCCCTGCTGGAGGATTCAGGCTATATGGCCAGGGCGGCATTTGTGATGGACAGGGTAATGCACAGGATCGGTCTTCACGGCAAGTCCTTTATCCCCCTTATAATCGGATTCGGCTGTACCGTACCCGCCTATATGGGTTCCCGCATACTGGAGAATAAAAAGGACCGCCTGATAACCATGCATATAAATACTTTCTGCAGCTGCGGGGCCAGGCTTCCTGTATATATACTGATAGCGGGGACATTCTTTCCCGCATATGCTGGAAATGTCATATTTTCCATCTATCTGATAGGTATCATATTTGCCATCATAATGGCAAAGGTATTAAGGGCTACCCGGTTCAGGGGAGAGCTGGAACCTTTTGTGATGGAGCTCCCCCCTTACAGGGTGCCCACCATGAAGGGAATACTTATCCATACCTGGGAGAGAGCCTGGATGTATGTCAAAAAAGCCGGCACCATAATACTGGCGATTTCCATAATAATGTGGTTTCTGTTTACTTTTCCCATTATAGGGGACCAGGAGTACTCACAGGATTACCAGTCACAGCTTGAAGCACTGCAGCAGTCTTTTGAATCGAAGGAAATAACAGAAGGGCAATACCAGGACCAGGCAGCAGCCATAGAGGCTGAGATGGCAGCAGAGAAGCTGGAATTCTCTGCTGCCGGCAGGATGGGAAAATTCATGGAACCTGTATTTAAACCCCTGGGTTTTGACTGGAAGCTGGTGGTAGCCTCCATATCGGGCGTTGCCGCCAAGGAAGTCATAGTATCCAGCCTGGGCACACTTTTCAGCATAGGGGGAGCTGATGAATCATCAGAAGGCCTGCAGGACAGGTTAAAAGGTAATTATCATCCCCTGGTAGGTTATAATTTCATGCTTTTTACCCTTCTATATTTTCCCTGCATGGCAAGCATGGCAGTATTCAGGAGGGAAGCGGGCACAAAGGAGATGCTCTTCCAGATGGGCTATACCCTGGCCCTGGCCTGGACTGTCGCCCTTATAGTTTACCAGATAGGGAGGCTGTTTATCTGATATGTGGCAGACGGTACTAATATATGTGATAGTCATTGCCGCCTTTATTTATGTGGTCTGGTTTCTGTTTATCCCCGGGAAGAACAGAGACAAATGCTCATCCTGCTCCCGGAAAAAGTCCTGTATCGGAAATAATAAGGGCAGGCAGTAGAACCATATGGCGCAGCTGTCACAACTCTTCATCCGGGATTTCGTCTATATAAGCTAACTGTGATATCATATTCATATGTAAATTTAAAAGAGAGGATCATCCAATGAATGAAGAAAGCCGATGTCCGGTAACCGGAGCTGCCGGGCCTAAAGCAAGCGGCGCCAGCACCAATAAGGACTGGTGGCCAAATCGTCTGAACCTGAAGATGCTTCACCAGAATCAGCCTGCGGCAAACCCCATGGACAAAGATTTCAGCTATGCTGAAGAATTCAAGAAACTTGATCTTGAAGCATTAAAGAAAGACCTGTATGCCCTGATGACCGATTCCCAGGAATGGTGGCCTGCTGACTGGGGGCATTATGGACCGCTGTTTATACGTATGGCCTGGCACAGCGCCGGTACATACCGTATGGGAGACGGCCGCGGCGGTGCCGGATCGGGATCGCAGCGCCTGGCTCCGCTTAACAGCTGGCCTGACAATGTAAACCTTGATAAGGCGCGCCGCCTTCTGTGGCCGGTAAAGAAAAAATACGGTAAAAGGATCTCCTGGGCTGACCTTATGGTGCTTGCCGGCAACTGTGCCCTGGAATCAATGGGATTTAAGACCTTTGGTTTTGGCGGGGGACGTGAAGATGTATGGGAGCCTGAAGAGGATATATACTGGGGTTCAGAAAGCGAGTGGCTGGGCGATAAGCGCTATTCCGGAGACCGGGAGCTGGAAAATCCCCTGGCAGCGGTGCAGATGGGGCTTATCTATGTCAATCCGGAAGGCCCCAATGGCAAACCCGACCCGGTGGCTTCTGGAATAGATGTCAGGGAGACTTTTGCCCGCATGGCCATGGATGACTATGAGACAGTTGCCCTGGTGGCCGGAGGCCATACATTTGGCAAATGCCATGGTGCGGGGACTCCCGGCCATCTTGGTCCGGAACCAGAGGCTGCCCCTATAGAAGAGCAGGGACTTGGCTGGAAAAACAGTATGGGAAGCGGCAAGGGGGGAGACACTATCTCCAGCGGTATCGAAGGCGCCTGGAATCCAACACCCATCAAATGGGATAACAGCTACCTGGAGACCCTGTTTAAGTATGACTGGAAGCTGGTAAAGAGTCCTGCCGGAGCACAGCAGTGGATCCCTGAAGATCCTGAAGCCCAGGACCTTGTACCTGATGCCCACGACCCTTCTAAGAAGAATCCGCCCATGATGACTACTGCGGATCTTTCCCTGAAGATGGATCCCGGTTTCAGGCCCATAGCCGAGCATTTCCTGAAGAACCCTGATGAGCTGGCCGATGCTTTTGCCCGTGCATGGTTCAAGCTCACCCACCGCGATATGGGACCTATATCTCGATACCTGGGTACCGAGGTTCCGGATGAGGAGCTTATCTGGCAGGACCCGGTACCCCGGGTAGACCATGAACTTATAGAAGAAGATGATATTAAAGATCTTAAGAAAATAATACTTGATTCAGGTCTTTCCATTTCCCGTTTGGTAGATACAGCCTGGTCGGCAGCCTCCGCGTTCCGGGGATCTGATAAGCGGGGAGGGGCAAACGGTGCCCGTATACGCCTGGCGCCCCAGAAAGACTGGGAGGTAAATGAGCCAGTCCAGCTGCAAAAAGTCCTTGGGATAATGGAAAAGATACAGGATGACTTTAACAAAGCTCAATCAGGAAGAAAGAAAGTATCCCTGGCGGACCTTATCGTACTGGCAGGATGCGCAGGGGTGGAGCAGGCTGCCAGAAATGCCGGTCTTGACCTGACTGTACCCTTTACGCCGGGCCGTACGGATGCCTCACAGGAACAGACCGATATAGAGGCATTCTCTGTCCTGGAGCCGAAAGCGGACGGATTCCGAAACTATTGCAAGGCCAAATATGCTGTTCCTGCCGAAGAGATTCTGGTAGACAAAGCCCAGCTTCTGGGACTTACGGCGCCGGAGATGACCGTCCTGATAGGCGGCATGAGAGTTCTGGATGCAAACTATAATAATTCCCAGCATGGCGTGTTTACCAGCGATCCAGAGAGCCTGAATAATGACTTCTTTGTAAACCTGCTGGATATGGACACCATTTGGAAGCCAGTTTCCAAAGACAGCGATATCTTTGAGGGAAGGGACCGCAGTACCGGAAAAGTCAAGTGGACCGGTACCCGGGTGGACCTGGTATTCGGTTCCAATTCAGAATTAAGGGCAATCGCAGAGGTATATGCAGCTGATGATGCCAGGGAAAAGTTTGCCCGGGACTTTATCTCCGCCTGGGACAAGGTCATGAATGCAGACCGTTTTGACATTGCCTGATACTCAAGATCAACCAGATCATAAAAAAATATAAGGCCTCTTTAAGCGGAGGCCTTATATTTTTTAACAGATCAATCTGCCAGTACTTAAGATTATATCTTTAAGATCTTTCCCGTCTCTTGGTTTTGGAAAACTTTATCCAGATCAAATTATTGAATGTTGATGAGGATTTTTTATACTTGCTGGTCTTTTTCTCTATTCATAAATGTTATAGTCAATTGAAGGGCTGTAGCGAATATCCCCCACAGAGCATAAGGGATATTCACATAACTGATCCAGCTTGCATAAGGATGAATTGCATAAAGAGCCCAAAGCAGGGTGCCGACAGTCAGGAATATATCAATTGCTGCAAGTCCATTGTTTCGCCAGCGAAACTGTATGGGAGTAAAAGCAAAATTAAAAACCAGGTTAAGTATAAAAGGCAGAAGAACAATAAAAGGAACAATATTTTTAAAATATAAGTAAACTACATAACCGTATGAAATAAAGATTATTATATATAGTATCATCCATACAGGACCAAAAATCCGTCCAGGCGGAGCCCAGGTAGGTTTCCTTAATTCTTTATAATATCCAGATGTTTCCATAACTCGATACCATGAAATCAATTTTTATGATCTTTTTCTATTTTATCGCTTAAGGAGTATAAAGGGAATATTTACAGAAATTTATAGTAATCTAAATAACCCAGGCCCGTTAATCCCTCCTCTAGATATGATGAACCTTCTTATCTTCTGTAAATATTGTTATAATTTTCTATTATTTTTATTATGGCAGAGAATTTAAGAAAAAAGGCGTTCATCTTATCGGTATTTACCGTAAGTTATAACATCATTGAAGGAATTCTATCCATTATTGCTGGAGCTATGTCTAACAGCATTGCTCTTACAGGTTTCGGTATAGATAGTTTTGTTGAATCCATCTCTGGTGCTGTTATGATATGGAGATTTAAAAAAAGGGGTGTGACAACAGAAGAGGAAGAGGAAAAAGTTGAGAAAGTTGCCCAGAAGCTTGTAGCGATCTCTTTTTTTATATTATCTGCCTATATCCTATACGAATCCATTGCAAAATTATATTTTAAGGATATAACAGAACCCAGCCTTTTTGGTCTTATAATAATGATCATGTCTATAATTGTGATGCCGGTTTTATTCTACTTAAAACACAAAACCGGTAAGTCACTCGGCAGTAAAAGTCTTATTGCTGATGCCAAAGAAACCCTTGCCTGCCTTTTTCTATCGGCAGCAGTTCTGCTGGGAATATTGATGAACTTTTTTTATGGTTTCTGGCAGGCAGACCCTATTGCAGCTATTGTAATTGCAGCATATCTTGTTTTCGAGGGAATAAGAACATTGAGGGAGTAGATTATCTTATAAGATGATCACAACATAAATTTCTTAAGCGGCTGCCCCGGGTTGCTAAATTTCGAATCAATTTTTAAAGAAATTAATTGATTTAAGATTTTATTTTTATAGTTAGTTCCCAATATATTTATTCTTTTCAACCTTCAGACTCCAATGTTTAATTATAATTTTAACTAAAAAAGTATTAAAATAATAA